>Ga0081539_10000801_pt1 | contig 61178 bp, 66 predicted proteins | sample TabmetS4T2R2_FD_71023 | JGI IMG/M metagenome (GOLD analysis project Ga0081539, IMG submission 71023) | Tabebuia heterophylla rhizosphere microbial communities from the University of Puerto Rico - S4T2R2 | ecosystem: Host-associated > Plants > Roots > Rhizosphere ...
GGGACCGAGAGGGGCTCTGCCCCTCTCGGGCTCTCCCCGCTGGGGGGCGACCTCGCCCCCCAGACCCCGAGGGCAGGTTCGGAAATGGGAAGGGGCACGTCCCGCCGGTTGAAGCGGCGAGCGGGTTGTGCCCCTTCCCATTTCCGAACCTGTACACTCACGCGGGGTCCGGGGGGCACGGCTGCCCCCCGGCGGGGAGGTCCAGGAGGGGCAGCGCCCCTCCTGGCCCGCAGCCGGGCCCTCTAGCCAACCGCGCCGGCCGCGCCATAACCCCCGGCCATGCCGTACATGGTCATGCTCCTCGTCCTGACCCTGCTGACTGCGCTGGTGACCTGTGCGGTTCTCTGAGGCGTTGCGCGCGGCGCTGCTGGCGGGGCTTGCGGTGCTCGCCGCCTGTGGGGACTTGCCGCAGCCTTTCCGAGGGCGGCCTGGGGGCATGTCGGCGCAGTTGGCGCAGCCACCGGCCTATCGCCTGGCGGTGCCGCGCCCGGCGGCCTCGCTGCTGACCGACGAGCAGTCCGGCCAGTTCGCCGAGGCGCTGGCGACCGCGTTGCTGGCCACCGAGGTGCCCGCCGCGGCGGACGACCCCTTGCCGCTGGATTGGCGCCTGACGGTGGAGGTGACGGCCCAGCGTGGCGGCGTCGTGCCGCGCTATGCGCTGGCCGATCCCGAGGGCCGTGCGCAGGGCAGCGCGGAGGGGCCGCGCATCGCGGTGCGCGACTGGGCGGTGGCGAGCCCGGATACCTTGCGCCAGGCGGCGCAGCAGGCGGCGCCGCGCATCGCCGAGCTGCTGCTGCGGGCGGAAGCCGCGCGGAAGTCCACCGCCCCGGCCGCGCTGGCCGTCAACGGGCCGCCGCGCGTCTTCGTGCCGGCCGTGCGGGGCGCCCCGGGCGACGGCAACACCCTGCTCACCAACCATCTGCGCCAGGGCCTCGGCAATAACGGGTTCCTGGTGCAGGAGAACACCGAGGGCGCGGCCTTCGCCGTGCAGGGGCTGGTGGCGGTGGTGCCGGCGGGGATCGCGGGCAAGCAGCGGGTGGAGATCCAGTGGGTGGTCTCGCGCCGGGACGGCAACGAGCTCGGGCGGGTGCTGCAACTCAACGAGATTCCGGCCGGGCTGCTGGACCGGCACTGGGGCGATGTCGCCTATGCCGCGGCGAGCGAGGCCTCGGGCGGGGTGCGGCAGGTGATCCAGAATGCCGGCGGCTTGCCGAACGCGCAGCCGGCCGGGCAGGACGGCCCGCCGGGCGCTGCTGCACCGGCGGCGCCGGCCCCGGCGGGGTCGGCTGCCGGGCTGCGAATGCCGTCGGATCCGGGCCTGCCGCAGCCGCGACGCTGAGAGCGCGCCGGGGGCGGTCAGAGCGGCTGCGCTGGAAACGGAAGCAGAAGAAGAGTGGGGGCGGAGAGAACTCCGCCCCCACACCCCCACCTCCTTTTTTTGGCTTATTGGCTCTGGCTCCTTACGCACGCTCAGGCGCCACGCCGTTGTCTCGTTGAGAACGGAGTTCGCCAGGGGGGGCGGAGTTCATCTCCGCCGCCCAGTTTGCATTGCCGCGCCCATGGTCATCCGCGAGGCTGTGCCATCAGCAGGGTGGTGCGTAGCATGGCCGACAGGGTCTCCGCCGAGGATGCGGCGAGCGGGGCGGTAGCGCGGCGCGTGGCGCTGGGCGGGGGGCTGAGCCTGGCGGCGATCGGCCGGGGAGCCGTCGCCGCGGCGGGGCTGCACGTGCTGGCCTCGGCCGAGCAGGCCGGGGCTTACGACCATGTCATCGTCGGCGCCGGCTCGGCGGGCTGCGTGCTGGCGCATCGGCTGGCGCGCGGCGGGCGGCGGGTGCTGCTGGTCGAGGCCGGGGGCGTGGCGCGCTCGCCGGCGATCGCCGATCCGCCGGAATGGCCGCGTCTGCAGGGCAGCGAATATGACTGGCGCTATGCCACGGTGCCGCAGCCGGGGCTGGGGGGCCGGGTGGTCGGCTGCCCGCGCGGCAAGGTGGTGGGCGGGTCGAGCGCGATCAATGCGCTCGCCTATCAGCGGGGGCATCCGGCCGGATATGAAAGCTGGCCCGCGGGGTGGCGGGCGGCGGAGCTGCTGCCGTTCTTCCGGCGCGCCGAGAGCTTCTCGGGCGGGGCGAATGCCTGGCGCGGCGGGGATGGGCCGCTGCATGTGCTGTCGCTCGCGGATGTGACCGACCGCACGCCGCTCGCCGAGGGCTTCGTGGCGGCGGCACGCGAGCTCGGCTTTCCGATGAGCCCCGATATCGGCGGCGAGATCGCCACGGGCGTCGCCTGGAACCAGCTCAGCATCCGCGGGCGGGTGCGCGACGATGCGGCCACCGCCTATCTCGGCCGGCTCGAGGGCGCGACGGTGGATGTGCTGGCCGGGACGGCGGTGCTCGGGCTGGTGATGGAGGGGCGCCGTTGCGTGGGCGTGCGGCTGGCCGAGACCGTGCTGCGGCCGCGCGGCGATGTGCTGCTCTGCGCGGGAGCGATCGATTCGCCGCGGCTTCTGATGCTGTCGGGGATCGGGCCGGCGGACCAGCTTGCGGGGCTGGGGATTCCCGTGGTGCAGGACCTGCCGGAGGTCGGGCGCAACCTCGAGGATCATCTGCTGGTGGCGGGGGTTGCCTATGCGGCGCGGCGGGAGGTGCCGCGCTCGCACTACAACCATGCCGATGCGCTGCTCTACGTGCCGCGGGGCGATCCGGGCGAGAGCCCGGAGCAGCTCGTGATGTGCCTGTCGCTGCCTTATGTGATGCCGGGGCTCGGGCCGGTGCCGGCGCCTGCCTATGTGCTGCTGCCCTGCCTGATGCGGCCGCGCAGCCGGGGGAGTGTGCGGCTGGCCTCGGCCGATCCGCGGCAGCCGGCGGTGATCGATCCGGGTTACCTGGCCGAGCCTGAGGACCTCGAGGTGCTGGTGCGGGCCGTGGCGCTGGCGCGCGAGATCGGGGCCGGGGCGGGGTTCGCGGACTGGCGCGCGCGGGAGGTGCATCCGGGCCCGGGCGCCGATCTCCGCGATTTCGTGCGGCGTGCGGCGAATTCCTTCCATCATCCCGCGGGCAGCTGCGGCATGCGCGCGGTGGTGGACGAGGCGTTGCGGGTGCGCGGCGTCGCGGGGCTGCGGGTGATCGACGCCTCGGTGTTTCCCGCCATCCCGCAAGCCATGATCAACGCCGCGACGATCGCGGTGGCCGAGAAGGCGAGCGACCTCCTGCTCGCCGGCTGAGTTGGCGCACCCTGAAGTGCCAAAAAAAGGAGGGTGGGGTCCGGGGCGGGAGTTCACTCCCGCCCCGGTGTCCAACGCTGGGCCTCGCAACCCTGGCCTGCGCCATGCTGGGATCGCCGCGATTTACACATTTGCGACAGGTTGGTAGGAAGCCGCGCCCCCCGGCTGGAGCTCCCTTCCGGATGAAGATCGTCGCCTGCAACAGCAACCGCCCGCTTGCCGAGGCGGTCGCCGCGGCTTGCAACCTCCCGTTGACCAACGCCTCGGTCCGGCGCTTCGCCGACATGGAGGTGTTCGTGGAGATCCACGAGAACGTCCGCGGCGAGGACGTGTTCGTGATCCAGTCCACCTCCTATCCCGCCAACGACAACCTGATGGAGCTGCTGATCACGCTGGATGCGCTGAAGCGCGCCTCGGCGCGCCGCGTGACGGCGGTGATTCCCTATTACGGCTATGCGCGGCAGGACCGGAAATCGGGCAGCCGCACGCCGATCAGCGCCAAGCTGGTGGCGAACCTGATCACCGCCGCCGGCGCCAACCGGGTGCTGACGATGGATCTGCATGCCGCGCAGATCCAGGGCTTCTTCGACATCCCGGTGGACAATCTGTTCTCGGCGCCGCTGTTCGCCCGCGACATCCAGGAGCGCTATGCGGGCCGTGAGTTGATGGTGGTTTCGCCCGATGTCGGCGGCGTGGTGCGGGCGCGGGCGATCGCGGCGCGGCTCAATGTCGATCTCGCCATCATCGACAAGCGGCGGCCGCGGGCCGGGGTTTCCGAGGTGATGAACGTGATCGGCGACGTCACCGGGCGCGACTGCATCCTGGTGGACGACATCGTCGATTCCGGCGGCACGCTGTGCAACGCGGCGGAGGCGCTGCTGAAGCACGGCGCCAATTCGGCGCATGTCTATGTCACGCATGGCGTGTTCTCGGGCGGCGCGGTGGCGCGGATCGGTGCGGCGCCGATCCAGAGCATGACGGTGACCGACAGCATCATGGCGACCGAGGCGGTGCGGGTTTCGCGCAATATTCGCCAGCTCACGATTGCGCCGCTGATCGCCGAGGCGATGAAGCGCATCAGCGAGGAAAGCTCGGTCTCCTCCCTGTTCTGCTGACGGGTTGACGGCTTGACGGCGGGCGGCGGCGGGGCTGGTGTGGCGCCCTGCCCGCCCGCCGGCGGGCCGATGGGGAGGGCCACGCATGAAGCTCTATTACGCACCCGGCGCCTGCAGCGTCGGCATCCATGTGCTGCTGGAGGAAATCGGCCGGCCCTATGAGGCGGTGCGGGTGAACCTGCGGGAGGGCGAGCAGTACAAGCCGGAATTCACCGCGATCAACCCGAAGTCCAAGGTGCCGACGCTGGTGCGCGATGACGGATCGGTGCAGACGGAATACCCGGCGATCGCCTTCTGGCTGGCGTCGAGCTATCCGACAGCGGGGCTGATGCCCTCGGGGACCGAGGCGCAGGCCCGCGCGCTGGAGCTGACGGATTACTGCGTGGCGACGCTGCACATGCAGGGCTTCAGCCGCATCTTCCGCCCGGATAATTTCGCCCCGAGCGAGGGCGACCACGCCGCGGTGAAGGCCAAGGGCGAGGAGATCTACGCCAAGGGCTTCGCCGTGCTGGAGAAGGCGCTGGGCGAGCGGGAGTATCTGCTGGGCGAGTACTGCTTCGCCGACACCGCGCTGTTCTACAATTGCTTCTGGTGGAGCGGGCGGCTCGGCAAGGAGCTGCCGCAGGGGATCGCGGGGCATTACGCGCGCATGACGGCGCGCCCCGCCGTGCAACGCGTGTTCGCCGCGGAGGGCTTGTCGTGATGAAGCTGTATTACTCGCCCGGCGCCTGCTCGGTCGGCATCCATGTCGTCCTCGAGGAGATCGGCAAGCCGTATGAGCTTGCGCTGGTCAACCTGAAGGAGGGCGCGCAGTACAAGCCGGAGTACATGGCGGTGAACCCGAAGTCGAAGGTGCCGGCGCTGGCCCGCGACGACGGCTCGCTGCTGACGGAATGGCCGGTGATCGCGATGTGGTTGGGCAAGAGCAATCCGGAAGCGAAGCTGGTGCCGAGCGACCTGGAAGGCGAGACCCGCTGCGGGGAGATGTGCGACTACATCTGCGGCACCATCCATCCGCAGGGCTTCACGCGGCAATTCCGCGCGGCGAATTTCACGCCGACCGAGGCCGACCAGCCGAAGGTGGTGGAGCAGGGCAAGCAGCTCGCCGCGAAATACTTCGGCGTGCTCGAGCAGAACTGGAAGGGCGGGGATTGGCTGCTGCCCTCGGGCTACTCGGTGGCGGATGCCGCGCTGTTCTTCGTGGCGTACTGGGCGACGCGGCGTTCCGGCATGAGCCTGCCGCCGAAGCCCGCGGCGCATCTCGAGCGGATGCTGGCGCGGCCGGCGGTGCAGCGGACCTTGCAACAGGAAGGCCTGCCGGCCTGAACCGCGAAGGACGCTGCGCGATGCACGGTACGCCCCGGCTGAACCCGATCCCGTTCTGGTTCCTGCGCCATGGCGAGACGGACTGGAACGCGGAGGGGCTCTCGCAGGGCCGCACCGACATCCCGCTGAACGCGATCGGCCTGTTGCAGGCGGAGCGCGCCGCGGCGGCGCTGCTCGGACTTGGCATCGTCACCATTGTAGCCTCGCCGCTGCAGCGCGCGCTGCGGACTGCGGAGATCGCGGGAGAGGCGCTGGGCCTTCCCGTGCAGACCGACGCCGACCTCATGGAGGTGAATTTCGGCGAGCAGGAAGGCCTGCCGATGGGCGACTGGTACGATGACTGGATCGTCGGCGCGTACACGCCGGAAGGCGCAGAGGCGTTCGGCGATCTCGTCGCGCGCGCGGTGGCGGCGATCAACCGCGCCACCGCGCTGCCCGGCCCCGTGCTGGTGGTGGCGCATGGCGCGCTGTTTCGCGCGCTGCGCCTCGCCTTCGGGCATGAGCCGAATGTGCGCACGCCGAACGCGCTGCCGATCCATTGCTTGCCGCCTGCCGGCGTGGGGCCCTGGATGCTGGACGCGCTGTCGCTGCCCGCCTTGCCGGCCTGAGCGGGGCGCCGCAGACTTCCTTCTGGGTTACCCGGGAGGAAGCAATGCGATTTCAGGATCAGGCCGTGCTCGTCACCGGCGGCGGCAGCGGCATCGGGCAGCAGGTGTGCCTCGCTGCGGCGCAGGAGGGCGCGCGGGTCGCGGTGGGCGATCTGCAACTCGCCCAGGCCGAGACGGTGGCTGCGCAGATCCGCGAGGCCGGCGGCGAGGCGGTGGCGCTGGAGGTGGATGTGGCGCGGCCGGACTCCGCTGCGGCCTTCGTGAGCGGCGCGGAACAGGCATTCGGCCGGTTGGATGTGCTGGTGAACTCCGCGGGCATCCGCGAGATCGTGCATGTGCTGGAGCTCGACTTCGCGGAGTGGCAGCGGGTGATCGGAGTGAATCTCTCCGGCACCTTCCTGGTGAGCCAGGCATTCGCGCGGCGTCTGGTCGCGGCGGGCAAGCCGGGACGGATCGTGAACCTCGCCTCGACGCTGGGGCTGATGGCGGCGCCGAACCGGGCTGCGTACACCGCTTCGAAGCACGGCGTGGTCGGGCTGACGCGGCAGATGGCGCTCGACCTCGCGGAGAAGGACATCCGCGTCAATGCGGTGGCACCCGGCGTGGTGCGCACGAGCATGACCGAGCGCTACTTCCAGGACCCGGACATGATCGAGAACATCCGCGGCATCCATGCGGTGGGGCGCTGGGCGGAGCCGCAGGAGCTCGCCCACGCCATCCTGTTCCTCGCCGAGCAGGAGAACGGCTTCATGACCGGGACGGTGCTGACCGTGGATGGCGGCTGGACCGCGGGGAAGAAGATGTAGGTCAGATCACGCCGTCCTCCCGCGCACGGATCTGCAGCGCGAGATAGCGCGAGTAGATCCGGCACTGCGCCAGGCTGCCGGCGGTGAACCACAGGCCCGGCTGCGCCGTCGGCCGCCACATGTTGCGGAGCTCGCCATCGGCGCCGAAGCCCCAGACGGGGCCGATGCGGTCGGCGATCGCATCGCCGAGATAGTGGCGCACCGTCTCCTGCTGATTCTTGTAGCCGGTTGCGAGCACGAGGAGCTCCGCGGGGACCATGCGCCCGTCGCGCATCCGCGCGCCCTCGGCGACGAAGCGCTCGATGTCGGCGTACTGGATGAGGCCGACCTTGCCCTGCACGATCAGGTCGGAGCAGCCGACATTGAAGTAGTAGCCGCCGCCGCGCTGGAGGTATTTCATCTGGAAGCCGGTGTCGTCCTCGCCGTAGTCGAGATTGAAGCCGCGCGCGGAGAGGCCTTCCAGCAGCGGCTTGTCGTGCTCGCGCGAGATCGCGGTGGAGAGCTGGTAGGAGCGCTTCAGCACCCGATAGGGGAAGGAGGTGGCGAGCAGGTCGCAATCCTCGATCGGGATGCCCTCGGAGTAGATCGAATAGACGCGCTGCGCCTCGCGGATGGAGACGACATAGGTGGAGCTGCGCTGGATCAGCGTGACATCGGCGCCGGCGCCTTCCAGATCATGCGCCACGTCGTGGCCGCTGTTGCCGGTGCCGAGCACCAGCGCCTTGCGGCCCTTCCAGGCCCCGCCGTCGGTATAGGCGCCGGAATGCAGCACCGTGCCGCGGAAATCCTCGAGCCCCGGCCGCTTCGGCATGATCGGGATGCTGCTGACGCCGGTCGCGAAGATCAGGTGGCGCGGGCGCAGCACGCGCTCGCCCTCTGCGCGCCGCAGCCGGAGATGCCAGCGCTGTTCCGCTTCGTCGTAGTGGCCGCCGGCGAGCTCGGTGCCCGGCCAGTAATTCAGCTCGAGCGCCTCGACATAGGATTCGAACCAGTTCGCCAGCATGTCCTTCGGGATGAAGACCGGCCAGGTCAGCGGGAAGGGCATGTAGGGCAGATGATTGACATGCACCTCGTTGTGCAGGACCAGGGCGTGGTAGCGCTTGCGCCAATTGTCGCCGATGCGCGGCAGGCGATCGACGATCAGCGTGTCTACGCCGAGGGCGCGTAGCCGTGCGGCGACAGAAAGCCCGGCCTGGCCGCCGCCGACCACGATCACGGTAGGGTCGCGATCCTCGTAGGCGCGGGCGCGGTTGCGCTTGTCGAGCCAGTTCTCGCCGCCGAATTCGCGCGTGAAGTCGGTGGCGCCGACCACGGGCGTGCCGCCGGGATCGGGATGGGAGTTCAGCTCATCGAGGGCGGTCGAGAAGGTCCAGGCGAGGAAGCGCCCGTCGCCCTCCGGCACCAGGCGCAGCACGCCGCTGCCGCTGCCCTGCGCGGTCTCGAAGGCGAGGATCGCCTCGATGCAGTCGGTGCCGGCGCGCTGCACGCGGCGCGGCGGCGTGCGGCCTTCCGCCAGGCGGAAGCCGCGCGGCGCGGTGCGCGAACGCCGCATGGCCTCGCCGATCGCCGCCGCGCCGTTCACCGTGGTGAGGTCCCAGGTGAAGGCCAGCACATCCCGCCAATGCCCCTCCGGCTGGAACAGCGCTTCCGTGTCGCCGGCGGCGAGGGCGCGGTCGAATTGCTGCAGCCATTCCTGCGCCGCGAGAAGCGGCGTCACGTCGGCGCGGATGTCATCCATGGCCCAGCCTCCAGCGCCCGCGCTCGACGGTGGAGAAGAAGGATTGCAGCTCGCGGTTGAACGCCGCCGGCTCCTCCAGGTTGATGGCATGGCCGGTGCGCGGGCAGATCCACAACCCCGCATTCGGCAGCACGCGCTTGAGGAAGAGGTTCGCCTCCAGGCAGGGCGCGTCCTCGTCGCCCACCGCGAGCAGGGTGGGCACTTCCATGCGCCGCAGCTCGGCTTCCCAGTCGTAGATCGAATCGCGCTCCGCCTGGTAGCGGCGCAATGTCATCGCCGAGCCCTGCGGCGAATGCTCCGCGAGATGCGCCATGAATTCGGCCCAGCCGCGCGGGTCCTTCTTCTTGAGCTGGATGCGCGTCTCGGAATGGCCGACTTCCTCGGCCACGGCGGCCGAGCCCTCGCGCTCGAAGCGGTCCGCCCGGGCGCGGGAGGACGCGGCGAACTCCGCCCGCTCCGCATGCGGCGCGCCGGAGCCGGCGCCCGCCACGACCAGCGCGCTCGCCATCTGCGGATAGCGCAGCCCGAACAGCAGCGTCGCGAAGCCGCCCATGGAAAGGCCCACGACATGCGCGCGCGGCACGCCGCAATGGTGCATCACCGCGGCGATGTCGGCGACCGCATGCTCCTGGCCGTACAGCGCCGGATCCTCCGGCACGTCGGAGGGCGGATAGCCGCGCGCCGCATAGGCGATGCAGCGATACTCGCGCGCGAAGAAACGCAGCTGCGTCTCCCACTCGCGGTGATCGGCGCCGAATTCGTGCACGAAGACGATGGGATGGCCGCTGCCGGCTTCCTCGTAGTTGAGCCGGGCACCGTCGGACTGCGCGTAGGGCACGCCTTCCTCCTGAGCATTGGCCGCGCGGTCGCGGCAGCGGGAAGCCTGCGCAGCCGCGCCCCCGCGGTCAACCCGCCCGCTTTCGCGCCAGCCTGCCCGTGCCACGGGCATTGCGGGCGGCCGAAGCCCGCCCGGAATAGGCCACGCCCCGGCACGAAGCTTGCTCACATCCCCGCGACCCGCCCAGGAGCCGCCGACATGCCAGCGACCCGCCGCGCACTCCTCGCCGCCTCCGCCGCCCTCGCCTGCCCCGCCGCGCCGCGCGCGCAATCCCAGGTCACGGTGAAGATGGGCGCGCTGCGCCTCATCCACTCCATCGCGCCCTTCTTCTACGAACGCTTCATGCCCGCCGGCATGCGCGTGGAGGTCATCCCCTTCGAGAGCCCGGCCGAAGGCAAGAACGCGCTGGTCACCAGGAGCGTGGATTTCGGCGTGTTCGGGATCGCCGCGGCCATCCTCGGCGCCGCGGCGCGCGAGCCGGTCACGGTGATCGGCTCCTGCTGCGACAAGGGCATGGCCGTGGTCGCGCGAGCCGACCAGCCGATCGCGACGCTCAAGGATCTGCGCGGCAAGCGCGTGGGCATCTGGCCGGGGTCGACGCAAGAGGTCTTCATCCTCGAGCGGCTGCGGATGGAAGGCATGAGCATCCGAGACGTCAGCAGCGTGCGCGTCTCCTTCAGCGAAATGCCGATCGCGCTGGCCCGCGGCGACATCGACGCCTATGTCGGCGCCGAGCCGGGGCCGGGGATCTCGATCGCCGCGGGCGTCGGGAAGATCGTGGAGTATCCCTACTCCACGCCGATGGGCAGCCTGAACATGATCTTCGCCGCCCATCCGGAGACCATCAGCCAGCGCGCCGATCTCTGCCGTGCCATGCTGCGCGTGCACCGCACCGCCAGCGAACACGCCATGGCCCACAAGGCGGAAATGGTGGAGATGGCGATCCAGAAACTCGGCATGCGGCGCGACGCGCTGGAAATCAGCGTCAGCAATGTCGAGCTGAACTGGCAGATGACGCCGGAGATGCTGACCCGCGCACGGACCTACGCGGAACATATGCACTCGCTGCGGCAGATACGCGCGCTGCCGGATTTCGGCAGCTTCTTCGATGCAAGGTTTTCGGAAGAGCTGGCACGCGCGGCATGAAGGCCAGGCGTTGGACACGGGGGGCGGAGTGAACTCCGCCCCCCGGACCCCCCACCTCCTTTTTTTGGCGAATGGGCGCATGCGGCTTCCGCATGCAGAACCGCCGCAGCGCCGGGCGCGGGGGTCTGGGGAAGGGAGTTCATCTCCCTTCCCCAGTTCTTCCTTCTAGCCCATGCACGCCCTCAACCTCCGCGCCGCCGCCTTCGCCGCCAGCGTGCCCGTGGTGGTGCTCATCCTCTGGCATCTCGGCACTGCCGGCCGCACCTACAGCCTCATCCCGCCGCCCTACGAAGTGGCGCTGCAGCTATGGGACCTCGCCTTCGGCGGCATCTACGACGATCTCTATTCCGGCACGCTCTGGACCCATGTGATCGCCTCGATCAGCCGCGTCTATGGCGGCTTCGCGCTGGCGGCGCTGGTTGCGCTGCCGCTCGGCATGCTGATCGGCCGCGTCGCGCTGGTGCGCGACCTCTTGGACCCAACGCTGCAGGTGCTGCGGCCGATCCCGGTCACCGCATGGCTGCCGCTCGCCATGATCGTGTTCGGCATCGGGCCGCGCTCGGCCTTCTTCCTGGTGTTCCTCGGCGCGTTCTATCCGATCCTGGTCAACACCATCTTCGGCGTGCGCGGCGTGGAGCCGCGGCTGTTCGAAGCCGCCGCCATGCTCGGCGTCTCGCCGTCCGCGGTGTTCTGGAAGGTGGTGCTGCCGGCGGCGCTGCCTTCGATCTTCACCGGGCTGCGCCTCGGCCTCGGCTTCGCCTGGGTGGTCATCGTCGTCGGCGAGATGACTGGCGTGCAGACCGGGCTCGGCGCCATCATCATGGAAGCGCGCCAGCTCTCGCGCACCGAGATCGTCATCTCCGGCATGGTGGTGATCGGCCTGCTCGGCTTCGCCTCCGACCGGATCGTGCAACTCCTCGGCAAGCGCCTGCTGCGCTGGAGCCCACAGCATGGCTGAGCTCCCGATCCTGGAAGCCGCGCGCGTCACCAAGCGCTTCGCTTTCGGCGCGCAGAGCATCACCGCGCTGTCGGATGCTACGCTCAGCGTCGCCAAGGGCGAGTTCATCTGCCTGATCGGGCCATCCGGCTGCGGCAAGTCCACGCTGCTGCGCATGGTCGCCGGCTTCGAGACGCCGAGCGAGGGCGCATTGCTGGTCTGGGGCAAGCCGGTCGCCGGCCCCGGGCCGGACCGCGGCATGGTGTTCCAGGATTACGGCCTGTTCCCTTGGCTCACCGTGCGCGAGAATGTCGGCTTCGGCCCCGCCGCGCGCGGCCTGCGGCGCGCCGAGATCGCGGCGACCGTCGATCGCTTCGTCGACATGGTCGGCCTCACCCGCTTCGCCGATGCCTATCCGCACCAGCTTTCCGGCGGCATGAAGCAGCGCGTCGCCATCGCCCGCGTGCTCGCCAACGAGGCCGAGATGGTGCTGATGGACGAACCCTTCGGCGCGCTGGACGCGATGACGCGCGACAACCTCCAGCAGGAGCTGCTGCAGATCTGGGCCAGCGCCAGGCTCACGGTGCTGTTCGTGACCCACGCGATCGAGGAGGCGATCCTGCTCGCCGATCGCGTGGTGGTCATGTCGCCCGGTCCGGGGCGCATCGTGGCGGATGAGCGCATCGCCCTGCCACGGCCGCGCGATCCTACCGAGCCGGAATTCAACGCGCTGCGGCGCCGGCTCTCTGCCATGCTGGGCGGCCATCACTGAAGGGGCTCCCGCCATGCTGCCGCGCGAACGCCTGCCCTTCGTCACGCCCGCTGACCGGATGCCGCGCCACGGTCCCGACGGCGCGAAGGTCCTCGTCTTCGCCGTCGTCAATGTGGAGGTGTGGGACATCACGCGGCCGATGCCGCGCCAGGTGCTGCCGGCGCCGACCGGCGCCGCGCTGCTGCCTGACGTGCCGAACTGGTGCTGGCACGAATACGGCGTGCGCGTCGGGTTCTGGCGTTTCCTCAAGGCTTTCGAATCGCGCGGCATCAGGCCGACGCTTTCGGTGAACGCGGCGGTGTGCGGCGCCTATCCGCGCGTCGCCGCCGCGGCGGCCGAGGCCGGCTGGGAATTCATGGGGCATGGGCTGCATCAGCTGCCGACGCATCAGGTGGTCGATCAGCGCCAGATGATCGCGGAGGCCTGCGAGACCATCACCGCCTTCACCGGCGAGCATCCGGTGGGCTGGCTCGGCCCCGGCCTGACGCAGACGCTGGAGACGCCGGACCTGCTCGCCGCCGCGGGGCTGCGCTACTGCGCGGATTTCGTGCTGGACGACGTGCCCTGCGAGCTGCGCACCGCGCATGGGCCGCTGTGGTCCATGCCCTACAGCGTGGAGCTCAACGACATCCCGATCTTCGCCGTGCAGCATCATCGCGCCGACGAACTGCACGACCGCAGCCTCGCGCAGCTCGACCGCCTGCTCGCGGAAGCCGAGACTGAGGGCACCAAGGTGATGGGCTTCGCGATCCATCCCTACATCACCGGCGTGCCGCACCGCATCGGCGTGCTCGAGCGCACGTTGGATGCGATGGCCGCGCGGCCTGGCGTGGCGTTCCTGCAAGGGCGCGAGATCCTCGACTGGTGGCTCGCCGCATGATGCCGGCGGCGTTCACGCTGCCGGCGATCGCCGCTTTCCTCGCCGAGGGGACGGTGAGCGCGATTGCGTGCGAGGCGCTGGCGCGCATCGCGGCCTGGAACGACCCGGCGCTGTTCATCACGGCGCTTCGCGAGGATGAGGTGCTCGCCCGCGCCGCCGCCCTGGATGCCGAAGGCGCGCACGGCCGCCCGCTGTTCGGCGTGCCCTTCGTGGTGAAGGACAATATCGACGTCGCCTTGCTGCCCACCACCGCGGCCTGCCCTGCCTATGTCTACACGCCGGAGCGGCACGCGTCTTCCGTGGCCCGCCTTCTCGCGGCCGGGGCGCTGCTGCTGGGCAAGGTGAATCTCGATCAGTTCGCGACGGGGCTGAACGGCACGCGCAGCCCCTATGGCACGCCGCGCAACGCCGTGGCGCCGGAACGCATTCCCGGCGGGTCCTCCTCCGGCTCGGCCAGCGCGGTCGCTGCTGGAATCGCTGCCTTTGCGCTCGGGACGGACACCGCGGGCAGCGGACGCGTGCCGGCGATGGCCCAGAACATCGTCGGGCTGAAGCCGTCGCTCGGCCTGGTGCCGACGCTCGGCGTGGTGCCGGCCTGCCGCTCGCTGGATGTGGTGTCGGTCTTCGCGCTCACCGCCGCGGACGCCGCGGCGGTGTTGCAGGTGATCGCCGGCCCCGATGCGGAGGACCGTTATGCGCGCGCGGCGCCGCAAGGCTGGCGCGCTGCCGGTGCGGTGCCGCCGAGCTTTCGCCTTGCGGTTCCGCACGACGAGGCGCTGGTGTTCGACAGCGACGACAATGCCGCGCTGCATGCCGCCGCGGTTGCTCGCGCGGAAGCGCTTGGCGCCAGCGTGGTGCGGGTGGATATCGCGCCGCTGCTCGCGGTGGCGCGCCGCCTCTATGACGGCGCCTGGGTCGCGGAACGCACGGCCGGGCTGCGCGACTTTCTCGCCGCGCGGCCCGATGCGCTGCACCCGGTTACGCGCGCCATCCTGGACTCCGGCTTCGCGCGCAGCGCGGTGGACGCCTTCGACGACTTCCATGCCGTGGCCGAAGCCCGCCGCATCGCCCGCGCGCTGTTCGTGACGGTAGATGCGTTGATGCTGCCGACGGCGCCGGGCATTCCCGACGTCGCCGCGATGCTGGCGGACCCGATCGGCGCCAATTCCCGGCTCGGCACCTACACGAATTTCGTGAATCTCTGCGATCTCGCCGGCATTGCGGTGCCCGCCGGGTTCGACCGTGACGGCGTTCCCTTCGGCGTCACGCTGCTCGGTCCTGCCTTCAGCGAGGCGCGGCTGGTCGCGCTTGGCGGCGCGCTGCATCACGCGGCGGGGTTGTCGCAACTGGGCGTGTTGCGCGCCGCGACGCCGGCGCCGGCGCCGGCCGATCCGCTTGCGCCGGACGAGACCGCGCTGTTCTGCATCGGCGCGCATATGTCGGGCTTGCCGCTGAACCATCAGGTCACGGCGCCGGGCGGCCGTTTCATCGCCGAGGCGCGCACCGGGGCCTGTTATCGCCTCTACGATCTTGGCAGCCGACCTGGCCTGGTGCGCGTTGCGGAGGGTGGCGCCGCCATCGAAGGCGAGATCTGGGCGGTGCCGACGATTGCCATTGGCGCGCTGCTGGCGCAGGTGCCTGCGCCGCTGGGTTTCGGCCGCGTGAAGCTGGAAGGCGGCGAGATGCTGGGCTTCCTGTGCGAGGCCGAAGGTGCGGCCGGCGCGCGCGACATCACCGCCAGCGGCGGCTGGCGCAATTGGCTCGCCCGCTGAGTCCGCACTCTCCGCTTGCGCTCAGCTCCGGGTGTTCGGCCGCCGCTTCCACCAGCGCCAAGTGCCAAAAGAAGGAGGGGGTCTGGGGGAGTTCACTCCCCCAGCTCTTCCTTCAGCAGCTTCGCCGCCCTGAGCAACGTCCGCTCACGCGGCCGCCTTCGGCGCGATGCCGCCCTGGGCGAGGATGAAATCCGCGATCTCCGCCACGCCCTGATTCTCCTTGAGGTTGGTGAAGACGAAGGGGCGGGTGCCGCGCATGCGCCGCGCGTCGCGGTCCATCACCGAGAGATCCGCGCCAACCAGCGGTGCCAGGTCGATCTTGTTGATGACCAGCAGGTCGGAGCGGGTGATGCCGGGGCCGCCCTTGCGCGGGATCTTGTCGCCGGCGGAGACGTCGATGACGTAGAGGGTGAGGTCCGCGAGCTCCGGGCTGAAGGTCGCGGCGAGGTTGTCGCCGCCGCTCTCGATGAAGAGGATTTGCAGACGCGGAAAGCGCGCGACGAGCTCCTGCACGGCGGCGAGGTTGATCGAGGCGTCCTCGCGGATGGCGGTGTGCGGGCAGCCGCCGGTCTCGACGCCGGCGATGCGCGCGGCTTCCAGGGCGCCGGAGCGGGTCAGGAACTCGGCGTCCTCCTTGGTGTAGATGTCGTTGGTGATCACCGCGATGTCGTGGCGCGCGCGCAGATGCTTGCACAGCCGGTCCACCAGCGCGGTCTTGCCGGAGCCGACGGGGCCGCCGACGCCGACGCGGAAGGGGCCGTGGGGTGCGGTCATGAGCGGAACAGCCTCGTGTATTGCGTCTCGTGGCGCATGGAGAGGAGGTCGAGCATCGGCGCGGCGGTGCCGAGCGATTCGACATCGGCGCGCAGCGCCGCGTCGGTGGCCGCGGCGATGTGGGGCTGCAGCGCGGCGGTTGCAATCTGGCCGTCCGTCTGACCGAGCGGGACCAGACGCAGGCCGGCGGAGACCAGGTTGGCGGCGAAGGCCGCGAGGAAGCCGAAGAGCGCCGGGTGCAGCTCCACGCCATGCGCCGCCGCCGCCGCGCCGAACGCAACCGCATGCGCGATGGCGCGATGGCGCGCGACGAAACCGGCGAGACGCGGCTCCGGCCAGGCGGCGAGCGTCACCGCTGCGAAGGCGGTGCCTTGCGCGGTCGCTTCCAGCGCGGTCTCGGCGGTGCCGCGCCAGGCGAGGCCGAGCGCGGCCACCTCGTCCAGCGCGGCGTCGTCGCCTGCGCTCATCGCGCGCCACGCGGCGGCGAGCAGTGCGCCGTCCACCCGCCCTGCGCCGTCGCGCAGCGCCGTGGCAACGTAGTCCACCAGATCCTCGCGCCGGCGCACGGCACCGTCCTCCACCGCCGCCTCGAGCCCATGGCTGTAGCTGTAGGCGCCCACCGGGTAGGCGGGGGAGAGCCAGGCGAGAAGGCGGTAGAGCGCTTCAGTCGTGGTGATGGTGGTGTCCATCGCCGTGATGATGGTGGTGGTGTTCCGGATTGCGGTTGTGCTCGCCATAGGCGCCGCCTTCGGGATCGAAGGGTGCCGCCACCCGCCGCAGCCGCGCGCCGAGGCCTTCCAGCATGCGGATGATGACATGGTCGTCGCGGATCAGGATGCGGCCCTCGCCGATCTGCGCCGGGAGGTGCCGGTTGCCGAGATGCCAGGCGAGCCGCGCCAGCTTGTCGGCGGTTTCCGCCGTCACCTCCACCAGCGGCTCGGGCGCGGCGCGCACGCACACGAAGCCGCCGCCCTGCAGCGCGAGGCCGTCGCCGTCGCGCATCACGCTCGCTTCCGCGAGATCGAGCAGGAAGGCGAAGCCGCCTTCGCCCACATAGCGCTTGCGGCGGCGGTGGCGGTCGTCGAAGTCGAGGGTGACCACGTCGCGCGCCTCGCCGGCGGGCCAGTGCCCCGCAGCAAGTACGGCGGTCGCGTGCGGCAGGTCCTCGCTCATCATCGCGCTCCTCAGAACAGGAAGTAGCGCTGCGCCATCGGCAGCACCGCGGCCGGCTCGCAGATGAGCAGCACGCCATCCGCGCGCACCTCGTAGGTCTCGGCATCCACCTCGATCCGCGGCAGCGCTTCGTTGTGGATCATGGACAGCTTCGAGATGCCGCCGCGGCAATTCGCCACCGCCACCAGCTCCCGCTGCAGGCCGAGCCGCGCGCCCACCCCCGCCTCCAGTGCCGCGGCGCTCACGAAGGTCAATGAGGAGGCGATGCTGCTCTTGCCGAAGCCCGCGAACATCGGGCGGTAATGCACCGGCTGCGGCGTCGGGATCGAGGCGTTGGGATCGCCCATCGCGGCGAGGGCGATGGAGCCGCCCTTCAGCACCATGTCCGGCTTCACGCCGAAGAAGGCCGGGCTCCACAGCACGAGATCGGCGAGCTTGCCGACCTCCACCGATCCCACCTGCGCGGCGATGCCTTGGCTGATCGCCGGGTTGATGGTGTATTTCGCGACGTAGCGCTTCACCCGCGCATTGTCGTTGTCGCCGCTCTCCTCCGGCAGCCTGCCGCGCTGCTGCTTCATCTTGTGCGCGGTCTGCCAGGTGCGGATGATGACCTCGCCCACCCGCCCCATCGCCTGGCTGTCGGAGGACATCATGGCGATGGCGCCGAGATCGTGCAGGATGTCCTCCGCCGCGATGGTCTCCTTGCGGATGCGGCTTTCGGCGAAGGCAACGTCCTCGGCGATGCGCGGGTCGAGATGGTGGCACACCATCAGCATGTCGAGATGCTCGTCCACCGTGTTCACGGTGTAGGGCATGGTCGGGTTGGTGCTGGAAGGCAGCACGCAGGCCTCGCCGACCAGGCGCAATATGTCCGGGGCATGGCCGCCGCCGGCGCCTTCGGTGTGGAAGGCCTGGATGGTGCGGCCGCGGATCGCCTTGATGGTCTCCTCGACGAAGCCCGATTCGTTCAGCGTGTCGGTGTGGATCGCCACCTGCACATCGAAGGCGTCGGCGACCGCGAGGCAGGTGTCGATCGCCTTCGGCGTGGTGCCCCAATCCTCGTGCAGCTTGAGGCCGCAGGCGCCGGCGCGGATCTGTTCCTCCAGCGCCGCCGGCAGCGCGGCGTTGCCCTTGCCGAGAAAGCCGAGATTCATCGGGAAGGATTCGGCGGCCTGCAGCATGCGCGCGAGATGGAACTCGCCCGGCGTGCAGGTGGTGGCGAGCGTGCCATGCGCCGGGCCGGTGCCGCCGCCGAACATGGTGGTGATGCCGGAAGCCAGCGCCTCCTCGATCTGCTGCGGGCAGATGAAGTGGATGTGCACGTCGATGCCGCCGGCGGTGAGGATGCGGCCCTCGCCGGCGATGATCTCGGTGCCCGGCCCGATCACGATGTCCACGCCGGGCTGGGTGTCCGGGTTGCCGGCCTTGCCGATCGCGGCGATGCGCCCGTCGCGCAGCCCGAGATCCGCCTTGACGATGCCCCAGTAGTCGAGGATCAGCGCGTTGGTGATGACGGTGTCCATCGCGCCCGAGGCGCGCGTTGCCTGCGACTGGCCCATGCCGTCGCGGATCACCTTGCCGCCGCCGAATTTCACCTCCTCGCCATAGGTGGCGAGATCGCGCTCCACCTCGATGACGAGATCGGTATCCGCCAGCCGCACGCGGTCGCCGACGGTCGGGCCGTACATGGAGGCATAGGCGGCGCGCGAGATCCTGGCCGGCATCACACCGCTCCTTCCGTCTCGCCGCGGAAGCCGTGCACGACGCGCGCCCCGGCGAAGGGCACCAGCCGCACCAGCTTGGTCTCGCCTGGCTCGAAGCGCACTGCGGTGCCCGCGGCGATGTCGAGCCGCATCCCGCGCGCGGCGGTGCGATCGAAATCCAGCGCCGGATTGGTCTCCGCGAAATGGTAGTGGCTGCCGACCTGGATCGGCCGGTCGCCGGCATTCGCCACCGCGATCTCGAAGGCGTCGCGCCTGGCATTCAGCTCGATCTCGCCTTGTAGCGGCATCACCTCGCCCGGGATCATGCGGATGGCGTCAGCGGATCGGGTTGTGCACGGTGACGAGCTTGGTGCCGTCGGGGAAGGTCGCCTCGACCTGGATCTCGAAGATCATCTCGGGGATGCCCTCCATCACCTGCTCGCGCGTCAGCACGGTTGCGCCGTCGCGCATCAGCTCCGCCACGCTGCGCCCGTCGCGCGCGCCCTCGACCACGAAATCGGTGATCAGCGCCACCGCTTCCGGGTGGTTCAGCTTGACGCCGCGTTCCAATCGCCGCCGCGCGACCTGCGCCGCCATGGCGACCAGCAGCTTGTCCTTCTCGCGCGGCGTCAGATTCATGTCGGCCTTTTCCGAAAGCGCGCCCCAGCGTGCCAAGCCAGGGCGGGCCCAGGCAAGCTCAGCCCCATAGCCGCGGCAGCCGCGCCGGCAAGCCGAGCGCCGCCGCGCGCAATGCCACGACCGCGGCTCCGACCGCCTGGCGCACGGGCATCGCGGGCCCCAGCCAACGTCCGAGCAGCAGGCCCGGCCGCACCAGGCTTGCCCCGCCATGCGGGCCCACCGCCGCGCGCAAGGCATCGCGCGAAGCTTCCGCCGCCGGGCCGGCGAGCAGCACCGTACCGAATGCCTCCGCGCCGACGAAGCCGAAGCGGGATTGCAGCGCCGCTTCCGCATCCTCGAGCGCCAGCCCGTCGGCCCAGAGCAGCGCGCCGTCCCGCCACACGCGCCAGGAATCCTCGACCATGCCGCGGCAGAAGCGCTCGCCGCGCGCGCGCCGGCCGAACACCATGGTCTCGCACAGCAGGAGCGTGGCATCGGCGGCGAGGTCCACCGCTACGCGCCGCCGCAGCCGCGCCCCCTCGAACAGGATCGTCTCCTGCGGAATCCATTCCAGCGCCGCGCCCGCTTCCACCGCGATCCGCAGCGCGATGCAAGTCTCGGGCCCCAGGCTGCGGTACAGCTTCTCCGCCGCCGGCGTGCTGATGGTGGCGCGGCCGCCGGCCCCGGCGCGCAGCGCGATCTCGATGGCGTCGCCGCCGGCCAGCCCGCCCGCCGTGTTCACCACCGCGGCGATCGGCGCCTCGCCTGGTTCCGGTGTGGGGAACAGCGCGCGCAGCGGCGCCGATTGGAACAGATGCGCAAGGCCGCGCCGGTCGAAGCCGATCTCCAGCCTCCCCCGCGCACGCTGATGCGGCACCGGCAGATCATCACGCGGCATGGCCGCCTCTGTCGCATGCCTTGGGGGGCGCCGCCCAGGGCGAAGCTTGGGGGGCGGAGATGAACTCCGCCCCCCAAACCCCCCACCTCCTTTTTTTGGCTATTTGGCGCTTGCGACTCCCGCACTCTGAACCGCCGCGCCGTTGTCGGGTTCAGAACGGCGCTCGCCGCGTTTCCCCGGAGTCAAAAGAAGGAGGTGGGGGGTTTGGGGGGGTCGCGGCACTGCCGCGACGTGAATTCCGCCCCCCGGCTTTTTCCATGCTCGCGGGATGCGCAACGATACCGCGCGGCCGCCGCTTTCGCAGGCACCGGATGCGCGTCGGCCGAGGCCCAGAAGGCCGGGCCCCTGGCATGCTTCTCGCAATCCCGCGCCAGCCGGGGACACGCGGCCGCGCCGCCGCTTCATGTCCCCCACGACAGGGACCGTTCCAGAGGAGACCGCCTTGGCCCATCCACCCGTCCTGACCCGGCGTGCCGCGCTTGCGGGCATCGGCGCCGCGCTGGCCGCCCCCGCCATCCGCCCCGCCTTCGCGCAAGGCGCGCCCATCAAAGTGGGCGTGCTCCACTCGCTCTCCGGCACCATGGCGATCAGCGAGACCGCGCTGCGCGACACCGTGCTGATGATGGTCGAGTGGATCAACGGCCGCGGCGGGCTGCTGGGCAGGCGCGTCGAAGCCGTGGTGGTGGATCCCGCCTCCAACTGGCCGCTCTTCGCCGAGAAGGCGCGCGAGCTCCTGCAGGTGCACAAGGTGGATGTCACCTTCGGCTGCTGGACCTCGGTCTCGCGCAAATCCGTGCTGCCGGTGTTCGAGGAGCTGAACGGGATGCTGTTCTATCCCGTGCAGTACGAAGGCGAGGAGCAGAGCCGCAACATCTTCTACACCGGCGCGGCGCCGAATCAGCAGGCGATTCCCGCGGTGGACTACCTGATGGGCGCCGATGGCGGCGAGGCCAAGCGCATCGCGCTGCTCGGCACCGACTACGTCTATCCGCGCACCACCAACCGCATCCTGCGCGCCTACCTCATCAGCAAGGGCATCCCCGAAGCCGACATCATGGAGGAGTACACGCCCTTCGGCCATTCCGACTGGCAGGGCATCGTCACCCGCGTCAAGCGCTTCGCCGGCGAGGGCAAGAAGGCGGCGATCGTCTCCACCATCAACGGCGACGCCAACGTGCCGTTCTATCGCGAGCTCGGCAACCAGGGCATCAAGGCCGAGGACATCCCCTGCGTCGCCTTCTCGGTCGGCGAGGAGGAGCTGGCGGGCATCGACACCCGCCCGCTGGTCGGCCATCTCGCGGCGTGGAATTACTTCATGTCGGTGCAGGCGCCGGTGAACACCGAGTTCAAGGCGATGTGGCAGGCCTACATCAAGAATCCGCGCCGCGTGACCAACGATCCGATGGAGGCGACCTATACCGGCTTCCGGATGTGGGCGCAGGCGGTGGCGCAGGCCGGCACCACCGCGGTGGACCCGGTGCGCGAGGCGATGTACGGGCAGAAGGTGGACGCGCCCTGCGGCTACAGCGAGGAGATGCACCGCAACCACCACCTCTCCAAGCCGGTGATGATCGGCGAGGTGCAGGCGGACGGGCAGTTCAACATCGTCTGGAAGACGCCGACGGCGATTCCGGCGGAGAACTGGTCGCCCTTCATTCCGGAGAATGCCAGCCGCCGCCGCGGCTGATCCCCGAGGACGCGGCGCCGGGCGGATCGGCGCCGCGCACCGGAGTTGCGATGTCCCGTTTGCTGATGGTGCTGGTGCTGCTGCTCGCGCTGCCGCTGGGCGCGCGGGGGCAGGATGCGTTCGAGGCTGCGCTGCCGGGGCTTGCCGGCAATTTCAACCAGCAGGCCGAGGCGGTGGAACGGCTGGGCGCGAGCGGCGATCCGCGCGCGCTGCCGGTGCTGCGCGCGCTGATGGAAGGAAGGCTGCTGAAGCGGTCCGACAATGCGCTGCTGATCGGCACGCCGGCGGCCGCCACCGACCTTGCCGGCGCGGCCGCGGACGCGGCGGGCGCGGAAGCGGTGCGCATCAACAACCGCGTGCGCGCGGCGCTGCGCGTGGCGCTGGGGCGGCTGCAGATCGTCTCGCCCGATCCCGCCGAGCGGCTCGCCGCCGCCGAGGCCGTGCTGCGCAGCCGCAGCGCCGCCGACATCCCGCTGCTGGAGACGGCGCTGGCGCGCGAGAGCGTGGCGCGCATCCGCGCCCAGCTCGAGCTCGCGCTTGGCGCCTCGCGCCTGTCCTCGAACGATGCCTCCGCCAAACGCGCCGGCATCCTGGCGCTGGGGAATTCCGGCTCCGAGGATGCGCGCGCCGTGCTGCTGGAAGCGCGCGCCGGCAATCCCGAGCTCGGCGACGAGATCAACGCCGCGGTCGCCGCGATCGACCGCAAGCTCGCCTTCCGCCGCGCCGCCGCCACGCTGTTCCAGGGCCTGTCGCTCGGCTCGGTGCTGCTGCTGGCGGCGCTCGGCCTCGCCGTCACCTTCGGCGTGATGGGCGTGATCAACATGGCGCATGGCGAGTTCGTCATGCTCGGCGCCTATGCCACCTATCTCGTGCAGGAATCTTGTCGCGGCATTCCCTGGCTGCTGCCCTGGTCGCTGCCGCTTTCGGTGCCGGCCGCCTTCCTGGCCGCGGGGCTCGCCGGGCTGCTGCTGGAACGCGGGCTGATCCGCCACCTCTATGGCCGCCCGCTCGAGACGCTGCTGATGACCTTCGGCGTCGGCATGATCCTGCAGCAGGCGGTGCGGCTGCTGTTCGGCGCCCAGAACCGCGAGGTGCTGAGCCCGTCCTGGATGCAGGGCACGCTGATGCTGCCGGGCGACATCGTGGTGACGCAGAACCGCCTGTGGATCATCTGCTTCGGGCTGCTCGTGCTGCTGCTGACCGTCGCCGCCATCCGCTACACGCGCTTCGGGCTGGAGATGCGCGCGGTGGTGCAGAACCGCCGCATCGCCGCCACCATGGGCATCCGCACCGGGCGGGTGGACGCGCTGACCTTCGCCTTCGGCTCCGGCATCGCCGGCATGGCGGGCGTGGCGCTGTCGCAGATCGACAATGTTTCGCCGAATCTCGGCACCGGCTACATCGTGGACAGCTTCATGGTGGTGGTGTTCGGCGGCGTCGGCAGCCTGGCCGGCACGCTGGTCGGCTCGCTCACCCTCGGCGTCGTCAACAAGGTGCTGGAGCCCTATGCCGGCGCGGTGCTCGCCAAGGTCTTCGTGCTGGTCTTCATCATGCTGTTCATCCAGCGCCGCCCGAAGGGGCTGTTCGCGCTGAAGGGCCGGGCCGCGGAATCATGAGCGCCACCACATCATGAGCGCCACCACCGCACCCGCGCCGCCGCGCGCCGATCTCGCGCGCTTCGGACGCCGCATCGCGCTGCTCGTGCTGCTGCTGCTGCTTGCGGCGATCCCGCTGCTCAACCGGCTGCCGGCCGACAGCGCGCTGCATGTCTCCGACTTCGTCGTCTCGGTCACCGGCAAGTGGATCTGCTACGCCATCCTCGCACTCGCGATCGATCTCGCCTGGGGCTATGCGGGCATCCTCAGCCTCGGCCATGGCGCCTTCTTCGCGCTCGGCGGCTATGCCATGGGCATGCATCTCATGCGGCTGATCGGCAGCCGCGGCGTGTACGGGCACCCCACGCTGCCGGATTTCATGGTGTTCCTCGGCTATCCCGCGCTGCCCTGGTACTGGCACGGCTTCGAGCATTTCCCCTTCGCCATGCTGATGGTGGTGCTGGTGCCCGGCGCGCTCGCCGCGCTGGTCGGCTGGCTCGCCTTCCGCAGCCGCATCACCGGGGTCTATCTCTCGATCATCACCCAGGCGATGACCTATGCGCTGATGCTCGCCTTCTTCCGCAACGACATGGGCTTCGGCGGCAACAACGGCTTCACCGATTTCAAGGATCTGCTGGGCGTGCCGCTCAACACGCCGCAGGCGCGGATGGCGCTGTTCTACGCCTCGCTGGCGACGCTGGCGGGTGCGCTGCTGCTGGCGGGCTTCATCGTGCGCTCCAAGCTCGGCCGCGTGCTGATCGCGATCCGCGATGCCGAGAGCCGCGTGCGCTTCCTCGGCTACGACGTCACCGCCTACAAGCTTTTCATCTTCGTGCTCTCGGCGATGCTGGCCGGCATTGCGGGCGCACTCTACGTGCCGCAGGTCGGCATCATCAACCCGGGCGAGTTCAGCCCGGGCAACTCGATCGAGGCGGTGATCTGGGTCGCGGTCGGCGGGCGCGGCACGCTGATCGGCGCGCTGCTCGGCGCCTTCTCGGTGAATGCGATCAAGACCTGGCTGACCTCCTTCGCGCCGGATCTGTGGCTGTTCGCCCTCGGCGGCATCTTCGTCGCGGTCACCCTGTTCCTGCCGCGCGGCCTGGTCGGTCTGTTCCGCAGAGAGGAACGATGAGCGGCAGCCGCCTCTACCTCGATGGCGTGAGCGTCGTCTTCGACGGCTTCCGCGCGCTGAACAACCTCTCGCTGATCGTCGAGCCCGGCGAGATGCGCGCCATCATCGGCCCGAACGGCGCGGGCAAGACGACGATGATGGACGTCATCACCGGCAAGACGCGCCCCACCGCCGGCACGGTGCGCTTCGGCGATCGCGACCTCACGAAGCTCGACGAGGCGAGCATCGCCAATCTCGGCATCGGGCGGAAGTTCCAGAAGCCGACGGTGTTCGACGCGCTCACGGTGTACGAGAATCTCGAGCTCGCGCTGAAGGCGCCGCGCGGCACCTGGGCCGCGCTGCGCTGGGCGCTGACCGGCGAGGCGCGCAGCCGCATCGAATCGACGCTGGAGGAGATCGGGCTGACGGCGCGCGCGCAGGAGCGCGCCGGCGTGCTGTCCCATGGCCAGCGGCAATGGCTCGAGATCGGCATGCTGCTGATGCAGGATCCGGCGCTGCTGCTGGTGGACGAGCCCGTCGCCGGCATGACGGATCAGGAGACCGAGCACACCGCCGCCCTGCTCCGCCGCATCGCCGGCAAGCGCAGCGTGGTGGTGGTGGAGCACGACCTGGAATTCGTCCGCGCCCTCGGGCGCAAGGTCACCGTGCTCTGCGAGGGCAGCGTGCTGTCCGAGGGTCCGATCGAGCAGGTGCAGGAGGACCCGAAGGTGATCGAGGTCTATCTGGGGCGCTGAAGCGATGCTCTCCGCCAGCAATGTCGAGCTGTATTACGGCGCGTCGATCTGCCTGCGCGGCGTGGACCTCGCGGCGACGCCGGGGCGCATCACCTGCGTGCTGGGGCGCAACGGCGTCGGCAAGTCCTCGCTGATGCGGGCGATCGTCGGGCTGGAGCGCATCCGCGGCGGGCGGATCGAGTGGGAAGACAGGGAGGTGTCGGGCCTCGGCGCCGCCGATCGCGCGCGCGCGGGAATCGGCTACGTGCCGCAGGGGCGCGAGATCTTTCCGTTCCTCACGGTGCAGGAGAACCTCGAGACCGCGCTGGCCGCGGCGCCGCGCGGAAGCAAGGTGCCGGAGGAGGTGTTCGAGCTCTTCCCGATCCTCAAGCAGTTCCTGCGGCGTCGCGGTGGCGATCTCTCCGGCGGGCAGCAGCAGCAGCTCGCGATCGCGCGCGCGCTGACGGCGCGGCCGCGCTTGCTGATCCTCGACGAGCCGACCGAGGGCATCCAGCCCAACGTCATCAAGGACATCGCGCGGGTGATCTCGCATCTCGCCCGCGCGCGGCAGATGGCGGTGGTGCTGGTGGAGCAGTATTACGACTTCGCCCGCAGCCTGGCCGATTCGATCACCGTGATGGTGCGCGGCGAGGTGGCGCTGGCCGGGCCGGTGCACGCGCTGGACGAGGAGAAGGTACGCAGCCTGCTGACGGTCTAGGCCACGAGGCCGCCGCGCCCGTCATCCGGCGGGATCACGGCAAGGACCGCAGCACGGCCTCGATATCCTGCCGGACCAGGCGCTGATTGCCGCGCGCCCACGCGTCCTCGGTGTAGAAGACCGGTTCGGCGGGGTCGTAGCCATTGACGCTGTAGTTGGACTGCCGGGCGAAGAAGGCGACGAAGCTCTCCTCGTCCTCCCAGGAGGCCAGCACGGGCATGCCGTGCACGTCGCTGTCGTGCACCTCGTGCAGCGCGACGCCGCCGGTCGCGGTGCGGACCAGCCCGTGCCCGCAATATTCCCGGTGCTGGTTCGGGATGATGCCGTCGCCGATGCGCGCGCGGGCAATCGCCCGCCACATGCGGCGGGCCAGATCCTCGCCGAAGGGCGTCCTGTCGAACCGCCGCTCGCAGATGAGCCGATCATTCCGCGTCAGCGCGTCCCGTTCCCATTGCGTGAGCGGCGGCGTCACCTCGGCATCGCGGCGGGGCGGTCTGCCGGGCGCAGGCCTGCGCGGCCACGCCAGGACAAGGATGGCGATGATGATCGCGAGCGCGACGAGAGGGATGATGATGGCGGCCACGCTGCATTCTTGGCGCGGAACAACCCGGCCGCAACCACGCGCTTTCAGAACCGCGCCAGCGCCGCGCCCCAGGTCAGCCCGCCGCCGATCGCTTCCATCACCACGAGGTCACCGGCGCGGATGCGCTCGTCCTGCACCGCTTCCGCCAGTGCCAGCGGCACCGACGCCGCCGAGGTGTTGGCATGGCGGTCCACCGTCACCACCACGCGCTCCGGCGAGAGGTGCAGTTTCTTGCCCATCGCCTCGATGATGCGGAGGTTCGCCTGGTGCGGCACCAGCCAGCGCACCGCCTCGTGCCCGAGGCCGTGCGCCGCCAGCGCCTCGTCCACCACCGCGGCGAGCTTGGTGACGGCGTGGCGGAACACCTCGCGGCCGGCCATGCGCAGCAGGCCGGCGCCGCCGGTGGAGCCGGCGCCGCCCTCGACATTCAGGATGTCGGCGAAGCGGCCGTCGGAATGCAGGTGGCAGGAGAGGATGCCGCGATCCTCGCTGCGCCCGCTGCCCTCGTTCGCGCGCAGGAACACCGCGCCGGCGCCGTCGCCGAACAGCACGCAGGTGCCGCGGTCGGTCCAGTCCATGATGCGCGAATAGACCTCGGTGCCGATCACCAGCACCGCGCGCGCCTGGCCGGTGCGGATCAGCGCATCCGCGACGCTGAGTGCATAGATGAAGCCGGTGCAGGCGGCGGCGAGATCGAAGGCGAAGCCGCGGGTGATGCCGAGCGCGGCCTGGATGCGCACCGCCGTGGCGGGAAAGGCGGAATCGGGGGTCGAGGTCGCGACCAGCACCGCATCCACCTCGGCCGCTTCCGCGCGCGCATGGGCGAGTGCGGCGCGCGCCGCCGCGGCCCCCATGGCGGAGGCGGTCTCGCCCGCCGCCGCGAAGTGGCGGTAGCGGATCCCCGTGCGCTCGCGGATCCACTCGTCCGAGGTTTCGAGCCGGTACAGCGCCGCGAGCTCGTCATTGCTGACGCGGCGTTCGGGCAGGTAGCCGCCGCAGCCGGCGATGATCGCGCGGACCGTCATGGCGGGGTCGCTCAGCGGCCGGCGGCTGCCAGCCGGGGCGAGGTCGAGGGCAGGCGTGACAATCCCTCCCTTATCCGTTCGTTGAAGCCATGCGTCACCATGTCCATGGCGACGTCCACCGCATGGGCGAAGCCCAGCGCATCGGTGCCGCCATGCGACTTCACGACGACGCCGTTGAGGCCGAGCAGGATGGCCCCGTTGTAGCGCCGCGGATCCATCCATTCGCGCAGCCGGTCCAGCGCCGGACGCGCGAGAAGATAGGCCAGCCGCGCCGGCACCGAGGAGGTGAAGACCTGGCGCAGCAGGTCGCGCATCAGCTTGAGCGCGCCCTCTCCGGTCTTGAGCGCGACATTGCCGGTGAAGCCGTCGGTGACGATGACGTCCACGGTGCCCGCGGTGATGTCGTGGCCCTCGACGAAGCCGCGGAAGTTCGGGCCGATATGGGAATCGCGCAGCACATCCGCCGCGGCGCGCACCCGCTCGTCGCCCTTCAGCTCCTCGGAGCCGACATTCAACAGGCCGATGGTGGGATCGGTGAGTCCGAGCACGGCACGCGCGAAGGCATCGCCCATCACCGCGAACTCGACCAGGTTGCGCGCATCGCACTGCACATTGGCGCCGAGATCGAGCAGCACGACATCGCCGCGCGCCGAAGGCCCGATCGCGGCGAGCGCCGGCCGGTCGATCTCCGGCATCGTCTTCACCACGATCTTGGCGAGCGCCATCAGCGCGCCGGTGTTCCCCGCCGAGACCACGCCCGCGCACTCGCCCGCAGACACCGCATCGATCGCGATGCGCATGGAGGAATTGCGCAGCCGCAAGGCCAGGGTCGGCTTCATGTCGCCCGGAATCACCTCGGGCGCATGGCGGAGCTTGCAGATGCGCGCGGCCCGCCGGCGGCGCGCGAGGGCGGCGCCGACCCGCGGCTCCTCGCCCACCAGCAGGAAACGCGCCTCCGGATGACGCTCGGCGGCAAGCTCGAGACCATCCAGCACGACCTCGGGCGCGGCATCGCCGCCCATGGCATCGATCGCCAGGGAGAAGGCGGGGGCCGTCTCAGGCCTGTCCACCGCGGCGCCCCTTCCCTTTCGTGGCCCGCCTCAGTGGCGGACGACGCGCGACACCTGCTCGGCGGCGACCACCTCACGGCCATCATAATGGCCGCAATGCGCGCAGACATGATGCGGCCGCTTCAGCTCGCCGCAATTGGAGCACTCCTGATAGGAGGGCTTGCTCAGGGCCTCGTGGCTGCGGCGCATCCCGCGTCGGGACGGCGATACTTTCTTCTTCGGGACGGCCATGGCGCCGGGCCTCTTTCCACAGTCTGTTCGTGTCTGGATACGGAGCGCGGGCCCATAGCACCCGACCCCAGACCGTGCAAGCGCGGGGGGCGCGCCTTGGGGCCAGGGTGCGGGACCGAGAGGGGCGCCGCCCCTCTCGGGCTCTCCCCGCTGGGGGGCGACCTCGCCCCCCAGACCCCGAGGGCAGGTTCGGAAATGGGAAGGGGCGCAACCCGCGCGCCGCTTCAGCCGGCGGGACATGCCCTTTCCCATTTCCGAACCTGAACACTCACGCGGGGTCCGGGGGGCACGGCTGCCCCCCGGCGGGGAGGTCCAGGAGGGGCAGCGCCCCTCCTGGCCCGCAACCGGGCCTGAAGCGCCTCCCCCCTACGCTGCCACGGACAGGTCGGGGTCGGGGTAGAAGCGGTGCATCATCCGGTCCTTGTAGGCGACCAGGTCCGGGAAGGCCTCGGCGCGCCGGCGCAGCGGCGAATCGAAGAGCGGGACCAGGATAGTGGCGAGGACGGCCATGGCCGTGGCGTCCACCCCGCTGGGCGTCTCGCCCATCAGGTAGGGCTTGTCGCCGAGGGTGGTGGCGAGGGCGTCGAGCGAGCGGGCGCCGAGGGCGGTGACCTCGTCCAGGGAGTGCCGGCCCATGCCGTGGCCGTGCAGCGCCGCCTTGACGCGGGCCAGCGCCGCCTCGCGCACGCCTTCGGGGGCACCGTCGAAGAAGCGCGCCGGGCCCTTCTCGAAGTTCTCCGGGATGATCCAGCGGGCATGGGTCTGGGCCCAGGCCAGGTGGTCCTCGAGCATGCGCTCGATAGCCCAGGCCTGGGCGCGGGCGGCGGCGTCCAGACCGGCGTCGAAATCATGGCCGTAGCGGCGCTCGATATGGGCGCGGATGAAGGTGGAATCGGGGATCAGCACGCCGCCGTCCTCAATATAGGGAAGCTTGCCCTTGGGCGCGCGCGGGAAGCCGGTGAAGTCCTTGCGGTAGGGAAGGCCGGCCATGCGGAGATGGATTTCGGTCTTCATGACATAGGGGCTGGCGTCGGGCAGGCCGAAATAGGGGCCGAAGCCGTAGAGGGTGATCATCGGGTCGGGTCTCCTGTCGCCGATGCCCGTTTCGATAGCGCCCCCCTGCTGCCAGCATGCTGTCAGCATGCGACACTGGCGCCATGCGGCGGGCCGAGAGGCTGTTCCAGATCATCCAGATCCTGCGCCGGGCGCGGCGGCCGATGACCGCCGCGGCGATCGCCGCGGAGCTCGAGACGTCGCAGCGCTCGGTCTATCGCGACGTCGCGGCGCTGATCGGCCAGCGGGTGCCGATCCGCGGCGAGGCGGGCCTCGGCTACGTGCTGGACAGCGGCTTCGACCTGCCGCCGCTGATGCTGACGCCGGAAGAGATCGAGGCCGCGGTGCTCGGCGCGCAATGGGTGTCGGCGCGGACGGATCCGGCGTTGGCGCGCGCGGCGCAGGACCTGCTGGCGAAGATCGCGGCGACGGTGCCGGAGAATCTGCGCCCCTTCGTGCTGGAGCCGGCGACCGGCGCGCCTCCAGGCGCGCCGCTGGCGGTTGACGGGCTGGACATCGCGCAGCTCAGGCGCTGGATCCATGCGGGGCGGAAAGTCCAGCTGCGCTACCGCGACGAGCAGGGGCGCTGCACGGAACGGCGGGTGTGGCCGTGCAAGCTCGGCTACCTCGAGACGACGCGCATCCTGGCGGCGTGGTGCGAGCTGCGCGAGGACTTCCGGCATTTCCGGACCGACCGTGTGGAAGCGGCGGAATTTCTCGAGGAGCGATATCCGGAGCGGCCGGCAGTGCTGAGGGCGAAGTGGCTCAAGGGACTGCAGGCGAATCGCTGAAAGCCTTGGGGTGGACACGGGGGGCGGAGTGAACTCCGCCCCCCGGACCCCCCACCTCCTTTTTTTGGAGACTTGGCGTTAGGCGGCGCCAGCCGTCAGGACCACGCGGCCGACCACCTTGCCCTCGCGCAGGCGGTTCAGCGCGGCGTCGGCCTGAGGCAGCGGCATCGTCGTGATGGGGATCGGCGGCAACTGGCCGTGCTTGGCGATGTCCACCAGGGCGCGCAATTCCTTCGGGTTGCCGACATAACTGCCCTGCACCGTCAGGGCGCGGATCGGCATCAGCGGCAAGGGCAAGGGCAGCTCGCCGCCGAACAGGCCCACCTGCACGAGCTTGCCGCCCTTGCGCAGCGCATCGAAGGCGAAGCGGGCGGACATGGTGCCGTTCACCAGGTCCACCACCGCGCCGACCGGCCCGCCCGCGGCGCCGATGATGGCCTGCGTGGTGGTCGCGGGATCGTCGGTCGCCAGCACCGTCTCGGTGACGTTGCCCTTCAGCGCGGCGAGCTTCTCCTGGCTGACATCCACCACGATGATGCGGTTATGGCCGAGCGCCTTCAGCACCGCGACCGCGTTGTGGCCGAGGCCGCCGGCGCCCACCACCACCACCGGCTCGTCGGGCGGCATCGGCATCAGCTTCTGGATGGCGCTGTACACCGTGACGCCGGAGCAGGCATAGGTCGCGGCGAGCGCCGGATCGAGGCCTTCGATGTCCACCAGGTGGCGCGGCTCGGGCACCAGGATGTGGGTCGCGTAGCCGCCATTCGCGTAGACGCCGAGGCTGCGCGGCGCGAGGCACATGTTGTCTTCCTCGGCGAGGCACTTGTCGCAGGTGCCGCAGCCGACCCAGGGGAAGACGAGCTTGGTCTGCCCGGCCTCGAGGCCCGCGCCTTCGGCTTCCGGTCCCCAGCTCACGACCTTGCCGACGGTCTCGTGGCCCATGGCGAGGGGCAGTTTCACGCCGCGGTCGGCGAGCCGCATCTTGCCGCGGGTGCCGAGGTCGTACTCGCCTTCCCAGATATGGATGTCGGAGTGGCAGACGCCGGCGTGGGTGACTTCCAGCAGCACCTGCTTGCCGGTGGGTTCCGGCGTGGGGATCTCGATTTCCTGAAGCGGCTTTCCGGTCGCGACGACGGCCCAGGCGCGCATGGTTCCCTCCGGTGTTCGTGCCACCATGGGACTGCTTGCCGCTCCCCCGGTCAAGCCGCGCCCCGCCTCTCAGCTGGACCATGGTTCGGGCGTTTGGCGTACGGCTTGCACCGGCGCCAAGTGCTCAAAAAAAGGAGGTGGGGGGTTTGGGGGGCGGAGTTCACTCCGCCCCCCAATCTTACTTACGCGACCTTCGCCTTGAGCGCCTTCGGCCCTGGCAATTCGATCTCGATTTCCAGCGTGGACATGTCCCCGCCCCGATCGAGATCCACCTTCACCTTGTTCGGATCGATGGACACGTAGCGCGCCACCACCGCGACGAGCTCCTGCTGGAGCTTCGGCAGGAAGTCCTCGCGCGTGCGGCCGATGCGCTCATGCGCCAGCACGATCTGGAGGCGTTCCTTGGCGGCGACCGCGCTGTCGTCCTTCCGGCGGCCGCGGAAGAAGTCCAGCCAACTCATCAGGCGGCCCTCCCCCCGAAGAGACGCTTGAGGATGCCCTTGCGCTCGGGTTCCAGGAAGCGGTGCGGCACGGTCTCGCCGGTGAACCGCGCGACGGCGTCGCGATAGGCCTGGCCGGCGATGCTCTCCTGATCGAGGATCACCGGCGTGCCGGTGTTGGAGGCGCGCAGCACGGTTTCGCTCTCGGGGATGACGCCGAGCAGCGGGATGGCCAGGATCTCCTGGATGTCCTCGAGCTTCAGCATCTCGCCGCGCTCGACGCGGGCGGCGTCGAAGCGGGTGACGAGGAGGTGTTCCTTCACCGGCTCGCGCTTCTCTTCCGCGCGCTTGGAGCGCGATTGCAGCACGCCGAGGATGCGGTCCGAATCGCGCACCGAGGAGACTTCGGGGTTGGTGACGATCACCGCCTGGTCGGCGAAGTAGAGGGCGAGCAGCGCGCCCTTCTCGATGCCGGCGGGGCTGTCGCAGACGATGTAGTCGAAATCCTTCGACAGTTCCTCGATGATGGTCTGCACGCCGTCCTTGGTCAGCGCGTCCTTGTCGCGGGTCTGCGAGGCGGGGAGGATGGCGAGGTGTTCCACCCGCTTGTCGCGGATCAGCGCCTGGCTGAGCCTCGCCTCGCCCTGGATGACGTTGACGATGTCGAACACCACGCGGCGCTCGACGCCCATGATGAGATCGAGGTTGCGCAGGCCGACATCGAAATCGATGACGACGGTGCGCCTGCCGCGCTGCGCGAGGCCGGTGGCGACGGCAGCGCTGGACGTGGTCTTCCCGACACCCCCCTTGCCGGATGTGACGACGACGACTTCTGCCATGGCTCCTGCCCTCCGTATCCCCTGCTGCCGCGGCGTTCCCCCGAACGCGGCGGCTGCTCGCCCGTGAACCCGTTACCGCTGGAGATCGCCCAGCGGGTCGAACCGCATGCGCTCGCCGATTAGCCGCACTTGCATGGCGCGGCCGATATGCGCGCCCGTGAGCCCTTCGCGCACGGCGTAGTAGCCGGCGATGGAGATCAGCTCGGGCTCGAAGACGAGCGCGAAGATGCGGGCCTCGGTGTTGTTGCCGCCGCCGGCGATGGCGCGGCCGCGCAGCGCGCCGTAGATGTGGATGTTGCCGTCGGCGATGACCTCGGCGCCGGCGTTGACGGTGGCGGTGACGATGAGGTCGCCGCCCTGGGCCCAGATGCGCTGGCCGGCGCGCACCGGCTGGTCGACCACCATGGTCGGGCGGGCGGTGCCGGGCGGCAGCGGCGGCGCGGCCTGCGGCGGCGGCGCGGGCGCGGCTTCCGGCGCGGGCGCCGCGGCGGGCTCGTCGGGGGCTTCCTTGCCGACGGCGCGCAGCGGCGGCAGGCCGTGGGCCATGGCAGCGTTGCGCAATTCCGGGCTGCCGCCGGTGGTGCCGACCGGCACGATCTCGAGCGCGCGCAGCCCCGCGATCAGGCCGGCGAAATCCACCTGGTCCGGCGTGGCGGCGAGGTCGCCGAGGCCGAGCACGATGGGCGCGAAGCGCAGGAAGCCGGGGGCGCGGCGGAACTGGTCGCCGATCGCGGGGACCACCGCTTCGGGCCGCGGGTCGAGCAGGCGCAGGACGAGCAGGTTGAAGTTCGCGCCGCGCAGGCGGAAGGGTTCGAGGCGGGGGGTCTGGTCGGGCCGTGGCGCGGCGGCGGACATGAGGCTGCGTTCGGGTCCTGAAAGGGTGGTTCCGCGGGTGCGGCGCCGCGGAAAAGCGCCCGACTCTCTATAGCCGTGGGGCGGGTTGGGGCGAAGCGTTCCCATCGGCGGGGTTGGCCGCGCAAAGGCTTATCGCGCGAAGTTGCGGCGTTGTGACAAAAGCGACTCGGATGGTTACCGGAATTGGGTGGGGAGTCGGTAGGTTGCGGGGCCGGGCGGCGCTCCTCACATGGAATCCCTGATGCAGGCCGGCCCAAGGCCCCCCTATCCTGGTCCAACTTCCGGTATCGTTGGTCGGAACGGCGAGGAACCGAATGCCCGAACAGGCGTCCATTTTCGAGGTGATCGACGAGGAGGCCGACGCCCAGGCCCTCGCGAAGGCACGGGCGGAGATCGCCGCGGGCAAGGGCGTGCCGCATGAGCGCGCGCGCGATTGGCTGCTGCGGCTCGCGAAGGGCGAAAGGCTGCCGCCGCCTGGCAAGTAGCGCGTGCGCGTCCTTTGGTCGCCCTCGGCACTGAACGAGATCGCGCGCGTCTTTGACTATGTGGCGGACTTCAATCCAGCCGCGGCGCGCAGACTTGCCGATGCGCTGATCGCTGTCGGCGACAGCCTTGCGGCACTCCCCTATCGGGGCCGTCCGGTCGGGAACGGCTTGCAGGAGATCGTGGCGATCCACCCGTACATCCTGCGCTACGAGATCGTCGGCGATGCCGTGCACATCCTCCGCATGCGCCACGGGATGCGCCAGCCGTGAGGCGAGGCGCGGCGGCACTGAACCGCGTCACCGGCACCCCGGCGGGCGGCCCCAGGCGACCGGCCCCTGCGGCGTGCGCAGGCAGCCATCCACCCAGTTGCCGGTGAAGCGGCGGCCGGCAGGATCGGTGTAGGTGCCGGGGCCGTTCGGGCGGCCGCGCTCATACACGCCCTCGAAGCGGCCGCCATCGGCGCGGGTGATGGTGCCGCGCGCGAAGCGGCCCATCTCGAATTCCCCGGTCAGCACGTTGCCGTTGCGCTCGCGCAGCGTGCCCTGGCCATGCGCCTCGCCGTCATGGAAGGCGCCTTCGTAGCGGCGGCCATCCGCCTCGGTCATCACGCCCTGGCCTTGCGGGTTGCCTTGCGCGAATTCGCCCTCGTAGCGGCGGCCGTCGGGCCAGCTGCGCACGCCGCGCCCCTGCGGCAGGCCGGCCTGGAAATCGCCCTCGTAGCGCAGGCCGTCGGGCGCGGTGCTGACGCCGCGCCCCTCGGCGCGGCCATCGCGGAATCCGCCCTCGTAGCGGCGGCCATCGGGCTGCGTCAGCACGCCCTGGCCGGTCCAGGCGCCGTTCGCGAAATCGCCCTCGTAGCGCGTGCCGTCCGGCGTCACCGCGACGCCGCGGCCCTGCGGCACGCCGGTCTGCCATTCCCCCTCGTAGCGGCTGCCATCCGGCGCGGTGAGCGAGCCCCTCCCCTGCCACGCGCCGCGGACGAAGCTGCCGACATAGGTGGTGCCGTCGGCCCAGCTCTCGATGCCCTCGCCATGCGGCAGGTCGTCTTCCCACTCGCCTTCGTAGCGCGTGCCGTCGGCCTCCGTGACCGCGCCGCGGCCGCTGCGTTGGTCGCGATGGAAGCCGCCCTCGTAGCGCACGCCGCCGGGTTCGGTGAGCACGCCCTCGCCCTCGGCCATGTCCTCCGCCCAGCTGCCTTCGAAGCGCCGGCCGGTGGCATCGGTCAGCACGCCCCGCCCTGCGCGGCGGCCGGCCTGCAGGCGGCCCTCGAAGCGGATGATCGCCGCACCCTCGCGCCGCCATTCCAGCACGCCGGCGCCCTCGGCGACGCCGTCATGGCAGGGGCCGCTCCAGCGCGGCGTCATCTCCTCCTGCGGCAGCCGGTCCCAGACATGGCAGCCGCTCTCGGGATCGCGCGCGAAGCCCTGCCGGTCCGGCGCCGCCAGCGGCTCCGGCGCAGCGCGCGCGCCGGCGGCAAGCAGCAGGAGGACGAGGCAGCAGAGGGCGCGGCGCATGCCCTCGCCATGCCGCGCCGGCGCGGCGTGCGCAAGCGGCGCGCCGCGGGCATAGTGCCGCTATGAGCAAGACCATCGGCCGCCGCGCCGACTACCGCTACTTCGTCACTCTCCCCACGCGATGGGCCGACAACGACATCTACGGCCATGTCAACAACGTCATCTATTACGAGTGGTTCGACACCGTGGTCGCGCGCTTCCTGATCGAATGCGGCTTCCTCGAGCCGCGCAGCTCGCCGGTGATCGGCTATGTCGTCGAGACGCTCTGCCGCTACCACGCGCCGATTGTGTTCCCGGACCAGGTCACCGCGGGACTGCGCTGCACGCGCATCGGCAACAGCTCGGTGCGCTACGAGATCGGCATCTTCCGCAACGAGGCCGAGCAGGCGGCGGCGGAGGGACATTTCGTGCATGTCTACGTGGACCGCGCCAGCGAGACGCCGCAGACGCTGCCGCCGCTGCTGCGCGAGGCGCTGGCGGGCATTCTCGTGACCGGCTGAGCGCGATGAAGAAAGAGTGGGGGCGGAGTGAACTCCGCCCCCACACCCCCACCTCCTTTTTTTGACTCTTGGCGCTGGCTCCTCCCGGAGTTCTCTCCGCCCCCCAGTTGCTGCGTGCCTTGCGCCCCGGCGGGGAAGGCGCGATCAAGGCGTGACCGCGGAGGACCCCAATGCCGCTTCCCGCCCCGCTGCAGCGCCTCGCCATCCTCGACGACTACCAGGGCGTCACCCTCTCCACGGGCCCCTGGGACCGGCTGAGCCTCGCCATCGAGGCCTTCCGCGACACGGTGAAGGATCTCGACACGCTGGCCGCGCGGCTCGCGCCCTTCGACACCATCCTGCTGATGCGCGAGCGCACGCCCTTCCCGCGCGCCCTCATCGAGCGCCTGCCGAAGCTGCGGCTGCTGATCACCACCGGCGGGCGCAACCGCTCGGTGGACGCCGCCGCCTGCGCGGAGCGCGGCATCACCTTCTGCGGCACGCCCTCGGTCGGCGATCCCACCGCCGACCTCACCTGGGGGCTCATCATCGGCCTGCTGCGCGACATCCCCGCCCAGCAGCAGGCGCTGCGCGAGGGGCGCTGGCAGACCCGCCTCGGCATCGCGCTGGAAGGGCAGACGCTCGGCGTCATCGGCCTCGGCAAGCTCGGCAGCCGGGTCGCGCGGATCGGCGCCGCCTTCGGCATGCGCATCCTGGCCTGGAGCCCGAACCTCACCGAGGACCGCGCCGCCGCCGCCGGCGCCACCCGCGTGGACAAGGAAACCCTGCTGCGCGAGGCCGATGTCGTCACCATCCACATCGTGCTGTCGGAGCGCTCGCGCGACACCATCGCCGCGGCGGAGCTCGCGCTGATGAAGCCCAGCGCCTATCTCGTGAACACCAGCCGCGGGCCGATCGTGAACCAGGCGGCGCTGCTTCGGGCGCTGCAGGCCGGCCGCATCGCCGGCGCCGGCCTCGACGTGTTCGAGGAAGAGCCGCTGCCGCGCGACCACCCGCTGCTCGCCGCGCCGAACACGCTGCTGACGCCGCATCTCGGCTATGTCACGCAACAGAACTACCACGCCTACTTCACGGGCGCGGTGGAAGCGGTCGAGGCCTATCTCGCAGGCAGCCCGATCCGGGAGATCACGCCATGACCGCCTTCCCGCTCGAGGACTGGGCGAAGCTCGGCCAGGAGCAGCGCGACCTCGCCTACAACAACAACGCCGCGGTGCCCGACGCGCCAGCGCTGATCGAGGCGCGCAACGCGGCCTCCGCCGCCTTCCGCGCCGCCCATGGCGGCCATTGCGACCTCCGCTTCGGCGAGAGCGAGCGCGAGGCGTGGGACATCTACCCTGGCGCCGACGCCGCCGCGCCCTGCCTGGTCTTCATCCATGGCGGCTACTGGCAGCGCAACCGGCGCGAGGATTTCGCGGCGATGGCGGAGGGCGCGCTCGCCATGGGCTGGTCCGCCGCGCTGTGCGGCTACGGGCTTGCGCCGGACGTCTCGCTCACCACCATCGCCTGGCAGGTCCAGCGCGCGCTGGACTGGCTCTCCGCCCATGGCGCGGCGCATGGCGTGGCAGGGCCGATCGTGGTGTCGGGCTGGTCGGCCGGCGGGCATCTCGCCGCACTCGCCTGCGAGCACCCCGCGGTGAGCGCGGCAGTCGCGATCTCCGGCATCTACGAGCTGGCGCCGATCCGCGACACCTATCTCAACGAGAAGCTCTCGCTGAGCGAAGAGGAGATCGCCGAGCTCTCGCCGATCCGCCGACCCGTGGTGCCGAAGCCGATCGCCGTGGTGTACGGCGCGGCGGAATTGCCGGAGCTGCGGCGGCAGAGCCGCGTCTTCCATCGCGTGCGCGCCGAGGCGCAGGCGCCGGGACCGCTGATCCCGATTCCCGGGGCGGACCATTTCCGCGTGCTCGAGGCGCTGCGCCAGCCGGACGGCACGCTGCTGCGCACGGCGGCGGAGCTGTTGCGCTAGAGCGTCTTCATCCGCGGTGTACGCGTTCGAAGAAGGCTGGGGGGCGGAGATGAACTCCGCCCCCCAGACCCCCCACCTCCTTTTTTTGGCTAATGGAAGACGTGGCGAACTCCGTTCCGGGCCCGACAACGCTGCGGCGCCTGAGAGTGCGGGAGGAGCCGGCGCCAAGTCGCAAAAAAAGGAGGTGGGGGTGTGGGGGCGGAGTTCATCTCCGCCCCCACTCCTTCTTCTCCCGATTCCGGTTCCGATGAAACCGCTCTAGGCCACCTACGCTGCGAGATAGCGCTCCGCCGCATCCGCCAGGACCTGGCAGCCCAGCGCCAAGTCCTCCTCCCTGGTGTCCTCCGCCCAGTGATGGCTGATGCCGCCGATCGAGGGCACGAATAGCATCGCGGCCGGCATGCGCCGCGCGATGTTCTGCGCATCGTGCCCCGCACCCGATGGCATGCGCTGCCAGCCGCCCGGCGCGTTGCGCTCCGCCGCATCCGCCAGCGCCGCCATCATCGCGGGGTCGCACAGCGCGGGGATCGCCTTGCTCACTGCGGACAGCGTGGCGCGGCAGCGCTCGCGCCGGTTGCTCTCCTGCACCAGCGCGCGCAGCGCACGCTCCATGCGCTCCAGCACCGGCGCCTCGACGTCGCGGAACTGAAACAGCACATCCGCCTGCCCCGGGATGATCGAGGGCGCGCCGGGATCGAGCGCGATGCGCCCCGTCGTCCAGGTCGAGCGCTCGCCGCAGACCAGCGGGAAATGCGCATCGATCGCCGCCAGCAGCCGCACCGCGGCGAGGCCCGCATCCTTGCGCTCCGCCATGGTGGTGCCGCCGGCGTGGTCCTGCTGGCCCTCGACCAGGATGCGCCACTGCCAGATGGCGACGATGCCGGTCACCACGCCGATGCGCAGCCCGGCAGTCTCGAGCTGCGTGCCCTGCTCGATATGCATCTCGAAGAAGCCCTTGTGCCGCCCAGGCTCGAGCTGGATCCGCGGCTTGCCCGCCAGCCCCGCCGCCGCCAGCGCGTCGCGCAAGGGCGTGCCGTCGTTGCGGCTGCGGCTGCGGTCGATCTCCTCCTCCGAGAGCTCGCCGATGATGGAGCGGCTGCCCAGGAACCCACCCTCGAAATGCCCCTCCTCGTCGGCGAAGGCGCAGACATCCACCGGCAGCCCGGCGCGCGCCAGCGCGACTCCCGCCACCACGCCCAGCGCGCCATCCAGCCAGCCGGCGTAATTCTGCGTCTCGATATGGCTGCCCACCAGCAGATGCGGCCCACGCCCTCCGTGCCGGCCATAGACATTGCCGATGCCGTCGATGCTGGGTTCCAGCCCGCTTTCCGCGAGACGCTCCATCAGCCAGCGTCGGCTCTCCATGTCCTGCGGCGAATAGGTCGGGCGATGCACGCCGGTCTTGTAGGCGCCGATCCCGCGCAGCTCATGCAGGTCGTGGAGGAAACGCGCGGCGTCGATCTGCGGCATGGGCCGGTCCCTTGGGTGCGGAAGTACAACGTAAAGGAAAAAGCTTGGGGGGCGGAGCTTCACGTCGCGGCGGTGCCGCGACCCCCCCAAACCCCCCACCTCCTTTTTTTGGATACTCGGGAAATGCGGCAAGCGCAGTCCGCAGCCCGCGAAGGGCGCGACGACCGAGAGTGCGGGAGTCACCCCATGCCGATGGCGCGCTTGTAGAGGTCGAGCAGCGTCTCCTGCTCCTCCACTTCCGCCGGCTCCTTCTTGCGGATCGAGATGAGCTGGCGCAGCACCTTCACGTCGAAGCCGGCGCTCTTCGCTTCCGCGTAGATGTCCTTGATGTCGTTGGCGAGCGCCTTGCGCTCCTCCTCCAGCCGCTCGATGCGGTCCACGATCGAGCGCAGCCGCTCGCCCGCGATGCCGCCCACCTCGGCATCGGGCTTCTCCACCGTCTCCGACATCGCTCTCCCCCTGGCCCCTGTCTGAAGGCCGGCGGGTTTAGCCCTCGGCCGTCGCGCCATCAATGGTGGCCCGGGTCGGACTTGGCGAAGGCCGCCTTCTGCTCGGCGCTCGCTTCCTTCTGGTACTTCGCCTGCCACTCCTTGTAGGGCATGCCGTACACGATCTCGCGCGCATCCGGGTCGGCGAGGGCGATGCCCTGCGACTCGGCGGCCTCACGGTACCAGCGCGAGAGGCAATTGCGGCAGAAGCCGGCGAGGTTCATCAGGTCGATGTTCTGCACGTCGGTCCGTTCGCGCAGATGCTCGACGAGGCGGCGGAAGGCCGCCGCCTCCAATTCGGTGCGGGTGTTGTCGTCCATCTCGGGAAGCGCCATGCGGGGGTCTCCTCGGGCCTGAAATTGGGCCCGAGCCGCGCCGAGCGCCAGCCCCCTCAGTCGGCGTACTGCCCAGCGGCCTGGATGATGGGCCGCCAGCGGGCGACTTCCTCGGCGAGGAAGCGGCGGTGATAGGCGGGGGTGGCACGCTCGTCGCTGCCCGGCTCGGTCACCAGCTCGGCGAAGCGCTGGCGCAGGCGGTCCTGGTGCAGCGCGGCGCGGATCGCGGTCGCCAGCCGTTCCTGGATCTCCGCCGGCGTGCCAGCGGGCGCGTAGAATCCATGCCAGGTGGTCATGGCGATCGAGGGCTGGCCCGCTTCCACCGTGGTCGGCAGGTCGAGGCCGGGGACGCGGCCGGGGCTGGTCACCGCATAGGCCTTGATGCGGTTCTCGCGGATGAAGCTGACGGTGTTGGTCGCTTGGTCGCAGAACACGTCCACCCGGCCGGCGACGAGCTCGGTGATGGCGGGCGCGCTGCCGCGATAGACGACGGTGGTGAGCGGGGTGCCGGCGGCGTGCTGCAGCAGCATGCCGCAGAGATGGTTGGCGGCGCCGAGGCCCGAATGCGCGAGGTTCAGCTTGTCGCCTTGCTTGCGGATCTCGGCGATGAAGCCGGCGAGGTCGGTCGGCGGGAAGTCGGGCCGCGCCACCAATGTCATCGCCGCGTCGGAGACGATGCCGAGCGGCGCGAAGCTGGTCTGCACGTCGTAGGCGAGGCGGCGGTAGAGGGTGGCGCTGCTGGCGTGGCCGATATGGTGGCTGAGCAGGGTGTGCCCGTCCGGCCGCGCCTGGGCGACGCGCTGTGCGGCGATGGTGCCGCCGGCGCCGGTGACGTTCTCGACCACCACGGGCTGGCCGAGATTGGCGGCCATGCCTTCGGCGACGAGACGGGTGATGACGTCGGTCGGCCCGCCGGCGGCGAAGGGCACGGTGAGGGTGACGGCGCGGCTCGGGAAGCCCTGCTGCGCCAAGGCGGGCGTTGCCAGGGCGAAGGGTGCGGCGAGTGCCGCGCGGCGGGTGAGCATCGTGGAGTTTCTCCTCGGCATTGCGTCTGCTTCTTCCGCACTCTCAGGTGTCGTTTCGTTACGTCGTGCTGCGCGGAGCGTGCCACGCTTCCCCGAAATCAAAGAAAGGAGGGAAGGGGTCTGGGGAAGGGAGTTCATCTCCCTTCCCCAGCTCTTTCATTGCACTACGCATTCGCCCCCAGGATGGCCGCGCAGACCGCATCCGTCACCTGCTGCGTGGTCGCGCTGCCGCCAAGATCCGCGGTCAGCACGCCGTCGGCGCAGACGCGTTCCACCGCCGCCATCAGGCGCTGCGCCGCCGCGGCCTCGCCGAGGTGCTCGAGCATCATGCAGGCGGTCCAGAAGGTCGCGACCGGGTTGGCGACGCCCTTGCCGGCGATGTCGAAGGCCGAGCCGTGGATCGGCTCGAACATGGAGGGGAAGCGCCGCTCGGGGTCGAGGTTGGCGGTGGGCGCCACGCCGAGGGAGCCGGCGAGCGCGCCGGCGAGGTCGCTCAGGATGTCGGCGTGCAGGTTGGTGGCGACGGCGGTGTCGATGCTCGCGGGGCGCCGCACCATGCGGGCGGTCATCGCGTCCACCAGCTCCTTGTCCCAGGTCACGTCGGGGAAGTCGCGCGCGACTTCGGCGGCGATCTCGTCCCACATCACCATGCCGTGGCGCTGGGCGTTGGACTTGGTCACCACGGTGAGCAGCTTGCGCGGGCGCGACTGCGCGATGCGGAAGGCGGTGCGCATGATGCGGGTGACGCCGGCGCGGGTGAAGATGGCGGTCTCGGTGCCGACTTCCTCGGGATGGCCGCGATGGGCGCGGCCGCCGTGGCCGGCATATTCGCCCTCGGAATTCTCGCGCACGATCACCCAGTCGATGTCGCCGGGGTTGACGCCGCGCAGCGGGCTGGTCAGGCCGGGCAGCACGCGGGTCGGGCGGATGTTGGCGTACTGGTCGAAGCCCTGGCAGATCCTGAGGCGCAGGCCCCAGAGGGTGATGTCGTCCGGCAATTGCTGGTCGCCGACGGCGCCGAAGAAGATGGCGTCGAAGCGTTGCAGCGTCTCCAGCCCGTCCTCGGCCATCATGCGGCCGGTGGCGCGGTAGTAGTCGCTGCCCCAGGGGAATTCCTCGACATCGAGGGCGAAGTCGCCGGAGCGCTCGGCCAGGGCGCGCAGCACCTGGAGGCCGGCGGGGATGACTTCCTTGCCGATGCCGTCGGCGGGAATGGCGGCGATGCGGTGACGGCGCATGGGGTCTCTTCGCGGTTGGGGTTGGGAAGGGGAGGTGCCATGCTAGCTGGCATGGAAGCCCGGACACGCCAGGATCGCGTCCTGCCTGCGCCGCGCGCCGCGGCGCCGCGCGCCAGCCTGGCGCAAGCGGCCTATGACGCGCTGAAGGCGAGCATCCTGGAGAATCTGCTGCCGCCCGGCCATGAGGCGGTGGAGCAGGCGATCGCCGATCAGCTCGGCATGAGCCGCACGCCGGTGCACGAGGCGGTGCTGCGGCTGCAGCATGAGGGCTTCGTCGAGGTGCTGCCGCGGCGCGGCGTGCGCGTGCTGCCGATCGCGCCGGAGGATCTGCGCGAGACCTATGAGGTGCTGATCGCGCTGGAGGGCGCGGCCGCGGCGCTGCTGGCGCGGCGCGGCGCGGCGGGGCGCGGCGCCATCGCCGCGATGGCGGAGGCGACGGCCGAGATGGAGCGCGCCCTCGCCCGCCAGGACCGCCAGGGCTGGGCGGCGGCGGATGACAGCTTCCACCGCACCCTGCTCGCCGAGTGCGGCAACGCCAAGCTGGCGCGGCTGACGCAGACCGCGGCGGACCAGGCGCAGCGCGCGCGCAGCGTGACCGCGGCGCTGCGCGCCGAGCCGCGCGCCTCGATCGCCGAGCACGCGGCGATCCTGGCGGCCCTGCGCAAGGGCGATGCAGAGGGCGCGCGCGCGGCGCTGTCGGCGCATCGCGGGCGCGCCAGCGCGGATATCCTGCGTGCCCTCGCCGCCATGCGCGGGGGCTGAGGCTGCGCTCATGCCTGGCCTTTCCTCAATGGCTCTGGTATGGTTTCTTCCATACCACGAGGCATATTACAACCCCGGCTCTTGCCAGAGCGCGCCGGCCGGTTGAGGGAAGCGCGCTCGGGGGACACTCTGCATGGGCCAGGCGATCCGGCACGGAGCATCGGCGTGGGACGACCAGCGCGCCCGCGAGGCGCTGCACCGCCTGTTCCGCACCGCGGTGGCGGCGGCCGATCCGCGACTCGTCCTCGCCCGGCACCTGCCGGAGCGGCCGGAGAAGGGCCGGGTGCTGGTGCTCGGCGCCGGGAAATCGGCCGCGGTGATGGCGGCGGCGGTGGAAGCCGCCTGGCCCGAGGCGCCACTCGAGGGCCTGGTCGTCACCCGCTACGGCCACGCCGTGCCCACCGCGCGCATCGAAGTCGCCGAGGCGTCGCATCCGGTGCCCGACGCGGCGGGCGCCGCTGCCGCGGCGCGCCTGCTCGAGCTGGCGCGGGGCGCCGGGCCGGACGACCTCGTGCTGTTCCTGGTCTCCGGCGGCGGCTCGGCGCTCACCACCCTGCCCGCCCCCGGCCTGACGCTCGACGCGCTGATGGCGGTGAACCGCGCCCTGCTCGCCTCCGGCGCGACCATCCACGAGATGAACTGCATCCGCCGGCATCTCTCGGCGATCACCGGCGGCAGGCTGGCGGCGGCGGCGCATCCGGCGCGGCTGGTGACGCTCGCGATCTCCGACGTGCCGGGCGACGACCCCGCGGTGATCGCCTCCGGCCCCACCGTGCCGGACCCCACCACCTTCGCCGAGGCACGCGCGCTGGTCGCGCGCTACGGCATGGCGCTGCCCGAGGCGGTGACGGCGCATCTGCAGCGCGCGGAGGAGGAGACGCCGAAGCCCGGCGACCCACGCCTCGGCGTGCCCGACTACCGCTTCATCGCGACGCCCACCATGGCGCTGGAAGCGGCGGCGGCGGAAGCGCGCGCGCTCGGCCTCGCCCCCGTCATCCTGGGCGACGCGCTGGAGGGCGAGGCGCGCGAGCTCGGCACGGTGCTCGCCGGCATCGCCCGCAGCGCGCGCGACCATGGCCACCCCGCCGGCGCGCCCTGCGTGCTGCTCTCCGGCGGCGAGACCACCGTCACCATCCGCGCGCCCGACCCCGGCAAGGGCGGCCGCAACGGCGAGGCGCTGCTCGGCTGCGCCGTCGCGCTCGCCGGCGCGGCGCGCATCTGGGCGCTGATGGCGGACACCGACGGCATCGACGGCTCCGAGGACAATGCCGGCGCCGTCGCCGCGCCGGACACGCTGGCGCGCGCCGCGGCACAGGGGCTGGATGCGCGCGCGCTGCTCGCCGGCCATGACAGTCACCAACTCTTCGCACGCCTCGGCGACCTGGTCGTGACAGGACCGACGCTGACCAATGTCAACGACTTCCGCGCCCTGCTGATCGCCTGAGGAGCCCATGGCCACACGCATCCCGCTGCGCCGCCGCCGGCGCACCAAGATCGTCGCCACCATCGGCCCGGCGAGTTCCACGCCGGAAGTGCTCGAGCGGCTCTACCGCGCCGGCGCCGATGTGTTCCGCCTGAATTTCAGCCATGGCTCGCATGAGGACCACGCGGCGCGCATCACCATGATCCGCGCGCTGGAAGAGAAGGTGGAGCGCCCGATCGGCATTTTGGCCGACGTCCAGGGGCCTAAGCTGCGCGTCGGGCGCTTCGGCGGCGGCCGCGTGCAGCTGCAGACCGGGCAGAGCTTCCGCCTCGACCTCAACGCCACGCCCGGCGACGTGCGGCGCGTCAACCTGCCGCATCCCGAGATCATCCAGGCCGCGGGCATCGGCACCACCCTGCTGCTCGACGACGGCAAGCTCAGGCTGCGCGTCGCGCGCAAGCGCGAGGATCACCTGGAGACGGAAGTGGTCGTCGGCGGCGCGCTCTCCGACCGCAAGGGCGTGAACGTGCCCGATGTCGTGCTGCCGATCCCCGCGCTGACGAAGAAGGACCGCGAGGATCTCGACTTCGTCCTCGACAAGGGCATCCAGTATGTCGGCCTCTCCTTTGTGCAGCGGCCGGAGGACGTGGCCGAGGCCAAGGCGATCGCCGGCGACCGCGCCTGGATCATGGTGAAGATGGAGAAGCCGCAGGCGGTCGAGAATCTCGACGCCATCATGGCGCTGACCGATTGCGTGATGGTCGCGCGCGGCGATCTCGGCGTGGAGCTGCCGGCGGAGGAAGTGCCGCTGGTGCAGAAGCGCATCGTCCGCGCCGCGCGCGCAGCGGGCAAGCCCGTGGTGGTGGCGACGCAGATGCTGGAGAGCATGATCAGCGCGCCGGCGCCGACGCGCGCGGAAGCCTCGGACGTCGCGACCGCGGTGTTCGACGGCGCGGATGCGGTGATGCTCTCCGCCGAGACCGCCGCCGGCCAGTACCCCTACGAGGCGGTCAACATGATGGACCGCATCGTCGCGCGGGTGGAGCAGGACGAAGGCTGGCGCAGCCTGACCGCGGCCAACCGCCCGCCGCCCGAGAAGAGCTCCGCGGGCGCGATCGCCACCGCCGCGCGCCAGGTGGCGGAGACGATCGACGCCGAGGTGATCGCCACCTTCTCCTCCACCGGGTCCACCACGCTGCGCGTCGCGCGCGAACGGCCGAACGTGCCGATCCTCGGCCTCACCGCCAGCGAGACCACCGCGCGCCGCATGGCGGTGATCTGGGGCGTCCACTCGCTGGTGGTGAGCGAGATCCACTCGATGACGGAAATGGTCGCGCGCGCGGTGCGCGCCGCGCAGGCCGAAGGCTTCGCGACGCATGGCAGCGAGGTGGTCGTCACCGCGGGCGTGCCCTTCGGCACGCCAGGCACCACCAACTCGCTGCGCGTCGCCGTCGTGAAATGACCAGGGAGCGCCTCATGCTTCGCCGCCTCGCCCTCGCCGCATCCCTCGCCCTCGCGCTCGCCGGGCCCGCCGCGGCACAGCGCGCCGGGCTCTACAGCCTGAGCGGCACCAACCCCGACGGCAGTGCCTATGAAGGCGTCGTCGCGCTGCAGCAGGTCGGGCTCGTCTCCTGGCGCGTGGTGTGGGACATACAGGGCGACCGCATCGAAGGCATCGGCATGTCCAACGGCAACATCTTCGCCGTGACCTACCAGATCAACAACCGCCCGGGGATCGGCATCTTCAGCGTGGAAGCGGACGGGTCGATGAGCGGGCAGTGGACCATCATCGGGAGCGGCGGGATCGGGACGGAGACATTGCGGCCGCGATAGATGGAAGTGTTGGGGGGAGGAGATGAACTCCTCCCCCCAAACCCCCCACCTCCTTTTCTTGATTCCGGGGAAGCGTTGAGAGCGCCGTTCTCCGCCCGCGAACGGTGTGGCTTTGGAGAGTGCGGGAGTCGCGAGCGCCAAGAAGGCAAAAAAAGGAGGATGGGGTCCGGGGAAGGAGTTCACTCCTTCCCCGGTGTCCAACGCCGGTCGCCCCGTCACTGAGCGGAAGTGCGGCCCGCCTGGTAGCCCTGGCGATACGCCTGCTGCTCGCTCCGCACGTGCTGGTCGTAGAGATAGCCGCCGGCGGCGCCCACCCCGGCGCCGATCAGCGCGCCCCAGCCGGAATTGCCGGAGAAGGAGCCGATCGCCAGCCCCGCCAGGCTGCCGAGCGCCGCGCCGCCGCCCACGCGCTGCTCGGTCGGGGTCAGGTTGGCGCAGCCGGCGAGTGCGAGGGCGAGCGCCGCAGGAATGAGCATGGTCCGCATCTCGGCGCCTCCTCAGCGCTGCCGCGCGCGGCGCGCGGGCGGGTTCGGGCAGGGATAGGCGACCGCCGCCCAGCGCATCAGCCCGTCCACCGCCTTGTCCGCCGCGTGCTGCGGGTTGGCGCGGCCCCAGGCGGCGAAGGAGGCGACCGCCTGGTCCAGGCTCGGCGGCGGATCCGGCAGGCAGAACAGCGGCCGGTGCCCCCCGGGCCGCGTCACCTCGGCATGGTACTGCCCGGCGCCGACCAGGAAGCCGCGGCAGAACTGGATCGCCTCGGCGGCGGTGCCGCCGCAGGCGGCGGCGAGATCGCCCGCCGTCACCGGCCGGTTCGGCGCCGGCGCCGGCGCCTGGGCCGCGGCGGGAAGGCTCGCCCCCAGCAGCAGGGCGGCGATGAGGCCAGACCGCATGTCGCGCATTCCTCCGTGGGCAGCCAGCCCCGCTCACGCTGCCCCCGAAGCCCGGCCCTGTCTATCCCCGCGCCGCGACGGCGCAGTCGGCGCAACGGCCTTCGACCTCCACCGTCATCGTCTCCGGCACGAAGCCGGCGCGCCGCGCCGCCGCCTCCAGCGCCCTGGTCACCGCGGCGTCGGAAAGCTCGATCGTCACGCCGCAGATCCGGCAGATCAGGAATTGGTGCGGATGGCCGTGCGTCGTGCCGTGATCGTGGCGGTGCTCCGCCTCGGTGCAGCCGATGAAGGCGTTGAGCCGCTCCACCTTGTGGATCAGCCCCTGCTCGAGCAGGAAATCGAGCGCGCGATAGACGGTGGGCGGCGCCGCGCCCGGCCGGTCCGCCTTCAGCCGGTCGAGCAGCGCATAGGCGCCGACCGGCGACTCCGCCTCCAGCACCAGGCGCAGCACCTGGCGGCGGAGCTCGGTGAGCTGCACCCCGCGCCGCGTGCAGGCCCGCTCCGCCGCCGCAAGCTGGCCGTCCACCGTTCCCGCCATGCCATATCCCTGTTCCCGCGCGGTGATACTATATCGGTGCGCCATGACCGAGCTCCCAGCCCCCGGCGCCCCCGACCAGGCGGCCCGCGCCGCCTTCCTCGCCGCCATCCGCTTCGATGCCCAGGGGCTGGTCCCCGCCATCGCGCAACAGCACGACAGCGGCGAGGTGCTGATGATGGCCTGGATGAACCGCGCCGCGGTGGAGGAGACGCTCGCCACCGGCCGCGTCTGCTACTTCTCGCGCAGCCGCGACGCGCTGTGGCGCAAGGGCGAGACCTCCGGCCAGGTGCAGCGCCTCATCGAGCTGCGCGTGGACTGCGACGGCGACACGCTGCTCGCGCTGGTGGAGCAGACCGGCGTCGCCTGCCACACCGGGCGCCGCAGCTGCTTCTTCCGCGCCATCCGCGACGGCGCCTTCGCCGAGATCGCGGCGCCGGAGGTGGACCCGCAAGCGCTCTACGGCCACGCCCATCCATGATCCCGGTCACGGTCATCACGGGCTTCCTCGGCGCCGGCAAGACGACGCTGCTCAACCGGCTGCTCAAGCGCCCCGAGCTCGCCGACACCGCCGTGCTGATCAACGAGTTCGGCGAGATCGGCCTCGATCACCTGATGGTCGAGCGGCTGGACGAGGACACGGTGCTGCTCAATGCCGGCTGCCTCTGCTGCACCGTGCGCGGCGATCTGGTGCGCGCGCTGCGCGGGCTGGCGGAACGCGCGGAGGGCCGCGCCATCCGCCGCGTGGCGATCGAGACCACCGGCCTCGCCGATCCCGCGCCGATCCTGCAGACGCTGATGTCGGACCCGATCGTGCTCCGCGCCTTCCGCCTGGACGGCGTGGTGACGCTGGTGGACGCGGTGCATGGCGAAGCGACGCTGGATGCGCAGCCGGAAGCGGTGAAGCAGGCGGCGGTGGCCGACCGGCTGGTGCTGACCAAGACCGACCTCGCCGCGCCGGAGGCGGTGCAAGCGCTGCGCGCGCGCCTCGCCGCGCTCAACCCCGGCGCGCCGCTGCTCACGGCCCAGCACGGCGATATCGCGCCCGACGCGCTGCTCGAAGCCGGCCCCTTCGATCCGGCAGCCAAGAACCCGGATGTGGGACGCTGGCTCGACGAGGAAACCTACGCGGCACACGCGCACCATCACCACGACGTCAACCGCCACGACGCGCGCATCGCCGCCTTCTGCCTGACCTTCGACACGCCCCTGCACTGGGACGGCATCGCCACCTGGGTCGAGATGCTGATCATGACTCGCGGCGAATCCCTGCTGCGCATCAAGGGCGTGCTCGACCTCGTCGGCGAGGACCGGCCGGTGGTGATCCACGGCGTGCAGCACGTCTTCCACCCGCCGACCCGCCTGCCCACCTGGCCGGAAAACGAACCCCGCCGCTCGCGGCTGGTGTTCATCACCCGCGACCTGGCACGCGAGACGATCGAAGCAGGACTCGCCGCGTTCGAGAAGGCGGCGGCCGAGCATGCGGAAAAGGCTGGGGAAGGGAGATGAACTCCCTTCCCCAGACCCCATCCCTCCTTTTTTTGGCTTCTTGGCGCTGGTGGCTACCGCAGTCCGAACCCGCGCAGCGTTGTCGGGTGGAGAACGGAGCTCGCCACACTTCCCCGTATCCAAAAAAAGGAAGTGGGGGTCTGGGGGCGGAGTTCACTCCGCCCCCAGTGTCCAACGCCCGGCACCTCACGCGAACAGGAAATCCCCTTCCTGCAGCGCCGCGCGCAGCACGCCGTTGAGGCGCACTGCGTCGCTGTCCGTGTAGCTGATCACCACGCCGCTCGGCGAATCCACCGCCGCCGCCAGCACATCCGCGAAGGAGGTCAGCGCGGTGCCGGCGAGCAGCACGCGGTCGGTCCCTGGCGTGAAGCCGCCCACCGCGTCCACGCCGGCGCCGGGGCGGAAGATGAAGCTGTCGCGCCCTGCTTCGCCGAACAGCGCGTCGTTGCCGCCGCCGCCTTCGATGGTGTCGTCGCCGAGCCCGCCGAGCAGCGTGTTGGGCCCGGCGCTGCCGATGATCAGGTTGGCGAGCTCGTTGCCGACGCCGAAGCTGGTGGTGCCTTGCAGCACCAGCTCCTCGATGTTGGCGTAGAGGTAGAAGCCGTCCGCGGAGTCGCGCGCGATCACCCGGTCCACGCCCTCGCCGGGCTGCTCGAAGACGAGATCGGAGCGCTGGTTCACGATGAAGGTGTCGTTGCCGAGATTGCCGTACATGAAGTCCTTGCCGCCGCCGCCGTCGAGCCAGTCGTCGCCGGCGCCGCCGACCAGGATGTCGCTCCACAGCCCGGCGCCGCCGAGCAGCGTATCGTTGCCGCCCTCGCCGTAGAGTGCGTCGGGATCGGCCCCGCCATCGGCGGAATCGTTGCCGTCGCCGCCGATCAGGTAGTCCACCCCGGTATCGCCGATCAGGCGGTCGTCGCCGGTCACGCCGTACAGCACGTCGCCGCCGGCGCCGCCGAGGATGGTGTCGCTGGCGTCCCAGCCGATCATCAGGTTGTTCGATTCGTTGCCGCGCATCAGGTTGGCGCTGGCGTTGCCGACCCCGAAGATGGCTCCCGCCCCCGGCAGCAGCACCAGGCACTCGATCTCGCGCCAGAGATAGTAGCTGCCGCTCGCGAGCACGGTGTCGGAACCCTCGCCGGCGAATTCGCGGATGACGTCGCCCTGCACCTCGACGAGGTAGGTGTCGTTGCCGGTGCCGCCGCGCATCTCGTCGGCGCCGGCGCCGCCTGCCAGCACGTCGTCGCCGGCGCCGCCGAGCAGCGTGTCGTCGCCGGTGCCGCCGGAGAGCGAGTCGTTGCCGGCGCCGCCGTCGATCCAATCGCCGGCGCCGCCGCCCGAGAGGGTGTCGTCGCCTTCCAGCCCTTGCAGGAAATCGACCGCGCCGCCGCCTTCCAGCCAATTGGCCCCGCTGTCGCCGATGAGGGTGTCGCGGAATTCGGAGCCGCGCAGCGCCTCGATGCCCTGGAGGGTGTCGCCCGCCGCGTCGCCTGCGCTGCCGCGCCCCTCGGCGAGCGAGATGACGACGCCGGCATCGGCCGTGATGTAGGAGACGGTGTCGAAGCCGGTGCCGCCGAAGACGAGATCCGCCCCCGCGCCGGGCAGTAGCAGGTCGTCCTCGCTGCCGCCGTTCAGCGTGTCGTTGCCGTCGCCGCCCTCGAGCGTGTCGTTGCCGCCGAGGCCGGAGAGCCGGTCGGCGAAGGCGCTGCCGATCATCAGGTTGGCGGCGGCCGAGCCGTCCTGCACGATGCCGCCGTTCAGCAGGGTGGCGTCGATGCCCTCGAAGCCGATGGTGATGCCTCCGTCGCCTGCCACCTGGTCCGTGGTGCTGGAGAGGTCCACGGTGGCGGGGGCGCGCAGCACCAGGATGTCGAGATCGTCGCCGCCATCCACGAAGCTGTCCGCGGGGTCGTAGATCACCACGTCGTTGCCGGGGCCGGCGAGGATGCGGTCGGTCCCCGCCCCGCCATCGATGGTGTCGTTGCCGTCGCCGCCCGAGAGCGTGTCGTTGCCGTCGCCGCCCAAGAGCGAATCGGCGTTGCTGCCGCCGAACAGCACGTCGCTGCCGTCGCCGCCATCCATGGCATCGCGGCCATTGCTGCCGAACAGGCTGTCATTGCCGAGGCCGCCGGTGAGCGTGTTGCTCGCGGTGAAGCCGTCGAAATCGGCGATGCCCGGCCCGTCGCTGAACAGCGAATCATTGCCGTCGCCGCCATCGAGGACGTCGTTGCCGGTGCCGCCGAAGAGCTCGTCGGCGCTGCCCTCGCCGCGCAGCGTGTCGTCGTCGGCGCCGCCGAGCAGCCGGTCCTGCCCGGCGCCGCCGGCGAGCAGGTCGTCGCCGCCGAGGCCGAGCAGGAGCTGTCCGGTGGCCGCGGCGGCGATGGTGTCGGCGCGGGCGGTGCCGACCTGGCCGGCGAAGCTGCCATCGAGGAAGGCGGCGGCGGTCAGCGCCTCGCTGGCGCCGGCGGCGCCGGCGGCGGAGATGCGCAGGACGTAGTCCTCGGCGCCGAACAGCCCGTCCTGGTCGAGATCGATCACGAACCAGCCGCCGGCCGGGTTGCCGGAGGCGCGCACGGGGACGAACCAGGCCTGGTAGAAGCCGGGGCCGATATCGGCGCCGCCGAGCTCGGTGCCGAGCGGGCTCAGCGCCGCGTCCAGCGGCGCCGTCGCGCCGCGCCACAGCAGCTGGGCCGGCCCGAGCGGGCCGTTCAGCACCCCGTCCAGGATGCCGAGGGAGATGCGGTCGCCTTCGCTGGCGCGGAAGTCGAACAGGAAGTCGGGCGAGGCGCCGCTCGCCGCCAGCACGCTGTCCTCGAAGATCGGCAGGATGAAGAGATCCGCCCCGGCGCCGCCGCGCACCACGTCGCTGCCGAGGCCGGGGAGCAGCGTGTCGGCGCCGCTGCCGCCATCCAGCACGTCGTCGCCGAGGAGGCCGTAGAGGATGTCGTCATCCGCCCCGCCGGCGAGGGAATCGTCGCCGGCATCGCCCCACAGCAGGTCCGCGCCGGGGCCGCCATCCAGCGTGTCGAGGCCGAGCCCGCCGAACAGCTGGTCGTCGCCGGCACCGCCATCCAGCAGGTTGCGCGCCGACGCGCTCTCGGTCTCCGGCGTCAGCAGGTCGGCGGCGAAGAGGGTGTCGAAGCCGTCGCCGCCGATGAGTGTATCGCTGCCGGAGCCGCCGTTCAGCCAGTCGGAGGCATCGCCGCCGAGCAGGCTGTCGTCGCCCTCCTGGCCCATCAGCTGGTCGACGCCGTCGAGGCCCTGCAGCGTGTCGTCGCCGCCGCCGCCCCACATCACCTCGTCGGCGGCGCCGGTGCCGGTGATGAGGTCGGCCTCGCCGCTGCCGTAGAAGGCGCCGAACTGGGCGATGAGGTCGTCGAGCCCGATGCTGTCGCCGGTGTCGCCGGCGACCCGGCGGATGCGCAGGAGGAGGTCGGTCGGGTCGAAGCGGCCGTCGTCGTCGGCGTCGATCCAGAGCTGGAACTCGCCGGTGGTGGCGGAGAAGTTCCACAGCACGTCGGCATAGCCGTCGCCGATCCATTCGAGCGGGATCTGCGCCGGCGAGCCGTAACCGGAGAAGGCGAAGTCGAAGCTCGCGATGTGGAAGACGAGGGCGCGGCCGCCGAGGGCGAGCCCTGCGGGCAGCACGATGCGGTCGCCCCCGTCGCGGCCGGCGCCGGCGAAGTCCACGATGAGGTCGGGCCGGTCCGGCGCGCTCTGCACCGCATCGGTGGCGGAGAAGTCGAAGACGTCGTTGCCGGCGCCGCCGATCAGCGTGTCGCTGCCGCCGCCGCCGGCCAGGGTGTCGGCGCCGGCGCCGCCCAGCAGGCTGTCGTCGCCGAGCCCGCCGGAGAGGACGTCGCCGGCATTGCCGCCGATCAGCGTGTCGGCCCCGGCGCCGCCCAGCACCAGCACGGCGCGGCCGGGGCTCGCCGCGGCGTCGAGGGTGAGCGAGTTCGTCGCCGCGCCGTCGATCGTCACCGCCCCGCCCGCCGGGGTGGCGCTGCCCAGCGTGTTGGCGGCGAGGACGAGGCGCATGGTCCCGGCGCCGAGGCGGAAGATCTCGACCCCGGTCACCGTGCCGGCGAGGAAGGTGACGTCGAGATTGCCCGCGAGCGTCATGAGGTCGGCATTGCCGGCCCCGCCATTGATCGAATCGGCGGGATCGAGCGCGTCGCCGCCGACCAGCTTGTCGTTGCCGCGCCCGGCGTCGAGGGTGTCCGGCCCGCCGAGGTCGAAGGCCAGCCAGTCGTCGCCATTGGTGCCGGTGCGCAGCGTGCCGCCGGCGGTGTCGATGCGCAGCACGCTGCCGTCGGCGAAGCTGAAATTCTGGGTGCGGACGCCGTTGCTGCCGAGGGTGGTGTTGCGCAGGGTAATGGAGAGCCCGCCCGAGCTCACCACCAGGTTGGCGCCGCTCTGGACGAAGTCGAGCGAGGCGGCGGAGAAGCCGGCCGCGAAGGCGAGCACGTCGGCGTCGCGGTCGAAGGTGATCGCGGTGCCGGCGACCGCCGTGAAGCTATAGGTGGTCATCGCATCCTGGGAGAGCGCGGCTGCGATGAATCATGCCGTAGGCTTAACGGAACATAAAGGGGCGCGCGCAAAAGCACCGCGGAAGATCAACCGTGAGGAGATCTGCCGCCCGGGCGTGAGCCGGGCCACTGGCGCGGGGGCCGGCGCTGCCCTATGCGCGCTGCGCGGTGCTGCGCCTCCCGCTCGGCGCGATCACGCCCGGCCGCCGCCGTGAAATCATGGCGGGCATGGGTGGCGCGGACCGCGGCACCCGTCGAGGCACGAGGCCGACCATGCCCTTCACCCTGTCCACCGCCCGGCTCGAGGCCATGCTGGAAGAGGACGCGCCCTATGGCGACCTCACCACCCTCGGCCTCGCCCTGATGGGCAAGCCCGGCCGCGCCACGCTGCGTGCCGGGACGACCATGACCGTATGCTGTGCCGAGGAGGCGGAGCAGCTGTTCCGCCTCACCGGCTGCCAGGTGAACCGGGTGGCGAGCTCGGGCGCGCAGATCGAGCGGGAGAGCCTGATCCTCGCGGCCGAGGGCCCGGCCGAGGCGCTGCACCGGGCGGCCAAGCTGGCGCAGACCCTGGTGGAGATCGCCTCCGGAGTCGCCACCTGCACCCGGCGCATCCTGGCGGCGGCGCGCGAGGCGCGGCCGGGGACGGTGGTCGCCTGCACCCGCAAGCACCTGCCGGGGGCGAAGGACGTGATGCTGAAGGGGGTGCTCGCCGGCGGCGGGGTGCCGCACCGGCTGGGGCTGTCGGACAGCCTGCTGGTGTTCGCCCAGCACCGCGCCTTCCTCGGCCGCGAGCCGCCGCATCTGTGGATCGCCCGACTGCGCGCGGCGCACCCCAACCGGCGCATCACGGTGGAGGTGGCGAGCGTGGACGAGGCGCTGCAATTCGCCCATGCGGGTGTGGAGGTGGTGCAGTGCGACAAGCTCTCGCCCGAGCAGGTGGGCGAGGTGGTGCGCGGGCTGGCCAACCATCCGCGGCCGCCGCTGGTGGCGGCGACCGGAGGGGTGACGGAGGACAACGCCGCCCTCTATGCGCGGGCCGGGGCGGCGATGCTGGTGACCTCGGCGCCCTACCACGCGGCGCCGCGGGACGTGATGCAAAGCATCGAGCCGCTGGCGAAGGACGGATTGCGCTGATGCCGCGCCGCGGGGCGCGCTGGAGCGGAGCGGCCGTCGTGGTCCAGGCGGGCGGGGCCGGAGGTGACGAACCGGGCAGCGCGCGGCGCGGAGCGGCCGTCATGGTCCAGGCGGGGGCCAGGGGGTGAGGACCGGGCGGTGCGCGGCGCGGAGCGGCCGTCATGGTCCAGGCGGGCAGCGGTGCCGGGCAGCGGGCGACGAACCGGACGCGGTGTACGGGCGGCCCGCCGCGGATTGCGCCGGTCGCAGCGCTGGCGACGAACGGGGTGACCTGGGCCGGGCGGCGGCCGCGGATCGGAGCGGTCGCGGCGTCCGGCGGCGGGCCGCGGGCGAAGACCGCGCCGCCGCCGGGCGGCTTCTGGGGGGCGGCCGGCGCGGGTAGGGTGCGGCGGCGAGCCGAGGCGAGAGCAGGGGCATGACCTATCTCTGGGTGGCGCTCGGGAGCGCACTGGGGGGCGTGGGGCGCGTCGCCTGCGCGACGCTGGCCGAACGGCTGTGGGGCGCCGCGTTTCCCTGGGGCACCATCCTCGTCAACATCGCCGGCTCCTTCGTGATCGGCTTCTTCGCGACGCTGACCATGGCCGCCGAGGGGCGCTTCCCGCTGCCCGGCGACGCCCGCGCCTTCGTCATGGCCGGGCTGTGCGGCGGATTCACGACGTTCTCCGCCTTCAGCCTGCAGACCCTGGACCTCGCCCGCGACGGACGACCGGGAGAGGCGCTGGCGAACGTCGCGCTGTCGGTGGCGCTGTGCCTCGCCGCAGTGGCGGCGGGGCATTATGGGGCGGCGGCGCTGAACGGCAGGGGCGGGGCGCCGTAGAAGATTGGGGGGCGGAGTTCACGTCGCGGCAGTGCCGCGACCCCCCCAAACCCCCCACCTCCTTTTTTTGGCTTCTTGGCGCCGGCGGCTGCCGCAGGCTCGGGGGCCGGGCCGTTGTCGGGCTGTGAACGGGGGCGCACGGCCTACGGGCGGCCCGCAGCTTCACGTACTGGGTGCCCGTAGTGTCGGGCGCCAGGGGCCGGGCCGCGGTATACCGGCGCCGCCCTTGTGGGATGCGGCTCCCGCGCGACTGCCGGCGCGGCGGGGTGCCTTACCGCCTTACCATCTTACTGCCTTACCCGGTGGCGGATCTCCCGCGGGGTCCGGGGGGCATCGCTTGCCCCCCGGCGGGGAGGGCCAGGAGGGGCAGAGCCCCTCCTGGCCCGCAACCAGGCCCAATGCGACCAGTTGATCACCAGAACATACCAGGAACGCCCGCAGGCGCGCAAGTGCTACCAGCGGCGGGCGGGCCCGCAATCCAGGTGGACGAAGCCGTCGCGCCGGTAGAGGCCCACCCCGCCGGTCTGGAGGTCCGCCGCGATCCGCGCGATGCCGTAGGAATCGCGGTCGGGCAGGCGGACATCCGCCGCCATGCCCGACATGTGCAGCGACACCCGCGATACCCGGCGCGACCGCGCAGCGCCGGCGGCATTGGTCTCGGGCGCGCGGTAGCCGCTGATCACCTCGAAATGGTCCTGGCTGTCCACCCGGTCGGCGACGATCCACAGCACGTCGAACAGGCGCGGATCCATCGGCGTCACCTCGTCGAGCAAGGGGTCGCGGAACAGCACGTCGAGCTGGCGCAGCGCGTCGCGGTCGTAGCGGCCGTCGCGCCAGTAGGCGCCTTCGAAGGATTCGCCGGTCTGCACGCGGCGGATGCGGACGACGCGGGTGGCGGGGCCGGCGGCCAGCGCGGCTGGGGCCAGCGCGGTGCAGGCGAGGGCGCCGAGGACGCCGCGGATGACGCTGCGGCGGGAGGCGGCGCCGGCGCAGCAGGGGCAGAGGCCGTCATGCCATGCCATCAGCGCGCCTCCGCCACAGTGAGCGCGGCGCCGGCGGGTGCGCCGGGGATGAGCGCGCGGCGCGGGCAGCGGCGGCGGTCGCCGGGATGCGGCCACGCCATCAGCGGAGCTCCGCCATGGTGAGAGCGGTGCCAGCGGGTGCGCCGGGGATGAGGGCGCGGCGCGCGCGGCGCGGGCGGCGGCGGCGGTTGCCGGGATGCGCGTGCGTCATCAGCGGGCCTCGGCCATGCGCTGGGCGCGTCCGTCCAGCGCGCGGGCATAGGCCTCGTCCAGGCCATAGACGTCCGGGCGAATCCGCACCGCTCCCCCCTCCACCACCACGCAGCCATACTGGATGTAGACCGGGATCGCGCGCGCCATCGAGATACCGGTGGTTGCGCGGGAGGCGAGCACCTGCTCGGCCCGCGCGCGATCCCAGCCCGGGGTGCCGGCGAGCGCCGCATCGAGCATCTCCAGCGGGCGCTCGAGCCTGATGCAGCCGGAGGAAAAGGCGCGGTCCGGGCGGCGGAACAGGCCGCGGTCCGGGGTGTCGTGCATGTAGATGTCGTCGTTGTTGGGCATGATGAATTTGATGCGACCGAGCGCGTTGAGCTCGCCGGCGTCCTGGCGGACGACATAGGGGAAATTGTTGCGGTTCAGTGCGGTCCAGTTCACCGAGGCAGGGTTCACCTCGACGGTTTCGCCGTCCACCTGCCGGTAGAGGCGGAAGCCGAGACGGGTCATCGCCGCCGGGTCGCGGCGGAAGCGGGGGAGCAGGTCCTCGCGGGCGTTGCGCTCGGGGACGCCCCAGCGCGGGTTGAACTGCACCGCGTTCATGCGGACGCGCAGCAAGGGGGTCTGGCGGTCGGGGCGGCCGACGATCACCGCCATGTCCAACACCTTGCGGGGGCCGTCCATCAGCCGGAGGCGGTACTGCGGGATGTTGACCTCGATGCGGCGCTCGGCCGAGGGGGGCGGGGCGGCACGGCGCATATCCAGCGCCACGCGGAGCTGGCGGAGCTGCGATTCGACCGGGCGGTTCAGCGCCGTCCAGGTGAGGCGGCCGATGCGGCCGTCGGCCTCGAGCCCGGCGGCTTCCTGGAAGCGCTGGACGGCGGCCTGGAGGTCCTCGTCGTAGACCGGGTCCTGCGCCTTGGCGCCTGCGGTGAGCGACGGGTCCGTCAGGGCGAGGCGGGCGCGCAGCTGGGGGACGCGGGCGGGGTCCTCGGCGCCGGGCTCGAGGGTGGCGGCGAGGTCGCCCTGGATGCGGGGGTAGCCGCCCTGGGCGGCGATGGCGCGCAGGCGCGCGAGCTCGGCCTTGAGGGGGACGGCATCGGGGGTGAGCGCGGCGACGCGGTCGAGCAGGGCGGCGGGCTCGGGGGACTGGGCGAGCTCGGCCTGCCAGGCGGCGAGGCGGGCGGCGGCGGCGGGGTCGCGGCGGATGTCGGGACGGCCGGCGGGGTCGCGGACGCGGCCAAGCGCGAGATCGGCCAGGGCGGCACTGGCGGCGCGGAGGGTGTCCGCGCGGAAGCGGGCGGGGTCGGTGCGGGTGTCGGGAAGGGCGTAGTGGCGGGGGTCGAGGCCGTCCTCGTCGAGTCGCGCGAGACGGGCGGCAAGGCGGCGGATGGCCTCGGGGGTTTGCGCGTCCGGCTGCGCCCGGGCGGCCGGGGGGGCCAGGGCCAGGGCGGGGATCAGGGCGAGGGCGGAACGGCGGCGCACAGCGCGGTGATACAGGGCGGACGGATTCCCTGCCAAGGCCAAGCGGAGCCGGGAATGGGGAGGGAAGACGCCACGCCGGGGCCAGCGCGCTTTCATCCGCGGTGTACGCGTTCGAAGAAGGCTGGGGGGCGGAGTTCACGTCGCGGCAGTGCCGCGACCCCCCCAGACCCCCCACCTCCTTTTTTTGGTTAATGGGAAACGTGGAGAGCTCCGTTCTCAGCCCGACAACGCTGCGGCGCCTGAGAGTGCGGGAGCAGCCAGCGGGGGCGGAGTTCATCTCCGCCCCCACTGCGGCCGAAGGCCGGCGCCCAGGACAACTCGTTACCCGGACCCGTCGCGGCTTGGGCCTAGGCTGACCCGTCGCAGCGTCCGATCCCGGCGCCAGCGACCTCCAGGAAGGAGGCACGGCATGAAGATCGTCGTCATTGGCGGCACCGGCCTGATCGGCTCGAAGACGGCAGCGATCTTGCGCGAGGGCGGCCACGAGGTGCTCGCCGCCGCGCCCAGCACGGGCGTGAACACCATCACCGGCGAGGGCCTGCCGGAGGCCGTCGCCGGCGCGGATGTGGTGGTCGACGTCGCCAACGCGCCCTCCTTCGAGGAGCGGGCGGTGCTGGAATTCTTCGAGACATCGGGGCGCAACCTCCTCGCGGCGGAGGCCATTTCCGGGGTCCGCCACCACGTCGCGCTCTCGATCGTCGGCACCGACCGCATGGCCGACAACGGCTATTTCCGCGCCAAGGTCGCGCAGGAGCGGCTGATCGAGGCCTCCGGCATGCCCTACACCATCCTGCGCTCGACCCAGTTCATGGAGTTCCTCGGCGGGATCGCCGGAACGGGCGGCGGCGACACGGTGCGGCTGTCCCCGGGCCTGTTCCAGCCGATCGCGGCCGACGACGTCGCGGCCTTGCTCGCCGAGGCGGCGCTCGGGGCGCCGCGGATGGGCATCGTCGAGATCGCCGGCCCGGAGCGCGCGCCGCTGGCCGACATGGTGGCGCGCTACCTGGCCGCGATGGGCGATCCGCGCCGTGTCGTGAGCAATGCCGGGGCCCGCTACTTCGGCGGCGTCGTCGAGGAGTTGTCGCTGGTTCCGCTCGGCGACGCGCGGCTCGGCGCCATCCATCTCGAAGACTGGCTGCGCCGGTCGCGCGCGCCGGCGTGATCGGCGCGGCAGTCCACCTATGCGGGGGAGGAAACCCATGAAGCGCTTCCTGTGCACGCTCCTGTTGGCGGGCATTCCGCTCGCGGGTGCCGCCGCCGCCGATCCCCCGCCGGCAGCGAGCGCGAGGGTCACGCTCGTGTACGAGCACGCGATTCCGAACGTGCCTGGCAAGAGCGTCAGGGGCGTCCTGGTCGAGTACGGCCCGGGCGCCTCCTCGCCCGCCCACACCCACCCGCCGTCCGCGTTCATCTACGCAACCGTGCTGGAGGGCGAGATCCGCAGCCAGGTCAATGACGAGCCGGCGAGGACCTATCGGGCGGGGGAGAGCTTCACGGAACTGCCGGGCGACCGGCATCTCGTCAGTGCCAATGCCAGCAGCACGCAGCCTGCCAGGCTGCACGCGGTGTTCGTGGTGAATACGGAGGAGAGGGAGCTGACGTTCCCGCTCGGGAGGTAGTGGTCGCCAGGGACGCTTTGCCGTTCGCTTCCGGCCTGTGCCAAGTCGCCTGGAGCGGCTTCGTCGGAACCGGAATCAGGAGAAGAAAGGGTAGACGCGCGGGGGCGGTGGGAGGGGCCCGCCCGCGCCCCCCCCCCCGCCCCTCTTTCTTGCCTTGCTCTTTGTCGCCCTCGCCCC
>Ga0081539_10000802_pt1 | contig 61172 bp, 51 predicted proteins | sample TabmetS4T2R2_FD_71023 | JGI IMG/M metagenome (GOLD analysis project Ga0081539, IMG submission 71023) | Tabebuia heterophylla rhizosphere microbial communities from the University of Puerto Rico - S4T2R2 | ecosystem: Host-associated > Plants > Roots > Rhizosphere ...
CTCGCTGATCCATGGGACAGGTTTCCTTCCAGGGCATCCGTCGGATCTCATCCTCCCGATGCCCATCTCACCTGTTACCCATGTATCCGGTCTACTCTGTTACCTATCTATCCGGTTCGGACCTAATCGTGTTCCACCGCAACGATGGCTTCTTCGGGTTCACCGGCGAGGACAACCTGTTCGTCCAGACGCGCAACGGCGTACGCGTGGGCCTCGCCGCCGGGCTCGTGACGACGGTGCAGTACGACGTCGACTACGACAAGTCGCCGGCGCCTGGCCGAAAGACGACGGACCGCGCGCTGGGTCTGACGTTCGGCTACCGGTTTTGACTCGTCGTCGTGTCCGGCTTCAGCCGACCCGCAGTTGTCGACGTATGTAGGGGCCGCCTTCAGGCGGCCCTCGGGTTGATCGGTCAGAACCGCTGTGGTACGCTGAATTTTCGGTCGTGGGCGGGAATAACTCAGTGGTAGAGTGCGACCTTGCCAAGGTCGAAGTCGCGGGTTCGAATCCCGTTTCCCGCTCCAACTTTCGCGCCGCGGAACTTGTCCACCGTAGCGCGGAGCGCGAAGGTGGACGGCGAGTCAAACGAGTGTTGCGATCGATGACGATCTTCACCGGCTCTCACGCGCGCTGTTGTTGTTGCCCCTGCGCATAGACGCGGCCGGACTTCCCTGCACAATCGATAGTCCCGACCGGCGCCGTCGCCAAGTGGTAAGGCAGAGGTCTGCAAAACCTCCATCCCCGGTTCAAATCCGGGCGGCGCCTCCAACCCTAAATTCAGTTCACGCTGTCACTTACCGGAACCGACGTTTCGAGCCTGTCCGGCGATTTGGGTCCATTTGGGTCCAAATCGCCAAACAGTCGTTGCTCCACATCTTCAACCGCGCGCCGATGCGAGGCATCGACCACGTGCGTGTAGATGTTCAGCGTCGTCGAGATGCTGGCGTGTCCGAGCTGTTCCTGGGCGATCTTCACCGGGATCTTCAGGTCGTTCAGCAGCGACGAATGGATGTGGCGGAATTGATGCCACGTCACCCGTCCCAGACCGACGGCCCGCGCAGCCGGCTGCACCACGTTCGTCAGCACCTTCGACTCTCGCACCGGGTCGCCGCGACGGTTCCCGAAGACCAGGTCCTCGGGCGCGCAGCGCGTGACCCGTTCGCGGTGAGCGCTCAATGCAGCTACCGCGTGCCGGCCCAACGGAATCGTCCGCAGAGCCTTCTGCGTCTTCGGCGGCTGAAACTTGCCCTCGAACACAGACTCACGCACGTTCAGCGTACCGACCTCGAGATCCAGCGACGACCAACGAAGCGCCAGCAACTCACCGATGCGTAATCCGGTTGCCGCGATGAGGGTGACCATCGTGCGATACGGTTCATTCAGCTGACCCAACAGCTTGGCGAAGCTATCGCCGGCGATGATCGTTGGCTTCTCCTTCAGGCCCTTCTGCGGGAACTTCATTCCGCGTGCCGGGTTCGTCGTGAGATAACCGTACTCGACCGCGGTCGCGAGGATGCCGGACAGCAGTACCCAGGCGTTGCGCACCGATTGCCAGCCTTGGCGCTGTCGAAACCTCTCCGCGATCCATTGCTGTACCGAAAGCCGCTCGATGTCCCGCAGGCGCCACTCACGCCAGGCGGTGAGCACGTGATTGTTCAAAACGTGCTTGTAGCCATGTTGCGTTGACGCCTTGAACGTCGGGAACACCAGCGTCATCCATTGCTGTTCGACGAACGCACCGAACGTCACGAATGACTCCGGTCTACTCGTTCCCTGATTCACGGGCCGCAGTTTTTCATCGAGCCTGACCTGCGCTTCGCGGCGCGTTGGCAGTTCAGCGACGGAGCCTAGCACCACTGATCGACGAATCTCGCCGATCGATCCGTCAGCTCGCATCACGTCCTCACGCCAACGTCCGACCCACACTTTGTGGCGTTTGCCACGCTTGTACAACCATCCTGATTGAAATCGTCGACGAGCCACGCCGACCTCCTTCCTGGAAGCGGCTCGCCTTGTCTTCTGGTAGCAGCATCGTACCAGCACCAAGGCGACACAGGTCAACGCCGGCGGGGATGGCGGCGGAATTCGGCCCGTTTAGCGTCGATGTACTCCTGCAGGTCTCGTCGATCGAAGCGGAGGTACTTGCCCAATTTGACGACGGGAAGGCGGTCGTCGGCGCCGGGTCGTACGTGCTCGTACACCCAAGTGACGGAGACCTTGAGGAATCGCGCGGTGTCCTGGACGGTGAGCAGCGAGTCATCGCTGAAGCCCGGATCAATCGTTGTCTCGACTTCTTGTTGGACGGCCATGGGACACCTCTCGCGGTTGGAATCGTGAACGTAGCGAGTGCCCCGAATGGGGCACCCGCTACTCGCCACACGCTTAGGTGGGGACGTTCATTGCCGCTTCCTCGTACTCGGCGAAGGCCTGCAGCACGAGTTCACGGATGCGCTCTTGCGCGTTGACGTCGCTGATGGGACGCAGCAGCGCAAAGCTGCGACGCTCACCATTGACCGCGTACTGGCGCGCGGGAAACGTGACGTTGCGCCCACCGCCAGTGCGACGCTCCCAGACGGAGAAGCCGATCAGCTTCAAGCCTTCGAGTTCGCCGTCGGTGAAATGCAGCTCGGCATCCGCGAGTTTGCCGGCAGGGTTCTGACGTTCGTTTGGCGTGAACTTTACGACGAGACTCATGATGTGACCTCCTGGAACGGCCGCCGCAGCGGCCAGTGGTTGACGGTGACGACGAGAGAGTGATCACGGGATTCACGCGGGCACCTCGCTGAGCATGGCTGTCTGTAGGCGGTGCCACAGGAGCCACTGGAGCGTCCTGAGGCTGACGAGCAGCGGGTCCGCCGGTGCACACAGGCAACGCTCGGCTCGGTACTTCGCGCGGTGCCAGGCGAGTTCTCGCGTTTCGATCAACACGAGACGGGCTGGCGTGTTGCCGAACGAGCGATCGAACGTGACGGGATCCGCCGTCAGGCAGGACACGTCCGAGAACGTCGACGACTGCAGGGTCATCGTCGAGGGACCGTCCAGCGCCGGCGGAGCCGTGGTGATGAACGCGTGATACACGCGCGCTTGGCCGCCGATCGTCACGTCGATGCTGGGAGTACGAGAGACCTCCGGCATGAGAAACCTCCTTTCCGGATTGCGGTTGATGTGAGAGATCGGCGGTGCTCCGGGTCATCACGTAAATGCGACCCGTGGGCTCGCCCGAGCCCTCGTCAAGGCCGTGAGCCCCGCGGTGCGGGGTCGGAGCGGAGCGGAGAGCCTTGACGAGGGTGAGGTGAGCCCGAGAATCACGCACGTGATGACCGGACTCGTCGGCAGGTCGAGCAGGTGCAGCGGACGTACACACGTCGGCGGCGAGGCACGTCGCAGTGACGGACGTGTCCCCGTGCTCGATGCCGGCTGCGTACTGCTCGAGCAGGTTGTGCAGCCGGTGCTGTTCGGAGAGAAGCGCGAGACGAAGGGCCTTGGACATACGCAGACCTCCAGGGACAGCCACCACGCGGCGAGGTGAGGCACTGAGTACGTCACCGGGTCAACGTGGTTGCGGCGTGGCCTGAGGCCGTGCGCGCGTGTGGGTTGTGGGAAGGGGCCGAGCGGGCTGGGCCCGAACGGCAAACGCCAGGATCAGTTGATCGTGGCGATGAGGCGACCGGCGGCGCGGTCGAGTGCGAAGCGTCCGTCCTGCCAGGGGGTGCGCTGACTGAGTCTCGTCAGTCCTTGCGCGTAGCCCCAGATCGAACGGGGATTCGGCTCGTGCACTTCCGCCAACGTGTACGCCTCGGCAGCCTGCTTCTGCGACAGATCGAGTCGCTGCACGACTGCCTCGAGCACCGCATCGCGAGTGGCACCGAGCTCCTGCGTCGTTGCGCGCAGAAGCACGGTGCGCTCACGGGCGGTGTTCGCGTCGAGGGCGGCCTGAACGCCGTCGAGTGACGTCGTCCACGCCTCCTGAATCGACGCGCCCACGTGCCGGCGCCGGAAGCCGGCCACGTGCTGGAATCCCCAGACGATGTGATTCAGGCACACGGCCCGAAACAGGAACACGTCGAGGGTGAGGGCGGCGGCACCGACGTCACTGTTTCGAAGGATGAACCCGCGAAACAGGCCGGCATCGGTGTGATCCGTGGGATCGTCGAGGGCGCGGTTGCCGTCGACGAGGAACAGAAACATGTCTCTGTCTCCCAAGTAGGCGCCGGACGGAACACGTTCGGCACCGTATTCGCCGTCCTTGTAACCGAGCGGTAGGTGCCAGGCGGGGTGCAGGACCATGAGGTCGAGCACCCGCCTGGCCAGCTCGTCGTGGTGGACGCGCGCGTACCTCTGAGAGGTGATGGCGTGGAGCGTCCATGGTGCGGTGCGCTCGACGAACAGCGTCTGCTGTTCGCGTCGCTGCCGCTGCAGCCCGTAGTTGATTGCGTTGGACGCAATCGATGCGGGCAGCGTGCGCAGGTAGTTCGGCGGGGCGCTGGCGATGGTCGCGAGCTGGCCGAAACTCCAGTGGGTCAAGCTGGCGGTGTGACCCGATGCCTCGTGTAATACGAGGTCGTCGGTGGTCACCGCCTCCGTCCTTATTTGGGCGGTGTCGATGTAGCGCTCTTCAGTACAGTCGCGCCGTGCGCGAGCTGCCTGGTAGAGCGCGTCTACGCTGGCGTAGCGCTCGTCGGGTGGGCGTGACGCCCATTCCCGATGAGCGGTGTACGCCGACACAGCGGATACACCATTCCCGCTCATGGTTGGCTCCTTTCTGCGAGGCCCTGAGGGCGACGAGGTGGAAGCTGCTCCACATCAGGCCTGAGGCGATGTGGAGGGGCGGTCAGGACGACCGCTAGGAAGATGCGCTCAGACTAGATCAATGGAATGTGCATGTCAACAGCCACCAGTTAGCCACCGGTCAGCCTGTCAGCCTCCGGTCAGACACAGCCACCGGTCAGCCACGCACCCGTGACCGACATCAGGCCGCTGCGCCTGACGGCACCGTCGCCCACTCGCGAGGGCGCCTCACGCTCGTGTATCGTGAGTGCGCGTACCGCAGGTGAGCGGCATGAAGTTAGGCGGACCGATACTCTGAAACTGAGATGAGTGCGTGGTTCGTTCTCGCTACTATCGGGCTACTTGCATTGGCTTTGGCCTGGTACCTCCTGTACGTCACTGGGGGATTGGAGCGATACTTCTGGCACGCAGCTCTGAGCTTCCTCTTGTTCGGTGACGTGCAAGCACATCATGCGGCCGTTGTTGCGGCCAAGTTGATCGCGTTCAGAAGGAGCAGAGCCAATATCATCAGTGCGTTGGCAACGATTGGCGACGCGCCAGATGGTCTGATGCTCTTACTCCGCGCCGCCGGCCGCTCGTCGCATGGTGAGTCTTCCAACGACGAAGTTCGGAAGCGTGGACTGCAGCTGGCGATGAGTATTTCCCTTGCGACCGACGATGTCGCACGGCTCCGACAAAATCTGAGGTCGGTTGCGCCTATGTACGCGACTGCCCTGTCCGTGATGAATCCACGGATTGATGTATTTTCAAGCCTCGATTCGGCGGCCGTCAAAAAAGTGCATACATTTTTCACGTAGGTCAATCTCGCGCGAGAACGGGTCACGCGCGCGAAAACGGGACAACCGTGTTCCATGTCAACCCGCATACCTAACGACCGCCTGCAGCGGACGGCGGCTGGCGCGATCATGAGCCGCCCGAGCTGCAAGCGGAACGTTAGCCGGAGAACACAAGCAGTGAGTCCACGTCGAATCGATCCTAGCGTCGACTACCGCCGTCTCGGCGACCTATCTACAGAATTCACGAACCTCTGGAGGCAGCTGCAGGCTTTCTACCTCGATGCGACTGTCGGATTTCGTCTCGTTCGAGAGCATGTGGACGAGGATCAATTCCGGTCCCGTGCCAACGTGCGAGAAACAGAACTCGACTCCGAAGAATTTCAGGACACTCGCTCGTTTACATATCAGGCAATCTTCTCGGGAGAGTTCTGCACGTCGGGCATTCACCGGGCGACGCAAGGCGAGGTCAAAGCACGGAATGCACCAGATGGTGCGAACTTCATCGCCTTGGGACGACTGTGCTTGGTCTCGTTCTATGACTATTGGAACGAGTACCTGCGTCGGGAAATTGTTGTTGCAAAGGGAAAATTGGATCCACAGGAGAGAGACGACGCGGTCAAGCGACGCGCACTCAGAGAGCATGGGAGCCACGATCTATGGGGTGACATCAGGCTGCTTCGTAACTCAATCGTGCACAATCAAGGTATCGCGACCTCTGACGTCGCCGGATGCCGGCTTGTGAAATGGTTCAGACCAGGAAACCCGATCGCACTGACACCGGACCGCATGCGGTTGGTTTTCCTTGGCCTGCTGCGCTACCGCAACGAGCTCTTCGCAGAACAATTTCCTGAGCACTACATCAAAGTGCCAGAGCGATGAGCCGGCTCAGTCGCGTTCGAGCCGACACGCTGGTTGTTGATGACACCTCGTCGCGCCAGTACACGGCTCAGCGCGCACGATAGGCGCACAAGAATCATGGCGACCGTTCTCCAACCAACTCCACGTGCCGCGCATGTACTGCCGCGCCGCGACCTAAATGAGTCTTCGATGAAGGGGCGGTCCTTTCCAAGCGTCGATTGGTGGCCGGGCGACCTGCTCCCGTGCTGCGGCTTGGCGCTAATCGCGAACGCTCGACGCAGATGAAGGCCGACCATCATGCTGACGTTAGTTATCGGTAAAGAGATTAACGGCCGCTTTGTCGTTCAAGGGTGCGTGGGCACTGGCGGATACGGCAGCGTCTGGCGCGCAGCGGATAAGCAACTTAATCGCGACGTCGCGTTGAAACGGCTGCTTAAATCCGACGCGGCGACGCCAGACGAAGAACTGCAGGTGCTTCTGGCGGAGGCACGGAAGCATGCTCAGCTTGTTCACACAAACATCGTGCAGGTGTATGACGTAATCGAATCCGAAGGCGAGCACGTGATCGTCATGGAGTACATCGACGGTCCGTCTCTCCACACGATGCTTCGAGAGTCCGCGGGAAAGGGCGACACGCTTCCGCTGGACAAGGCGGTCTCAATTCTCGCTGATGTTCTGGCGGGAGTGGCCTTCGCACACGAAAAGCAGATTGTTCACCGAGACTTGAGTCCTTCGAATATCTTGTTGACCGGGACCGGGGTGCCAAAGGTCGGCGATTTCGGGATAGCTCGCGTCATGTCGGGAACACCGTCGGCTGCCAGCTCGGTTCACGGCGCGGCTGGAAACCCAAATTACATGGCCCCTGAACAGCAGAGAGGAGACCCTGCTGACCAGTCCTCGGACCTCTTCACCGTTGGGATCGTCGGGTACCTTCTGTTGACGGGTCGTCATCCATTCGCACACCCCAGCGGCTTATTCAACATTCCGGAATTGATCGGTGATGCAAACTTTCAGCCCGAGACACCCAGGCCGCCGTCTGTATTGACGACGTCGCAACAGCGACTTTTTCGTGAATATGCAGCCGTCGTCATGAGGCTTCTCAATCGCGAAAAGGCCGGTCGCTTCTCAAGCGCCCGCGAAGCACTTGACGCGATCGAGTCGGTCACTCCTTATCAGGAATGTCCCCACTGCGGCGAGCGGCTCCCAGAGCACTTTAAGTTCTGTGGCTACTGCGGTGGTGATGTAACAAAGCTGGAATCTCAGGCGGCCGCATCGGTGCCTCAGTCTCCCAGCGCTACGCCTACGCAGACGGACGCCACGGCTGACGAATTGGTTGAAGAGGGGTACCTCTTGAGCCGCGACCGTCGTTGGGAGGACGCGGTCGCGAGGTACCTTCAGGCAATCAAGCTCGAACCCACGAATCAGAAGGCGCTTAGGAATCTCGGGTTTGCACTGAATCGACTGCGGCGGCATGACGAGGCGCTTAGGGCCCTCTCGAAGGGCCTCGAAATTGACGCCCAGCTTCCCGAGCACGAGGCTAGCCTACGGTACGAGAGGGCTCTTGCAAGAACAGAGTTGAAGGAATACGAAGCGGCGATGGAGGATATTAATCGCGCTCTGACTCTCCAGACTCGTTCGGCGAAATCGCTCTTTTTGCGGTCGCGTATTCACCTTTATCAAGGTTCCGTCGACGAGGCAAAGCGGGATGCGCTCGAAGTGTTGCGGACGATTCCCGATCATGCTGGAGCGCTACGTGTCTTAGACCAGATCGGCAGCCGAAGCGCCCTATAAACTTCCAGTCGCTCGGTGCGACGCGCCGGGTCGCGCGATGAGCCGCCACGCCGGCGTTCGATCGCTAGCCGGACAATGGAAAATAAGATGCATGGATTCGAAGCACTTATAGCTGAAATTCTGGCGGATGAAGGCTACTGGGTGCGTCAGAGCACTAAGGTCACGCTCACCCGAGACGAGAAGCAACGAATAGGTCGCCCATCGGCACCACGATGGGAAATCGACATAATCGCCTTCCGCGCGCCGGACAATCACGTGCTCGCCGTGGAGTGCAAGTCGTTTCTGGACTCGACTGGAGTCGTTCTTCGCGATCTTCAAGGTGGAAAGTTCGCTCGGACGTACAAGCTGTTTACAGAGCCTGTACTCCGTGAAGTCGTACTTAACCGCTTGGGAATCCAGTTAATGGAGCAAGGGCTGTGCGCGACGCGGCCCCGTGTCACGCTCGCGCTGGCCGCGGGCAAGATCAAGGGTGACGCCGCAGCCGTGAAACGATTCTGCGAAAGTCAGAATTGGCAACTGTTTGATGCAGACTGGATTCGTACCAAGCTCCGCCGCGCCTCGCACTCAGGCTATACAGACTCGGTGGCGGCGATGGTCGCCAAGTTATTGCTGCGAGGGGGCGCAGTGCCAGATGCCGACGTCGGATAGCGCTCGAACGGAGCCGACGTCACTGGCCCGCCGGATTCCGGCGCGGCTGTTATGCGGTGACGTGGTGCGCACCCGGCGCGAAGTTTTGCCAATGGGTCAGAGAGCAGTACCTGACTCGGCAAGATATTCACGTCGAAGGCTGAAAGGCCCTACCCTTCGCGTCACAAGGACACCAAAGATCGTCAATTTCGGGGCGTCCGGGGCCGACCTCAGCGCGAGGCGGTGTAGTCGTAATGTGAACACGGCATCCGGTATCCGTTGTTCCAATTCTTCTCGCAAGCCCCATTGCGCTGTCGTGGCCTCGTCCGCATTCGTGCTGGTGACCACTAGATCAGATTTGGTTACAACAATGTGCGCGTATGCGGGGAATTGTGTCAGATAGCCCTGGAGGCGCTCGACGCCATCCCGCACGTAGCGCGGCCGATCGCCGACCGCCGCGAATGCCTCATCGGCCATGCTTTCGAGGACCTCGTCGACGGGAAGCAGACCGGCAGCGTGGCGCTGACGCTGATCGGCGTTTGCGCGACTTGAAACCCAGTCCGCGATGGCGCGCTGTTTCTCCTCGTGCGCCGCGAGCTCGCGTGCGCGCCTCTCGCGGTTTCGTTCGGTCCGTGTGCGGAGGTCCTCGGTGAACCTGCGGTACGCCTCCGGTGGCACTTGGCGCGCCAGATCGCGATGCTGCTTCGCATCAAACAGAATTGGCCTTCCGTTCACAGCGACGTAGCACTGCCGCAGCGTCGGCTTCGGGTGCTCGAGCGCGCGCATCGCAGGATCACCGAGAAATCTCTCCGCGAGTTTCTGGTGGCGTTCGAATTGTGTTTCGCGGTGACGCGTCCGCGATTCCTCGCGTTCAACGTGATACGCGCGTTCGAGCTGGTGGTTGCGAGCGGCATCCTTCAGGAGGTCTTCGATGGACGGTGGCGCGTCGTATGTCGGCGGGCTGTCATCCCGCAGGACGTGTTGCTCCGCGTCGAGCCTATACCGAGGCTGTAGCTTCAGCCGCGCGACTCCGTCGTGGTCGACGCTGACGAGGTGAAAGCGACTGGTGGGCACGGGTATCTTTGCCTCCTGCAGTGCGCGTCCGTCGCCGCCGGCAATCAACGATGCTTTCCGACCTTCTTCGGACAATCGATAGATCGCGGTGACCATGAGCGTGCGACCGCTGTCGCGCCTCGGAGCCGGACTCGGCTCGAGGCCCGCTGGTTCGAAGGCGCGCGTTTCGAGGTGAGAAGTCGCATCCATAGGGTTCACCCTGACTAGATCGCGCGAAGACGGCGGCGCTCGACGAGCAGCGCTCCGATCGGTTCGCGCCCGTACTTCTTCGCCCGTCGCAGTTTGTCGCGGAGCTCACGTTCCGACCACGGCGGCTCGCAGCGAGTGTTCCAATCCGCCAGCACCGCCAAAGCGTCTTCGTCGTCGAGCGCGAAGCCGCGGACCAGACGACAGCACACACGAAAGGTATGAACGTCGCCGTGGCGGCCACTCACTGCAGGCGGTACCACCGACAGGTATCGACGAGCACGCTCCACAGCCTGACCTGACGCGGTAACACGAATCTGGCACGGCGACTGTTCGATGCATCGAGGTTTCGCCGGCACTGGCGGGAAATCCCCAGGCACGTAGAGTCGCTCCGGGTTCAAATACTCGATGGTTACGAGGTGCGGCTGATCGCGCTTGTGATTGAAAAAGCCAGGCAACCGCGTTGTCTGCGTCCACGGCGTCGCGGCTAGGTCTGTGCCGCACTGTTCCGCCAACGTTGTCTGGAGCGATTCGACCTGATCGACGCTGAAGCCTGACGCTCGCCAGAAGACGTGGACGCGGTTCGCCGACGAGTGGAGTACGTACGAGACGGATGGCAGATCACATCGATCAGCGATCGTCGCGAGCAGGTGTGGACCGTCGTGATCGGCCTCGAGAAAGACGTGCCGAATCGCCGCGACGGCATCGCGGGTCCGCGATCGGCGATGCGGCGCGATTGCATTCACGCTCACGTAGATGTTCCACCGCAGTAAATTGCGCCACCGGAGCCACGATTGGAAGCGACGCGACGCAACGAATGACCGTGGTCCGACACGCTGCGCGACCTGGCCGGTCTCATACGATTTGAGGAACACGGCGAGCCAGTCGCTCGGTTCGTATGCAGTCCGCAAGAAGCGGAGCGGTGCGATGCGATCGACCTGAGTCATGGTGCTCACGCTCCGGACTTCGTCAAAACGACTCGTCCCCCGAACGTCGAGTGCGCCAACGTGGAGCAGTCGACACCCGAGAAATCAGCGTCGATTCGAGTCGCCTCCGCCGTCCCAACACTCAACAGACTGCCTGTACAGCCGCGTGGCGACGAGTAATTGCCTTGCGTGCTGATCCGCGCCGGTAGCGTGTTCGCCGGCGTAATCGCGGTGGTGACGGTCGTCGTGATCGGCAGCCACGCGTGCTGCGACCGAATCGTTGTTCTGAACGTCTGGAGGTTGGTGTCAGCGACCACTTCGAATGTCCACGTGACGGCGCCTGATGTCGTCGGCTCGCCTTCGCGTTCGATCGTGAGCGTTCCGGTCCATGTGCCCGCGAGGAACGACTGCGGTGTGGATGGCGCCGTTGGCGCGGATCGTCCGCCACAGCCGCTCGCTGCAACTAGCCACGAAACGGCACACGAGAACAGGACCACGCGTCGAGTCATAGGCCAGCTCCTTCGAGGTGGGGGGAGCTGGAATCAACCGAGTCGAGCAGAAAGCGGTCCGACTCATGGTCGTACCCGCGGATTAGTGCGACTTCCGTGACGCGGCGGCTGCCGCGGATTCTGGCGATGTGCACGACGACGTGCACGGCGAGCGCGACCGCCTCGCGGATGCTCCGGTGCGGTAGTCCAACATTCGCCATCAACACGCAATGCGCGAGCCGTGTCAGCGCTTGCTCTGCGGAGTTGCCATGGATCGTCGTCAGGCTGCCCAGATGACCGGTGTTGAGCGCCTGCAGCAAGTCAAACGCTTCGGCGCCGCGAACCTCGCCGACGATGATGCGATCGGGTCGATGCCGTAGCGTGGCGCGCACGAGATCCGCGATCGTGACAGCCGGCAGCGGTGACTCCTGACCAAGTGGGATCTGGGCGCGTCTGGCTTCGAACCTGAGAAGGTTCGGCTTTGTAAGGTGGATTTCCGCGGTTTCCTCGATGACGACGATGCGATCGCAATCAGGAATCTCTGCCGCGAGCGCGTTGAGCAGCGTCGTCTTGCCGGTCCCAGTTCCCCCTGAGATCAGGACGTTCCGCTGTGTCGCAAGGGCGAGTCGGAGCTGTTCGGCAATGAGCGGCGTCAGCGTTCCGATGTCGACCAACTGATTGACGTCGTATCGCCGGGTGAATTTCCGAATGGTCAGCGCGGGACCCGCGACAGCACACGGCGGGAACATCGCGGCCACTCGTGACCCGTCCTCGAGCCGGGCATCGAGAACGGGTTGCATCTCGGAAATCTCGTCGCCGCACGCCCGCGCGATGTTCTTGATCGCGACGGTCAGATTCCGTGCCTCCAGCGTGCGGTTGTCTACGGCTTCCAGGCTTCCCGCGCGCTCGACAAAAATCCGTCGTCCGCCTTCGTTCACCATCACTTCGGTGATGGTCGGGTCGGCGAGCAGGTCCTCGATCGGTTTGAGGAACGGCAGGATTCGATCGAGGCTGCTCATAACGCGCCTCGCGTGACGTGGTCGAAATAGCTGGTCTGGACGTCGAGGTAGTACGGCTTCAGATAGCAGTACTGCGCGGGAAGAGGATTGAGTCCGTCGTACGGCAGGACCACTGCCTGTGCGTGCTGCAGCTCGGTGAACACGCGGGGCGTAAACGCGTGGTCAGACTCGAACATGTACGTCTTGCTCGCGGTGAACGTCTGGCGCGACGCCACGGGGCGGCCGGTCAGCAGCGAAATGTGCGCGCCCTGGCCGCCCTCCGCGAGCGTGTACCGCGCTTTCAAACGGTCGATCCGGCCGCACAACTCCGCCGCCGTCCGTGCCGTGAATTCGTCGCTGGTTGCGAGGAACACCTTCGTGCGAAAGCACTGCAGCAACGTGCGCCACGCCTCGTCGCCCTGGAGCGCTGATCGCAGCGAACTGATGCTCTGCGTCGCGACGATCGGGATCAGTCGCGCCTGTCGCGAAAGTGCGAATGCGCGCTCATCACCAGTCGGGTCCGTTTCACCGACGGTGGCAAACGCGTGATACTCGTCGGCGACGAACAGCAAGTCGCGCCAGCACCGTTGCGGCTCCGCAGCAATTTTCGGAATGCGTTGCAGGACGGCGCGTTGAAAATCCAGCTTCAGCATCACGCCCAGCCCCCGCGCCAGGGCGGGGTTCAACGCGACAGGGAAATTCAGCCCGAGCACCTTCCCGCTTTCGAGCAGTTCCTCCAGCGGCGGCAGTGGTCGCGGCTCTCCTGCTTTTGGCGGATTGGCGTACGAGGTACGCGGTGGACAAAACGCACGGTACACGGCGGGGTTCTCATCGAAGATCGACAGGAACACAACTATGCCTTCGACGATGGAGGCTTTGACTTTCGAATCCAGTCGCGACCAGGTGTTGTAGTACCAGCGCCCGATCGCCTCGAGGCGGTGCCGACGTTCAGCACAAATCGCGGCATTTCCGGTCCGAACTTCGTAGCGAACCTGGTGCTCGCTCAAGTGGGACTCGAGCTCGGCGTCGTACGGATGCGCGGCGTGCGTGGCGTTCAGCGGAACCCACAGCGTCCACGCCTGCCGAATGTCGGCCTGACAGTCTTCAAGCGGGATCGCGATGACATCGGCGGGGTTGTCGAACTGCGCCTTGAGTGTGCGGATGTTCTTCTCGATCTGGCCGTCTTCGATGATGAACCGGTAGACCTCGGCGAGCGTCGTGTAGCCCTCGGTGATTCGGCGTAGTGAAATGACGAATTTCAACAGGTCGGTGTAGGCCTGCTGCCAGAACGGTTCTTTCGACCGTCCGAACAGGTTGTTGAGCAGACTGCCGACGGCATACGCGACCGCGTACGGATCGAGATCGTTGTGCAGAGGGTTGTAACAGAAGCCGGTATCGAGCCCGATTTCGAGGTAGTCATCGGCCCGCCCTGCGGACGTCAACATCCCGTGCAGCTGGCGGCAGAAATCGCCTTTGACTTCGAGCACGAGGCCCCCGACTTTCCGTTCCGCATCGTGGGCACGCCAGCGGATCAGTTGCTCGACGTACGGATACATACAAGCAGACGTCTTGCCGGTGCCAACGGCGCCAAGAATCATCACGCCTGTGTAGAGGCCGCGCTGCGGAATGGTCAGCCACGTGGGTGCCGGCGCGCGCCCTTGCGAGGACGGGAAATGGCTCTCGCCGAGGACCAGCATCGGCGCGCTGCGGGATTCGGGCAATGGATACGGCGGTAAGGAACGGTGCCGCACAGAACCGGGATAGCGATAGACGACAATCGCGCAGAGTGAAATGAGCACCGAACTCGCGATGTATGGCGTTGTGAACCACGCGACTGCGTAGCCGTACGCGAGCACATTGAACACGAGCGGTTTCTGCAGCTGGATCAGCGCGAGAAACACGTTGTCCGCCGGCAGTGGACACGTGAACACGCCCCACGTTCCGACCGCTCCCGAGACGGCCATCGCAATCACGACCCGCGACTGCACAAGTGCTCGCATCGCCACCTGACACTCAGCCACCGACGGCAACAGCGCGAACTGGAGTGGTGCCGCGGCCTTTCCTGGTGGTCTTCGCGCGTGGGACGCACGACTGCGGATGCTCACGCCGCCAGGCGACGAACTCCTTGTCCTTTGCCAAGACGGTGTCGATCACTTGATTCAACACGTACTCGACCGGTTCCTCGAGGAATTGCGAGTACGCGTACAACGTCTCGTTCGACTCGTGTTCCAGACGCGTGATGAGCCGAACGAATTGCTTGCCACGCGTGCGGGGTTTGATGAGCGGCATCAGCGCCTCCTGAACAGACGAGAGAACGGCGCGTACAACGAAACCCGCGCGGCCATTTCCGTGACGGAATCACGTGCGGAAGTGGCCACGGATTCGCGCGTCGAAATCGCGAGCGAAATCGCCTCCGAAATCACCCGGCAGCCGGGACGTGAGCGACCCTTCCGGGACGACGCCGGGACGCGTCCGCGGGCGGAGACGGGGGTCGCTCACGTCCCGGCTGCTGTCCCTTGTCCGGCGATTCCGGGCGGCACAATGCGCCGCCCTTCGCGATTCCAGCCCGCCGAGCTGCGACGTCCAAGTTCAACCCCTCCAGCAGATATCGCCCCCCGCAGCTCGCCCGCGTGCCCTGAGCTTCACGACCACTGCCGCGTAGCGTTGAAACCGCCAAGGGGAAGAGTGGCCCCGCAGGCGTCTTCCCCCCCTTCTTCCCCCCTGAACGCCATTCGCCGACTCCTGTCATGCGGTGCCCACCAACGGGAGGAGATGCTGGTATCGATGCGGCAACACGTGGCATTCCAGGTGTCCCGTACCGCGTTCGACGGCATCCGCGAGCGTCGGCGACAACACGGCGTCCAGAACCGGATCACCGCGATTCAGCCACGCGCGATACAGAGCCCGAAACCGCGGCGCGCTGAACGAGCGTGCCGCATGATCGAAGCGTTCGTCAGCACCGTTCGGTCGCGTTCGACGCGCATGGAAATACCAGCGCAACTCCTCGAGCACGAGCGGTCGAAGCGGCGTCGCGAGCTGCTCGCGAAACGCCACTTTGAACGCCGGCACTGCGGCCTGAAGGTGACGCGGAACCAATAGCCGGAGAGTCCAGGCCGGCAGCGCTCGAAAGAGCTCCGCATGGCGCTCGCGATAGGAACGGAAGTCAACGGGCACATCACGGGTCATGAGGTACACGAAGACGTGGGCTCGACCGTCGCCTGCGAGCGCGATCGGCAGCTTGTCTGGGAAGAAGCGCACCGTCTCCGTGTCTTCTCCTCGAAACGTCAATTGAGGCAAGTCGTCTCGTGCGATTCGAAGATTGAGTGTGAAGTGCGCCACCTTCTCCTGCTCCGTTGACCGAGCCCAGCCGGCGCAGTGCACTCGAAGTAGAACGCCGTTCTGATTAGCGCCTTTGCGCAACTCCGCCAACAACATTGCCGACATCGGTAGCAAGACAGCGGAGGAGTCGTTAGCGGGATCAGCAGAACGTAGCCAGGCACGAACCAGTTGGTGGGTGCAGCCGCCGGTCCGGCCGCTGCTTTAGATGTCCGTACGAATACCACCCGAATCAGCCGGACGAGGACGATGCAGATCCTGCCAAGTGAATCCGCGACTCCAGGCGCGATGATCGTCTCGCCGCGTTGCGCGCACGTTGCTTTGCGCGCTCCAGCATCTGATCGACCTTCGACTTCGCTGCCGCCAGAAAATCGACCTCGCCGAGGATGATGCCCGGCACCGTCGCCGTCTTCGTGCAGACGTAACACCGCACCTGAATGCCGCCTGCACTGCTGCCAGTTACATCCAGACGATCGGACCCGCAGTTTGCGCAGAACGCCAGGTGGGGCATGGGCCGAATCAGCGTTGCTCGACGGCGCCGCGTTCGAGGAACTGGCGGAATTCGTCTTCGGACTCGAACCGGACGGTCATGCCGCGCTCGCCATTCGAGATCGAGATGCTGAACTGGCCGCAGTGCCCGTCGGCGCAACGACCTCGCTGAATAATCGCACGCGGCACGTTCGGGTCGCGCCGGTCGTCCCACACGAAAATCTCCATGCCCTCGCCCCGTCCGGATCAGGGTAGATCGATGGCGAAGAAAAGGCAAATATACGTGAATGTGTTCCGGAAACCATGACGGGGCGGGAGTTGCGACGCAGTCGAATACCTTTCCGTTTGACTGGTCCTACTCTGCCACCGTCACACCATGCACGGTGAGACCGAAGGCAAACCGGCGCTCACTTGAGCATGTCGGCGACTTTCGCGATGCCCGCCTTCGCGCAGGCATCGTCGCGTTCTGGTGAAGCCCCGGAGCTGGCCACGGCACCAATCGCATCATTCCCGACCATGATCGGTACGCCTCCGCCTAGCGCGAGGACGTCGGTCAGATCGCGTTGTCCTGCAAACGAGGGGTCCGCCGTCCGCTTCGCCCAGTCCAGCGAGCTGCTGCGAAACATCTTTGATGTATAGGCCTTCCGCCTCGCCATCTCGAGTGTGATCGGGCTCGCGGCCTCGTCACGCATCATCACGAGTACTTGCGCTGCGCGATCGAGGACCACCACCGCCGTGTGGGAACCCTGCTTCTGGCACTCTTCAAGCGTGGTCTCGGCAATGGTTCGTGCGAGTGCGAGCGACAGATCTTTGCGAACGACGAGATCCTCGGCACGCGCCATCGATCCGTAGCTCAGTGCGGTCGCCACTGCCAAGGCAAGAGCAACACGACTCATGTGACCCTCCTCGGCGGAGGAGTGTACAACCCCCGCGGCGCGTGTGGCTGTAGCCAACAGGGCCGGATCGAATCGCGGAAAAAGCGAAGAGCGGGCTCAAAACAGCGCCGGAGAAACTCGCCTAGGCTGTGATGTTTCAGTTCGCAGATGTGAATGGAGGAGCCCGAGTGATGAGCACGCAGACCCTCGTTCGACTCGTCGCCGCGACGTCGGTGATCGCGGTGCTGGCGAGTGGGACGCCGCTGGCGGCACAGGCCGTCCGCGGAACGATCCAGGGAACAATCACGGATAGCAGCGGCGGCGCGCTCCCCGGCGTCACCGTCGAGGCCAAGAACGTCGCCACGGGTGTGGCGCAGACAGCGGTGACCAACTCCGAGGGCCGATACACCGCTCCCGATCTCGCACTCGGTGATTACGAAGTCACCGCATCCTTGCAGGGATTCCAAACGATCAACCGCCGCGGTATCACACTGCGCGTCGGCAGCCAGGTCGTCGCCGACTTTCAATTGCCCATCGGTGCCGTCCAGGAAACGCTGACGGTCACGGCTGCCGCGACCACCGTCGATACCGTGTCGTCCGCCGTCGGTGCCGTCATCGAACAGAAGCAGATTGCCGATCTTCCGCTCAACGGTCGCAATTTTTCTCAGCTCATCTCCCTTGCTCCGGGCGCGAACGAGATCCCGTTCGGCGCGGCCGGTGGCAACGCATTCTTCGGACGGCAGTCGAACTTCACCGTGTCCGGCGCGCGCCCGGAAGGGCAGGCGTTTCTCCTCGACAACACGAACATTCAGGGATTCTGGAATCGTGGACCGGGGTCGGGCGTCTTCGGCACGACACTGGGTGTCGAAGCAATCGCCGAATTCCAGACGCTGACCAACACCTATAGCGCGCAGTTTGGCGGCAACGGCGCCGTCGTGAACGCGGTGACCAAGTCGGGCACGAACCAGTTGCACGGCTCGGCGTTCGAGTTCTATCGCAACAGCAAGATGGATTCGAAGAACTACTTCGACGTCCTCGGCAAGCAGCCGTTCGAGAAGCATCAGTTCGGCGGCAGCCTCGGCGGTCCGCTGAAGCAGAACAAGGCGTTCTTCTTCGGCACGTACGAAGGCATCAACCAGGACCGCAGCGAAACGCGCATCGTCACCGTGCCCGACGCGAACGCGCGGCTCGGGATCGTCAATGGCGTGAACGTCGGCATCGATCCGGCTATCGCGCCGCTGCTGGGACTCTATCCGCAGCCCACGCTGGCGCAGACGGCACAGCAGCGCGCGGCCGGCATCGGGCAGGCGGCGGTCACCGGCGCATCGCCGGGACACGAGAACTATGCGCTCGGTCGCGTCGACTACACGCTCGACGTGAACACGCAGCTGTTCGGGCGCTATGTGACCGACACCGCGAAGGTGTTCGACGCGTTTGCCGGCAGCAGCATCCCCGGCTGGGGCGCCGACCAGTCCACGAACAACCAGTACTTCACCGGTGAAATCCGCCGCATCGTCTCGCAGAGCCTCATCAATCAGGCGCGTTTTGGTCTCGTGCGTACACACGAGAGCGCGTTCACGCGTGACGCGGTCGGTTCGCTGAACTTCTTCCCCGGCGAGACGCGGCAGAACGGTGTCGTCAACGCCGGCAGCGGTATCACGGGAATCGGCGGTCAGACGACCCTTCCCGTCGATATTCACCAGAATCGCTATACCGCTGCCGACGACGTGTATGTGAACCGGGGGAGCCACAGCATCAAGATGGGCGCCGGCGTCGAGTGGACGAATTCGTCGATGGACCAGCCGTTCCAGGGCGCCGGCGTGTGGACCTTCCCGAACCTCACGGCCTTCCTGCGCAATCAGCCGACGCAGTTCATCGGCGCGACTCCAGGCAACGCCAACGCGTTGCGGACGGTGAAGGAGCTGTACCTGATCGCGTACGCCAACGACGACTGGCACATCGCGAACACGCTGACGTTGAATCTGGGTGTGCGGTACAACCCGGGTATCGATCCGAAGATCGCCGGCGCGGGCGGGCCGCGACAGATCACCGACTATCCACTCGGACAGTTCGTCTCCGTCGATCGTGCCTTCGAGAACAATCCCTCGCTGAGGAACTGGGATCCACGGGTCGGCTTTGCGTACGATCCGACTGCCAGTCACAAGACGTCGGTTCGCGGAGGGTTCGGGATCTTCCACAATCCTGTCGGCCCGCGCATCATCCTGCCGAACTACGTCAACAACCCGCCGTATATCTTCGCCAACGAAGTCGCCACCGCGACGACGGCGCCGCGATTCCCGATTCCGTACTCGAGTGGTGGCGTGCCGGCGATCAATGTCAGCAACGGCATCGACTATCACCTCGACGCCGAGCCGTACATCATGCAGTGGAACGTCAACGTGCAACGGGAGCTGTTCGACGCGACGAGCGTCACGGTGGGCTACGTCGGCTCTCGCGGAGAAAACCTGCTGAAACAGGTCGACGTGAATCCAGTGTCGCCATCCGTCGTCAACGGAGTGACCGTGTACGGCGTCCCGCGCGGTGCGGCGGTGAATGGCATCGCCTCCAACCTCCGCCAGAACCCGCTCTACGCCGGGTTGACGTACAACAAGGCGAACACGTGGTCGAAGTACCACTCGCTGCAAACGAGTCTGAACCGTCGCTTCAACAAGGGGCTGCAGGCGCAGATCTCGTACACGCTCTCGGCGTGCACGGATCTCAGCTCGGGCTCTTTCGGTGGTGAAGGCAGTACGCCATCTACCAATCCGTACGACGTCAACTATGACGAGGGGCCGTGCTACTTCGATCGGCGCCACAACTTCCGCGGCAGCGGCATCTGGGCGCTGCCGTTCCAGGGCAACGCGCTCGTGGAAGGCTGGGAAGTGGCAACGATCGTGAGCGCGGTCAGCGGCCGGCCGTTCACGCCGGCGATCGGGTTCGACCAGTCCGGTTTGCAGACGGGCAATCAGCGGCCCAACCTCGCGTCCGGCCGCGATATCGACGAAGTCGTCACTGGCAACACCAACCAGTGGTTCGATCCGACTGCGTTCGCCTTGCCAGCGCCAGGGACGCTCGGGACTGTCGGTCGTCACTCGCTCCGCGGCCCGAAGTTCATCACAACAGACCTGACGATCATGCGGAACGTCTCGGTCGGTCAGACGCAGCTGCAGTTCCGGCTCGAGGGGTTCAACATCTTCAACACCACGAACTTCAACCTGCCGAATGCGAATGTGTTCGTGCAGGGTCCCGGCGGGGGAGGCACGATCAATCCGACTGCCGGTCAGATCACCAGCGCGCTCGCGCCGCGGCAACTGCAGGTGGCGATGAAGGTGAACTTCTGAAGCAAGGGCGGGTTGGCACGTGCCGACCCGCCACCTCCCGACCTATCGATCCTTGCGAAGCAGTGCCCCGCTGGCGAGCTGTTGCATCTGTTCCGTGAGCTCGGTCATCGACAGCTGATCGCGCAATTCGGGCCATTTGGTCAGCGCGAAGCACATGCCAAATATAGAGATGGAGGCCAGACGGGGATTGATGTCGCGAAACTCGCCGCGACGGATCGCGTCCGTATAGAAGTTGCTCATGAGCGCCTGGATGCGGCGCTCGAATCTCAGAGCCTCCGCTTCGTGCTCGGGCGTCAGGTGCGCTCGTTCCTTGAACCACACCTGCATCACCGCACCGTGTTCCGTCATGAGCCGGACGTAGAAATCGATCAGCGCGCGGAGCTTCTCCGCCGCGGGTGCCTCGCGCGTCAGAATCTCCTCGTAATGACGCACCGCGAACTGATAGGTGTCGACGAAGATGTGATACAGCAGGTCTTCCTTGCTCTTCACGTGATAGAAGAAATTCGCCTTGCTGAACTCGAGCTCGTCGGCGATGTCCTGCGCCGAAATTCCTCCGTACCCCTTTTGCTGCATCAATCGCGCTGCTCGATCGAGAATGTCGCGCCGTCGGAGCGGCCGCGGAGCGGCCGATGCACGTCGTGTCCGCGATTGACGAGGAGAGGCTGTCGACTTGCCCTGTGGGCCGGTCGTTCGCTTTGTACGCTTCACACTCGCACGATAGCACGACGGCGGCGCGCAGCTGCAGGACGGCCATCCGTGTTTCGCCGTATTGCTTGACCCGATCAGGGTACTCGGGTAAGGTAGCGCGCGCCTGACCAAGTGGTCAGTGACATGCGCGCTCTCGTTGGATGCATCATCGCGCTGTTACTGTCGGAGGTCGCCGGACACGTGGCGGCGTCCAACGACCAGATTCTTGCGCGTTCGTCACGGATCGCACCGATTCCAATCTCCGACGTCAGCCACGTGATCGGCGGAGTGCGGCCCAAGGTGCCGCCACCGTTCACGGCGTCGGACTCGAATCTGGAGACGGCGTGGGCGAGATGGATTGATCAGCACAACGATCGGCTGCGTGAGCGTCTGGATCGCGGTGACGAGGATTCGGTCGTCAATCTTTGGATGTACGGAACGTCGTTCACCCGCGTGCGGCCCGCGCGTCCGCACGACTTCGTGGCAGGCGACCCAGACACGCTCGAGAGTGTCCTCGCCGGACGTCTCGACGACCTGCTCGTCGCGCTCGTGTCACCACGCCCGAGTGAGCGAATCGCTTTCGTTCGTGCATTCCTCGAGCAGCATGGTATCGACCCCACGACGCGGCGCGGCCAGGACGCGGCACGTCGGCTGCTGACGTCCGCGCGTTCGCGCGCCCGTGAGGAGTTCGCGCGCACCGATGCCATCATGTCCTCGGCGCGGCGACGCACTGAGTCGGCCGCCGGCCTGGACGCAGCGTCGACGATATTTCAGGACCGCGGTCTGTCGGCCGACACGTCGCTGCTCGTCGACGTTGTCGTCGACCGCGCACTGCATGCGCTGCGCGCCGGAGGGCTCCTTGCCGCAGGCAGCGTCCGTCGTGTTGCCATCATCGGTCCAGGTTTGGATTTCATCAACAAGGCGGACGGGCACGACTTCTACCCGCAACAGACGATTCAGCCTTTTGCCATCGTCGATTCGCTCTTGCGACACGACCTGTCCGCGCTGCGCGACCTGCAGCTGACCACGATCGATGTGAGCGCGCGAGTCAATCAGCATTTGACGGACGCGCGCGATCGTGCAAGGAAAGGCGAGGCATATCTGCTGCATCTGCCCTTACCTCGCACCGAGAGCTGGACCACCGAGGTGCGCACCTTCTGGCGCGAACTGGGCGACCGGATCGCCAGCGACGCGACACCCATTACGGTGCCGGATACCGATAACGCCGACGTCCGTGCGATTCGTGTCCGGCCGGACGCTGTCTCGATCATCGACCCGGTTCACGCCGATATCGTCACGTCACGACTCGTCGTTCCAGACGACGAACGATTCGACCTTGTGATCGCCACGAACGTCTTCGTGTACTACGCCCCGTTCGAACAGGCACTTGCGGCCGCGAATGTGGCGGCCATGCTGCGACCGGGTGGAGTGTTTCTGTCGAACAACGACGTCCCGGTAATCGCTCCCATGAAATCGTCGGTGGGGTATCTCGCTGTGAAGTACAGCGACCGGCAGAACGATCAGATCTTCTCGTATCAGCGGCAGTAGGTTCGTGGATTGTCGCGTGAAGACGCCGGCCAGGTTCCGGCAAGGAGAGCGTGACTCATGCGCAGCGTCAGAACATCCGTGCTGATCCTCACGGCGATCATCGCCTGTCCGATGTCCGCGTTCGCCCAGGCGGCGATCGCCGGCGTCGTCCGCGACACGTCCGGAGCCATCCTGCCCGGCGTTACAGTGGAGGCCGCGAGCCCTGCACTGATTGAAAAGACGCGAGCCGTGGTGACCGACGGGAGTGGTCAGTACCGCATCGTCGACCTGCGCCCTGGGACGTATACCGTGACGTTCACGTTGACCGGTTTCAATTCCGTGCGCCGGGAAGGGATCGAGCTCACCGGGTCGTTTGTCGCGACGGTGAATGCCGATCTCCGCGTCGGCTCCCTTGCCGAGACGATCACGGTCAGCGGCGAGAGCCCAATCGTCGATGTGAAGAACACGCAGTCCGAAGCACGGATCGACGATGAGGTCCTGGCGTCCATTCCGACAGGGCGGCAGTACTTCAGCCTGGCTGCCCTCGTGCCGGGCGTCTCGACGATGGGCACTGACGTGGGTGGGTCGGCGGGTCCGGCGTTCAGTGTGTTCCGAACCCGCGGTGGGAGCTCGGACGAAGGGCAACTGCAGGTCAACGGATTTCCGGTGGGATGGCAGGGGTACGGGATCTCCTATTACGTTGCCGACCTGGGTGCCGCCGAGGAGGTTATCTTCGGCCTCGCTGGTGGAATGGGTGAGGCCCGTACAGCCGGACCGACGATGAACGTGGTGCCGCGCAGCGGCGGCAACATGTTTCACGGATCGTTCTACGCCAACGGTGCTGGCGGCGGGATGGAAGGCAGCAACTTCACGCAGGCGCATCGGGACGCAGGCCTTCGCGCGCCGAATCAGTTGGACAAGATTTGGGACGTGAACGCGAACTACGGTGGGCCGATCCGACGAGATCGTTTGTGGTTCTATACGAGCGCGCGTCATCAAGGAAACCGCAAGACGGTCGCGGGATTGTGGGCCAACAAGAACGCCGGCGATGCGACGAAGTGGACCTACGATCCGGACCTGTCGAAGCAGGCGACCGATACCGGGACGTGGAAGAACGCCGCCACGCGATTCACCTATCAGGCAACACCGAGGGATCACTTCAGTCTGTTCTGGGACGAGCAGAGTATCTGCCGCCTGTGTCTCGGGGGCGAGGGGATTGGAAATCCGCCGAGCGCTCCTGAGGCCGCGCCGACGAACCAGGGCTTCCCGCAGCGTCACGCGCAGGCGACCTGGACATCGCCGTTCACCAATCGGTGGCTCGGCGAAGCGGGTATCGCCCTCAATACCGTCCAATGGGGCGGCGTGCCAAAAGAACCGCAGGATACCAGCGACCTGATTCGCGTGGTGGAACAGGCGGGCATCATCCCGGGTCTCACGTATCGCTCCACGAACTGGACGCGCCCGTACGGCTACACCTGGACCTGGCGTGGATCGCTGCAGTACGTGACCGGCACCAATAGCGCCAAGATCGGTTACGAGGGCAACGATTACTGGAATCGACAGATGAATTTCACCAACCGTCAGCTGCTGGCGTACCAATTCAACAGCGGGGTGCCGAATCGCCTGACGATGACGCTCGCATCGCCGATTGTCAGTGCGGCGTACACGCACGACTATTCGTTGTACGGTCAGGATCAGTGGACGCGCGGGCGCTTGAGTGTCCAAGGCGGCGTACGATTCGAGCACATTACCAGCGGGTTCCCTGAACTCACGGTCGGGCCTTCGCGCTTCCTGCCGCAGGCCATCGTGTATCCGGCTCAGAAGAGCGGCGTCCATTTGAACGACATCGCCCCCCGGATGGGCGTAGCCTACGACCTGTTCGGGAACGGCAAGACGGCGTTCAAGGCGACGCTCGGGCGATATACGGCGGAACCCTCGGGCAGCAACTATTACGCCAACAATTACAGCCCGATCAACCGGCTGCAGACGAGCACGAACCGCGCATGGGGCGACACCAACGGCAACTTCGTGGCTGACTGCGATCTGTTGAATCCGCTCGTCAACGGCGAATGTGGTGCGTGGTCGAACCGCAATTTCGGCAGGGACGCCTTCGAGACGCGGTACGACCCTGACGTGTTGAGCGGATGGAACAAACGGCTGCAGACGTGGGATTTGAGCGCGGGTGTTCGCCACGAGATCCTGCCGCGCGTGGGCGTCGAGATCGACTACGTCCACCGGATCTTCGGCAACTTCCGCGTCAACGACAACCTCGCCGTCGGGCCGCAGGATTTCGATGCCTTTACGATGACTGTGCCGACCGACAGCCGGCTGCCGACGTCGGGCCAGCAATTGACGTTCGTTGATGTCAAGCCGGAGAAGTTCGGGCTCGTCGACAACCTCGTGACGTTCTCGGACAAGTACGGCAAGCAGACGCGCCATTACAACGGCGTGGCGCTGACCGTCAACACGCGACTCGTCAACGGCTTCACGGCGCAGGGCGGATTCAGCGGCGGCCGAACGGTCGAAGACAATTGCGATCTCGCTGCGCAGTTGCCCGAGGTATTCACCGTTGGTAACGGCATCCTCGGTAACGGTGCGATCGTCGCACCCGGCGGGCAAGTCAGCCGCCAGTTCTGCCACGTGCGGAACCCGTTCAATCCGAACTTCAGCGGGCTCGCGGCGTACACGATTCCGAAGGTGAGCGTGCAGGTCAGTGGCACGTTTGCGAGCAAGCCGCTGACCGATTCGCGGAACACGAATTTCAACGCGGTGAACGCCGAGAGTCTGGATGCAAATCTCGTTCTGAGCAACGCACAGGTCGCCCCGCTTCTCGGTCGCAGTCTGGCCGGCAATGCGGCGAACACGACCGTCAACCTGATTCAGCCAGGGACCTTCTACGGCGATCGCATCACGACCGTCGATCTGCGCGTGGCTCGAATTCAGAAATTCGGAACGCGGCGGTTGATGGTGGGTGTCGATATCTACAACGTAACGAACTCCAGCCCGATTGTTACCTATACGGAAACGTATGGACCGCGGTGGCTACTTCCCACCTCGATCCTGCAGGCTCGGTTCGCGAAATTGAGCGCGCAGATCGACTTCTAGTATGAAAAGACCGTTGTCAATGGGACGCGGTTTTGTTCGATAGTTCGCAGCACCTCGTAGCCTCACGCCCGGCTTATAAGCCGATCCGGGCGTGGGGCGTTGTTGGAATTACTCGGGTCGTTCGGATCCAGTCATCTGATCGGTCGAGCGGCAACGACGATGAATCACTCTAGTATTCGCGGGTCGGGACCGCATGACTATGACTCGTCGGGAGCTGCCTCGCTCTGAGAACGCGAGTTCGAAAACTGGGGTTTTCTATCGCACAAAAGTCTCGAGGGTTCTCCTTTATGAGGTCGACCGATCAGATCACTGGATCAACGTGGCCCACAGGAAGCCGGAGAGCTCGCGCGCGATCGCGGTCACGATGTGCTGCTTCGGTTTGCCACGCGCGGCGAGCCGCCGGTATCGGCGATAGAGACGCTGCTGCGCATCCCACGCGCGGGTGATCGCGTCGCTGGGCGCGCCGCGTTGGCGCATTCGCAGCGCGCGGCCGAGAAACGGATGATGCCGGTAATGCCAGGCGGATTCGACCAGGACGCGTCGGACATGGGCGTTGCCGGTTTTGGTGATTGGGCCGCGTGCCTGTTTGGCGCCGCTCGAATGCTCGGACGGGACCAGGCCCGTGAAGGCCATGACGCGTGACGCGGATGGAAACCGTCGCGCATCGCCGAGTTCCGCCGCGATCGTCAGCGCGGTGAGATCGTCGATGCCGCGGAAACAGCGGAGACGAATCACGCGTGCCCGCAGCGGTTCTCCGGTGAGTAACTCGCGCAATTCCGCATCCACCGTCGCGAGGCGTGCGAGGGCTTCGTCGACGGTGCGGACATAGGCCCGATGCGTCTGGGCGAGGGCGGGGAGCGGCCAGTGCTGATCCTGCAGCCACTGACGATGCCGGACGGTCCACGCCGTTCTGGTCGTCGTAAAGCGGCGGCCATGGCGGAGCAGGAATTTGGACAGCCGGTGCCGGGCACGGAGGAGATCGACCTGAATGTCTTCGCGGCAGCGCAGCAGATCACGAGCCGCTTCTTCCTGCTCGGTGGGAATGTGAATGGCGGTGAGCGCGCCGGCGCGATACAGGATCGCGAGCTGCCCCGCGTCGCGACGATCGGTTTTGATGCGGTCGCCGGGGCGCCGCGGAATTAAGGACGGCGCGATGACGTCACACGGAATGCGGTGCGTCGTTAACGCGCGCTGCAGGTCGAACCCACAGGGGCCGGCCTCGTAGCAACATTGCACCGGGTTCGTGCGTCGCAGGCGCTCGACGAAGCGAATAATCGTCGGACTGTCGGACGTCAGCGGGTGCAGCGCAGGGGTCCGCTGACCGGGCAATAACACCGCCGCCACTGTCGTGGCGGCGTGCTGATCGAAGGCAATGATGGTTGTAGACTTCGTCACGACCGACCTCCTTTGTATGCGGCTCTGCGTTGTGCGGTCCACGTGCAGCGTAACCCGCGCTTTGCAAAGCCGAGGTCGGTCTTTTCATATGGTCTGATTCCGGTTCAAGGGAGACATGATGAAGCGCTTGCTGATGGCTGTCTTGAGCGGTGTTTCGGTCGTCATCGCCCTCGCGGCGCAGACGCCAGGTGCCGTTAGCGCGGTCAACTCCACGCCGGTGGTCACGTTTCACAAGGACGTTTTGCCAATCCTGCAGGAGAACTGCCAAAGCTGTCATCGGCCAGGCCAGATTGGCCCGATGCCGCTCTTGACGTATCAGCAGGCGCGACCCTGGGCGCAGTCGATCAGGAACAAAGTAGCTACCAGACAGATGCCGCCATGGCTTGCCGACCCGAGATACGGGCGTTTCATGAACGACGTGTCGCTCGAGCAGCGGGAGATAGACACGCTGGTGTTGTGGGTCGACTCCGGGGCGCCCGAAGGCAACCCAGTCGACGCGCCTCGGCAGGTCGCGTTTCCGCCGCAGGGATGGCTTATCCAGCCAGACGTGACAATGGACCTTCCGCCTTATGAACTCCCGGCTACCGGCGTCATCGACTGGGAGGCCATTGCCGTCCCGAGCCCCTTCAAGGAAGACACGTGGGTGACGTCCATCGAAATGATGCAGAGCGAGCCCGGCGTTGTGCATCACATGTGCTTCGACGTCGTGCCGCACACTCCAGCCATCGTCTATAACCAATACGAGTGGATGGAGCAGCCGCGCGACGCCGAGGGGGTGGCCGTGCGTCCTGTCGGATTACCGCCGACGTCCGGAGTCAGTCGGGCGGGAGGCCAGCGCGATGGAATCGTGCTGAGCCGCAAAGTCGGCGCCCCTCGTGATGACGTGCAGCGTCGGAGAGGCGTGGCGATCGCGGCAGGCGCCAGTACCTTCTGTTGGGAGCACGGGCTGCCTTCCGTCGACTACCGACCGTTCGAAGCGGCGCGGCTGATTCCGGCGAATTCCGATCTCATCGTCACGAGTCATTACACGACGAACGGTAAGACTCCGGTCACCAATCGCCCGCGGGTGGGCTTCACAATCGCAAGGACTTCGCCTCATAACAAATTCGTCGCCTTCACCTTGTCTCCTCCACTCGATCAGTTCGCAATCCCGCCCAATGACGGGAACTGGAAGGCGCCAGCCGCAGTGGCGACCTTCAAGCAAGACGTGTTGCTGACTTGGTTTTGGCCCCACATGCACATGCGAGGAAAGGACTTCACGTATACGCTCGAGTATCCGGACGGCCGCAAGGAGATTGTCCTCCACGTACCGCGCTACGACTACGCGTGGGAGCTGCAGTACATGACCCGAATCAACGTGCCAAAGGGCACAAAGATCGTCGTCGAAGGACACTTCGATAACTCCGCAGCCAACCGCACCAACCCAAATCCCAACACCTGGGTCTACTGGGGGCAGCAGCGATGGGAGGAAATGATGGCCGGAATCTTCGGCGTCGTGGTCGACGTCGATGTGAACGACCGCGACATCACCGACCGGCGGCCAGGAGCCACAGGCGGCTAGGCGGAGGACCGGTACAAGTCGACGGCCGGCTCAGATCACCGGCGCCGGCGGCTCCACGAAGATCGATCGGCGGTGAGCGTGAACTCTTCGGGCGGTCGACATCATCGAGCAACGTTCGCCACCCACAACGTCTGCGGGCCGCGAAATGAGATGTTCGGATGAAATGTTAGCTGCTGCGGTTCGACTAGTCGCAGCCGCGGGAAACGCGTGGCCAGCGCTTCGAGGGCGAGCTGCGCCTCCAGTTTGCCAAGCGCGGCGCCGAGGCAGTAGTGAATGCCTTTGCCGAACGCAAGCGTCTTGACCGCATTGCTTCGCCGCATGTCGAACGTGTCGGGCTGCGAGAAGACCAACGGGTCGCGACCGGATGCTGCGAGCCAAAGAAACAGCTTCGCACCGGCCGGCAGGTCCACGCCCCCAAGCGTGACAGCACGCGTCGTCACGCGCCGCCACGCCGGCACCGATGGATCGAAGCGGAGCGTCTCGTCCACGGCACCAGGAATCAATGACCGGTCTGCGACGACCGCGTCCCATCGATCGGGTACCTCCAGCAGGCGTCGGAGCAGATTGCCGATCAGATAGTTCGTGGTTTCGTGACCGGCAAAAGTAAGCGAAAACAAGATCGACGCGATCTCCTGGTGCGTCAGCGACGAGGGGTCTTCATCATGAATCGCAAGCAACGCACTGCAAAAGCTGTCATCGCGCGACGCCGCCTTCGTGGCGACTAGTTGACTCAGATAGGCGCGATACGCGGCCATGCTGCGGGCATGCGTGACCTGCTCCTCCGGCGCTGGCCGGCCCCATGCCAGTGCGGCACGGTATCCACACCACCGCTTCAGCGTAGCCCAGTCACGCGCCGGCACACCGACGAAGCTAAAGATGACGGTCGCGGGCAGAGGAAACGCGAGTGCATCGACCAGATCGAACGGATGTGATGCGTCGACTCGAGCGAGCAGTTGCTCGATCGTGGTGCGGATTCGCTGCTCCATAGCCCTGACGCGGCCGGGCGTGAACGCGCGCGCGGTCGGAGCACGCAGCCTCGTATGCGCCGGCGGATCGAGGCTCACCATTGACGGTTGCGGCCGATGGCCCCCGGCCAGCAGGATATCCCGCGCCTCGGCGGTCAGCGGTGCGAGGGGTAATTGTGCCGGCGCCGCTGAGTACGTGTCATGGTCGAGAAAAACGACTTCGATATCGGCATACCGTGTCACCACGTAATAGTCGATCGACGGTGCGTAGAAGACCGGCGCCTCGGCCGGCACCGAGTGAAGCAGAGCGAACGGGTCGGCCAAAAAGGACGCGTCGAGAGGATCGAACGTGTCAACGACTGGACAGCGAGTCATTGCGTGCTGTCAGCGCCAATCGATCGGTTAACCCGATCAATAGGCGCCGGCGACTGAGATTTACGGTAAACATTCGGCTGCGTCAAGGCGCTAACTGTTCCCTGTCGCGTCCGCCGTCGCCCTGCACTTACTGACAGGTTGCCGTGAGCTTCTGTACGAATTCGACTCGAAGAGTGAGCCCGGTTCCCGTCGTCGGGTTGATGATCTCCCCAGACAACTCCACGCGCTTGCCGATGAACGGCGCAAGTAACGTGTCGATTCCGGCAAGGCGATACCGCGTGGCGAGCGGCGCAGTTGCGGCAGCTGATCGGCCGGCACCGGCTGGAGCTTTGTCGGCCTTCTTGACGTCTGTGATGGCGAACCGCTCTTCGCTATAGCTATTCGGATCGCTCGGCGGTGTACCGACGCGTGCCACGCAGCCGGTTACAGAAATTCGATCGGCGAGCACCGGCATTGGCGGCTGTTCCACCCCTGGTGTCGGGTTCCCACTCAGCGCTCCAGGCGGTAGCTGTGCGGCGCTAGCGACGGCTGCATGAACCATGACAGTAAATAGGACCGGGAGAATAGTTTTGCTCGTATTTCTCATTTTGGCTTCCTGCTCCCCACAATCGGGATATCTCGTTGACACTGACCAAACGGTCAGGGTATTGTAACAGCCTCAGACGCGATGTGGTAGCGCGCCTCGGCAGGCGGTAAGCGACGGGAGAGGAGCAACAATGACGATGAAGCGAGCTTTCTGGGCGGTGGCCCTGGGAAGTTGTCTGGCAGTCGTGGGAGCGAGTCGCACGATCACTGCGGCTGATGTCCCTGCGTCGCCAACGTACACCAAGGACGTCTTGCCGATCCTGCAGGAGAAGTGTCAGTCCTGCCATCGACCCGGGCAGATCGCGCCATTCTCTATGCTGTCGTACGAGGCCACGCGGCCGTGGGCGCGCAGCATCAAGAGTCGCGTCGTGGCGAAGACGATGCCACCCTGGTTTGCTGATCCGCATACGGGATCGTTTGCCAACGACGGCTCGCTGACGCAGAACCAAATCGACACCATCGCCAAATGGGTCGACGCCGGCGCGCCACAGGGCAATCCCGCCGACGCCCCGAAGCCAAGGGAATGGAGTGTCGGCGGTTGGCAGATCCAGCCTGATCTCATTGTCCGCCTGCCCGACTTCAAGGTGCCGGCGCGGCCGCCCAAGAATGTCATCGAGTGGGTGACTGTCACCGTGCCGAGCGGCTTCACGAAGGACACGTGGGTCACTTCGCTCGAGCTCAAACCAAGCGACCTCTCAGTCACGCACCACATCTGCCTGTCATTTGTCCCGCACCGCGACACAGTCCCGTACTACGTCTACAACTGGTCGGAATCGCCGCGCGACGATGACGGTGTGGCAACGGATAAGGGCGCGACCGCTGGTGGCGCCGGCGCGGTGGGGCCGCCTCCGGGCGCTGTGCCTGGCGGTCCCGGTGGTCGCGGTGGACGAGCCGGAGGCGTTCCGCCCGGTGCTCCGGGTGCACCGCCTGCGGATGCGGGACCGTTCGGAAACGATATGGGCGGTTTCGCCTGCTACGTGCCTGGCGTGCAAGCCGATGACTACCGGCCGTTCGGCGCCGCGAAGCTGATTCGCGCGGGCTCGGACATTCAAATCCAGCTGCACTACACACCGATCGGGAAGGAAGCGATCGATCGGCCACTTATGGGCTTCACGATTACTGATACTCCGCCGCAGAAGCGCTGGATCTCGTATACGATTTCCGGAGCCAACGCCAAGTTCGCCATTCCTCCTGGCGAAGCGAACTATCAGAGCCCACCGGCGGAAGCGACCTTCGGGGCGGACGCGTGGATCGTGCAGATGATGCCGCACATGCATCTGCGCGGGAAGAGCATGGTCTACAAGCTGACGTACCCAGACGGGCGCGAGGAAACGATCCTCAACGTCCCGAAGTACGACTTCAATTGGCAGCTCGTCTACCAGCCGGCCAAGCCGCTATTCGTCCCGAAGGGGACAAAGCTGCACGTTGACGCGACGTACGACAACTCGACCGCCAACAAATTCAATCCGGATCCGACGCGCACGGTCTATCCCGGACGCATGACGTGGGAGGAAATGATGTCGCCCTTCTTCGGCGTCATGACCGATATGAAGACGGATCCGCGGACGGTTCTGCAACTGGCGTTCGGCACTGTGGTGAGCGACGGCGCCTGATCACTCACGCGATAACGGCGCGCTCCACGTCGAGGACGGCCTTCGCCGGCCAGGAGCGTGCCGCGCGCGAGTGAGTAGCGAGCGATCGAGCGGCGGCGATCGACGCCGGGATGCTCGCCGCTTCGTCCGATAACGGCAACACGGGAGCACTCACCATCGGCAGCAGGCGCGTCGGCGTCGCGGCTCCGAGTGCCTTGCAGTCGTCCACCAGGTGCATCTGATCGAAGTAACCGGCTTCCTGGCTCACCTGCGCCCACGTCAGCCACGGGCACTGACGTTTGAGCCTGAGCGCGTACGAAAAGCGCTCCACCTTCGCATAGTGTTTCGGCGACATTCCCAACTGCGTTGCGAATAGCCGGCGGAATTGCCGATGGCTGATGCCGTACGCGTCGACCAGCGCATCAAGCTGCACCGAGCCGTGGGTCGCTTTGAGCCGCCGGCCGGCGTGATGCATTGCCTGTGTGTTGCGTGCCCCGCTCACGCGCGTCATGAGAAATCGTTCGACGACCGTGATCTTTGCGCGCACCGTCGCCGCTTCCTCGATCTGCTGGCGCACCGCCAGCGCTTCGCGTCCCAGGACATCGGCGCCCGCATAGCAGTGATCGGTGATCTGTGACACGTCTATATCGAAGAGGCGGTGGAAACCTCCGGGTTCGAATCGCACCATCAGTCCGGAAAATCGGTGCGCCGCGTGAACGACCGCCCAGCGCTGCGTCTGCGGGCCGAGTATCGAGACCGGCATTGAGTCTTCGAACGCTCCATGCCGATGGTCGAAGATGCGGCGCCGCTCGCCGAAGTCGAATCCAAGGAATACGTCCGTCGTCGCGACGATCGGCCATTCCGGCATCGATTCGGATTCGATGACGACGAACTGCGCCACGAACTCGCGCAGGCACTCGACGGGGTCTGTGCGCACTTTCATAGGCCGTGTCCGTTTCTTCCTATCTCGACCTATCCCCGCTGCGCTACCTTCGCTCGGCTCGTGCTCGGCGAATGGGGTGGCCGCACCGCGATCAATCTTGCTCACAGAGCAACAATATAAGTTGTCATTGACACATAGTCACGATCGAACTTATTACTGCTTGCCGCAGCGTTCACGGGTACCGCCACGCGGCGCGTAGCGCTCGGCCGCTGCGCGCCCATTTGGAGGCACGGATTTCGATGGTGAGTGTTCTCGTTCGTACCTTCGTCGTTTCGATACTGGCGGGAGTCTCACTCGTCGCGAGCGCCGTTCCGTCTGCGGCGCAAGCCACCGCCCAGATCAGCGGTACCGTACGCGACGGCAGCGGCGCCGTGCTGCCCGGCGCGACGATCACCGCGACCCAGACCGACACCGGAATCGCCCGGTCGACGGTGAGTAATGAAAGCGGCTTCTACACGCTGGCGAGCCTTCCCCTTGGTCGCTACAAGCTCGAAGCCATGTTGCAGGGCTTTCGCACGTTCGTACAGACCGATGTTGTTCTGCAGGTGAACAGCAGTCCGGTGATCAACGTGACGCTGCAGATCGGCGAAGTGGCGGAAACGATTACGGTCCAAGGTCAGACGGCGCAGGTGGAAACGCGCAGCCTCGGCGTCAGCACCGTGGTTGCGACGGCAGAGCAGATCCCGCTGAACGGACGTCAGTCCACCGACCTGATTACCTTGTCGGGACTCGCGGTGCAGACCGCGACCGCAGCGCCGTACACGATGAACACGGGGGTGAACATCTCGGTGGCAGGCGCCACCGGTCACAGCGTTCAGTACAACCTCGATGGCGCGTCGCACCTGGATCTGTATACGGGCACGAACATGCCACTGCCGTTTCCGGACACGCTCCAGGAGTTCCGCCTGGTGACGAGCAGCCAGGAAGCGTCGAGTGGCGGCCACTCTGGTGCATCGGTGAACGCGGTCACGAAGTCAGGCACGAACGAGTTTCGCGGTGACGCGTTCTGGTTTGGTCGCTTCTCCGAGCTGAACGGCCAGGATCCGTTTCAACCGCGAAAAGATGGACTGAAACGAAATCAGTTCGGTGGCGTCCTCGGCGGACCGCTGTGGCGGAACAAGCTGTTCTTCTTCGGCGGCTATCAGGGCACGACGACGCGACAATCGCCGCTCCCCACGCAAAGCTTCGTGCCGACGGCGGCGATGATCGCGGGTGACTTTTCACAGTACATCGCGAACAACTGCCCTGGCGCGGCGAACCTCGGTCGTGGCGTGTTCGGGCCAGGCGTGGTGGCCAACGGACGTCTGACATTGCCCTTGAGCCCGGCCGCCGTCGCCGTCGCCGCGAGGCTCCCCCAGACGAACAATCCCTGCGGCGCTGTCTTCAGCGGAAACATTCTCGATGAAGACCAGCACCAGGTTCCCGTGCGGGTCGATATCCCACGCGGCAACAACACGATCTTTGGGCGTTACTTGTTGACGACCGACACGATCGCGATCCCGTACACCCTCAGCCCGGACGATCTGCTGACCACGAGCGGATTCGGGAGGGACGACCGCGCGCAGTCCCTCGCTGGCGGTTTGACGACGGTGTTGAGCAACAGCATGGTGAATTCCGTTCGCGTGTTCGGAAACTGGGTGAAGACGGATCATCCCGGTCCCCAGTACTTCGGACCGCGAGACGTGGGGATCAACGCCTTCACGTACGTCGACAAGTCGGTCACGATCCTCGTGCCTGGCGCCTTTGGCATCGGGACTCCGTCGAACTTCCTGGCCGACCTGCACGATACGCACAGCAACGTCGGGTTCAATGACGACGTGACGATGCTGCGCGGCTCGCATCAGTTTGCGTTCGGCGGCCACTACATGCACGGACGCCTGAATTCCGTGTCACAGGCGTGGTCGCGCGGGTTCAACCTGTTTGCGCCAGTGTTTACCGGGCTCGGTGTCGCTGATTTCCTCACCGGCTTCGTCACCGATTTCGAGCAGCGTCCGCCCAATCCCGAGAACATCGTCCAGGACTTCTTTGGTGTGTACGGACAAGACACCTGGCAGGTCGGGTCGAAATTGACGATGAACTACGGCCTGCGTTGGAGTCCGTTCCTGCCGATGCAGTTCCCTGAGGGAGATATCTATACGTTCAGTCTGGACAGGTATCAGCAGGGCGTTCGCAGCACGGTGATTCCCACGGCGCCGCCGGGATTCAGTTATCCGGGCGATCCGGGCTTCAACGAACAGTCAGGCATGAACTCGCACTGGGGAAATGTCGAACCGCGCATCGGCGTCTCGTGGGATGCGGCAGGCGACGGCAAGATGGCGATTCGCGCGGGAGCCGGGCTCGCGAACGACTTCATCCGGCAGGATCTGCACGAGAACACGTCGACCGTGGCTCCGTTCCGTCTGTCGATCGTCAACGCTGGGGTGCGTTTCGACGATCCCTACGCGACGGTCCAGGGCGGCAACCCGTTTCCGTACACGTTCGATCCCAGCAATCCTCGGTTTCCGACGCAGATTCCCTTTCAAGGCTTCTTTCCCATTCCGCCCGATCTGAAGACCACGAAACAGTACTCGTGGAACGTCGGTTTCCAGCGTCAGATCTCGCCGGCGCTGTTCGCATCCGCGACGTACGTGGGCACGTATCTGGCCCACACATGGACCGCAATCGAGCTGAATCCGGCGTTGTACATTCCCGGCAATTGTGCCGCGGGGCAATACGGCCTGTTCGCCCCGGGGCCCTGTTCGCAAGCCGGCAATGTCAACCAGCGGCGCTTGTTGTATCTCCAGGATCCGGTGAAATCTGCGAATCTCGGATACCTGACGCAGCTGGACGACTCTGGAAACCAGCATTACAACGGTCTGCTGCTTAACACGACCTGGCGCCGCGGACGGACGGTGAACCTGGCGGCGAACTACACCTGGTCGCATTGCTTCGGATTACCGTGGACGAGTTTGACGAACAACGGCGCCAACTATCTGCACCAGCCGTATCAGAACAATGGTCCCGTCGACATCGAGTTGGACAAGGGGCCGTGCAGTTCCAGCGACAACTTCGGAACATCGATAGACATTCGCCACATCGCGAACGTCACGCTGGTCCTGAACACGCCGACGTTCGAAGGCGCGTGGGCGCGGCGTCTGGGTACTGGCTGGACCGTCGCAACCGTGGTCCGCGCGAATTCGGGCACGCCGCTGACGCCGATTCTCGGATTCGATCGTGCGTTGAATGGGTTTCAGGCCGGTGGCGCGCAACCGATTCCGCAGCGTCCGAATCAGCTCTCGGCGGATACCGAATCGCCCGCGCGCGGCGAGGCGTGCACGCCCGCGCCCTGTCGCGAGTGGCTGAATCCTGCGGCTTATGGAATCCCAGATGTCGGAGCCTTTGGAAATGCCACCGTTGGCAGCATACGAGGTCCAAACTTCTGGCAATGGGATCAGTCGTTCGCGCGGCAATTTCCGGTCGGTGCAGGACGGCAAATCGAACTCCGCGCCGAGATGTTCAACCTGACGAACAGCCTCCGGCTCGGCAACCCGATCGTGTCGATGAGCAATCCTCGATTTGGTCGCATCGTGACCAGCGCTGGCGGTCCACGCATCGTGCAGCTGGCGGTCAAGTACATCTTCTAGCGCTCAACGTTTCTGCTATGCCCACCCTCTACACACGACGCGAAGCTCTCGCGGGAATTGCCGCGTCTGTTGCCGCATCGGCGCAGAGCGTCCTCGCCCGTCAGGCTGCGCCGGCGCCCCACCGAATCGATGTCCACCAGCATTTCGTCTCTCCCGGTTTCCTCGCAACCTTGACGGCGAAGAACGGGCCAGGCCTCGGCGCCTGGAGGGACTTTTCTCCCGCGCTCGTGATTACCCGGATGGACCGCGCGGGGATCGCGACGGCGATGCTCTCGGTGACGACGCCGGGCATCTGGTTCGGCAACGCAGAGGAGACTCGTGGCCTCGCACGAGAACTGAACGAGTACGCCGCGGCGAAGATGGTCGGCGGTTACAAAGGCAGGTTTGGCCTGTTCGCTGTGTTGCCGTTGCCGAATATCGAGAACAGCCTTCAAGAAATCGCTTACGCGTTCGACGTGCTGAAAGCGGACGGCATCGGGATGTTGACGGGGTACGACGACAAGTGGCTTGGCGATGCCTCGTTCGCACCGGTCTTCGAAGAACTCAACCGCCGCAAGGCCATCGTGTACGTCCACCCGGTCGACGCCGCGTGCTGCCCGGGCAACATTCAGGGTGTCACCCCTCAGATGCTCGAGTACCCGACGAATACGACGCGGACGATCGCGAGCCTGCTCGTGAGCGGCGCAGCCTCGCGGTATTCAGACGTGCGGTTCGTGTTCGCACATGGCGGGGGAACGGTCAGCTCGCTCGCCGGCCGACTGGCCGGGCCCGGAGCCGGGGCGGACATGTTTTCGAAGCCGGCCGAACGCGACTCGCGACTCTTTCACTTGCGGAGGTTCTATTACGACACGGCGTTCGCAGCCAATCCGGTCACGATCCAGGCGCTGAAGACACTCGCGTCCACGTCGCAAATCGTCTTCGGCACCGACTCGCCGTTTGCTGATGCGATGCCAACCGTGCAGGGGCTCGTGCATTGCGGCTTGACCGCTGACGAACTACGGGCGATCGAACGGGGGAACGCGGCGAAGCTGTTCCCGAAATATGCATAGGGCGGGCTATGATAAGTGCTCCACTGTCCATTCGGTCAGTGCATGCACGTCAATGGAGAAGGCGACCTTCATGACCGTAACAACCAAGCGTTCGTTGATGATCGGCGGTGCGATGCTCCTGATCGTCGTCGCGTACGTCCACGGACAGCAGTTCGGGAATCAGCCGGCGAAACTGGATCTCGTCAAGGTCAAAGACGATCTGTTCGTCATCCACAATCAGTTCGTGCCGGGGAACACGACGGCGCTCGTCACCAATGAGGGCGTGGTGCTCGTCGACGACAAGTTCGAGATCGACGCGCCCAACATTCTGGCCACGCTCAAGACCGTGACGAACCAGCCGGTGCGCTATGTCATCAACACGCACCATCACGGCGATCACTCCGGCGGCAACGCAAAGATGCAGGCCGGCGGAGCCCAGGTCATCGCGTCGGAGGCGGCGTTCCGACATTTCGTCGACGCGAAGCAGCCCGGACAGCCGACCGTCACCTTCGTCGACCGCGCGTTGGTCCACCTTGGAGGAAGAGAGGTTCGCCTCTACTACTTCGGGCGCGCGCACACCAGCGGCGACGTGTTCGTGTACTTCCCTTCCCATCGCGTACTCGCTGCAGGGGACACATTCACCTTCGGCTCCATGACCCCTCTGCTGATCGACTACCCCGGTGGCGGCAGTGTGAAGGATTGGACTGGCACGCTCGATCGTGCGCTGGAGCTCGACTTCGACACCGTCGTGCCCGGACACGGCGACGTGACGACCAAAGCGGAGATGCGCAAGTTCCGAGATCTCACGCTGGGCGTTCGGACGAAAGTGCACGACATGATCGTGCAAAAGAAGACCGAGGCCGAGATAACCGCGGTCCTCAAGTCGGAATTCCAGGGCGCGCAGCTGATCTTCCCCGGATTGCTCGCCGGCATGTTGAACGAGCTCCAGTAGGACGCCGGGTCATGCGATTTCACCCCGTTCGGCTCTCGGTGGCGCTCGTGATCGCGCTCGCCGTGGTGACGCCTGCCTCGGCGCAGATCAATCTCGTTGGATACTGGAGTCCGCTCTACGACGAAGACTGGCTGGAGCGCCTTCCCGGACCCGATGTCGGCGACTACGCCGGTCTCCCGATCACGGCTGCGGCGCGCAAGCGGGCGAATACGTGGGAGGCCTCACTGCTGACGGTCCCCGAACACCAGTGCAAACCGCACCCCTCGACGTACGGATTCCGCGGGATCGGTCAGGTCCGGATCTGGGAAGATCGCGACCCGCAGACCCAGCGACTCGTGAAGATTCACACGTTTATCCAGTACCAGGAGCAGCACCGCGAGATCTGGATGGATGGCCGATCGCATCCGTCGGAGCTCGAGCCGCACACGTGGCAAGGCTTTTCGACCGGGCGATTCGAGGGCGATGTGCTCGTCGTGCGCACGACACATCTGAAGGCTGGCTGGGTCCGCCGCAACGGCGTGCCACTCAGTGATCGAGCGACGATGACTGAGCGCTTCTTCCGCCACGACGACCTGCTGACGCACGTCGTGATGATCGAGGATCCCGTCTACCTGTCCGAGCCGCTCGTGAAGACAAACGGATTCGTTCTCGTGTCGAACGGCAGCATGGAACCGTATCCGTGCCGAGCGGTGGTCGAGGTACCGCGCGAACCCGGAGAAGTGCCGCACAACTCACTCGATGCCGTGCCGCCGACACGCGAATTTGCCATGAAGCACGGCATCCCGGAAGAGGCCGCGGCGGGTGGAGCAGATACCGCGTTGCCTGAGTACATGGCGAAGCTGCCCTCGCTGCCGCGCCTCACGCCGGCCGGCGATCCCAACGGGGGGTTCGGCCCGCCGCCTCCTCCTCGCGGGCGCGGTGCGGGGCCGGGCCGCGGCGGCGCGCCGCCGGCTGGCCGTGGTGCAGGGCCCGGGCAATCCGGGGGACCACAGTGACCGGTCATCGTCCACGAGCCTTTCTCGCCCTGGCGTCGGCAGTCATCATCGGTGCCGCGGCTGCCATTGCACAACAGGCTCCAGCACCGCAACAACCCAACTTCGATGGGGTTGTGATGCACGCGATCAGCGTCAAGCCGAACGTGTGGATGATCGCGGGCGCCGGTGGAAACACGACGATCCAGATCGGCGATCAAGGCGTGCTCGTGGTCGACACGCAGTTCGCGCAGGTCGCCGACAAGTTGATCGCGGAGATCAATCGTATCAGCGGCAACAAGCCGATCCGATACGTGGTCAACACCCACGTGCACCCTGATCACGTCGGCGGCAACGAGCGGTTCCGGCGTACGGGCAATGCGATCGTCTCGGGTAACGTCGCTGGGGATGTTCAGGACAACAACGGCGCCGCCATTTTCGCGCACGAGAGCGTGTTGTTTCGTCTGCTCAAGCCAGCCGGCGATGCGCCGGCTGCTCCGGCCGGCATGCTGCCCACCGATACGTTCTTCGGCGAGCGCGAGGAGATTTCGTTCAACGGAGAGGCCGTCGAGCTTCTGCACCAGCCCGCGGCGCATACCGACGGCGACGTGCTGGTGTTCTTCCGCCGGTCCGACGTGATCGCGACCGGCGACGTGTACATCAACACGGGTTATCCGCTGATCGATCTGGCGCAGGGCGGCACGATCAACGGCATCGTCGCCGCTCTCAATCAGATCATCGAGATCACCGTGCCGCACGACAAGCAGGAAGGCGGCACGATGGTGATTCCCGGCCACGGACGGATTGGCGACGAGGCCGACGTCGTCGAATACCGCGACATGATCACGATCATTCGCGATCGCATCCAGGAACTGATCAAGAAGGGAATGACGTTGCAGCAGATCAGGGCGGCTGCGCCGACATCGGATTACGACGGACGCTATGGATCGACATCCGGTTTCTGGACGACGGACATGTTCGTCGAGGCGGCGTATCGCACATTGGGAGGCAAGTAATGGGACGGCCTCTCACGCTATGGCTTGCGGCGCTGGTCGTATTCTCGGTCGCGACAACCGCTGCGCAACAGCCGGCCGGTCGCCCTGGTGGTCCACTCGGCACGCCAGGAGGCGTTTCCTCCGACGCGCCCCCTGCGGGCGGACGCCAGGGCGTCCCGCCGTTTGGGCGTGCCGCGGGTCCGCCACCAACGCCGCGGGCGTCGGCGCCGATCGATCTCACTGGCGTTTGGGTGTCGATCGTCGATGAAGATTGGCGCTGGCGGATGGTGACGGCGCCGAAAGGCGATTTTCCCGGCGTGCCGCTCAACCCCGCGGGCCGTCAGATCGCGGAGGCGTGGGACCCCGCGACGGACGGATCGTGTCGGGCATTCGGCGCAGCAAACCTGATGCGAATGCCGACGCGCGTCCGCATTTCATGGAGCGACGACGCGACGCTGAAGCTCGAAACCGACAACGGTCAGCAGACGCGCTTGCTCGAGTTCAACTCGCGCGCTGCACGAGGCGTCTCACTGCAGGGGCATTCCGTCGCCGAATGGAAACGAACGCTCCCGCCGACGAACCCGTTCCTCGGTCTTTCCTTCGGCCCTGGAGGGCCACCTCCCGCAGGCGGTTCGCTAAGGGTCGTGACGACAAACCTTTCCGCCGGATGGCTCCGACGTAACGGCGTACCCTACAGCGCGCGAACGACGGTTACGGAGTACTTCGATCGTTTTCCAGCTCCTGACGGCGCCGAATGGTTCGTCGTTACGACGATTGTTGACGATCCCGAATATCTGCTCACACGCTTCATCACCAGCTCCCACTTCCGCCGGGAGGCGGATGGCAGCAAGTGGAATCCTCGGCCGTGCAAACCCCTGTAGCACCCGCCGTTTCGCTGCTGGTGTGAGAGGACCGCGGAAAGCGCAACAAGGAGCGTCACGATGGTGGGGCAGCGAGTACAAGGGTGGTGGGTGCGAACTGGCCTCATCGTGACGATTGCGATTGTGCTGGGCGCGTCGGCGACGATGCAGCGGCCAGAGATTCCAACAGGCGGTTCAATTCCCGATCGCCGCGGCTTCCAGGGGGTGAACGATCCTCGCTATGCCGATGTGATCAAGAACGGTGTCGTCACCCGTCGAGTCGCGGGCCAAGTCTATGTGATTGCCGGAGCGGGTGGAAACATTGCGGTGCAGGCGGGCAACGACGGTCTGCTACTGGTCGACGACAACTTCAAGATCTTCTACGACCAGATCATGGCCAGCATTCGACGCATCTCAGACAAGCCGATCAAGATTGTCGTCAATACGCACTCCCATTCCGATCACAATGAAAACAACGAAAACCTGTTCAAGCAGGGAGCGCTCGTCTTCAGTCATCCGAACACCCGCATCTCCTTGATGCGCCAGGGGCAGCCTCCCGCTGCCGCGTCGCCAGCGAGAGTGCCCGTTAGTGGCGCGACGGGTGCACCGGCTCCTCCGCAAGGTCGCGGCGGGCCTGCGCCCATCCCACCGGCCGGGTGGCCGACCATCACGTCGAGCGAGCCGATGACGTTTCATTTCAACGGTGAGGATGTGATGTACGTGCCGTTGAAGGCGTCGCATACCAACGGCGACGTGGCGGTCTATTTCACCAAGTCTGATGTGTTTGCCTTCGGCGACGTGTTCACGACGGATTACCCGGCAATCAATGTCGCTCAGGGAGGGACCATCGAGAATTTCGTCGACAACTACAACAAGGCTCTCGAGCTGACAACTCCCAACACGATTTTTCTTCCGGGCCACGCGCAACTCTCGGGGCGGGCCGACCTCATCGCGAACCGCGACGCGATCACTGTCATCCATGAGCGCTTCGTCAAGATGGTCGCCGATGGGATGACGTTGGAGCAGATTCGAGTGGCCCGTCCGTCACGCGAGTTCGACGCGCGATTCGCGACGGAGAACTTCGCGCCCAACGAGATGCAGAACAGCACGCGTTGGTACGAACAGATGTACGCCGAGGCGAGAACCCATCTGGTTCAATCCCGTTAGAGCGCCATTGAAGAGAAACACGATCTGGGACCGCAGCTTGTCGATTCAGTGCGTTTTGGTGTCTCCCCTGCAGGCGCGCAGCGTCGGGAAGGTGGGCCGGTCGTTGTCGGCACGGACAACACGCGCGGTCTTGTCGCAAACGGTGCTGCGCGAGGCAACAGAGTAAATGGGGATGATCGATGCTTCCGGCGAGCTATTCACCTTACGCTTACGCACTCTTTCGGATCGTGTTCGGGTTTGTGTTCACGCTGCATGGCCTCCAGAAAATCTTTGGCCTGTTCGGCGGGCGGGCTACTGGCGATCCACTTCCTTTCGCAGCCGGAGTCATTGAAGCATTTGCCGGAGGGCTCCTGGCCGCAGGCGTATTCGTTCGACCTGCGGCTTTCGTGGCATCCGGCGAGATGGCTGTCGCGTACTTCATGTCGCACGCACCGCGAGGTTTCTGGCCCATCGAGAACGGAGGCGAACTCGCGGCGCTGTACTCGTTCGCTTTTCTCTACATGTCGGCTAGAGGCGCCGGCATCTGGAGCGCCAGAAACTTTCGCAGCATGCGCTGATCCAGAAGTGCGGTAGTGCCAGCACGTCTCAATGATTGTGAATCTCGAATCTTTGCATTCCAGGAGCAACGACTTTGGCAATGGAGCTCGGACTGAACGGACGTGTGGCAGTGATCTCGGGCGGCAGCCGCGGCATCGGCAAGGCGATGCCTGCGGACTGGCAGCCGAAGGCGTGAACGTCGTTCTCCTGGCTCGTCGGAAAGACCAGCTCGAACGAGCCGCCGACGACATCGGCACGGGTCACGACGTCAACGTCCTGCCGATCACGGCGTTCCTCGCGTCCGATCGAGCGCGCTATTTCAACGGGTCGAACGTCGTGCTTGATGGTGGGCTGAGCGTCAACCCTCGCCCGGCCTGATCAGCCGACGCGCAAGAAATCTTTCGGCTCGTCTCCATCAGGAGCGACTTCGTGGTTCTGTCAAGAGGAGTTACTCGAATGCGTGCGCACATCCTCGCATGCGTAATCTGTGCTGGAACGCTGTGCACACCCTGCGCCGTCGCATTCGCACAGGTGGATTTATCTGGTGAATGGGCGCTTCGCATGCACGAGGATCAACAATGGCGCGGACCGGGACAGCGGATGGGAGAGTTCCAGGGGTTGCCCATCAATGCGGAGGCGCGTATGAAGGCTGGGAGCTGGAACGCCTCCGCCTACACGATGCCCGAGCGGCAGTGCATCCCCTTCCCGGTCGACATGGCCTACACCTTCGGCAACATGCGTATCTGGAAAATCAAGGACGCTCCCTCACAAGAGGTGATCGCATTCGGCCAGCACAACGAGTGGCAGGCACAGGAGCGTACGATCTGGATGGATGGCCGCGCACATCCGCCGGATTGGGCGCCGCACACCTGGCAGGGTTTCTCGACGGGCGAGTGGGTCGGCAACATGCTCAAGGTCACGACGACGCACCTCAAGATGGCGTATCTGGAACGCAATGGCGTTCCGCGGAGTGACCAAGCAACCATTGTCGAATACTACGCGCGTCACGGTGACGTGCTGACTATCGTCACAATCGTGACGGATCCCGTGTACACCACGGAGCCGTTCGTTCGCAGCCGGAACTTCGCGGCCGCGCCGGAGCAGGAAATCAACGCGTATCCCTGTCGGCCAGCAGTGGAGATCGATCGCCCGGAGCACACGATCCCTCACTACTTGCCTGGTGAAAACCGATTTCTCGATCAAGGTCTCAGCCTCGGGATACCGAAAGTCGCTCTTCCTGGTGGTGCCGAAACGGCCTATCCCGAATTCGTACATCGATTGACGCAGCCATGAAGGCGATCTACTCAATTTTCGCAGCACTGGCGACAGTCCTCGGACTCGCACGGCTTGAGGTTGCTGCACAGTCTGCCAATCTCAACGACGCTAACGTGTATCCAGTGCAGGGAACCGTGTCGGCTCTCATCGGCGTGGGCGGCCTCGCCAGCACCAGTGCCAACATCACGGTTCAAACGAGCGACGACGCGGTCGTGCTGGTCGATACTGGCCGCGGAGATCACAATCAGGAGACCATTGCTGCGATTCGACGGATTTCCGCGAAGCCGGTACGCTTCATCATCAATACGCAGGCGGCTCGGGATCACACCGGCGGAAACGACGCGTTAGCTCGTTCCGGTCGACCCTACGGCGGACGCGCCGCGGGTGCGGGATTCCTGCTCCCTGACCAGAGCGCGGGCGCGACGATCGTTGCGCATGAGAACGTGTTGACCGCGCTCAGCGGTGCACAGGGTTCGGCGGCGGTTCCATTTGCGGCGCTGCCGTCCGAAACGTATTTCACGGATAAGTACGAACTCTTCAATGGAGAGGCGATCCAGATTTTTCATGAAACCGCGGCGAACACCGACGGCGACAGCATCGTGTTCTTTCGTCGCTCCGATGTGATTAGCGCGGGAGACGTTTTTTCGACGCTGAACTACCCTCGCCTCGATTTAAGCGCTGGTGGCACGATCAGGGGCATCATCGACGCTCTGAATCACATCATCGATCTTGCAGTACCCCGCGATAAGCAGGAAGGCGGAACCTACATCATTCCTGGCCACGGTCGCGTTTGCGACGAGGCCGACGTGGTCGAGTATCGCGACATGGTGGTCATCATCAGAGACCGCGTCCAGGACCTGGTGAGCAAAGGAAAGTCCCTCGACGAGATCAAAGCCGCCCGGGTGACATTCGACTACGACGGTCGATACTCGAACCATGATTGGACGGGCGCGCAGTTTGTCGAATCGATCGTCGCAACGTTGACGCCGCCGACCGAGCGACGTCCGAATTGAGAAGGTAATCGCGTAATCAAAAACGGCAGCTGATCCACATGAAGTGCTCTACTCGATCGAGTCACGGCAGTCCGGCAAACGCTCGAGGGGGCACATCTACCACGCGGAGGAACGAGACGTGGGCGGAGTAGATCGACAACTCCGGCGAGGTCCCGAGGAGTTCGATATGCGCAAGATCGCATGTGTCGTTATCGTGGTCACGATTTGTGCCGTGCCGCTGGCAGCGCAATGGCCGAAATACCAGGTGGCTGGCGTGCCGCGTGACGCCGCGGGCCGGGTCAATTTCGGTGCGCCGACGCCGCGTACGCCAGACGGGAAACCGGATCTTTCTGGCAACTGGGTCCGAGTCACCGGCGAGGGGGCATTCGACGCGCCCGAGTTGCGTGGTCTGTTTCGCGACCAGCCAGCGCGGATTCGCGCGCCTGCTCCGCCTATAGACCCGAACTCGCCTCCTATCGGTGCCTTCTGGGAGATCGGCGCAAACGTTCCGGGAGGATTGCCTCTTACACCCTGGGCCGCGGAGTTGAAGAAGCAGCGAATGGCGACGGAGATGAAAGACAACCCCGATGCAAATTGCCTCCCGATGGGGTTGACGCAGTTCCATATGCATGGGCAGCCACGCAAGATCATGCAGAACTCCGCCCTGATTGCGATCATGTACGAGGCGAATTATGGGCTCCGGTACATTTACGTTGACGGCCGCACTCTTCCGTCACAGGGCAGCGTCCAACCGTTCTGGTACGGCTACTCTGTCGGTAAATGGGAGGGCGACACGCTCGTTGTGGAAACCAACAATCTGCGAGGGGCGGAGACAAGTCCATCTGACGGCTGGCTCGACGTGCGAGGCAGCCCGTATACCGAGCAGGCGAGATTCATCGAGCGCATCCGCCGGCCAACGTACGGCAGGCTCGAGATCGACGTCACGCTTGACGATCCGAAGGCCTATTCAAAGCCAATCACGGTGCGAGTCAATCAACAGATTTCGCCTGACGACGAGATCATCGAATTCATCTGCGCCGAGAATCAGCAGTTTCGCCGACGGGTCAAGGTTGACTGACGGAAAGGTCTGTTTGTGCGGGCTCCGGCGAGGATCCGGACAACTAGGGGGATCTCAGGTCGAGATTTCTCGGAACGATGATCCGTAGCGTTCTGACCACGGTCTGCGTCCTCTCCGTTGTTTCCGCGTTCGCCCAGCAACCGGGTGCTCCGACGTCGGCTCCGAACGCCCGCGCAAGTGCGGCCCCGCCGCCACGTGCCGCGACGGCCTGGGTCGCTGAGGCGGCCCCGGTGTCCACCAGCATAATGCCATCATTCCCCACTTGCACGGCGATGTTTCCGCCGCCATCGGCGATCATGTCGAGTTCGGATGGAGCCTGACGACCTTGAGAACGATGACTCGCGGACAGTCACCAGCCTGTCGCGCGACCACCGATCGGTGCGAAGGGCAGCGCGAGGGCGAGCACAAAAACGGTCCCGCGTCCTCGATCGGTTTGCTGCCCCCCAAATCGACGCACTCGGTCTCGTGGTCCTGCGGTTAGAAGCGACCGGTTGCGTAGCGGCCTTCGTTGGTCTGCGTTTACCTTGGTTCCGTATCGCCGCCACGGCCTGAGCCGGGCGCGCCGACGCGTCCAGAACCCACGTCGCGCTCTCCACCCGGTGAGGCGCCCGGTTCCTGCGCCCGGCCGTTTGTGGCGAGACCATCCTGAATCGGCCGTCGCGGTCGAATGATTCCGCGCGCTCGGTCCGCTTCCAGTGCAGCATCCTCGGCACGCTCGGCTCCAAGTGACTGCCGCATCGACAGGTTGCCCTCGTGGCAGTCGTAGGGCAGCAATCGGCCGCCGTCGAGTGGTGTGAGCGGATACGCGATCGTAAACGGGCGCACGTAGGTGATCGGGTCATCGATCGTCACCTGGTACTGCACGATGTCGTCTGCCACGCGCTTGAACCGCTCGGTGAGCTTCATCTGCGTGCTGTGGCGGTTGCCGTTGCCATTGCCACCAATGGCGGTCTGGTCCGTGAGATTCGTTGTCTCAACCACCAATTCGTCGCGTTCCCAACGTGCACGCGAATCACCGAGGTATTGGCGAATCGCTTGCCCGATGTGTGGACGACCATCCGTGTAGATGACGCGCGTGTCATGCACCATCTCATAGGTCACCGCGACGACGCCGGGCGCCTGGACGATCCGCTGACCATTGCCGTAAATGGCTCGCAGTGACGAACCGGGAATGCCACGCGTGATGCAGCGCTCGTACAGTGAGAAGTCCGTTGTCCAGTCGAGTGGGCCGTTGCCGAAGGTGCCTCGCGGCATCGGCCGCCGCTGGCCCTCTACTGTGTACGCCGGCACGTGTCCGTCTGGTGGGTCGACGATCAGCGAGGTTTGCGGGAACGCGCGGCGTCCGAAGTCGTTGTGAAACTCGTTCGTGAGGATACTGACCGCAGAGGTACTCGCGGCTTCGTTCTCTGCCTGCTTGACGCGACCCTGGACGCGGCTGGTCCGTTCCGCGTGCTCCTGATCGGTGAGATAGAGCCTATTGCCGAACTGCGCCGGGCGCGACATCGGGATTCCCTCGGTGTCATCGCTCGACCAGACACCTTGCAGGTCAGGTTCACCCCAAGGCGTGGTCGGCGTGACATAGCGCGGAGCAGGCTTGTCCCCAAAAGCAGTCATGAACAGCGGGGGTACGCTTTCGCGATTGCTTTGACCCGCCAGCGGCACCGACACAACAGCCGCTCCGAGCGCGATGACCGCGCCAACACCAGCAGAATGGAGTGTTCGTCTCGTCATATCTGCTCTCCAGCCTCGTAGGCCTCTACCGCGATTGACACGGCGTCGGATCCCACTTCCCGTCACTCGTCTCTCTCTTGAAGTCGGTCGTCGTTACGAACGGCTGGCGCAGGTATCGGGGATCGCGAACGATCGTTGTGACCGTGAACCATTCGCCGCTCGAATCCCGCCAGCGATCGAAGTACTCGGTCAGCACTGCGTCTTCGCTGAAGGGAACGCCGTTCTTACGCAGGTACCCGGGTCGGATCTGAGTCGTGGTGACCTCGAGAGAGCGCGTGGTCACGGGCGCGGCGGCGCCAAGGCCAAAATTACCGCCGCCTCCTGTGATCGCCCCAGGCTGCGGCTCCCAACGCGCGACTGAAACCCCCTGCCATGAACGCTGCGCGGTGGTTTGCGTCGTCACGGGAGGCGAGTTGGGTCGCTGAAACTGAAGCGATCGCGTCTGCATGCCAGCGTCGGTCTGGATCGTGAGCGTGTAGTCATCCGTCCACGACACGCGGAGTCGTCCTGGCACGCGCATGATGGCTGGCGCCGCATACGAGCGGCACTGTTCGCCGGCCGCTTCGTCGCGTGCCGGATCCCATGCATCGGCGACGGTGCGAGCCGCCGGTGTGAGCGGCACGCTGGCGTAGTCGCCTTTCGCCGGTCGCATCATTCGCCAACGCCAATCCTCGCTGACCACGGACACCCACACTCCGGTGAAATCGACAGGAGCCGCAACCCGGGGGGCGGGTGGCGGCCCTGCGGGACCGCGCCCACCGCGCCCTTGTCCTTCCTGCGCAAATAGAGCGGAGCTTGCGACCGCAGCGGCGACCATTATCAGCACGCGGCTCACATGGCGCCTCATCGTCGCCCCCTTCCTGCCGGCGGTGCACCTTGACCTGAAGGCTTTGCCGGCGGAGGCAGCGTTCGGTAGATCGACTCGACGAACCGATCCGCGTCGGCTTGCATAGCGTGATACTCGGTGTCGTAGTCACGTGAAGGCCGGCTGGTCTTGATCTGCTCCAGCGTCATTCCTCTGCTCCGCAGCTCGCGAATCCGGTCTGTGATGATGACCAGCATGTTGCGGTACTCGCCAAGATCGGACTCCTCGGCCAGGCGACCGCGACCAGGGACAATTAGCGTTCCACCATCGCCGAGGTTGTCGGGCACCGCGAGCTCGAGCACCTTGTACACGGCATCAATCAACCCCTCGATCGTGCCGCCCCGCTCGATGTCGATAATGGGGTACCGTCCCGGCGTGTAAATCGCACCCGTGCTAATCACATCGGATCGTCGAAAAAGCACGATCGCGTCGGAGTCTGTAATCGCCGGGTTGACCTGGTAGAGGACGATGGCCTCGCTGTTGACGTTGTCAATCATCGGCACGGAATAGGTGATGGTCGATTCCGGCAGCGGCAACCGTCCTGTCGTCGTGGCGAGCATGCGGTTGTAGAGATTGTTGTGAATCAGTGCCTCACGCACCTTGCTGTTGGCCATGACCGCCGCGTCGCCCGAGACGTAATCGGGACTCGCAGTGGTGTGCGTGAGCAAGTGAATGGGTAGCGGCGACAGCTTTCGGATCTCGGCGAGCACTTGCGGCACCAGCGAGGGCGGAGGTGTGTCGACCAGGACGGGACCGTAGCGGCCGATTTGCACGGTCAGATTCGGCCCGGTGCCGGAGATCATGTAGACATTCCCCTGCACCGGAGTGACCGTCAGCTCGTCACTCGCGGCGCCGCGCGTCTGTCGTGCCGCCACTGCTGAAACGCTCAGCAGGGCGGCGAGCATCAGTATGACTGTGCGTCGCAGAAGAACACCGGATGCGAACGGGATCATCAAAGTCAACGTCCTCGATCAGTTGTTGCAGCGCCGCTTGCAGATATCCAGGCTGGATGCCGTCTGCTTCATCTGCTTGCGGTACTCCGGATACATCGTCTCGGCTCCGCCACGCATCGCCTCCTCGGGCAGGCCGTACTTCTCCATTACGTCTTTGATCGAGGGATTCGTCCCCGGGAGGAAGAAGGGCACTCGCCGTTCGCTCAGGCTTGCGTCTTCGGGAGATGCGTGACAGAACGGCTCGTCGCTTGGCGGCTGTGGGCCGTTGTCTCGCGCCCAAGTCACGCTCCAGACCAACGGCTCGGAGAGGAAAACTGGATCGTGAATAGCCATGGTCATCGTGAGCAGGTCGCCGTGGCGCACCCAGTGCTCCGAGACGGTACGCTCATCACTTGCGGGTACACCTGGGCGTTGGGTGTAGTACGACTTGAGATGTGTGATATCGACGTTCAGCATGTTGCCGTCCCACGTGCCCGTCGAAAACCCGCCAAAGCTATGCGGTGCGAGAGACGAGGGATGCGGTCGCCCGTCCACGTAGATCGTGCGCGCTCCCCCCAGCAGTATCCCGAGAGGAAGAAAATTGAGCTTGAATGCGACGACGCGCTGTGTGTCTGGCGCGAACTCGGTCTGTATCCAGAGAAACGCGTGAGCGCTTCGCATCGAGTACTGTGACGTGTACCTCCGGCACTGAAACTCGAGCAACGAGGTCTGGTCCTCGCTGAACGCTTCCCAGCGCATCCGCGCGGCTTCATTCATCGGCAGTCCGGCAAGCGCCTCGTACTCGCCACCGGCTGCGCGGTTGTTGGCGTCCTCGTGCACGATCGGCACCCAGTTGCCGGACAGGTCGTATTGCACGTCGCGTTGCGCAGCCGGCGCGCCTTCGCCAGGAGGCGCCTGTGTCGCCACGCGCCACGTGAAGGCAACGACCAACGCCAACACGATCGTTATCAACCGCAGTCTTTCAGTCACCCTACGCCTCCCTCGACCGCTTCCAGGCTTCAGACCATATGAAAAGACCGACCCCGGCTTTGTAGCGAACGCGGGTTACTCTTCGCCTGCGAGAGCTCGAGCAGAGCCGCAATACAAAGGAGGTCGGTCGTGGCGAAGTCTACTACCATCGTTGCCTTCGATCAGCACGCGGCCACTACTGTTGCCGCCGTCTTGCGACCCGGTCACCGGACGCCCGCGCTCTACCAGCTGACGTCCGACGCACCCACGATTCTCCGCTTCCTCACGCGCCTGCAGTGCCGTGGCACCATGCAGTGTTGCTACGAAGCCGGCCCGTGTGGCTTCGAGCTGCAGCGCGCGTTGACCGCGCACGGCGTCGCCTGCGACGTGATCGCGCCGTCCTTAATCCCGCGCCGTCCCGGTGACCGCATCAAAACCGATCGCCGCGATGCCGGCCAGCTGGCCGTCTTGTATCGGGCCGGCGCACTCACCGCGATTCACATTCCCACCGAGCAGGAAGAGGCCGCGCGCGATCTGTTGCGCTGTCGCGAGGACATTCGCGCCGACATCCTCCGCGCGCGCCATCGCTTGTCGCATTTCCTGTTACGCCACGGACGCCGCTTCACGGCGACCAAACGCGCGTGGACCAAACGCCATGCCGAATGGCTTCAGGCCCAGCGGTGGCCGCTGCCCGCCCTCGAGCAAACGCATCGCGCCTATGTGCGCGCCGTCGATGAAGCCGTCGCCCGCCTGCACGCCGTCGATCTCGAGCTCCGCGACCTCCTGTCGCTGGAGCCGCTCCGCGCGCGCGTCGAACGCTTACGGTGCTTCCGCGGCATTGACGATCTCACCGCCCTGACGATCGCTGCTGAACTGGGCGACCCACGCCGCTTCCCGAATGCACCGAGTGTGATGGCCTTTACCGGACTCATTCCGTCGGAACATTCCAGCGGGACGAAGCAGGCGCGCGGGCCGATCACGAAAACGGGCAATGCGCATCTGCGGCGCGTGCTCGTCGAAACCGCGTGGCAGTATCGCCACCACGCCTTTCTGGGCCCGGCCCTCACCAAGCGGCAACGGGGCGCGCCGGCGGTCGCCATCGACATTGCCTGGCACGCCCAACGCCGATTGCACCGTCGCTACCGCGCGCTCGCCGCTCGCGGCAAGCCCAAGCAACACATCGTCACCGCCGTCGCGCGCGAACTCACTGGCTTCCTCTGGGCCGCACTGACCCAGTGATCTGATCGGTCGACTTCACGAAGGAGAACCCTCGAGATTTTTGTGCGATAGAAACTCCAGTTTTCGAACTCGCGTTTTCAGAGCGAGGCAGCTCCCGACGAGTCATAGTCATGCGGTCCCGACCCGCGAATACTAGAGTGATTCATCGTCGTTGCCGCTCGACCGATCAGATGACTGGATCCGAACGACCGGGGTAATTCCAACAACGCCCCACGCCCGGATTGGCGTATAAGCCGGGCGTGGGGCTACGAGGTGCTATCGAACAACCACGCGCAAGTGGTCTCGATCAACGAGCTGGCTTGACACAGGTCTTTTCATACTAGAAATCGAGTCGCGCTCCCAGCTTGAAATAGCGACCCTGCAGCACCTGCGTCGGTCGCAGCCACGTGCCCTGCGGCGATATCACGGTGGATGAGCCGTACGCGTAGTTCTGGTTCAGAATCGCGTCACTGTTCAGCGCGTTGAACATGTCGACTGCGAATTGGAAATTCGTCTTCTGGACCTTCACGGACTTGGCAAACTTGAGATCCAGCTGCGTGAATCGATCCGGGTACATCGTGTTCGGCGTAATCACATTCACATTCGCTGTCGCGCCACCATTGAACGGCCGTCCCAGCTGCGACGCAATCGATGGCAGCCCCGCGGAGAACGGCGTCGTCGTCGGAAAACTCACGGTCGCGCTGATACCACCCAAAGCCGTTGTCGCCGTAGGCGTAACTGGAATGTTTTGCAGGGCAGCACTGATTCGAACGCCCGCCCAGGGCAGCTCGTACGCGGCCAGTCCTTTGACGTACGTCAAGAAAGGGGTTGCGTTGTGGCAGTACTCGATCGGGACCTGATTTGGAACATTTGCAACGACCACTGTGTTGGCCTCGGGCAATGCGGCAATGACGTCGCAATTGTCGGTCGTGGTCTTGCCGGTGCTGACGCCGCCCTGGACGCGAAGGCCGTTCCGAGTCCGTGCGTCCACGGTCACATCGACGCCATTCCAGTGCTGGATTTGGTTCAACCCGAGGTTTGACGTCGTCGTGACGAAATTCTGAGCGGGGACGAGTCTGTTCGCATCGTACGCGGTGCGAATCTCTGAGCCTGCTCCAGGCAGCCTGGAGTCGTTTGGCACGAGGACCTGATACTTACTGAAGTCGCCCGGCTGCAACGACAGGTTGTCGGTTATGACAAAATTTCCGAAGATTCGACGGAAATAACCGATGTTTGCGGAGACGCGATCGGTCAACTGCCGCTGCACGCTACCCGAAAACTCCCAGTCGTATGGCCGTTTGCCCCAGCCGTGGACGTACTTCGGATCCAATTGGCTTCCGGCGACGGCCACGTTGTTCGGGTTGGCGAACGTCGCGTTCAGCCAGGGGCCGCACTCGCCATTCGGGGCTGCCTCGGCCAGATTGCAATCGGGTGCGAAATTGCGGTTGATGTCGCTCCATGGCCGTGAGGTCGAAGTGGCGATTCCCGCGAATGCGCCGATAGGGCTGACCGACACAGCCGTGCCGGTTGTCTCTTGCCGAACGCCACGCGCGGCGCTCACCTTGAGGGCGGTCTTGCCGTCACCTGTCAGGTCGTACGACGCACCGAGCCGCGGATTCAGGTCCTTCCAGTTCGGCACGTCGTGTTGCGCTGCGAATGAACGGTTGCGCGTCGGTGCCCACTGAGACGGTCCGATCGTCAGCGCATCGACCGATTCGCGCTGCATGTCGAGTCTGATCGCCGCATTGACGGTCAGGCGGCGGACGGTCCATTGATCCTGGCCGTAGAAGCCCATCGCATAATCAAGACGGTACGTTGGGCCAGGACTGAGTGGAGCGTGGATGAATACCAGCGACGGCTGTCCATTGACGAAGACGTATGTGATGCCGTTTTGAACGGCGTCGTTGCTTCGTTTGTCGACGCCCCGGAGCATGTCCCATCCAAATTTGGCGTTGTGACTACCGGTGACGTACGAGACTGAGGCGCGGGAACTTGTCTGGCGCACATTGTTGTGAAAGCCGGCGAACGGGTTGAGATTGGTCGGGCTCCGATACAGAAAGCCTGTGTCAGAAATCGCCGGTTGCGTGGACTCCGCTTGGGGAGGCGTGGTCCACGGCGTCACGCTCGGAGAAATTCCGGCCTGGAGCAGCACTCGGCTCGTCGCGACGTAGGACCATGTCGCCTGAAATAGGTTGACAGGGAATATCGCTCGACTGCTCGCATCCGGAGATGTCGTTCCATTGACGAACAGGTGACAGTTGCACTTCTCCTGATTGACGTAGAACAGCGACACCTTCTGTTTCGACGTCGCCTGAATCGTCAGTCGGAGCGAGTTGTCCCGCGTGTGGAAGTTGTCGAACGCCTGACGTGCGGTATCGGCCACGCGTACCGGTGAGGCCGGGTCCATCGCATAAAACATGTTGGGCACGTACTGCCCGTTGGTGAAGTAGCGCGCGTTCGTGTAGAACCAGACGCGATCGCGAACGATCGGTCCTCCAACAGCACCGTTGAAGTCACGCAGCGTGTAGATTCTCGAAGTCGCGACTTGACCTGGAATTGACAGGCTCGTGATTCGACTGGTCAGATTGCTGGATTGCAAGTCACTGTTGGCGAAATCGGTGTAATACGTGCCGTGAAAGGCGTTGCCGCCGGACTTGGGGACCGAGTCGACTTGCGGCGCACTCGATGCAGACTCGCCGGAGTTGCCGGAATACTGCACCGTCAGCTGCTCGAACAGGAGTGGCGACTGCTGCAGAGAGGTGCGATCGCCAGTGGTGACCATGTTCCCAATGCGGAGGCCGTCGAACAACAGGGTGGCGTCGCCGGCGATGCTCCCGTGCGCGCTGATGAAATCAATCTGGTTGTTGCCATCAGCGCCCCCGACATCCTGGCGTCCCGGCGAAAACGTCACGGCCGGAACGAGCACGGCCATGCTGGCGTAGGTCTTGCCCGTCGGGATCGTCGCGATGTTCTCCGCGGTCATTGCCTGGACCTGGGTCGCCCGCTGCACGTCTACGAGCGGGACCTCACTTCGCACGGTGATCGTTTCGCTGACCGCGCCGAGCTTCAGTTCGGCATTTATGGTTGCGGTGAAATTTGCCGGGAGTTCGAGGCTGTCCTGCTTGACCGTATTGAAGCCGCTGAGCGTAAAGGTCACCGTGTACGTGCCCGGACGCAGGTCGATGATCTTGTAGGCCCCTTGCCCGTCAGTCGACGCTGTTCTCACTTTTTCGATGAGCGCAGGGCTCGCGGCTTCAACGGTGACACCAGGTAACAGGGCCCCTGAAGGGTCTTTGACCACTCCCGCAATCGTGGCCAGTCCTTGAGCAGACGCTGGAGCTCGCATGATCACCATCAATGTGATGATCCCTAGGACGACGAGCCGAGCCACTCTCTTCATGTGCGGCACCTCGGTGAACTTGTCAGCCAAATCGGGACGCGAAGCTATCAGGCGGTCTCATCGACTGTCCTGATCACGGGATGAAATAGCCTGATCGGCAGAAGGAGCGAGATGCGTGGCTAGATGGTGCCGTTCAGAAATCGACTTGGAGGCTGATTTTCGCGAATCGCGCCGGAAGAACCGACGTCGGACGCCGAAAGACAGCAAAGCTCGGGTTCTCGGTCAGCACCGGATTGCCATTGGTTACGTTGTAGACATCCAGGTTTAGCGCCGTCTGCAGTTGTCCGACTCGAACTTTGCGCCCGATGCGGAGGTCGAGCTGATTGAGTCGTTCGCCAAACGTCGTGCCAGGCTGCACCAATTGCAGCGTGGTCGACACTGCACTGGCTGAGAGCGGACGCCCGAGGGATGGGGCGACGACGCCATTGGTCGCCACATAGCTCGCCGACACCTCAGGGCCTGGCAGGCTCTGGAACGTTGCGCTCGTTTGCAGTCCCAGCTTCGGAACGAGGTAGGAACCGAGCAACTTGACTTGCGTCAACCACGCTGCAGCCGTGTGGCACCATGTGTCGCTCGGCTGGGGGATCGCACCGAAGCCAAATGGGCCCTGGACCTGGTTCAGCATTTCCGGGACCTTGGCGTCGACATCACAGTTGTCGACGACCGTTCGTCCCGTGCTGATGCCGCCCTGCAGGAGCATTCCAAGCCAGTTGCGCACATTGACGCTGACGTCCGCACCGTGCCAGTACTCGGTCTGGGTGCCGTAGTTGCTCGCGAAGGTCAAGTAGTTGTCGACCTGACCAACCTTGTTCGGATTCAGATCGTAGAAGCCTGCGAGCGTCGATCCACCTCCCCCCGGCAGCAGGCCGCTGCCGGGTACGGCTACGCTGAATCGCGTGTAGTCGGCGGCGGTCGTTGCCCGGTTGTCCACGATGACCTGGTTTCCGTACCATCGCCTGAAATAACCGACGTTAGCGGACACCATGCTGGTGAGCTCACGTTGCGCGCCCGCGGAAAACTCCCAGTTGTAACCGCGTGCGCCGAATCCCTTCAGCGTTGCCTGATCGTAGGTGAGACTTGGAATCGGCTGGCCGAAGCGTCGATCCGACATCGGTCCACATTCACCGTTTGCATCGACACTCTGAAGACTGCAGTCCGGCGTGAAGTTGCCGTTCATGTCGGTCCACGACCGCGTGACGGAATTCGCGAGCCGCGATACCGGATTGGCTCCGTCACCGAACGTTGCCTGAAGGGCATTGCCAAGCACGTAGCGGTTCAGTGACACCTTGAGTGCAGTCTTCCCATCGCCGAGCAGGTCATATGCCGCGCCGAGTCTCGGCGACATGTCGTTCCAGTTGATGAGCGTGTTCCGCGGGAGATCAAGGTTGCGATTCGGGATCCAGGTGGCCGGCCCGAGATGCTGGTCGGGGAAATAGCTGTTGAACCAGTCGTAGCGAAGTCCCGCGTTCGTGGTGAGGCGACCGATCGTCCAGCGATCCTGAGCGAACATGCCCATGTCGGCGCGGAGGTAGCCGTCGACGTCGTACGGCGTCGCACGCTGGGTAATCAGGTTGGGAATCCCATTGTTGAATCGATACTGCACGCCAGGGATGTTGTCCTCCTGATGCAGAATGCGATGCCCCCACAGGTTCGACATTCCGAATTTGAGCGCATGTGAACCTGTCACGTACGAGACGGACCCACGCGCCGTCCAATTGGTGGACGTGAAGTGCGAGAAGATCGCGCCGTTCACGGCACGTAGCCCGTGATAGGTGATTGCGGTCGACTGCTCGAGGACTGGAATCGCGGTTCGATCCGCTCCGTCCAGCTTGTTGCCTTCCCATTCTTCGTCGCGGTTGCCGACGCTCGCCTCGAAGAGGAGCCGATTCGTGCGCGGCGACGACCAACTCGCCGACGCGAACCGTTCGACAGGCCACACGGTGCCGCCGGTGCCGCTCGTTTCGGGACTGGCGGTCGGCGTCCCTCCGGGACACGTGGCACACTTCGACTGGCTGTCCCAGAAGCCGCTGAACTTGTCCTTGGCCGTGGCTTGCCATGTCACGCGTCCGTTCACGCTGCGCGTGAACTGGCGGGCCCACGCCTGTTGACCGAGGTCGGGCGCGTAGAGCCAGGCCTCGGGCAACGTGGTCTTGCCGAGATTCGCGTTGGAGTACATGCCGCCGACATAATTCGAAGTTTCCTGCCAGCGGCCAGACGCGTACAACCACAACGCATCGCGTTTGAGTGGACCGCCGAAGCCGGGATTCACGTCGTACAGGTCCTTGATGCGGTTTGGGGTCGAGAATCCCCGGTTTTTCAGGTCGTCATCGAAGTTCGAGCCCTGGAGGCCGGACGTCGTGCCGGTCGCAAATAGCGTCCCGCTGTATCGGTTTCCGCCTTCTTTGGGGATGATGTTGATCGTGACGCCGCCCTGTGAGTTCTCGGCCGATGCGCCAGACGTGTCGAACGTCACTTCCTGCGAGCTTCCGAGATTCGGGTTGTACGCGGAGAAGCCGCCCTGTCCATCCAGATTGGTGACGGCTAGACCGCCAATCGTGATGCGCTGATCCTGCTGGCGGCTGCCATGCACCGTCAGGTTGGTATTCACCCCGGGACCGGCTGTGCCACCGACATCGATTTGATTCGTCGCCACTCCGGGAATCAGGACGCCTGCGTCGTAGACACGACGCCCTGTCGGCAACGTATCGAGCACATCCTTGCTCATGACGCGCTGCTGCAACGTGCTCTGCACGTCGACGATCGGCGCCTCTCGAGTAACAGTAATCGTCTCGTCCAGTGCGCCCACCGGCAGTTCGACATCGACGGTCGCTGTGAACGAACCGGTCAATTCGATCCCCTCCCGCTTGACCGTATTGAAGCCAGGGAGCGAAAAGGTCACGGCATACTGGCCGGGCCGCAGGTCGACAATGCGGTACTGCCCACTGCCATCCGACACGACCACGCGGACTCTTTCGATTAGGGCCGAGCTGGAGGCTTCGACCGTCACGCCGGGCAGGACACCGCCGGATGTATCCCGGATGACGCCGGTGATTGATGCCTGGCCCCAGGCGATGGCGGGTGTGAGCGCGAGGATGATTACCGCGGCGAGTGTTCTCATACGCAGGTGGGTGTAAGGCGCGAACGTATCAGGCGGTTCCACGACTGTCCTGATCACACGATGAAATTGGCTGATCCACAGAAGAAGCGAAGGTGGGACTCCGAAATCGGAGTGTTAAAATCGCGTCCGTCCACGAACAATGGCTGAAGCGACCGCGCGCAACATCCCGCCGGTCTCGCCGGTCTCCCCGGCTGCCGGCCAGTACGTCTTCGCCGAGTTCCGCCTCGATCTGTTCTCGCGGCAGCTTTATCGCGAGAACGTGCACGTCCCGATTACCGCGAAGGCGTTCGAGACGCTGGTGGCTTTGGTCCGTCGCCAGGGACAACTCGTCACAAAGGACGAGCTGATCAGCGAAGTTTGGCCGGACACGTTCGTCTCCGAGGACAGCCTCACGCAGAACATCTCCGCCCTTCGGCGCATTCTGGAGGATGACGCTGCCCAGCCGCGGTTCATCGCGACAGTGGCACGACGCGGGTACAGGTTCGTCGCGCCAGTCACCACCGAGGTTCGATCAACCGCCGTGCCGGCCCCGGTGGCGGTGGAACCTGCACCTGCTCAAGCCGCGCCACCGGAGGCGATCGCTCGGCCGATCACACGCGGCGGCCGACGGGTCGCGCCCGTAGTCTGGTGGATGACGATCGCCGCTTTGGTGGGGCTCGGCGCGGGGATCGGTTTCGCGCGTCGATTCCCGACGGCGCTCCAGCAGGGTTCGTCGCAACTCCTGCGCTTTGTCCTGGACCTGCCGAGTGACACGGTGCTGGCGTCGGGCGGAACAGTGTCGCCGGACGGGCGACACATCGCGTTCGTCGCTCGCGACGATCGGACCGGCGACACGAAACTGTGGATCCGAACGTTGGCCCTCGGTATCGCGAGACCCATCGCTGGGAGCGAGGGCGCGCTACGACCGTTCTGGTCGCCCGACGGGCAGTCAGTCGCGTTTTTTGGCGGAAGTCATCTGCGGCGCATTTCCATCGCGGGAGGCGCACCGTCGACCGTCTGCGACACGATTCAGCCGCGTCCCTCAGGAGGTTCGTGGAACGAGCGCGACGAAATTCTGTTCTCCGATTTCGACGGCCTGTACCTCGTGAGCGCGCGCGGGGGCGCCGCGAAGAAAGTGTTGTCTGCGTCTCCTGAGCGTAAAGAAGCAGCGTTAAGCTGGCCGCAATTTCTGCCCGGCGGCCGGCGATTCATGTACGAGGTGAGAAGCACCGAGGCCGCCACGCCCAACAGCGTGTTCGCCCGGTCTCTTGACGAAGGCGATCCGGTGAAGCTGGTGGAGGTCACCGGGGATCAGATTGCCTATGCGGGCCGCTCGCTCGTCTACGTGCGCGATCGTCAACTGATTGCCAGGAGTTTTGATCCGGCGACGCTGGCGTTGCAGGGTGATCCAGTGGTCGTTGTCGATGACGTGCCGCGAGACGCACCGGTGTCGGCATCGACCGACGCGGTGATCGCATACGGCGGTGCGGCTGCTGAACAGCTCGCGTGGTTCGATCGCACGGGCCGCGCGCTCGGCACGATCAATTTCCTGGAACCGCTGCGGAATCTCGCCTTGTCACCTGATCAGCAAACGCTGCTCGCCGAGAGCGTCGCGCCTCGGCGTCGCGGGCTCTGGCTGATCGATCTGACTCGCGGGATCCCGACTCGTTTTGCCGATGGCACCTATCCGGTGTGGGCACCTGACGGAAAGAGCGTGGTGTTCAGTGGGGCTAGACCCGCAGGCGGCATCGGCATCTATTCGAGGCGCATCGACGGCACCTCGGATGAACTGCTGACCGCCACGTCGACGACGCCGATACCGAATGATTTCACGCGCGACGGGCGATACCTCGTGTACGTTCTCAACGCGAGCCTGACCACGAAGGAAGACATCTGGCTGCTTCCGCGGGATCAGTCCGCGAAACCCGTCTTGCTCCTGGGATCGCCCGCCAAGGAGCTTCACGCACAGGTCTCTCCCGACGGACACTGGATTGCGTATGCGTCCGACGAAGAGGGGACCTTTCAAGTCTATGTGCAGGCGTTCCCCCAACTCGGCAGCAAACGCCGCGTGTCGCCGAATGGCGGCGCCCAACCACAGTGGCGGGGAGACGGAGCGGAGCTCTTCTACTTGAGCGCGGATCAGACGCTCATGTCGGTGTCGGTCACACCGGGATCGCCTCTTCGCCTGGGCGCA
>Ga0081539_10000803_pt1 | contig 61113 bp, 58 predicted proteins | sample TabmetS4T2R2_FD_71023 | JGI IMG/M metagenome (GOLD analysis project Ga0081539, IMG submission 71023) | Tabebuia heterophylla rhizosphere microbial communities from the University of Puerto Rico - S4T2R2 | ecosystem: Host-associated > Plants > Roots > Rhizosphere ...
AGACACGCCGACGCCGGAGGTGCAGGCGTTCTTCCAGGCGCATGCCAATACCTACGTCGCGGAGCTCCTGCGCGTCGACTGGCTGAAGGTCCTGGGCAAGCGGGCCGAATGGGCCGAATTCGAGCGCCAGCTGCCGCTCTATCCGCGCGACGACATGGAAGTGCGCTGCTACGCGACGCTCATGGATGCCGAGAAGGTCGAGCTGCCGCGCCCGGGCAAGGCGGCCTGGATGTGGCTCGAGCCGCGCGAGCTGACCGACGGCTGCGCCCGGCTCGCCGAGCGCATGCTGGATGAAGAACGCGTCACGGTAAGCGACGTCTGGCGCCGGGTGCGCATCCTCTTCCAGGCCGGACAGATCACTGCCGCGAAGACCGCGCTCGGCTACCTCGAGAAGATCGACGCGCCGGACGAGCGCCTGCTCGCCGAAGCGGCGCGGCAACCGAAGCGCGTGCTGGATCGCCTGCCGCGCAATCTGGAGCAGCGTCCAACCCGCGAGGTCGTGCTCCTCGCGCTCCTGCGCCACGCGCGCACCGACCCGGAGTCCGCGGCGAAGATGCTTGAGACCCGCCTCGGCGCGCGCCTGCCCGAGGCGGATGTGCGCTACGCCTGGGCCTACATCGGCTTCGAAGGCGCGCGCGAGCATCATCCGGACGCGCTCAAATGGTATGCGCGCGCCGGCCATCACGCCCTCGACGAAGACCAGCTCGCGTGGAAGGCGCGCGCTGCGCTGCGCGCCGGCAACTGGAAGCTGGTGCACGAGACGATCGATCTCATGCCGGTGTCGCAGCGCCATGAATCGAATTGGACCTACTGGTACGGCCGCGCGCTCGCCGCGCAGGGCGAGGAGACCGGCAGCCGCGCCTACTACCTGCGCATCGCCGGGCAGACCGATTTCTACGGGCTGCTCGCCGCCGAGGAGCTCGGCTATGTCTCGACGCTGCCCGAGACGAGCTACGTGCCGACCGAGGCCGAGGTCGACGCGGCGCGGCAGGACGCCGGCCTCGCGCGCGCGCTAGAGCTCATTCGCCTCGGTCTTCGGACCGAAGGCGTGCGCGAATGGCTCTTCAGCATCCGCTACTTCGACGACGCGAAGCTTCTCGCCGCGGCCGAGTTCGCGCGCCGCTCGCAGATCTGGGACCGCTCGATCCAGGCGGCGGACCGCACGGTGCGCCTGCATAACTTCGCGCTGCGCTATCCGCTGCCGTACCGGGAGGTGTTCACCGAGTACGCCAAGACCTACGACCTCGATGTCGCGTGGGTGCTTGGACTCGCGCGCCAGGAGAGCCGCTTCATCACCGATGCGCGCTCGGCGGCGGGCGCGGCCGGCCTGATGCAGGTGATGCCGCGCACCGCGCGCTTCGTGGCGCAGAAAATCGGCCTGCGCAACTACCAGAGGAAGGGCGTGACCGAGATCGAGACCAATGTCACCCTCGGCACCGGTTACCTGCGCCTGGTGCTCGACCAGCTCGGCAGCCCCGTGCTCGCTTCCGCGGCCTACAACGCCGGCCCGGCGCGGGCGCGCCGCTGGCGCGACGTCAGCCGGCCGCTCGAAGGGGCGATCTATACCGAGACCATCCCATTCGCCGAGACGCGCGACTACGTGAAGAAGGTGATGGCGAACTCGGTGTTCTACGCCGCGCTGATCGAAAAGCAGATGACCCCGATCAAGGCGCGGCTCGGCACCATCTCGCCGCGCGGCACGGCCGAACCCGTGGAAGACGAGATACCGTAAGGCTTAAGCTTCGGTTTCATGAAGGTCGACAAGGTGCTGGTCTTGGGCGGATCAGGCTTCATCGGCCGCCACTTAGTCGCACAGCTCGCGCGCCGCGAAATCAAGGTCACCGTGCCCTCGCGCCGCCGCGAGCGCGCGAAGCATCTGATCCTGCTGCCGACCATCGACGTGGTGGAAGCCAATATCGGCGATCGCGCCGTGCTGGAGCGCCTCGTGCGCGGCCAGGACGCGGTCGTGAACCTGGTCGGCATCCTGCACGGCGACTTTGAGCGCGCCCATGCCGAGCTGCCGCAGGCCATCGTCGCCGCCTGCCGCGCCGCGGGCGTGAGGCGCCTCGTGCACATGAGCGCGCTCGGCGCCGATGTGCAGGGGCCGTCCGAATATCAACGCAGCAAAGGAAGGGGCGAGCAGGCGGTGCGTGAGGCAAAGGACCTCGATGTCACGGTCTTTCGTCCCTCAGTGGTGTTCGGCCCGGAAGACCGCTTCCTCAACCGCTTCGCCGCCATGGCGCGCTTCATGCCGGTGCTCGCCGTGCCGTGTCCGCAGGCGCGCTTCCAGCCGGTCTATGTCGGCGATGTGGCGCGCGCGATGGCGCTGGCGCTCGACGACAACGCGTCGCACGCGAAGGTCTACGAGCTTGGTGGGCCGCACGAGTACACGCTGAAGCAGCTGGTCGAGCTCGTCTGCGCCCTGACCGACCGGCGGCGTCTCATCACCGGCCTTCCCGACTGGGCGTCGTACGCGCAGGCCTTCGTGCTGGAGAAGCTGCCCGGGCGACTGCTGACGCGCGACAACTATCGCTCGATGCAGCTGCCGAATACCACGCGCGCGACCTTCCCCTTCGGCCTCGTCCCGCACGCGCTCGAGGCGGTCGCGCCGGCGTATCTCCTGCCCTCCGGGCCCCGGGAGCGCTACCCGCAGCTGCGCTGGCGCGCGCGGCGTTGATGTCTTCCTTGCTCGGCGGCCCGCCACGGGTCGTCAACATCGGTCTCGCGGGCTTCGCGCGTGATCTCGCGGCGAACGGCGCCGCGGTCGTGCAGGTCGACTGGCGGCCACCATCGCGGTTCCGCGCGCTGCTCGGGGTGCTCGAGGCCCGCGCGCCGCAGATCGAGCAGGCCAACGCCGAAGCCTTGCGCCGCATTCTCGGTGCCGAGCCGTGGCTTACCGATGTGCGCCGTGCCGGCGAGCTGATCCGCGAGCTTGACGCTGAGCGCCTCGTCCTGCACGCCGGACCGCCGCTCGACTGGCTGCGCATGTGCGGCCCGCTGCGCGGCGCGGTGTGCGGCGCAATCGTCTATGAAGGCTGGGCCGCCGATCTCGCCGCCGCCGAAGCACTCGCCGCGCGCGGCGGCGTGCGCCTTGCGCCGAACCACCACTATGGCGCCGTCGGCCCGATGACCGGCATTACCACCCGCAGTCAACCGCTGATGGTGGTGGAGAACCGTGCGCACGGCAATCGCGCGCTGTGTGCGATCAACGAAGGCCTCGGCAAGGTGATGCGCTTCGGCGGCAATGATGCCGAGGTGCTCTCGCGCCTCGCCTGGCTGCGCGACGAGTTCGGGCCGCTGCTCGGCGCCGCGCTGCGCGCCGCGGGCGGCGTCGCGCTCGGTCCGCTGATCGCCCGCGGGCTGACGATGGGCGACGAAATGCATCAACGCAACGTCGCCTGCAGCTCGCTCCTACTGCGTGCGCTCGCGCCGTCGCTGGCAAAGAGCGGCAGCGGTCTCCCGCTCGCACGCGCACTCGATTTCATTGCCGGCAACGACCAGTTCTTCCTCAACGTCGCGATGGCGATGGGCAAGAGCATGCTCGACCCGGCGCGCGGCATCGCCGACAGCACGGTCGTCACGGCGATGGCGCGCAACGGCACCGACTTCGGCATCCGTGTCGCGGCGCTGGGCGATCGCTGGTTTACCGCGCCGGTGGAAATGCCGCAGGGACTTTACTTTCCCGGCTACAGCGCGGCCGACGCCAATCCGGACATCGGCGACTCGGCGATCGTCGAGGCGATCGGCCTGGGCGCCTTCGCCATGGCGGCGGCGCCCGCGGTCGCCGGCTTCGTCGGTGCCGGCGGCTTCGCCGAGGCGCTCGGCTACAGCCAGGCGATGAGCGAGCTCACCGTCGCGCGCAACGGCCGCTGGCCGATCCCTGCGCTCGAATTCGCCGGCACGCCGACCGGCATCGACATCCGGCGCGTGGTCGAGACCGGCATCGCGCCCGCCATCAACACCGGCATCGCCCACCGGCGCGCCGGCGTCGGCCAGATCGGCGCCGGCATCGCTCGCGCGCCGCTCGCGTGCTTCGAGCAGGCGCTCGCCGCCTTGGCCGATGCTCGTTAACCGGGTCGAGCGCGGCCGCTACCTCGACTCGGTGGCGCTGATGCGCATCTCGCGCCGCGTCTCCGCGCTGCCCGGCATCGACGCCGCCGCGCTCATGATCGGCACGCCCTCCAACAAGGCGCTGCTGCGCGAGGCCGGCCTGCTCGCCGGCGACGGCGAGAGCGCCCAGCCGAACGACCTCGTGCTCGCCGTGCGCGGCGCCGATCCCGCGCCGGCCCTCGAGCTCGCGGCGCGGCTCCTCGCCGAGCCCGCGGAGCAGACGGCGGCCCTCCGCCGCGCCCGCTCGCTTGGCGCGGCGCTCGGGCTCGAGCCGCAGGCCAATCTGGCGCTTATCTCGGTGCCGGGCGACTTCGCCGCGGCCGAGGCGCGCCGCGCGCTCGAACGCGGCCTCCATGCCTTGGTGTTTTCCGACAACGTATCCATAGAAGACGAGATCGCGCTCAAGCGTCTCGCCGCCGAGCGCGGCCTGCTCCTCATGGGCCCTGACTGCGGCACCGCAATCATCGCCGGCACGCCGCTCGCGTTTGCCAACGTCGTGCCGCGCGGCGACATCGGCATCGTCTCGGCGTCCGGCACCGGATTGCAGGAAGTATCCTCGCTCATCGCGCGCCTCGGCGGCGGCGTCTCGCACGGCATCGGCGTCGGCGGCCGCGACCTCGACGAGCGCGTCGGCGCGCTCGGCATGCTGGCGGCGCTCGACGCGCTCGACGCCGACCCGGCGACGCGCAGCCTGATGCTCATCTCCAAGCCGCCGGCGCCGCGCGTCGCGCGCACCGTGCTCGAGCGGTTACGGCGCTCGCCGAAGCGCGCCGTGGTGTGCTTTCTCGGCTCGCAGGAGCCGGGTGTCGCGCGCACGCTCACTGACGCGGCGGAAGCCGCAGTCGGTCAAAGGATCACCTACACGCCGCCCGCGCTGCCCAGGCAGCAAGGCGCGATCCGCGGACTTTATTGCGGCGGCACGCTTGCGGCGGAAGCAGAGCTCCTCCTGCGCGCGGCGAATGCGCCGGGCGAATGCATCGACCTGGGCGACGATCGCTTCACGCGTGGCCGGCCGCACCCGATGATCGAGCCGGAGCTGCGCAACGAGCATGTCGCCGCCGCGCTCGCGGATCCGAGCATCGCCGTGCTGCTCTTCGACGTCGTGCTGGGCTTCGGCGCGCACAGCGATCCGGCGGGCGTGCTCGTCCAGGCGCTGCATGGGGCGCGCAAGCTCGCCATCGCCTCGGTGACGGGCACCGAGCAGGATCCGCAGGGCTGGTCCCGACAGGTGGCTCTTCTGCGCGAAGCGGGCGTGCACGTCGCGCCGTCGAATGCGCACGCCGCGTCGCTCGCCGCTTCGCTCGTTAGCTGAGTCTCGCCACTGCGACCACCCCGGCGAGGCTGTCCCAGCCGGAGCAGTGACCGACTCGATCGAGCGCATCCAGCACGCTCGCCCATTGCGCCCGCGGTGTACAAAGTGCCGCGAGACAGGCATGCAGCGCTTCGTGTCCTTCGCCCGCGGCGGCGGCGCTGAGATGCGCGCCGCTGATCGCGCTGGTGCGCGGCAGGCGCGGCGCGAGCCACCGCCATAAGCCGCGCGCCTGGGTCTCGCGGCCGAACTGGCGCAGCGCGATCAGCATGCCGCCGAAGTAATCGTCGCCCGACGGCGTGAGCCCCGGCCCCAGGCCGATCAGCATCTCGGCGACATCATCGAGCGCGTTGCCAACGAGCCAGCGCTCGAGCGCGTCCAGTGCGGGTTGCGCGTGGCCGCTGAGCGAATTGTGCTGGTCGACGACCATCGAGCCGAGGCCTTCGCGCGGCACGCGGCCGCTCGCCGCCCTCCGTAATTCGCGTACATCCGGCACGGCAGGCTGCGGCAGCGCGGCCGGCGTCCAGGTTTGCGCGCCCTCGGTTGAGAGCGCCATGCGCTGGCCGATCGCCGGAAGCCTGAGCTCGTCGACGAGAGCGTTGAGCGGCCCGCGGCCGAGCGAGGCGTCGCCGACGCAGGCGTAGCGCTCGCTCGCAAAGCGCAGATAGAAGCTGCGCCGGAAAACCGCGCACACCTCGCCCTCGCCCTGCGCGGCCGCTTCGTGCGCGAAGCGGCCGACGACGCTAGCCCGCCACGACATGCGTGCCGCTCGAGCCGGTCAGCGCAGCCGACGCGTGCTGCAGATGGCCGATGATCGCGCGCCGACCGCCCGCGGCGACATGGCGCAGCGCGGCTTCCACTTTCGGGGCCATGCTGCCCTTGGCGAAGTGACCGGCGGCCTGATATTGGCGCAGCTCGCTCGCCGTCACCTTGTCCAGCCGGCGCTCGCGCGGCGTGCCGTAGTGGATCGCAATTCGCTCCACGGCCGTAAGGATGAGCAGGTCCTGCATACCGAGCGAGCGCGCAAGCAGCGCCGAGGTGAGGTCCTTGTCGACCACGGCCTGCACGCCCTGCCAGGCGCCTTTCTCGTCGCGCACCACCGGAATGCCACCGCCGCCACCGGCGATGACGAGCAGCCCGGCATCTAGCAGGGCGCGGATCACCTGCAGATTCAAAACCGCGCGCGGCTCGGGCGAGGCCACGCAATGGCGCCAGCCGCGGCCGGCATCCTCCATCATGAGCCAGCCCTTGCGCTCGAAGCCGCGCGCCTCCGCCTCGGAGAAGAACGGGCCGATCGGCTTGGTCGCCTCGGCGAACGCCGGGTCGCGCGGATCGACCTCGACCTGCGTCAGCACGCAGGTCATCGAGCGTTCTTTTCCTTCGCGGCGCATCACGTTCTCGAGCGCCTGCATGAGCAGATAGCCGATGCCACCCTGGCTGTGCGCGACGCACACGTCGAGGCGCATCGGCGGGATCGCGTCGCGCGTGAGCATCATGCGCAGCAGGATCTTGCCGACCACTGGCCCGTTGCCGTGCGTGATCAGCACGCGATCGTCGGCGTCGAGGAGCGGCAGCAGCGCGCCCGCCGCTCGCTCGGCGACGACTTCCTGCTCTTCGGTCGTGCCGCGGATATCCTCGGGATGGACCGCGTTGCCGCCGACCGCGACGAGGAGCGACATCAGGTGGCGCCGTAGGCGGCGAGCGCGGCGTCGACCGCCGCGCCGCGCGCGAGCTTGTGCCGTTGCGCCGCGAGCACCGCCTCGAGTGCGGCGAGAGTCGTCAGCACCGCATCTTTGCGCGCGTTGTATCCCATCGTGCCGATGCGCCAGATCTTGCCGTGCAGCGGGCCAAAGGACGTGCCGATCTCGATGTTGAAGTGATCGAGCAGCGCGCCGCGCACCTTCTCGCCGTCGACGCCCGCCGGGACATGCACGCCGGTGACGTTCGGCATCTTGTGCCGCTGATCGCCGAAGAGCTTAAGGCCCATGGCCGCGAGTCCAGCGCACAAGGCCTGCGATGCCGCCGCATGGCGCGCGAAGGCGTGCGGCAGCCCTTCGGCGAGCACGATGCGCGCGCACTCGCGCGCCGCGTAGAGCATCGTTGTCGCCTCGGTGTGATGGTTGAGCGCCTTGTCTGACCAGTAGTCGATCACCATCGCCAGGTCGAAATAGTTCGAGCGGATGATCGGCCCTTCGCCGTCTTTCTCTCCCGGCCGTTTCAGCCCGGCTTCGATGTGCCGCCGGCGCAGGATCCGGCTCTCGGCGCGCTCGTTCAGCGTCAGCGGCGCGCTGCCCGACGGGCCGGCGAGGCACTTCTGCAACCCGGCGCTCACGAGGTCGAGCTGCCACGCATCGACCGGCAGGTCCATGCCGCCGAGCGTCGCCGTCGCGTCGACGTAGAGCAGCGCGTCGTGGTCGCGGCAAAGGCGCCCAAGGTCGGCGAGCGGCTGCGCCATGGTGGTCGAGGTGTCGCCATGGCTGATGGCCACCACCCGCGGCCGGTGCTCGCGCATCGCGGCGGCGAGCGCCTCGCTGCCGAATACCGTGCCCCATTCGGTCTCGATGGCACGGACATCGCCGCCACAGCGCTTCGCTATTTCCACCTTCAGGTGCCCGAAGCGGCCGAAGACCGGCACGAGCACACGATCGCCCGGCTCGATCACCGAAGCAAGCGCGGCCTCGATGCCGGCCCGTGCGGTGCCGTCGATCACCAGCGTCCAGCGGTTTCCGGTTTGGAAGACGCCGCGATAGAGCTCCATGGTTTCGCGCATATAGGCGCGGAACTGCGGATCGAACTGGCCGAGCAGTTGCGCGCTCATCGCCCGCAGCACGCGCGGATCGGCGTTGATCGGCCCCGGGCCCATGAGCAGGCGCGGCGCGGGATTGATCTCTTCAGCCATACGGATGCTGTTTCAGCCAGTGACGCGCGATATCGATGCGCCGCGCGATCCACACCTTGGGCTTCTTGGTCGCATACGCCAGGAACCGGGCGAGCGACGCGAGCCGCCCGGGCCGTCCCACTAGCCGGCAGTGCAGGCCGATCGACATCATGCGCGGCGTGCGCCGGCCTTCCTCGTAGAGCGTGTCGAACGTGTCCCTGAGGTAAGCATAGAACTGGTCGCCTGAATTGAACCCCTGCGGCTGCACGAAACGCATGTCGTTGGCATCCAGCGTATATGGAACCACGAGCTGCGGTTTGCCGTATCGCGTGTCATACCACGGCAGATCGTCGTTGTAGTCATCCGCGTCGTAGACGAAGCCGCCATCTTCCACCACGAGCCGGCGCGTATTCGGGCTCGTGCGGCCCGTGTACCAGCCGAGCGGCCGCTCGCCGGTCAGGCGCTGCTGAATCTCGATCGCGCGCTGCATGTGCTCGCGTTCTACCTCCAGCGGCAGGTACTGGTAGTTGATCCAGCGCCAGCCATGGCTCGCAATCTCGTATTTCGCCTTCATGAACGCTTCCACCGCCGCGGGATTGCGCTCCATCGCCATCGCGACGCCGAAAACCGTGAGCGGCGCGTCGTAGCGCTTGAAGAGCTCGAGGATGCGCCAGACGCCGACGCGCGAGCCGTACTCGTAGAGCGACTCCATAGACATGTGCCGCACGCCCTCGAGTGGCTGGGCAGCGACGATCTCGGACAGGAACGCTTCCGACGCCTTGTCGCCGTGCAGAATCGAGTTCTCGCCGCCTTCCTCGTAATTGAGCACGAACTGCAGCGCGATGCGCGCGCCACTCGGCCATTTCGCCTGCGGCGGGCGCGGCCCATAGCCCGCGAGGTCACGCGGGTAGCTCAAAGTCCTCGATGAAACGCAGCAGCGTTCTCGCGCCCACGGTGGCGTCGGCTTCGGTGATCGATTCGGCCGGGTTGTGGCTGATGCCGTCCTTGCAGCGAACGAACAGCATGGCGATGTCGGTGAGCGTCTTCATGGCCATGCCGTCATGGCCGGCGCCCGAGGGCAGGCGCCGCACGCGCACGCCTTCGGCGGCGATCGCCCGCTCGAGCTGCTGCATCAGCCATGGCGCGCATTTCGCGACGCCGAGCTCCTGCAACATCTCGACTTTGCATGCAACGCCACGTTTGGCAGCGATCGCCTCCAGCGCTTCGCTTACATCATGTACGGCGCGAGCGCGCAATTCGTCGCGCGGCGCGCGGATGTCGATCGTGAACCGCACTTCGCCCGGGATCACGTTGATCGCGCCAGGCTTCGCTTCGATGCGCCCGACGGTGCCCACGAGCTCGGCATCGCTCTTGGCGAGGCGCTCGACCGCGAGCACGCATTCCGCCGCTGCGGCGAGCGCATCGCGGCGCAGGTGCATGGGCACGGTCCCCGCGTGCCCGGCCATGCCGCTGACCGTGGCACGCATGCGCGAGAACCCGTTGATCGCCGTCACTACGCCGACCGGCAGGCCTTCGGCCTCGAGCACCGGACCCTGCTCGATGTGCAGCTCCGCGTACGCGATCACATCGCCTTTGCGCCGTGCAACTTCCGGTACGCGTAATGGATCCAGGCCGAATTGGCGCAGCGCGTCCTTCACCGTTACGCCGTTCGCGTCGCGCGCCTCGAGCGACGCCGGATCCAGCACGCCGGCGATCGCGCGGCTGCCGAGCATCGTGGTGCCGAAGCGCACGCCTTCCTCGTCGCCGAACCCGACCACCTCCAGTGCAAATGACATTTGTCGCCGCTTCGCATGCAGCGCGGCAACGCACTCAATCGCGCTGATCACGCCCAGCATGCCGTCATAGCGTCCAGCGTCGCGCACGGTATCGAGATGCGAGCCGAGCATGAGGCAGGGCGCGCCGGCGCGCTCGGCCTCGTAGCGCCCGACGACATTGCCGATGGCGTCGACTTGCGCGCGCATGCCGGCTTCACGCATCCAGCCGAGCACGAGCTCGTTGGCGGCGCGGTTCTGCGGCGACAGGAAGACGCGGGTCAGTCCGCCGGGCTGCTCGCTGTGGCGGGCGAGCGCGTCGCAGCGCTGCATGATGCGGGCGGCGGAGACCATGGCTCGATAGTATATTTTTGGCGTGACGCTCGGCGAGCTGAACCGGTTGCCGCGGCCCGCGTTCGAGCGAGAGCTCGGCGGCATCTTCGAGCACTCGCCTTGGGTGGCGAGCGGCGCCTATGGAGCGCGGCCCTTCACCGGCCTCGCGTCACTGCACGCGGCAATGATGGAAGCGGTGCTCCAGGCGCCGCGAGAGAAGCAGCTGGCGCTCATCCGCGCGCATCCAGAGCTCGCCGGCGCCGAGGCAAAGGAAGGCACCCTGACGCCGCACTCGTCCGGCGAGCAGGCGCGTCTCGGCCTGACCGCGCTCAGCCAAGTGGAATTCGCGCGCATCTCCGAGCTCAATCACCGCTATCGCGAGAAGTTCGGCTTTCCGTGCATCATTGCGCTCCGGCTGCATGCGACGCGCGAAAGCGTGCTGGCGGATATGGAGCGCCGCGTCGCGAACGATCGCGACACCGAGCTTCGCAACGCCGTGGCGCAGATTGGACACATCGCATACGGGCGGCTCGCGAAGCTGCTCGGGGAGGGTTGATGGGCAGATTGACGACGCATGTATTGGACACCGCGCGCGGCAAGCCGGGCGCCGGCATCCGCATCGAGCTCTATGGCGCCGACGGCACGAAGCTCGCCGAGACGCGCACGAATGCCGACGGCCGCACCGACGCGCCGCTGCTCGAAGGCGAGCGCCTGCGCGCCGGCGCCTATGAGCTCGTGTTCCACGTCGGCACCTATTTCGGCGCCGAGACGTTCTTCGAGCGCGTGCCGATTAGGATCAAGATCGCCGATGCGAACCAGCATTACCACGTGCCGCTGCTATGCTCGCCGTGGAGCTACACCACCTACCGGGGGAGCTAAGAATGAGCGTCCGACTCGTCCTTGCCGTGGCGCTGCTCGCGGCGACAAACGTTTTCGCGCAGGCCTGGCCGTCGAAACCGGTGCGCGTCATCGTCACCTTCGCGCCCGGCGGGTCCTCCGACATCGTGGCGCGGCTGATCGCCGTCCCGGTGCAGACCGAGCTCGGCCAGACCGTCATCGTCGACAACAAGCCCGGGGCCGGCGGCACCATCGGCGCGCTGGAAGCCGCCCGCTCGGCGCCCGACGGCTACACGCTGCTCCTTTCCAACAGCTCGCCGATTAGCATCTCGCCCGCGATGCAGGACGAGCCACGCTACGACCCGGTGAAGAGCTTCACGCACGTCGCCTACATTGGATCAGTGGCGAACGTATTCGTCGTTCATCCTGACGTGCCGGCCAAAACGCTGCCGGAGCTCATCGCCTGGATCAAGGCGCAGCCCAATCCCGTGAACTACGGTTCGGGCGGCATCGGCTCGATCGGCCACATCGTCGGCGAGACGATGAAAAACGAGCAGGGCCTGCGCATGGAGCATGTCGGCTACAAGGGCTCCTCGCCGATGCACAACGATCTCCTCCCGGGCACCATCAAGCTCGCCATCGACACGCTGCCGCAGAACGTGCCCTTCATCAAGGACGGCCGGCTGCGCGCCATCGCCGTCACCTCCGCCACCCGCGCGCCGATGGCGCCCGACGTGCCGAGCGTCCTCGAGTCCGGACAGAAGAAATTGGTCGCTGACAATTTCCTCGGCGTCTCGGGTCCCGCCGGCCTGCCGCGCGAGGTCGTGTCTCGTCTGCACGGCGCGGTGAAGAAGTCGCTCGCCGATCCGAAGGTGGCGCAGCGCCTCGCCGAACTCGGCGTGCAAGGCCGCGACATGACGGCGGCGGAGTTCACCTCCTTCGTCGCCAACCAGGTGAAGGACTGGTACCAGCCGGTGAAGGACTCCGGCGCCAAGCTGAACTGAATTCCGTACGAACTGAATTCCGTACGAAGTACGCAATAGCTCGATGCCCGGGGTCTCCATCCACGTCGTCGACGTCTCGCGCGGCGTCGTCGCCGTCGGCATGCAGGTAGAGCTGCGCCATGGCGATGGGCGGGTCGTTGCTTCGGGCGCCACCAATGCCAAAGGACTGCTCGAAGACGCGGCGCTTGGCGCCACTTTCGAAGCAGGGGAATACGAAGCGCTTTTCCACGTCGGCACCTACTACCGCCGGGCGAACGTGCCCCTTCCTGGAGTGCCGTTCCTCGGCATCGTTCACTACCACTTCGGCATTTCGGATCCGCAGCAGCACTACCACCTGCCATTCAAATGCACGCCGTGGGGCTATTCCTGCTTCCGCGGCGGCGCCTGATGGAAGCGTATCTCCTCGACTGGCTGAACCTATGCGTGCGATGGGCGCATGTCATCGTCGGCATCGCCTGGATCGGCGCTTCGTTCTATTTCATCTGGCTCGACGACCATCTTGAGCCGTCGCGCGATCCGAAGCTCGCCGGCGAGCTCTGGGCGATCCACGGCGGCGGCTTTTACCGCGCCGAGAAGTACAAGCTCGGACCGGCGGAGCTGCCGGCGACGCTGCACTGGTTCAAGTGGGAAGCCTATTGGACCTGGATGACGGGCTTCGCGCTGCTCGTCCTTGTGTACTACGCGCACGCCGAGCTTTACCTCATCGATCCGCAGGTGATGCCGCTCTCCAAGGCAACGGCGATCGGCATCGGCCTCGCGAGCCTGGTGCTGGGGCTCGTGATTTACGAAGGACTGTGTCGTTCGGGACTCAGCGAGAGCACGATCGCCGGCGTCCTGTTTGTGCTGCTCGCGGCGGCGGCGTGGGGCCTTACGCAGGTCTTCAGCGGCCGCGGCGCGTTCATCCATTACGGGGCCATCCTCGGCACGATCATGAGCGCCAATGTCGCGCACGTGATCATTCCGGGCCAACGCCGCATGGTGCAGGCGGTGAGCGCAGGCCGCGAGCCGGATCCGAAAGACGGTGCAATGGGGAAGCAACGCAGCGTTCACAACACCTACTTCACGCTGCCGGTGGTCTTCGTGATGATCTCGAATCACTACGCGATGACGTACGGCAGCCGATGGAACTGGCTCGTCCTGGTCGCGATGACGCTCGCAGGTGCGCTGGTCCGCGTGTGGTTCGTGATGCGCCACAAGGGCCGTGCGCCCAGTTGGGTATGGCTCACTGGCGTTGCCTGCGTGCTCGCAATCGCGATTGTGCTCGCGCCGCGAAGCGGCACTGGCGGCGCGGCGGCAGAGATATCAGCGGTGCAGCAGGTCGTCGATCAGCGATGCGCCGCCTGCCATGCCGCGAAGCCGACCTTTCCCGGCATGGCGGAGGCGCCGAAAGGCGTGCTACTCGATACGCCGGAGCACATTCGTGCGCGCGCGGCGCAGATTCAGCAGCAGGCAGTGCTTACGCGCACCATGCCGCCCGGGAATATCACGCAGATGACGGAAGCGGAGCGCGAGCTACTGGGACGCTGGGCGCAAGCGCGATGAGCTGCGCCGCGACCGACACCGCCACCTCGGCGGGATGCTTGCCGGCCTTGACGATGCCGATCGGGCAAACGAGGCGCGCGGCGTCCAGCCCCTTGCGCGCGAGGCGCGTGCGGAATTTCGCCGCCTTGGTCTCGGAGCCGATGAGGCCGAGGAAGCAATAGTCCTTGCGCTTCAGCACGCGCTCGACGATTTCGTAGTCGAGCGCATGGCTGTGCGTCATGACGAGGAAGCATGCCCCGGCCGGCGCGTCGTCGACAGCGAAGACCGGCTCGTCCTCGATCAGCGCGCGCGTATTGGCGTCCAGCGTAGCGGGGAACGAATCAGGGCGCGAATCGACCCAGGTGACGGTGCACGGCAGCCGGCCGAGGATGCGCGCGAGCTCCTTGCCGACATGGCCGGCGCCGAACAGGACGATGTGCAATGCGCTCGCTTCATTGGCGGGAAAGCCATCGACCGCGCTGAAGGCGAGCGTCACATTGCCGCCACAGCATTGTCCGAGCGCATCGCCGAGCACGAAGCGCCGCTCGCGCGTGGTTTCGCCCGCGAGCAGCATCTCGCGCGCGATGGCGAGCGCCTTGTATTCGAGGTTGCCGCCGCCGATGGTGCCGCGTGCCTCGGTGGCGCTCACCCACATGCGCGTACCGGCCTCTCGCGGCGCCGAGCCGCGTGTCTCCTTGACGCGGATCTCAATGACGCAGGGCATGGATGGCGCGCAGGATGTTCTCCGGGGTCGCGGGTGCCTCGAGCGGCACCGGCTCGCGCGAGTCGCTCGTGGCACCGATCGCGTCGTAGATAGCGTGGAATACCGAGAGCGCGAGCATCAGCGGTGGCTCGCCCACCGCTTTCGACCGGCAGGCGATGTCGCGCTCGTTCTCGCCGCGTTCCCAGAGCCAGACGTTGAACTGCGGCGGGCAGTCGCTCGCGACCGGGATCTTGTACGTCGAGGGCGCGTGCGTGAGCAGCTCTCCCTTTTCGTTCCAGACGACTTCCTCCATCGTCAGCCAGCCCATGCCCTGGATGAAGCCGCCTTCGACCTGCCCTCGGTCGATCGCCGGGTTGAGCGAGCGGCCGACGTCGTGCAGAAGATCGGCGCGCAGCAGGCGCGATTCGCCAGTGAGCGTATCGATCGCCACCTCGGAGACCGCGGCGCCGTAGGCGAAGTAGTAGAACGGCTCGCCGCTGAACGACTCCCGATCGAAGTGGATCTCGGGCGTGCGCCAGTAGCCGGTGGCGGAGAGCGAGAGGCGCGCCTGGTGCGCTTCGCGTACCACGTCCGCAAAGGCGAGCGTTTTCTTGCCGCCAACGTGCACTTCGCTCGCCGCGAATCCCACTTCCTGTGGCGGCACGCCGTACGTCTCGGCACAGTGGCGCACCAGCCGATCCTTCAGCGTGCGGCAGGCGGCGCGCGCCGCCTCGCCGTTGATGTCCGTGCCGCTCGAGGCAGCGGTAGGCGAGGTGTTCGGCACCTTGCCAGTGCTGGTCGCCGTGATGTGCACGCGTGCGATGTCGATGGCGAACTCGCTCGCGACGATCTGCGCCACCTTGATGAACAGCCCCTGGCCCATCTCGGTGCCGCCGTGATTCAGGTGCACGCTGCCATCGGTGTACAGGTGCACCAGCGCGCCACCCTGGTTCATCTGCGTCGCGGTATAGGCGATGCCGAACTTCACCGGTGTCAGCGCCAAACCCCGCTTGATATGCGCATTGCGCGCGTTCCAGTCGCCGATCTGCGCCCGTCGCGCGCGATATTCGGCACGCGTCTCGAGCTCTTCGATCAGCGCGGGCAGCACGTTATCGCGAAGCGTCATGCCGTAGTGCGTGACGTTGCGCGGCGGCGCGCCATACAGATTGCGCTTGCGCACATCAAGCGGATCGAGACCGAGGTGGCGAGCAATGCCGGCGACTACGCCCTCGATCGCGAACATGCCCTGCGGTCCGCCGAAGCCGCGGAAGGCGGTGTTCGACACAGTGTTGGTCTTGCAGCGGTGCGACGTCAGCCGCAGATTGGGCAGGTAATAAGCGTTATCCATGTGGAACACGGCGCGGTCGTTCACCGCGCCCGAAAGATCGGCCGAGATGCCGCAGCGCGAGGCGAGCGTCACGTCGAGCGCTTCGATCCGCCCCTCGGCGTCAAAGCCGACTTCGAACTGGTGCAGGAAATCGTGGCGTTTTCCCGTGCCGATCATGTCGTCGTCGCGATCGACACGCAGTTTGACTGGGCTCCCGGTGGCGCGTGCCAGCAGCGCCGCTGCGATCGCGTACACGGCCGCCTGCGTCTCCTTGCCGCCGAAGCCGCCGCCGAGTCGACGAAGCTCCACCGTCACCGCCGCGTCGGGAATATCGAGCGCCGCGGCGACGAGGTGCTGGATCTCACTCGGATGCTGGGTCGACGAATGCACGAGCATCTCGCCTCGCTCGCCCGGGATCGCTAGCGCTACCTGGCCCTCAAGGTAGAAATGTTCCTGGCCGCCGCAACGCAGGTTCCCGGCGAGGCGCAGCGCGCTCTGTTGCGGGAGGCGCTCGCCGCGGCCCAGACGCAGCGTCGGCAGCACGAACTGCTGCTTCTCCATCGCCTGCTCGATAGTGACCACCGGCTCGAGCGGCCGGTAGCTCACGCGTGCCAGACGCGCCGCGCGCCGCGCCGCCTCGACGCTTGTCGCCGCGACGGCGAAGAGCGGCTGGCCGCGGAACTCGACGCGCTCGGTGGCGAACACCGGCTCGTCCGCGAGCACCGGACCGATGTTGTTGCGACCGGGGATGTCGCTCGCGGTGACGACCGCGACCACGCCCGGCGCACGTCGCACCGGCTCGAGATCGAGCGTTCGCACCTCCGCATGCGTTTCGCTGGACATGCCCAACGCCGCGTAGAGCGTGCCTGGCGGCTCGGGCAGATCGTCGACATAGCGTGCCTCGCCGCTGACGTGCAACTCGGCGCTGTCGTGCGCGAGCGCCTCGTGCACGGCCCCGGCGGGCAGTTGCTCGGGCTTCATGGCGCGACCTCCAGCAATGCGCGCGGACCGACCCGCGCATCGAACTTGCGCAGTAGACCTTGGGCTGCGGTCAATCGGTACCACGCCGAAGCGCGCTGATCGGAAAGCGGCTTGAAGTCCTGCGCGAGCGCCGCGCACGCGGCGTCCACGCCAGTGGCGTATGCGCGCTCGGCATGGCGTGCGCGTGCCGGCGTCGCCGCCATGCCACCGAAGCTGAAGCGCGCCTCGCGCTCGTCAGCGTAGAAGGCGGCGCAGACGCCCGAGATGTCCTGGTCGAAGCGCTTGGAAAGCTTGTATGCCGCGAAGCGCGCTCCGGGCGAGAGCTTCGGCACTCGTATCGAGCGTATGAATTCACCTGGACGAAGCACGCTCTTGCGGTAGGCGGTGTAGAACTGATCGAGCGCGACAGCGCGCGTCTCCGCCCCGCGCTGAAGCGTCAGCGTCGCGCCGAGCGCAAGCAGCACCGGCATGGTGTCGCCGATCGGTGAGCCATTGGCAACGTTGCCGGCGATCGTCCCGGCGGCGCGCACCTGCACGGCGCCGAGGCGACGCAGCAGCTCGCCAATGTCTGGATGGATGCTAGCAAGCGCGCTGTACGCTTCCGCATAAGTCACGGCGCCGCCGATTTCGAATGCCTCGCGCATCTCGGCGATCGTCTTGAGCTCGCGTACCCTGCCGACGTAGGCGATGCGATCGAGATCGCGATGCTGCTTCGTGATGAGAAGCCCGACGTCGGTGCCGCCGCCAAGGATGGTGGCGTCAGGCTGCGTCACTAGGAAGCGGGAGAGCTCATCGACCGTCACGGGCGCGAAAAAGCCGCGCACCTCTGTCGCATCCTGCGGCAGCGCTGCGAGGCGCGCCTTGCGTGCCTCGTCTTCGCTTCGCTCAGCGGCGGAGGGCGCTGATGCCGTGGCTCGTCCGCCCGCTTCGACGATGGGGCGGTAGCCGGTGCAGCGGCAGAGATTGCCGGCGATCGCGTCGGCGATCGGCAGGCGTGCGCCACTCTTGCAGTGCGCGTAGAGCGCCATCACAAAGCCCGGTGTGCAGAAACCGCATTGCGAGCCGTGGCACTCGGCTATCGCCTGTTGCACCGGGTGAAGGCTCGCGCCGTCTTTTAGCGCCTCCACGGTGATGACCTCTTTGCCGTCGAGCGCGCCGAGGCACAGGATGCAGGCATTGACCGGCTGGTAACGAAGCCCGCCGTCGTGCAGGTCCGCGAGCACCACGGTGCAGGCGCCGCAATCGCCCTCGGCGCACCCCTCCTTGGTGCCAACAAGACGCCGCGCCTCGCGCAGCCAGGTGAGCAGCATGCGCGCTGGATCCACGTCGGCGAGCGAAAGGCGCTCGCCGTTAAGAATGAACTCGAGGGTGGCTCTCACGGGAAGGGCCAGCCTAGGCCGGCGCTCCCCGGATTGTCAACCAAACCGCCGCATTTTTGTTGACAATCGAGTTCCTGCCACCTAGCCTCGCGCGATGTCCGCCCCGCGCAACGGCCGCGCCACCGAAGACCGGATGTTTAGCGCGATCGTCGACGCCATTCTCGACCAGCGGCTCGCGCCCGGCACCAAGTTGAAGGAACGCGAGCTCGCCGAGATCTTCGGCGCGAGCCGGGCGGCGGTGCGCACGGTGCTCAACCGCCTCGGCCACAGCCTGCTGGTCGAGCTGCGTCCGAACCGCGGCGCCATCATCGCCAACCCGAGCGCCGAAGAGACGCGCGATCTGCTCGACGCGCGTCGCCTGCTCGAGGCGGCGCTGGTGCAGCGGCTCGCGCGCACACTCGGCGCGAAGGACGTGGCGGCACTGCGCCGCTTCGTTGCCGAGGAAAAGCGCGCCTACGAGCGGGGCGATCTCAAGCAGGGCAAGCGCCTTTCCATCCAGTTCCACAAGCTGCTCGCGGAAGCCGCCGGCAACGCCACGCTCGACCGCTTCATGGAGCAACTCATCTGCCGCACGCCGCTTCTCGGCAACGGCGGCAACGGCCGCGCATTTTGCGGCGCCGACGAGCACCACGAGATCGTCGAGGCGCTCGCGCGGCGCGACGGCACGGCGGCGGCGCGGCGCATGACCGAACATCTCGCGCATCTCGAGAAGGAACTCATGCGAGAAGAAGCGCCCGCAGCGGCGAGCGTGATGGAGGCGCTGCGCGCGTGAGGCGTTTCGAGTACTACGAGCCGGCCACGCTCGACGACGCGGTGGCGCTCCTTGGCCGTCATCGCGGCGCCGCGAGCGTCCTCGCCGGCGGCACCGATCTGCTGGTGGAGATGAAGGAGCAGCTCCGCCGGCCGCAGCACGTCGTCAACATCAAGAGGATTCCCGGCATCGCGAGCTTCGATTACGACGATCGCGGCGGCCTGCGCATCGGCGCGCTGGTAACGGCGCGCGCGATCGAGACCTCGCCGGTCGTGCTGGCCAAATATCCGGGGCTTGCGCAGGCGGCGCGCGAGCTGGGCTCGGTCCAGATCCGTAACCGGGCGACGCTCGTCGGCAACGTCTGCCGCGCGTCACCCTCCGCCGATACGCTGCCGCCGCTGATTGCCGACCGCGCGTGGGCAAAGCTTTATGGATCGGCCGGCGAGCGCACGGTCGAGCTGGAACAGTTCTTCACCGGGCCGGGGCGCACGCTGCTCGCGCCTGACGAATTGGTGATCGAGCTCGTCGTGCCGCCACCAGCGCCGCACACCGGGAAGGTGTACATCAAGCATGGCCGACGCAAGGCAATGGAGCTCGCCACCGTAGGTGTTGCCGTGGCGTTGACGCTCGAAGGCGGGCGCTGCGCCGATGTCAGCATCGTGCTCGGCGCGGTCGCGCCAACGCCTATTCGCGCGCGCACCGCCGAAGATGCGCTGCGCGGCCAGCCGGCCGATGAGACGCGCATCGCGGATGCCGCGCGCGCGGCGCGCTCGGAGGCGCGGCCGATCAGCAACGTGCGGGCGAGCGCCGATTACCGCAGCGAGATGGTCGACGTGCTGACGCGCCGGGCGCTCGAGCGGGCGCGGGAGCTGGCGCTTGAGTAAAACGATTACGCTCACCATCAACGGTGAGCGCTGCGAGCTCGCCGTCGAGGGCTATCGCACGCTGCTCGATACGCTGCGCAACGAAGCGGGCCTTACGGGCACCAAGAAGGGCTGCGATGTCGGCGACTGCGGCGCCTGCACGGTGATCCTGGATGGCAAGCCAGTCTGCTCGTGTCTCGTACTCGCGGCAGAGGCCGACGGCGCCGCGGTGCAGACGATCGAGGGTCTCGGCAAGAACGGCAAGCTGCATCCGCTGCAGGAGAGCTTTGTGCGCTACGGTGGCGCGCAATGCGGCTTCTGCACGCCGGGCATGATCATGATGGCGAAGGCGCTGCTCGACGCGAATCCGAGACCGAGCGAAGAGGAGATCCGCTTCGCCATCGCCGGCAACATTTGCCGCTGCACCGGCTACACCAAGATCATCGAAGCGATCCAGGCGGCGGCCGAGGAATGAGCGACCTTTCCGTCATCGGCACGAGCGTGCGGCGTCCGGACGTGCCGGGCAAGGTGACGGGGCACGCGCGCTATGCGGGCGACATCGCGCTGCCCGGCATGCTGCATGCGAAGATCAAGAGGAGCACGATCGCGCACGCCCACATCCGGCGTATCGACGTGAGCCGCGCGGCGGCGCTGCCGGGCGTAAGGGCGGTGCTGACGCACGAGACCGTGCCACGCGTGCTGCATTACGGTTCACCGCATCCGCGCTCGGCCTCGGTGACGCGCGATCAGTACATCCTCGATCGCAAGGTGCGCTACTGGGGCGAGGGCGTGGCCGCAGTCGCGGCCGAGTCGGAAGAGATCGCGGAGGAAGCGCTCGATCTGATCGAGGTCGAATACGAGCCACTGCCGGCGGCGCTGACCGTGGAGCAGGCGCTCGCGCCCGGTGCGCCAGTGATCCATGAGCGGCCGGACAACCTGGTGGTCGAGCCGGTGCTCGTGAAGCGCGGCGACATCGACCGCGGCTTTGCCGAGGCCGATTTCGTCATCGAAGGCACGTACGAGCTCGGCCGCCCGACCCCCGCGTATATGGAGCCGAACGTCTGTCTCTGCCAGTGGGACGCCGAAGGCCGGCTCACCGCTTGGATCTCGACGCAGACGCCGTTCATGGTGCGCGGCATTCTCGCCGAGGTGCTCGGGGTTCCACTTTCCAAGGTACGCGTGCTCGTCGACCACATGGGCGGCGGGTTTGGCGCGAAGCAGGACCTTTTCCAGACGGAATTTCTCTGCGCGCTGCTCGCTCGCGAGGCCGGGCGGCCAGTGCGCCTCGAGTTCACGCGCAAGGAGACGTTTCTCGGCGGCCGCTCGCGGCATCCGGGGACGGTCTGGCTCAAGCAGGGCTTTACGAAGGACGGACGCATCACGGCGCGCCAGGGGCGCGTCACCCTGAATTCGGGCGCCTACGGCTCGCATGCGCCCGGCGTCACGTCGGTCGGCACTTGGGCGCTGACGTCGCTCTATCGCTGCGACAACGTGCATCTGGAAGGACGCGCCGTGTACACGAATACGCCGATCGCCGGCGCCTACCGCGGCTACGGCGTGGTGCAGACGTACTACGCGCTCGATTGCCAGTTGGACGAAGCGGCCGAGCGTCTCGGCATCGATGCGGCGGAGCTGAAACTGCGCAATGCCGTGCGCGAGGGCGACCTCTCGCCGTCGGGCCATCCCATCGTCGGGCATGGGCTGGAGGATTGCATCCGGCGCGGCAGGCAGGAGACGAACTGGCCGCCGACGAAAGCGAAACAAGCGGGCCGTCGGCGCCGCGGTTGGGGCATGGGCTGCGAGATGCACGGCTCGAGCGCATATCCCGGCATCAAGGAGCAGGGCAACGCGACGGTGCGCATGAACGAGGACGGCACGCTGCAGCTCTTCACCGGCACCACGGGCCTCGGCACCGGCGCGCACACAGCGCTCGCGCAGGTGGTGGCCGAGGAAATCGGCGTGCGCTTCGACGATGTCTCGGTCGTGCACGGCGACACCGACGTCGTGCCGTGGGACATCGGCGCCTTTGCCAGCCACACGACCTACATGGGCGGACGCGCCGCGCAAATGGCGGCCGCCGAGGTGCGCAGGCAACTCCTGGAGCGCGCGGCCGAGGCGCTCGAGGCGGCGCCCGGTGATCTCGAGATACGCCAGGGAATCATTTCCGTGACCGGCTCGGATCGTCGCATCAGCGTGCGCGATGCGATCGCGCCGCAAAAAGGCGTGCCCTCGGTGCAGCTCGTCGCCACGGCGACCTACCGGCCGACGAAGTCCTACTCCTTCGCCGCGCACTTCGTCGAAGTGCAGGTCGACGTCGAGACCGGCCAGATCGACGTCCTGCAGGTGATCGCCGTGCACGAGATCGGACGCGTGATTCATCCGGTCGCGGCCGCCGGGCAGATCGAGGGCGGCATCCAGCAGGGCATCGGCCACACGCTCACCGAGGACTACGTCATCGACCTGAAGGACGGGCGCTCGCTGAATGCGGGATTCGTCGACTACAAGATGCCACTTTCGATGGACATGCCGCCGATCCGCACGGTCATTCTCGAGACGGCGCCCGACCCCGGCGGCCCGTTCGGCGCCAAGGGCGTCGGCGAAGACCCGATCATTGCCATCGGCCCGGCGATCGCCAACGCGGTCCACGACGCCACGGGCGTGCGCTTTCGCCACTATCCGATCACGCCCGAGCACGTCGTGCAGGCGATGAAAGCACGGAGTTCGAAATGAAGGTCAAGGCCGCGGTAGCGTACGAGGCGGGCAAGCCGCTCGCGATCGAAACGGTCGAGCTTGATGGCCCCAAGGCGGGCGAAGTGCTGGTGGAGATCAAGGCCACGGGCGTGTGCCACACCGACGAGTACACGCGCTCGGGACAGGACTCCGAGGGCCTCTTCCCGTCGATTCTCGGCCACGAGGGCGCGGGCATCGTCGTCGACGTCGGCCCGGGCGTCACCAGCGTGAAAAAGGACGACCACGTCATTCCGCTCTATACGCCCGAATGCCGCGCGTGCAAGTCATGCTTGTCGCGCAAGACCAATCTCTGCACCGCCATTCGCGCCACCCAGGGCAAGGGGGTCATGCCCGATGGCACGAGCCGCTTCTCGTTGGGCGGCAAGAAGATCCATCACTACATGGGCTGCTCGACCTTCGCCAATTACAGCGTGCTGCCGGAGATCGCAGTGGCGAAGATTCGTGAGGACGCGCCCTTCGATAGCGTGTGCTACATCGGCTGCGGCGTGACGACCGGCATCGGCGCGGTGATCAACACGGCGAAGGTCGAGCCGGGCGCGAATGTGGTGGTGTTCGGTCTGGGTGGCATCGGGCTCAACGTCGTGCAGGGCGCGAGGATGGTCGGCGCCAACATGATCGTCGGCGTCGACCTCAACCCGAAGCGCGAGGCGCTGGCGCGCAAATTCGGCCTGACGCACTTCGTCAACCCGAAGGAAGCCAAAGGCGATCTCGTGGCGCACTTGGTCGAGCTCACCAGCGGCGGCGCCGACTACAGCTTTGAATGCGTCGGCAACGTCGAGCTCATGCGCCAGGCGCTCGAGTGCTGCCACCGCGGCTGGGGCGTGTCGGTGATCATCGGCGTCGCCGGCGCGGGCCAGGAAATCCGCACCCGACCGTTCCAGCTCGTCACGGGACGCGTGTGGAAAGGCACCGCCTTCGGCGGCGCGAGGGGCCGCACGGACGTGCCGAGGATCGTCGACTGGTACATGGAGAAAAAGATCAACATCGATGATCTCATCACGCACAAGCTCGCGCTTGCGGACATCAACAAGGCTTTCGACCTGATGCACGCGGGCGAGTCGATCCGCAGTGTCGTGGTGTACTGATGGCGCCGATACCGGTGACCATCCTCACGGGCTTTCTCGGGGCGGGAAAGACTACGCTCCTCAACTACATCCTCACCGAGCGCCACGGCCATCGCATCGCCGTGATCGAAAACGAGTTCGGCGAGATCAACATCGATTCGGAGCTGGTGCTCTCCTCCGATGAGGAGATCTTCGAGCTCACCAACGGCTGCGTGTGCTGCGTTGCCACCGCGCGCGCGGATCTCCTGCGCATCCTGGAGAAGCTCCTCGCGCGCCGCGAGCGGCTCGACCATATCCTGGTCGAGACGAGCGGCCTTGCCGATCCGTCTCCGGTGGCGCAGACCTTCTTCGTCGATCCGGTCGCGGGCGGGGTGAATCTCGACGCGATTGTGACGATGGTCGATGCGAAGCACGCCGCCGAGGACGTCGGCCTCAATCAGCAGGCGGTCGACCAGATCGTGATCGCCGACCGCATCATCGTCAACAAGATCGATCTCGTCGACCACAGCGAGCTGGCGGAGCTCGAGAAGCGGGTGCGCGCACTCAACGCCACCGCGCCCATCCTTCACTCGAGCCATGCCAAGGTCGAGCTCGAAAGCATCCTCGGCATCGGCGCTTTCGGCTCGCAGCGCGCGAGCTTCTCGCTCGACGAGGACGAGCACAGCCACGACCCGGCGCTCGAATCCGCGTCGTTCGTGTTCGAGCGGCCGTTCGACCGCGCGAAGCTCGAGGACTGGGTGCAGGCGCTCGTCGCCGAACGCGGCGACGATATCTGGCGCATGAAGGGCATCGTGGCGCTGGCGAGCGAGCCGCGCCGCTACGTGCTGCAGGGCGTGCGGCGCATGACCGATCTCAAGCCGGCCGACGCCTGGGGCGCGGAGAAGCCGCTGAGCAAGCTGGTCTTCATCGGCCGCAACCTCGACCGCGCAAGGCTCGAGCGCGGCCTAGCCGGCAGCCTCGCTTAATCGGCGACGATAGACGCCGAGCCCGGCGATCGCGACGACAGACGCGGCGAGCAATCCGACGAGCAGCGCGAGCGCCGCGCCCGTCCCCGCGGCGGCGTAGGCGGCGAGCGCAAGCGGCGGCCCGAGCAGGTTGCCGACGTTGATGGTCTGCGTGCAGATGCCGGAGAACGAGCCGAGCTCTCCCGGCGGCGCCACCCGCGGCATCATCGCCGAGAGCAGCCCCGGCAGTATGCCGGCCGCGATCTGGAACACGAGGAAGAGCGCAAGCGCCGGCCAGAGCGGCGCCGCGAACGCGCCGGCGATACTGACGGCGGCGACGAGCGCGGCGAGCACGAAGACTGTCAACGGGGTCATGCCGCGTTCGAGCAGCCAGCCCGGCGCGATGCGGCCGACGATCGCCGGCAGCGCGGCAAGCGCGGTGAGGCTCGCGATCTGCGCGACGGAAAGGCCGCTCCTCGCCGCGAGCGCGACCGGCGTCACGGCCACGGCGGCGAGAATTACGGCGCACGTGGCGCCGAAGGCGAGCGCCGTGCGGCTCGCCGGCGCCTGCCGGACCACGCCCCAGCTCGAGCCGCGGCTACGCCGCTCGGCCGACGGCGCAACGCAGAGGCGCAGCGCGAGCGCGGCGGCCGCGAGCACCACGGCATGCGCCGGGCCGAGGGTCGAGAGCGGTGCGTCGTTCGCGGCAAAGGCGGCGCCCCACTGGCCAAGCGCGAAGCCGATCGGCGCGAAGCTCGACCAGATCGAAAGCGCAAGCGCGCTACGCCCCGGCAGGCTCTCGGCCACGAGCACCGTTCCGGCGATGACGAGCAGACTGTAGCCGACGCCTTCGACCACGCGCAGCGTCACCAGCGTCGCGAATGAGTTCGAATAGCCGCTTGCGAAGCTCGCGATCGCGGCGACGAGCAGCCCGACGATGGCCACGCGACGCGCGCCAAAGCGGTCGGAGAGCGCGCCAAAGCTCCAGCCGGCGAGCGCGCCCGGCAGCATGACGCAGGACACCGCGAGGCCGGCGAGGCCGAGCGCGACACCGTAGGTGCGGGCGATCCAGTCGAGGTGCGGGACGAGCTTCCCGAGCGACGCCGCGGAGACGAAGCCCGCCGCAAGGACGACGGAGAAGCGAGCCGCGGCGCTCAGCTGCGTTCGAGGATCTGCCGCGCGCGCGCCATCGCCTGCTCAGAGACGCGGGCGCGGACGCCTTCGAACTTCGGGCCGCGGGTCGCGTCGAGGCCCATGCGCGAGGTGGTGCCGACGGCAGAGGCCGACGGATCGAGCGCATTGCCCGGCAGGCCTTCGATGATCAGTACGTCTTTGTGCGGCTGGAAGTGGGTGGCGAGCGCCCACATCACCTGCGAATCGTCGGTCAGATCGATGTCCTCATCGACCGCGATCACCGTCTTCAGGTAGGGGTCCCAGCCGAGCAGCGCGAGCATGACCTGGCGCGCCTCGCCTTCGCGCCGCGCGCGCAACGCGACGTAGGCGTGGAAGTGCACGCCCGAGTTCGGATAGTGCAGGCGCGTCACGCTCGGGAAGCGCTCCATCAGCTTCTCCGCCATCTCCGACTCGCGCGGCACGCGCGAGAGGTTGAGGTGTTCGGGCGAGTTGCCGCCGAGCACATCGACCAGGATCGCGTCCTTGCGCCGCATGACGGCCTCGACCCGGAACAGCGTATTGGTCGTACGGTTGGATGAATAACCGGTGAACTCGCCGAACGGACCTTCGTCCACCTTCGCCTCCGGATCGAGCGTGCCCTCCAGCACGATCTCGGCCGCGGCGGGCACGCCGATGCCATGCTTCGGCGTCTTCACGACCGCTAGCGGCTCGCCCATCAGCCCGCCGGCGATGCGGCGCTCGTCGGCGCCGTAAGCCACGCGTGCCGAGGCGGCCATCATGAACAGCGGATGAGCGCCGATCACCATGGCGATCGGCAGCGGCCGCTTTTTCTCCCTGGCGATCTCGAGCGCGCGCCACAGATGGCCGCGGGAATGCAGGCTCGTCGCGAGCTCGGTTTTCGAATGGACCATTGCCCGGTGGTAGCTGAGGTTGCCAGGCTCCTCGCACACCACGAGGCCGTTGGTGATGTAAGGCGCCCTGTCGGTCTCGAAGTGCTTCAGCAGCGGCAGCTTAGTCAGATCGACGCGCTCATCCACCGAATCGAGCACCGGCCCCTTCGCCACCGGCTGCGGATCCACGGCGCGACGAGCCTTCTCCTGATATGTGCGATGTATTTCCGTTAGCGGGCAGGCCAGAAGCCGCGCAATGCGCTCGCGCGAGGAGAAGAGGTTGGTGACCACCCGCGTGCCGGCGACGCGCTCGCAGACGAGCAGCGGATAGCGGCCCTGCGCGGCCAGCGCCCCGGCGAGCGCGGTCACCTCCTGGTCGGGCGAAACCTCGTCTCCGACGACCAGGACGTCGTCGGCGTGCTGCGCGCGGTATTGCTCGAGAAAGGCGTGAAAATCCTGTCTCACTTCACGCCGGCGTAGGTGTCCTTTAGCCGCGCCTTGGCCTCGTCCATGTTGCGCGGCGGCGGCGTGGTCTTGATCCCGCACATGCGCGCGATGTTGTTGCCGAGGTAGTCCTCGAGGCCGTCCTCGTCGAGGTTCATGCCGTGGGGCGGCGGCATGCATAGCACCTCGAGCTCGCGCAGCCACATGCCGGGCTCATTCGGCGGCGAGTCGGTGCCGAAGACGATCTTGTGGCGCGGCAGCTCTTTTGCGAACTCGACCATGCGCGCCTGGAAGGTCCAGCCCGACTCGCAGACGACGTTCTTCGTGTCCATCGCCATCCAGAACGCCTCGAACGAGTAGTTGCCGCCGGTCTGGATGCCGAAGTGGGCGATGATGAACTTGACCATCGGAAACTCGCGGATCACCGGGTAGAACTGCGTCGGGATGCTGTAGGGGCCGTCACCGGTATGGATCAGCACCACCACGTCGTACTTGGCGCACATTTTCATCGCCGGGCGCAGCCAGTCGAGCGCGCGGTCGGGGCGGTAGTTATGCATGTTGGAGTGCAGCTTGAGCATCTTGAAGCCGTACTCCTTGACGTGGAACTCGAGCTCGAGCGCGCTTTCCTCGGGGCCGAAGCGCGGATTCAGCATGAAGTTGCCGATGAAGCGATCCGGATACTTCTGCGTCAGCTCGGCGATGTACGCCATGTAGTCGCGGATGCCCTCGCGCCCGGTGCGCCCGCCGATGCGGTGTACGGTATTCCCCGGCGGCGGCATGATGAAGCCCATGTCGATGCGCCGCGGCTTGCCGTTGATCATGTACGGGCCGTCCATCAGCTTCAGCATCCGCTCGCCGTTGAAGGGCGTGCCGGTATGGCGCCAGGCCTCGTCGACGAGATTCGTCGGGTGCAGGTGCGTGTCGATGATCATGCGGGCACCTTCATGCGTGCATTGGCCTCCTCCACGTTTCGCGGCGGTGGCGTGGTCTTCAGGCCGAGCATGCGCGCGGTGTTATTGCCGAGGTAGTCCTCGAGCGTGTCCTCGTCGAGGTTCATGCCCTGCGGCGGCTCGGTGCACAGCACTTCTAGATGGCGCAGCCACATGCCGAATTCGTTCGGCGGCGTATCGGTGCCGAAGAGGATCTTGTGCTTGGGCAGGTCCTTGGCGAACTCGACGATGCGCGATTGCAGGCACCAGCCCGATTCGCAATAGACGTTCGGCAGCTCCATCGCCCACTGGAAGGGCTCGAAGCAGTAGACGCCACCCGTCTGCACGCCGAAGTGCGCCATCACGAAATTCACCTTCGGGAATTCCTTGATGAGCGGCACCCATTCGGTCGGGATGCTGTAAGGCCCGTCGCCGGTGTGCAGCTTGACCAGCGGCACGCCGAGCTCCTGGGCTTTTCGCAGCGCCGGCCGCACCCAGTCCTTGGCGCGATCGGGTCGGTAGGCGTGCATGTTGGCGTGCAGCTGCAGCATCTTGAAGCCGTATTCCTTCACGTGCCGCTCGAACTCATCGACGCCGTCCTGCACGCCATAGCGCGGGTTGTAGACGAAGCAGCCGATGAATCGATCAGGATATTTCTTCACCAGCTCGACCGTGTACGCCATGTAGGCGCGGATGCCCTCGCGATGATCGAGGTGATCGTTATCGAAGTTGTGCAGCGTGTTGCCCTGCGGCGGCTGGATGAACGCCTTGTCGATACGCCGCGGCTTGCCGTTCACGTAGTAGGGACCGTCCATCATCCTCAGCAGCCGCTCGCCGGTGAACGGATCGCCGTCGTGCCGCCAGGCGCTGTCGATCACTTTCGTCGGGTAACAGCTGAGATCGATGATCATGCGCGAGCTCCGGTCAAGACAGGGTGATGGGCAATTTCCGACCGGCCGCAGTAATTGCCTCGGGCCGGCTGACCGCTTATACCCACGGCGGGAAATGTATCACTTTAGGCAGGCACGCTGCCGCGCACCGTCGTGCGGTACATCAATCTGCGCAGCGGCAGGTCGTAATCGAAATTCGCCTTGTGCTGCACGGCGACGTTGTCCCACATGAGGAGATCGCCCGCGCGCCACGCGTGCTCGTAGCGAAACTCCGGCTTGACGATGTGCGAGCAGAGCTCGGCGAGCAGCCGCGCTCCTTCTTCCTCGGGCAAGCCAACGATGCTTGCGGTATGGCCCTCGTTGACGAACAGCCCTTTGCGCCCGGTCACCGGATGCGTGCGCACAATCGGCACTTCGACATCGGGAACGCTTTTCAGCTGTTCCTCGCTCAGTACGTGCTCCTGCACCGTGCGAGCGCCGCGTGCTTGTTCCTCGCGCTGCGCCTGCACGTTCTTGGCGCGGTAGTAACGGTAGCTGTGGACGTTCCGCAGCCCTTGCACGCGCCGCTTCAGTTCCTCAGGGAGCGCTTCGTAGGCAGCGACGGTGCTGGCGAAGCTGGTCGCGCCGAGCACGCGGCCGTCCTTGGCGGGCACCTCGAGCGCATAAAGCGCGGAGAGGAGGCTCGGCACCTGCTTGTACGAGAGGTCGCTGTGCCAGAAGCGTCCCGCGTCCTGCACGCCGATCGCGCTCCCGCTCTCGTCGAGCACGTTGGAGACGATCAGGATTTCAGGGTGGTCCGCGAGGCGATGCTCCTTGCGCACGTGGTGCTCGAGCTCGCCGAAGCGCCGCGTGAAAGCGACCTGCTGCGAAGGCGTGAGCTTCTGACCGCGAAACACCACGACCTGGTGTTCGAAGAATGCGTCCGCAATCGCGGCGAAGGTGGCGTCGTCCAGCTCGCGCGACAGGTCGACGCCCGCGATTTCGGCGCCGAGGTGCCGCCCCATTTTGATGACGCGCATCGTTAGGGTTTGAGGTAGCTCTCGAGCTCGACCGGCGGATAGGCGACCTTGATGTAGCGGCTGCGCTTCTCCGCCGGCAGTGTGGCGTCGATGATTGCCTTGCCGACGATGCCGTGGGCGTCGGAGCTCGGGTCGAGCTCATTGGTGTGCGCGTTCTCGATCACCGAAAAGCCGCGGTCCCAGCGCGCGCGGGTGGAGAGCGCCCACATCACGTCGGCGGCATCGAAGATGTTTACGTCGCTGTCCACCACGATCACGGTCTTAAAGTTGACGTGCGCCGCCATGGCGGCGAGCGCGACGTTCTTTGCCTCGCCGGGCTCGGGGTTCTCGAGCGCGATGATGGCCGTGAAGCCCCCCGAGTAAGGCGGAAGATGCACCGCCGTGACGCGCGGCGTCATGTGGCGCGCGAACCGCTCGAGGAGCGGCTCGCGCGTGATCATGTTGCCGACGCTCACGTGCTCGTAGCCGCCGCCATTCATGGTCTGGAAGATCGGCGTCTTGCGATGTGTGATCGCGGTGATGCGCGCGACATGTTTCGGATCGGCGCCGGAGTAGTGCCCGGTGAATTCCGCCATCGGTCCTTCCATCTGGCGCTCGCCGGCGAGTACCTCGCCTTCGATGATGATCTCCGCCGTTGCCGGCACCATCACGTCGCAGGTCTGTGCCCGCACCACGGGGATCGGTGCGCCGCGCAGCGCGCCGGCAACTTCGTACTCGTCGCCGTCGTAGCGGAACGCCGCGGCCATCATCACCACCGGGTCGGGGCCGATCGCGACGCAGAAGGGCAGGTTCTTGCCCTGCGGCTCCAGCTTGTCGAAGAACGATTTGATGTGGCGCCAGATGTTCATGCTGATGCCGGCGCGATCGGCGCCGTAGATCTGCATGCGGTTGTAGGAGAGGTTGTGGCGCCCGCTGTCGGGATCGCGTGCGATGGCGACGCCGGCGGTGATGAAGGCGCCGGCATCGAGCGGCGAATGGGTGGGAATCGGCCAGCGGCCGAGGTCGGGCTTGCGCTCGACGACTTCGTGGCAGGGCGCGCTTCCCTTGTGCTCCGCCCGCGGCACCGGCTTCGCGGTCGCGCGCGCCATGCGCTCGCGCAGTTCGCCGGGCTCGCAGCCGAGCGCGAGCGCGATGCGCCGCGGCGAACTCAGCAGCGCGCCCGTCACCGGAATGTCGCAGTCCTTGACCGAGTGAAAGAAGGCCGCCTTGCCGGCGCGCTCGCAGGCGTTCAGCACGGCTCCGAGCTCCCGCACGCGATCGACCGGCCGCCGGATCTCGTACAGCTCGCCCGCGCGGCGCGCGGCGTCGAGGAAGCTCCGGAGGTCGTTAATGGCCATTCAAGAAATGGTGACTGTCACGATTTTCCCGGTTTTTCTCAGGCGCGGGCGTCCATGCCGCGGGTGGCCCAGCCGGTGAGCCGGCGCTCGAGCACGGCGAACACCTCGTACATCGCGATCGCCATCACGCTGATCACGACCAGGCCGGCAAAGACGAGCGGCATGCGCATCTGCGAGCCGGCCGACATCATGAGGTAGCCGATGCCGTCGTTGGAGGCGACCGTCTCGGAGACCACCGTGCCGATGAAGGCGAGCGTGATCGCCACCTTGAGCGAGGCGAAGAAGTAGGGAAGCGAGCGCGGCAGGCCGATCTTCAGGAGCACGTCGGTACGGCTCGCGCCGAGGGCGCGCAGCACGTCCTCGAGCTCGGGCTCGATGGTGGCGAGGCCGGTCGCCACGTTGACCGTGATTGGAAAAAAGCAGATCACGAACGCCGTCAGGATGGCGGGGATGGTGCCGATGCCGAACCAGACCACCAGCACGGGAACGAGCGCCGACTTGGGAACGCTGTTGAAGCCGACCATCAGCGGGTAGAGCGTGCGATACATGAGCCGCGAGGAGCCGACCAGCACGCCGAGCAGCACGCCGACGACCACGCCGATGGCGAATCCGGCCATCGTCGTCCAGAAGGTCTGCAGCGCGTGGCCGGAGATCGGCCCGGCGTACTGGGAGAGCGATGCCACGATCGCCGAGGGCGCCGGGAAGATGAAGTCTGAGACGTGGAAGACGCGGCAGATAAGCTCCCACAGGATGAGCAGCGCGGCGAGCACGAGCCACGGCGCCCAGGCTTCGAGTCTGCGTTGTCGCGCCGCCATGGCTCAGGCGGAGCGGATGCGGCCGATGCGCTCGCGCAACTCGCGCACGATCTCGGCGAAGTGATCGGTGTAGATAGCGTCGAGCTCGCGCGGCCGCGGCAGATCGATCGCGCGCCGCGCGAGGATCCTGCCCGGCCGCTTGCTCATCACATAGACGGTATCGGCGAGGAAGGTCGCTTCGCGCAGATCGTGCGTCACGAGCACGACCGTGAAGCGGTGGCGCGTCCACAGGTCGCGCAGCGTGCACCAGAGCTCTTCGCGCGTGAACGCGTCGAGCGCCGCGAACGGCTCGTCGAGCAACAGCAGCTTCGGCTCGTGCACGAGCGCGCGGCAGATCGAGACACGCTGCTGCATGCCGCCGGAAAGCTCCCAGGGAAAGCGGTGCTCGTAGCCTTCGAGACCCACCGAGCGCAGGAGCTCGATCGCCTTGCGCGCGTACGTTTCGCGGCTGCGGTTGAAGTTCGAGCGGTAGGGCTCGACGATCTCGAGCGGCAGCAGCACGTTGTCGAGCGCCGTGCGCCAGGGCAGGAGCGTGGCGTTCTGGAACGCCATGCCGACGATCTTCAGCGGCCCGCTGACGGCGCGGCCGCCGACCATCACGCTGCCCTTGCTCGCGCGGCGCAGCCCCGAGCAGAGCTTCATGAAGGTCGACTTGCCGCAGCCGCTCGGGCCGACCACCGCGATGAACTCGTGCTCCTGCATCGAGAGCGTCACGTCCTCGATGGCGTTACCGCTGACATCGTCGTACGCGAGATCGACGTGCTCGACCTCGACGAAGGCGTCGCTCATCCGCGCAGTATATTGTTCTCGTTTGCGCGGATTGCCCGCCACACGCGCTCGGGCGTGGCGGGCAGCTCCATGTGCTCGATCGCGAGCGCGTCGCAGACCGCGTTCACCACCGTGGCGAGCGCGGGCGTCGTGCCGCCTTCGCCGCCGCCGCGCAGCCCGAGCGGATGGCTCGCCGCCGGCACTTCGGAAAGCTCGGTGGTGAAAAACGGCAGCATGTCCGCCCGGGGTAGCGCATAGTCCATAAAGCTCGCCGAGAGCAATTGCGCGCTTTCCGGCTCATAGACGAGGCGCTCCCAGAGCGCCTGCCCAACGCCGGCGGCGATCCCGCCGTGCGTCTGCCCGTGCAGGATGAGCGGATTCACCGCGCGGCCAACGTCGTCGACCGACGTATAGCGCACGATCTGCACGACGCCAGTTTCCGGGTCGATCTCGACCTCGCATACCGCGCAGCCGAAGGGATACGAGGGGAGCGGCGTGGTCTCATCGTGAGCTCCCTCGAGTGGCGCGAGATCGAAGAGTCCGATTGAACGATCGGTGCCTTTCACCGTGAAGCGGCCCCGCGCGAACTCGATGTCGGACGCCGCCGCCTCCAGCTTTTCGGCGGCCGCGTCGCGGCCCTTGGCGACGACCTCGTCGCAGGCGCGCGCCATGACCACGGCGCCCATGCGCAGCGACCGGCCGGAGTGCGTGCCGCCGCCGATCGGCGCGCGGTCGGTATCGCCCGTGAGCAGATTGATCTGCGCGAGCTCGACCCCCAGCCATTCGGCGACGAGCTGCGCGAAGCTCGTCTCGTGTCCCTGGCCGGACGAGATCGTGCCGATGACGAGCTCGACGCGGCGGTCCGGGCGCACGCGGATCTCCGCGCGCTCGCGGGGATTGCCCGTGTTGAGCTCAATGTAATGGCCCATGCCAATGCCGCGCAGCCTGCCGCGCGAACGGGACTCCCAGCGGCGCTCTTCGAAGCTCGACCACTCGGCCAATGCAAGCGCGCGTGCCTGCACGGCGGCGTAGTCGCCACTGTCGTACACCAGCCCGAACGGGTTCTTGTAAGGGAAATCGCGCACCAGATTGCGCCGGCGCAGCTCCGCTCGATCGAAGCCGTGGCGTCGCGCCGCGATGTCGATCAGCCGCTCGATGACGAACATCACCTCCGGTCTGCCTGCAGCGCGATAAGGCGATGTCGCCATCGTATTGCTCAGCACCGCGCGTGCTCGCGCAGCAGCGTACGGCACCCGGTAGACGCTCGTCGATACGCCCACGCCCTTGGTGAGCGGCACGTAGGAGACGGCGTTCGCGCCGACGTTGCTCGTGTTCGCCGCGCGGAAGGCGAGAAAATTGCCTTGCGCATCGAGCGCGAGCTCCGCGTGCGAGACCAGATCGCGCGCGTGATCGTCCGTGAGAAAGGCTTCATGGCGCTCGGCGCGCCACTTCACCGGGCGGCCGACGCGCCGCGCCGCCCACGCGACGAGCGGGATCTCGGGATAGAGATAGTTGCGCGTGCCGTAATTGCCACCGACGTCGCGGGCGACAACGCGCACCGCGCTTTCCGGCACCCCGAGCGTCACCGCAAGATCGGCACGGTAGCGTTGCACGCCGCCGGAAGTCACGTACACCGTGTAGCGCTCGTCGTAGGCACCGAGCGCCGCTCGCGGCTCGAGCGGTACGCCGGTGACGCGGTTGATCGCAGTCTCCAGGCGCACCACGTGCGCCGCGCGCCGGAATGCGGCGTCGACGGCTGCAGGGTCGCCGAGATCGGCATCGACGCAGATGTTGGTGCCGAGGCTATCCCAGAGGCGCGGTGCACTGGGCGCGCTGGCATCGCGCGTGGCGCTCACGGCAGGCAGCGGCTCGTAGTCCACTTCGACCTGCTCGGCGGCATCGCGCGCCGCCATGGCGGTTTCGGCCACCACAACGGCGACGACTTCGCCGACGAAGCGCGCCTTGTCGGCGGCGATGGCGCTGCACGGCGGAATGGTGAAGGCCGAACCGTCGCGATTCTTGAGCACCACCTCGTGCGGATTGACGGTGACGGGACGATGCGGAATTGGCTGCAGGCCGTCGGCTGCGGCATCGCGCGCAGTGAGCACGGCAAGCACGCCGGGCATCGCGGCCGCCTGCGCGGTAGCAATACCCCGGATGCGTGCATGCGCATGGGGCGAGCGCACCATCGCGGCGTACGCCTGGCCGTCGAGATTGAAGTCGTCGCTGTAGCAGCCTCTGCCCGTGAGGAAGCGCTCGTCTTCCTTGCGCGCGACCGGTCTGCCGATACCCTCGCGCGCGCCGTGCGCGTTCCATTGCGGAAACGACATTTGCTCCTTAGTATTTCACGGCCGGGGGTATAAGCGTTCAGCCGTTCGCAGTCGGCGGGAAATTGCCCAGGTGCGCTTATATGATCGTCTACACGCCACCGCGCCCAGCGAAAACCATCCCGGTGGTCGATCTTGCCGGAGGCGACGCCGCGTCGCGGATTCACCAGGCGTGCCGCGAGACCGGCTTCTTCTACATCGAGAGCCACGGCGTGCCGCAGGCGCTACTCGATGCGCAGTTCGTTTGCGCGCGGCGCTTCTTCGCGCTGCCCCTCGAGCAGAAGCTGCGGCTCCACATGAAGAACTCGGCCTCCACCGCGGGCTACGAGCCGATCGGCGGCCAGGCGCTGGACAGCCAGGATGCGTGCGCGCGGAAGGCGCCGCCCGATCTCAAGGAAAGCTTCTACATGGCGATGGAGCTCCCCGATGAGCATCCCTGGGCGCAGAGGAAGATCCGCGGCTTCGGCCACAACCAGTGGCCGGATCTTCCCGGCTTCAGGACGCAGATGCTCGCCTACCAAGCGGCGATGCGCGCCCTCGGCGATCGCGTGCTGGCGACGATCGCGCGCTCGCTCGAGCTGCCCGAGAATTTTTTTGCGCCGTACTACGACTGGCCGGGGACCACGCTGCGGCTCCTGCGCTATCCGCCGCATCCGCGCGCGGCGCTCGCAAACCAGCTGGGCGCCGGCGCGCATACCGACTGGGGCGGGATCACGCTCCTCGCGCAGGACGAGCTCGGCGGCCTCGAGGTGAGGAACGTCGACGGCGAATGGATCCAGGCGCGGCCGATCCCTGGCACATTCGTCGTGAATCTCGGCGACCTGATGCAGCGCTGGACCAACGGCATCTATCGCTCGAACATGCACCGCGTGAAGAACAACAGCTCGAGCGAAGATCGCTATTCGATGCCGTTCTTCTACAGCCCACGGCCCGACTCACGCATCGAATGCATGCCGACGTGCACCGATGCCGCTCACCCGCCGAAATATCCGCCGTGCACGGCAACCGAACACACCGCCGAGATGTTTCGCCGCAGCTATGGCTTCTCCCCTTCCGCATCCCAGAGGAGTGCAATGTGAAAAGAGCTCTGCTCGCCCTGTTGCTCGTGCTGCTGTCGCCGCTCGCCGCGGCGCAGACCAAGATCAAGTTCACGCTGGACTGGAAGTTCGAGGGGCAGACATCGTTCATGTGGCTCGGCCTCGAGCGGGGCTATTTCCAGAAGGAGGGTCTCGATTTGCAGGTCGACGCGGGCAATGGCTCGACCGCCGCGATCCAGCGCATCCACACCGGCGCCTACGACGCGGGGCTTGGCGACACCTCGGCGCTCATCGAGTACTACGGCAACAACGCCGGCCAGACGCGGCTACAGATGGTGTACCTGCAGTACGACGAGGCGCCGATCGCCTATTACGCCTTCAAGAAGACCGGCGCGAAATCGATCGCCGACCTCGCGGGCAAGTCGATCGCGGCGGCCCCCTTCGAGGTGACGCGCAAGATGTTCCCGATCTTCGCGCACGCGGCGAAAATCGATCCCGCCTCGGTGAAATGGGTGTCGGTCGATCCGTCGCTTCGCACCAACGCCGTCATCAAGGGCGAAGCGTTCGCTTGCGGCGGTTTCATGAATATCCCGCTCGAATTCGAGGCCCGCGGCGTGAAGCGCGACGACCTTGTGCAGATGCGCGTCGCCGACGTCGGCGTGCGCGTCTACGGCAACGGCGTGCTCGTGTCGAGCAAGCTCCTGGCGGAGAACCCGAAGGCGGTGGCGGGGCTGGTGCGCGCGCTTAACCGCTCGTTCCGGGAGGCGCTCGCCGACCCGAAGACATCGGTGCAGGCGCTGAAGCGGCGCGAGCCGCTCGCGGAGGAGAAAACCGAGCTTGAGCGCTTCACGCTGCTCATGCCGGCGATCGTCACTGGTCGGGTGAAGGAGACCGGGCTCGGCGCGGTCGACATGCCTACGCTTGCCAGACAGATCGACTACGTCGCCGAGTCGGTGACGCTCAAGGAGAAGCCCAAGGCGGAGCAGCTGTTCAACACGAGCTTCCTGCCGCCGCGCGAGGAGCGGCTGCCGCTCAAGTAGTCCCCATGCTCGCAACCGCGGCGGCCGAGGCGCTCGCCGGCCTCAAGGAGGCGGGCATCGACTTCGTCGCTGGATTGCCCGACGGCTGGCAGCGCGAGCTCCACGAGTGGGTCGAGCGCGAGCCGGCAATCCGCTTCGTGCCGGTCTGCAACGAGGGTGTCGGCTTCTCGGTGTGCGCCGGCGCCTGGCTCGGCGGCAGGAAGACGGCGCTGGTCATGGAGAACTCGGGCCTGCGCGTCGCCTCCGAATACATCGCGCGCCTCTCGCTCGGCTGTGGCATCCCGGTCGTGTTGCTGCTCTCCTACCGCGGCGATCTCGGCGACACCGAGCACTGGTCGATCCCGCATCGCATCGTCTGCGAGCCGCTGCTCGACGCGCTGCGCATTCCGTATGCCGTGGTGCGTGAGCCGTCGGGCCTGCGCACCGCGATCAGGCGCGCGCATCGTCTCTCCGAGGCCCAGCTGCATCCCGCGGCGGTGCTCATCTCCGGCAATTGCATCTGGGATGATTGAGCGCTACGAGTGGCTGTCGCGCCTCGCGCGCCGCGTTCCCGACGGTGCGCTCGTCGTGTCGACCTATATCGGCGCGGTCGGCTTCGAGTGGGCGGCGCTCACCGAGGAGCATCCGCGCAGCGCCATGCTCGGCCAGATGGGCGATGTCATCGGTCTCGCGCTCGGCCTCGCGCTCGCGCTGCCAAAAAGAAGGATCGTCGGTCTCGATGGCGACGGCTCCGTGTTGATGGAGCTTGGCCAGCTCGTGGCGCTGGGGCAGGAAGCGCCCGCGAACCTCGTGGTGTTCGTCGCCGACAATGGCGTCTACGAGTCGATCGGCCGCGGCCCGCACGGTGCCCGTCCGACAGCCACCGCGGGCAAGGCAGACCTCGCGGCGATCGCGCGTGCCTGCGGCGTGCCGCATAGCGTGGATGTGCGCACCATGGAAGAGTTCGAGCGCGAGCTCGAGGCTGCGTTCGCGGCGCCCGGCTGCCGCTTCATCAACGTGCGCACCGCGCCCGGCCGTGCCCGCGTGCCGCCGCGGCAGGCCGACGGCATCGAGGACAAGTACCGCTTCGTGCGCTATGTGGAGAAGCTGGAAGGCATCCAGATCCTGCGGCTTGCGCGCCAGGATCGACAGCTCATGAAGTAGCTCAGCCTTCGCGCCGCACGGCGCTCTCGTGCCAGCGGCGAAGCGCGAAGTGGCTGACCATCGTCAGCAGAATGAAGATCAGGATACCGCTCGCCGTGATCATGAAGAGCGCGGCGAACATGCGCGGGATCTGCAACTGGTAGCCCGCCTCGAGGATGCGATAGGCGAGTCCGGACTGCACGCCGCCCGAGCCGGCGACGAACTCGGCGACGACCGCGCCGATCAGCGCGAGCCCGCCGCTGATGCGCAGCCCGCCGAGGAAGAACGGCAGCGCGCTCGGCAGGCGCAGGTACCAGAACACCTGGCGGCGCGATGCGCCGTAGAGCTCGAGGAGATTGAGCAGGTTGTGATCGGTGCTGTTGAGGCCGAGGGTGGTGTTCGAGACGATGGGGAAGAACGAGACGATCCACGCGCAGATGAGAAGCGCGCTCGCCGTGTCCTTCACCCAGATGATGATGAGCGGCGCGATGGCGACGATCGGCGTCACCTGCAGGATCACGGCATAGGGGAAGAAGCTGAGCTCGATCCACTTGGACTGCGCGAACAGGACGGCAATGGCGACGCCGAGCACCGTCGCCGCGGCGAGCGCGCCGAGCGTGATGAGGAGCGTCACCACGAGCGAAGGCGCGAGTATCGACCAGTCGCGCACCAGCGTTTGGGCGATGACCAGCGGCCCTGGCAGGATGTAGATCGGCACTTGGCCGACGCGCACGGCGATCTCCCAGGCGGCGAGCCCGACCAGCAGGATCGCAACCGGCGGCAGCACACGCATAAACAAACTGGCGTTCATGCGCGCATCGCCTCGGCGAGCCGCGCCGAGACGGCGCGGCATTGCTCGGCATACGTGCCGGAGGTGCGAAACGAGGGCTCGCGCCGCGAAGCCACGTCGATCGCCACTTCCGAGCTGACGCGCCCCGGGCGCGCGCTCATCACCAGGATGCGCGTCGAGAGATACACGGACTCGAAGACGCTGTGCGTCACGAACACCACGGTCCAGCGCTGGCTCGCCCAGAGCGCGAGCAGATCGTCGTTCAGCTTGAAGCGCGTAATCTCGTCGAGCGCGGCGAAAGGCTCGTCCATCAGCAGAATCTTCGGCTCCGCCACCAGGGCGCGCGCGATGGAGACGCGCATGCGCATGCCGCCCGAGAGCTCGCGCGGATAGGCGTCGCCGAAGCCGGCGAGACCGACCTGTTGCATGGCGCGCTCGATGCGGGGCGCTGCCTCGCTCTTAGGAACGCCGCGAACGCGTAGCGGCAGATAGATGTTGTTCACCACCGTCGCCCACGGCATGAGGGTGGCGTCCTGGAAGACGAAGCCGATGTCGCGCCGCGCGCCGTTCGACCATTCGATGCGTCCGGCGCTGACCTCGCCAAGCCCGGCGATCAGGCGCAACGCCGTGCTTTTGCCGCAGCCCGAGGGTCCGAGCAGGCTCAGGAACTCGCCATCGCGCACGGCGAGGTCCAGGCCCTTGAGGGCAACGATGCCGTTGGAATAGACCTTGTCGACGCCGCGCAGCGCGACGAGCGCGGCCCCCTCGCGCATCAACGCCTCATCAACGTTTGAGCGAGCGCTTCAGATCGAGGCCGTGGCCCTTGTTGACGAACTGCAGCGTGTAGCCTTTGCTGACATCGGTGTCGGCGGGATAGACGCCCGCCTTGATCATCTGGTCGGCGAACTCTTTCCACCGGGCATCGGTCATGGCGCCGATGCCGAGCTTCAGCGCATCGCCCGAGTCAGCGATGCCGTGCTCGAGCATTTTCGTGTGGCTGTAGGCGAGCTGCTCGTTGTCCATGTCCGGGTTGTCCTTCTGGATGAGCGCGTTCGCCGCCTTACGATCGCCGTAGAGATAGCTGTACCAGCCTTCGATCGTCGCGTCGACGAAGCGCTGCACTACGTCCGGGCGCTCTTTGACGAGCTTCTGCGTCGTCTCGAGCGTCGTCGCATACGACACATAACCGTTGTCGGCGAGCAGATGCACCACCGGCTGCACGCCGGCCTTGATTGCTTTGAGCGGCTCGCTCGTGAGGAAGCCTTGCATGATTGTCGACTTGTCGGCGAGGAACGGCGCCATGTTGAAGGTATACGGGCGGATCTGGTCGTCGCTGTAGCCGTAGCGCGCCTTGAGGAACTGCCAGTAGTTGTTGCGCGACGACGCGGCGATGAGGATCGGCTTGCCTTTCAAGGCGGCGAGCGAATCGTTGCCCTGGCCCGGATGCGCCATCAGGATGCGCGGGTCCTTCTGGAAGATCGCGGCGATCACCACGCCGGGGATGTTGTTCTTGACGAAGTTGAGCCCGTTGAAGCTGTCCGAGCCCATGTTGAAATCGATCGCGCCTGCCATCAAAAGCTGGAGGTGATTCACCTGCGGGCCGCCCTGGCGAATGGTGACGTCGAGCCCGTGTTTTGCGTAAATGCCGGTCGCCACGGCCTGGTAGTAGCCGCCGTGCTCGGCTTGCGCGCGCCAGTTCGTGCCCATCGTAAGCTTTACGGGCTGCTGCGCGTGCACGCTCGCGGTCAGCGCGGCGAGCGCAGCGATGGCGAAGATCTTCAGCGTCATGATGCTTTCTCCCCGTGCATGGTGCGAAACAATCATAGCGCGCCGGCAACCACGCGGCCGTTCACCAGCACGCAGCGCTTGAGCGGGCCGCTCGCCATGAGATCGGCGGCGTCGGCCGCATCGCTGATCAGCAAATCGGCGCGCGCGCCGACGCGAACACCGTAGTCCTCGAAGCCAAGCAGTTTGGCCGGCGCGCTCGTGATCATCTCGTATGCGCGCGGCAGGTCGTTGGAACCGAGGTGACCGGCGAGGAGCGCCCAGCGCCCGATCTCGAGGAGATCGCCGCTGCCCGTCGGCACAAAGGGGTCCTGGATGTTGTCCGAGCCGGCGGCGACCGTGACCCCGGCGGCGACGAGCTCGTGCACCCGAGTCAGCCCCCTCGGCGCGAGCTTCGTCGCACCGCGCCCCTGCAGGAAGAGGTTCGCCGCGGGGAGCGTCACCACGCCGATGCCGGCGCTGGCGAAGCCGTCGATCACGCGCGCTGCGTCGCCGACATCGAGCGCCGAGAGCGCTGCGCAGTGGCTCGCAACAACTTTGCCGGCCATGCCATGAGCGCGTGTGCGCTCGATGAGTGCATGGAAGTGCACTCGCGCTGCATCGAGGTGCTCGTCGAGATGCACGTCGATCGGCTTGCCGTGGCGCTCGGCGACTTCAAAGAGCATGTCGAGGAGCTCGGCCGGCCGCTCCGCGTGGGTGGGATTCGCGCTGACGATGTCGCCGCCCATGCGCAGCGCGTCCTCCATCCATTCACGCGCGGGGGCACCGACCTTGGTCGCGCCGCCGGTGAGGAATGGCGCGACCTGCACCCGCAGGCGGTCGCGCCAGCGCTCGCGCAAAGCGACCAGCGCTTCGACGCCGCGCAGCTTCGCTTCCGGATCGACGTTCGCGTGCGAGCGGATGGCCACCGTGCCGCGCTCGAGGCAGGCGGCGAGCGTGCGCTCGGCGCGCGGCAGGATGTCCTCGACGCTCATCGTCGTCGCGTAGCGCGCGAACTCGGCGATCGCGCCCTCGAGCGTGCCGAGCGGATTCTTCACCGCGCGCAACGTGCGCGTCTTGTCGAGGTGCTGATGCGCATCGATCAGGCCCGGGACGACGAGCCGGCCGCCAAGCTCGGCAACGCGCGCGCCGGCGGGCGCGTCGATTCTCGCCGCGATGCGCTCGATCCGCCCGCCGGCGCCGATCAGGAGATCGATGTTTTCAATGGCGCCGTCGAGACGGCCGCCGCGCATCAGAAGCGTCGACATGTGCCGCCAAATGCTAACCGGTTTGCTCCGACCACGGCCCTAGACGGTCAGGCGAATCGCTAGAATTTCGCATGGCACGCATCCCGTACGAAGACGAGATCATCATCTCGTGGGTGGAGCTCCATCGCGACGCCCGTTACCTCTCGGAAGTGCTGCACGCCAAGGGCGACTGGAAGGGCATCATCGCCGTGACGCGCGGCGGCCTGATTCCCGCGGCGCTGGTGGCGCGCGAGCTCGATATCCGGCTCGTGGACACGGTCTGCGTCACGAGCTATGACGCCGGCGCCGCCGGCGCAGCCGCGCAGGTGCAAAGTAGCGTGCGCGTACTGAAAGGCGTTACCGGCGACGGGCAGGGTTATCTCCTGATCGACGACCTCGTCGATACCGGGCGCACCGCGCAGGTCGTGCGGCAGCTCCTGCCGAAGGCCTACTTCGCGACGCTTTATGCCAAGCCCGCCGGCCGCGCGATCGTCGATACCTGCGTGAAGGAGTTCAAGCAGAACAAGTGGATCCACTTCCCGTGGGACATCGAGTACCGCTTCGCGACGCCGATCAAGGACGGCGGGCGCGTCACCGCGGGGCCGGGTTGAGCGCTATGCGTCTGTTCCTCGCGCTTCTCATCGGCATCGCGCCGGCGGCATTCGCGCAGGAAAGCTATCCGTCGAAGCCGATCCGCATGATTGTGCCGTTCGCCGCCGGCGGTCCGACGGACATCGTGGCGCGAGTAGTGAGCGCGAAAATGGCCGAGCAATTCGGCCAGCCGATCGTGGTCGAGAACCGCACCGGCGCCGGTGGCAACATCGGCGCCGAGGTCGTCGCCAAGGCGCCGGCCGATGGCTACACGTTGCTCATGGCGACGGTGTCCACGCATGCGATAAATCCCGGCCTCTACCGCACCATGCCGTACGACCCGATTCGCGACTTCGCGCCGATCGGACAAGTGGGTGTGACGCCGATCGTGCTCGCGGTACATCGCACGATCCCGGTTCAGGACGCGAAGGGTCTCGTCACCCTTCTGCGCGCGAACCCCGGGAAGTACAGCTACGGCTCCTCGGGGCTTGGCTCGATCCTGCATCTGTGCGGCGAGGCATTCAAATCGGCCGTTGGCGGCCTCGACATCGTGCACGTGCCTTACCGCGGCTCGGCGCCGATGATGGCGGACCTCGTCGGCGGGCAGATTGCGGTGGCGTTCGATGCGCTGCCGACAGTGCTGCCGCAATTGCAGGCCGGCGCGATCCGTGCGATCGGCGCCGGCATGGCGAACCGTACGCGGATGCTGCCCGAGCTGCCGACGCTGCAGGAGCAGGGCATTGCCGGCTTCGAGTGCTATACCTGGAACGCGATCCTCGCGCCGGCGCGTACTCCGGAGAAGATCGTGACGCAGCTTGCCGAGGCAATGGCGAAGGTGATGGCCGACCCGGCAGTGATCAAGCGGTTGCAGGACGCGGGCGTCGATCCGACGCCAGGCCAGACGCCGGAGAAGACCGCGGAATTCATCAAGGCCGAGCTCGCCAAGTGGGCGCCGATCATCCGCGCCTCGGGCGCGCACGTGGACTGAACATGCAGCTCGTCATCGGCAACAAGAACTACTCGTCCTGGTCGCTGCGTCCGTGGCTCGCGATGAAGGTGCTCGGCCTCGCGTTCGACGAGATCCGCATCCACCTGTACGGCCCCGGCTCGAAGGAGCGCATCCTCGCGCATTCGCCGGCGGGCAAGGTGCCCATCCTAAAAGACGGTCCGACGCTCGTCTGGGACTCGCTCGCGATCATCGAATACCTGGCGGAGCGCAATCCGCAGTTGTGGCCGCGCGATCGCGCCGAACGGGCAAGAGCGCGCTCGATTTCGGCGGAAATGCATTCGGGCTTCGCGCAACTGCGCGAGCACATGAGCATGAACGTGCGCAAGCGCTATCCCGGCAAGGGTCGCACGAGCGAAGTCGAGAAGGACATCACGCGCATCAGCGCCATCTGGGCCGAGGCGAAGGGACCCTTTCTCTATGGCGAGTTCACGGCCGCAGACGCCATGTACGCACCGGTGGTGTTGCGCTTTCGCACCTATGGGGTCGAGGGGCCCAACCGCAAATACATGGACGCGATGCTCGCGCTGCCCGCGATGCGCGAATGGGTCGAGGCGGCGGAGCGCGAACCCGAGTCGATTCCCGAGCTCGATCTTTACGGGTGAAGAGCTACGTCGTCGGCGGCGCCGTGCGCGACGAGCTTCTCGGGCTGCCCGTGCAGGATCGAGATCACGTGGTCGTCGGCTCGACGCCTGAGGAGATGGAGCGCGCGGGCTACAAGCCGGTCGGCAAGGATTTCCCCGTTTTCCTGCATCCGCAGACCCACGAGGAATACGCGCTCGCGCGCACCGAGCGCAAGAGCGGCCGCGGCTACAAAGGCTTCAGCGTGCACGCGGCGCCGGATGTGACGCTGGAAGAGGATCTCCGCCGGCGCGACCTCACCATCAACGCGATGGCCAAGGCCGAGGATGGCACGCTGATCGATCCGTACGGCGGCAAGCGCGATCTCGAGCAAGGCATCCTGCGCCATGTGAGCGAGGCGTTCGCGGAGGACCCGGTACGCATCCTGCGCGTCGCGCGCTTCGCGGCGCGCTTCGGCTTTCGCGTCGCGCCGGAAACGACGGCGCTGATGAAGCAGATGGTGGCGAGCGGCGAAGCCGATTACCTGGTGCCGGAGCGCGTCTGGCAGGAGTTCGCCAAAGGCCTGATGGAGCGCGAGCCCGAGCGGATGTTCGAGGTGCTCGAGGCCTGCAGCCTGCAGAAGAAGCTGCTGCCAGAGCTGCGCGAGCGCGTCGGCATCGCCGCCGGCTCGCTCGCCGTGCGCTTCGCGCGCCTTTGCTGGCCGCTGAAGGAGCCGGAAGTCGAGGCGCTCTGCGAGCGGCTCAGGCCGCCGAGCGACGTGCGCGAGCTCGCGCTCCTTGCCTGCCGCACGCGCGTGGCGCTGCGCGCGTCGCGCCTTGCCACGCCGCAGGCACTGCTCGAGCTCTTGAAGCGCGCAGACGCCTTCCGGCGGCCTGAGCGCTTCGAGCAACTGTTGGAGGTCGCGCACCGCGACGTGCCGATCGTCGACACGGCGCGCCTCGAGCGCGCGCTTGGCGCCGCGGCCGCGGTCGACGCGGGCGCGATCGCCGCACAGGCGCCGTCGCCGGCGGACATCCCGCGCCTGATCGACGAGCGGCGCATCGACGCGATCGCTCGCGCGCTATGAGGTTTTATCTCGCAGCGCTCTACCGCAATCTAGTGGCGGGCACCCGTCTCGCGGTTTTTCTGCCGGTGCGCGCCCTGGACTTCCGCGTCTCGCCAATCCACTACAGCGTACTGATCGCGTTCAATTTCGTCGTCTGGCTCGTGGCCGCGGCGCTGCGCACCGGAGCCGAGGGAGACTTCGACAGCGCCGCGCCCGCGATATTCCTCGCCTCGGTCCCGCTCGTCCTGCTGACGGCGCTGGTGGTGGTGCATATCTACAGTGCCGGCGAACGCCTGCTTCTCGTCGCCACGGCGCTCACGGCGAGCGACGCGCTCTTCGAGCTCGCGTCACTCGTCGTGCCGGCGATCGGCGCCTGGAGCGGTTTCGCGCGCGCGACGCTCCTGGTCTTCCTGGCCTGGCTGTGGGTCGTTTCGGTGCGTGCGGTCATGGTGTGCGTCGGTCGGCAGCGGCCGCAAGTGCTCAAAGGGGCGCTCGCGGTGACCGCGATGATCGCGATCGGCTTCTTTGCGTTCCCGCCTACCGAGGTGTGGAACGAGCCCGTAGACGCACAGGAGCCCGACCCGCTTGCCGACGAGCGGCTCTTCCATCTCCAGGGCCAGCTGATCGAGCGCGCGCTGGCCGCGATCCAGCCCGGGCGGAAGGGCGTGCGCGAGCTGTATTTCGTCGGCTTCGCGCCGGATGCGAGTCAGGACGTGTTCGTGAACGAGATGCGCTACGTGCGGCGCCTCTTCGACGAGCGCTATGGCACGGCCGGACATTCGATCGCGCTCGTCAACAGCCAGGAGGCGCTGGAAGAGTTTCCGCTCGCGAGCGTCACCAATCTCGAGCGCTCGCTGCGGCGGGTCGCCGAAAGAATGAACCGCGACGAGGACACGCTCTTCCTCTACATCAGCGCCCACGGCTACGCCGACTATCGCCTGTCGGCCGTGCAGCCGCCGCTCGAGCTTGCTTCGCTAACGCCTACGGCGCTTGCACGGCTGCTCCAGGATGCGGGCATCAAGTGGCGCGTGATCGTCGTCTCCGCCTGCTATGCCGGCGGCTACATCGAGCCGCTGCGCGACGACAACACCATCGTCATCGCCGCCGCTGCCGCCGAGCGTACTTCGTTCGGCTGCGAAGTCGGTCGCGACTTCACTTATTTCGGCGAAGCATACTTTCGCGATTCGCTCGCGCGCGCCTCCTCGTTCACGCAGGCGTTCGAGCTGGCCAAAGGCAGCGTCGCGAAGCGCGAAGCGGAGGAGGGACTCACGCCATCGCTGCCGCAGATGTGGGTCGGGCGCGCGATCGCCGAGCGCCTACAGCAGGCGGCCGATCGCCCAGACAAGCAGTGACAGCACGACGGTGGTGGCGAACGGGATGTAGTAGATGCGTCCGCGCACCGGAATCTGAAAGTCGCCGGGCAGGCGTCCGACGCGAAAGCGCCGCAGGAGCGGCGTCGCCGCCGATAGAATCACCAGCGCCAAAAACACCGTCACGAGCCACTTCACCATGATCGAACTCTATACCTGGAGCACGCCCAACGGCCGCAAGGTCTCCATCATGCTCGAGGAGTGCGGCCTGCCGTACAACGTGCACAAGATCAACATCGGCACGAACAGCGAGCAGTTCGCACCCGACTACCTGCGCATCAATCCCAACGGGAAAATACCTTCGATCGTCGATCCCGACGGCCCGGACGGCAAGCCGATCGCCATGATGGAGTCCGGCGCCATCCTGATTTACCTCGCCGGCAAGACCGGCAAGTTCCTGCCGCGCTCGATACGCGCCAAGTACGTCGCGCTGCAATGGCTCATGTTTCAGATGGGCGGCGTCGGGCCGATGTTCGGCCAGGCGCACCACTTCATGCGCGCGAAGAAGGATGAGATTCCCTACGGCACCGAGCGTTACGGCAAGGAGGCGAAGCGGCTCTACGGCGTGATGGACAAGCACCTCGCCGAGCACGCGTACTTCGCCGATGAGTACACGATCGCCGACATCGCCATCTATCCCTGGGTGGCGCGCTACGAATGGCACCGGGTCGACCTCGCCGAATTTGCCAACGTGAAGCGCTGGTTCGACGCGCTTGCCAAGCGAGGCGCCGTGCAACGCGGCATGGCGGTGCCGCAGGTCTAGCCGCGGCCAAGGACCCGGGCGAGGGCCGCCGGATCCACCGGTTTCACGAGGTGCAGGTCGAAGCCGGCCTCGCGCGTGCGTTTGCGATCCTCAGGCAGCCCGTAACCCGTCACCGCGACCAGGAACGGATGCTTGTCGAGCACTTCGGCGCGGATGTGCCGCGCGAGCTCGTAGCCGTCCATGCGCGGCAGGCCGATGTCGATGAGCGCGATCTCCGGTGGCGCGGCGCGCACGGCCGCGAGCGCGGCGATGCCGTCCGCGGCGGCGCGCACGCGATGTCCTTCGATCTCGAGCATGCGCTTGAGCGTCTCGCGCGCGTCATCGTTGTCTTCGACGATCAGTACATCGCGCACGGGGACTGGCGCCGCGGCGCGGGGACGCGCGCGGGCCGCCGCCGGCGGCTCGATCGCCGGCAGCCGTACGATGAAGACGCTGCCCGCGCCGGCGCCGGCGCTCTCGCAGGTCGCCGAGCCGCCGTGCAGCTCGGCAAGCCGGCGCACGAGCGTGAGGCCAATGCCGAGGCCGCCCTGCGAGCGGTCGAGCGGGCGCTCGCCCTGCACGAACGGCTCGAAGACGCGGGCCGCGAGCTCGGGCGGCATGCCGATGCCGGTATCGGCGACGCGCAGCAGCGCGTCGTCGCCGCCACGCTCCACCGACACGGTGATGGTGCCCCCTTCTGGCGTGAACTTGAGCGCGTTGCCGAGCAGGTTGCCGATGATCTGCTCCAGGCGCGTCGGGTCGGCATCGACCCAGACGCTCTTGAGCTGCTGCGCGAGGCGGCGCTCGGCGCCGCGGCCGCTCGCGCGCACGGTCGAGAGCGCGCGCGCTGCCGCCTCGGCGAGATCGAGCGGCTGGCGCTGCAGCACGATCTTGCCGGTCATCGCGCGCGCCGCGTCCAGCAGGTCGTCGGTCATCCGCGCGAGGTGCTGCACCTGCCGCGAGATGACGCCGCGCGCGTGCGAGCGCATTTCCTCGTCGACGCTCGCGAGCAGCTGGCTCGCGTTGGCGATGGCGCCGAGCGGGTTGCGCAGCTCGTGGCCGAGCATGGCGAGAAATTCGTCCTTCGAACGGTTCGCTTCCTCGGCGATGGCGCGCGCGGCGCGCTCGCGGCGCAGCAGTTCTTCGCGCTCGGCTTCGCCGCGCGCCCGCTCGTCGGCCGCGGCTGCGAGCGAATCGCTCACCTCGCGGATCTCGGCGATCGGCGTCTCGGGAAGCTTGAGCGGCTCGCGCCGGCCGAGGGCGCGGGCCGCGCTGCCGAGCTCGGCCACCGGCCGCGCGATGCCGCGTCCGACGTAGAGCGCCGCCGCTGCGGCGAGCGCGATCGAGAGAAGCAGGCCGCCGCCGTAGACGATAAGCGAGCGCAGCGCCGGCTGCTCGACGTACGCACGCGGTATGCCGACGGCCACCGTCCAGCCGGTCTCGCGCGAGCGGCTGAACGCCGTGTATACGCTCTCGCCCTCCAGCACCTGGGTCACGCCCGCGCCCTCCTCGCGGCTCTTGTCCATCAGCGCCTTCAAGCCGGCGGCGGGGCCGGTGCCGAGGTTCTGCAGGTGCTGGCGCGAGCGCGCGATGCGCGCCTCCCTTGCGTCGAACACCGAGACCACCCAGTCCGAGGGCACGCGCTGGCGGTTGATGATCTCGAGGATGCCGTCGGGCTTGACGGCGGCGCTGAGCACGTAGCGCACCTCGGCGCCCCGCACGACCGGCACGCGCACCGGCACCGCGTATTGGCCACCGGCGCCGCGCGCCAGGTAGCCGATCACGGGCACGCCGGTGCGCACCGTGCGCTCGAAGCTCTCGCGCTCGATGATCGGACCGAGCGGCGCGCCGAATGGCAGGCGCGCATTGGTGAGCTGCCGGCCGCCCGGATCGGCGAGCACTACGGTGAACCAGGTCGGATTAACGTCCATCACCCGGCGCGTCACATCGTAGAAGCGCTCCATCTCGTTGCGCTCGAGCGCCGGGGCGGAGGCGAGTACCTGCAGCACCGAGATCGAGCGCTGCAGCTCGGCGTCCACCGCGGTCGAGAGCGCGCGGGAGAGCTCGACGGCGGCGCGCTCGGCCTGGTTTCCCTGCTGGCGCACGAGCGCGACCAGGCTGACGCCGGAAATGAGCGCGAGCGGCACGAAGGCCGCGGCCGCGAGATAGAGAAGCCGCGAGCGCAGCGCGACGCGCTTCTTCATCGACGCGCGTGCCTCGCGAGAAAGGCGTTGATCTCCTCGACGCGAAGCTGCGGCTCGCCCGCCACCGGCTTCGTGCCAACGACGCGGTTCATCCACGCCATGTTGTCCTGCATGCGCGCCACCACCGCGGGCCATTCCATGGCCGTGTGGCGCTGCGGATCGGGCAGCACGTGACACTGGCTGCACGCCAGGCGAAACGCCTCGCCCTCGGGGCGATCGACATCGGGATAGCGCCGCGCATCGAGCGGTTTCTGCCCATGGCGGCGCAGGTAGGCGACGAGCGTTCGCGTCTCCGCGGGCGTCGGCGCGCTCACGCCGGCCATCATCTCGCTCATCAGCGTGCCGAGGTTACCGCGACCTTCCATGCGCTCGACCATGCGCTCGACGATTCCCGGCCATTTCGCCGCGTGATGCATCGCCGGGTTCGGCAGGTTGTGGCATTGCACGCAATAGCGCACCGTCGCCTTTGCACCCGCGGAATGGGGCTCTGGCAGCTCGGCCGCAGCGAACGTCGGCGGCAGTATCCGCTCGAGGAGCGGCCCGTGCGGGCTCTCGGCCCAGCGCTTGCGCGCATCGGCGAGCTCATCGGCGCTCGCGCTGCCCAGAAGTGCGACCAGCGCGATGATGCTAAAGACTGGCACTGCGATCGCCGTCCTTGAAGCCGATGAGCCCCGCGCGATCAGGCGTGCCGACCGCCAGCACCTTGAAAAGCTCGCCCATTTCCGCCGGTGAAAGCAGCTTTTGCGCCTCCGCGGCGATCGGCGCATAGTGAAGCGCATTGGCGACGTTCGCTTCGCCGAGTACTTCGGTAATGCCGCAGTTCACGAGGAACTGCGCCTGCGACGTGAAGCCGAGCACCTCGAGCCCGCCGGCGCGCGCTGCTTCGGCGAGCGCGCTGAAGTCGACGTGCGCCGTGATGTCCTCTTCGCCCGGCCGGGCGAACGGATCGGCATGCGCGCGATGGCGGTGATGGCACATGAGCGTGCCGCTCGAGCGCTGCGCGTGGTAGTACTCGCGCGCCGGAAAGCCGTAATCGATGACGAAGATCGCGCCGCGCTCGAGCGATGGCGCGAGCGTACGCATCCAGGCGCGTGCAAGGAGACCGATCTCGCTCACGTAAGGATTCGGCACCGCGATGTGTTCGGCCGCGGCGAGCAAGTTGCCGGCCGCCGGACGGTCGGACCACGTGAAGTCAGCATTGACGCCGCGCTCCATGATGCCGCGCTCGGTCCAGCGCACGACGTGCACCGGCATCGCGTCCACCACCTCATTCGCAATCACAGCGCCGCGCAAGCGCTCGGGCAGGCGGTCGATGTGGCGCACTCGGCTGCCGAGGCGCTCGTGCTGGCGGCTGCGCAGCTCGGCGCTCGTTTCCAGCACCCAGTAGTCGCATTCCAGCTCACGCGTCAGCACATCGGCGAGCGCACCGCTGCCGGCGCCGATCTCGACGATCCGCTCGAAGCCGTGCAGCTGCCGGGCGAGCGTGCGGCCGAACAGGCTGCCGAGCTCGGGCGCGGTGACAAAATCACCGGCGGGACCGAATTTGCGCGCGCCGCTCGCGTAATAGCCGATGCCCGGTTCATGCAGCGCGAGCTGCATGTAGCGCGCGAACGGAATCCAGCCTCCGGCGGCGGCGATCTCCTCGGCGATGCGGGCTCGCGCCGGCATGCGGAAAATTTACCCTAGAATCCGGCGCCACCATGGCTGAATCGCTCGCCGGCAAAAGCGTGCTCGTCACGGGCGGCGCGCGGCGCCTGGGCGCGGCGATCGCGCGACGGCTGCACGCGGCGGGCGCGAACCTGCTCATCCATTACCGCGATTCCGAAGCCGATGCCGACGCGCTGCTCGCGGAGCTCAATGCCCTGCGCGCCAAAAGCGCGGCCAAGGTGAAAGCAGAGCTGCTCGCGCCGATCGCGCCGCGCGCGCTGGTCTCGGCGGCGAAGGAGGCCTTCGGGCGGCTCGACATCCTGGTGAACAACGCCTCGAGCTTCTTTCCGGTGGCGCTCGGCCAGATCGAATCCTCGCATTGGGAGGAGCTGATCGGCTCCAACCTGCGCGCGCCGCTCTTCATCTGCCAAGAGGCGGCGGCGGAGCTCGCGCAGCACGACGGCTGCATCGTCAACATCGTCGACATTCACGCCGATCGGCCGCTGAAGGGCTATCCCGTCTACACGATCGCCAAGGCGGGACTCGCCGCCCTCACGCGATCGCTCGCGCTCGAGCTCGCGCCGCGCGTGCGGGTGAATGGCGTCGCCCCGGGGGCGATCGCCTGGCCGGAGGATGGACAGTTCGAGCCGGGAGAGCGCGAGCGCGTCATTGCCACGACGCCCCTTGCGCGCACCGGCAGTCCCGAGGACATCGCGCAGGCGGTACACTTCCTCGCCGTTGCCGCTTACGTGACGGGTGAAATCATCGCCGTCGACGGCGGCCGCTCCATCTACCTCTAGCCATGACTGTTCAAGCCGTACGCATCGCCGATCCGCGCAAGCGCGAGTACGAAGCGGGCAAGCTCGCAAAGCGCATCCGCCGCCAGGTCGGCGCGGCGATCGCCGACTTCAAGATGATCGAGGAGGGCGATCGCATCATGGTCTGCCTCTCGGGCGGCAAGGACAGCCATGCGCTGCTCGACGTGCTGCTGTCGCTGCAGCCGAAGGCGCCGGTCGGCTTCGAGCTGATCGCCGTCAACCTCGACCAGAAGCAACCCGGCTTCCCCGCCGAAGTCCTGCCGCGCTACCTCGAGAGCCGCGGGGTGCCTTACCGCATCGTCGAGCAGGACACCTATTCGGTGGTAAAGCGCGTCGTGCCCGAAGGCAAGACCATGTGCTCGCTCTGCTCGCGGCTGCGCCGCGGCGTGCTCTATCGCGTTGCGGGCGAGCTCGGCGCCACGAAGATTGCGCTCGGCCACCATCGTGACGACATACTGGCAACGTTCTTCCTCAACCTTTTCCACGGCGGGCAGCTGAAGGCGATGCCGGCGAAGCTGCGCTCGGACGATGGGCGCCACGTCGTCATTCGCCCGCTTGCCTACGTCGCCGAGGCGGATCTCGCCGCCTACGCGGCGGAGAAGGGTTTCCCGATCATCCCGTGCAACCTCTGCGGCTCGCAGGAGAACCTCGAACGTCGTGTCATCGCCCAGATGCTTGCCGAATGGGAAAAACGTCACGTGGGACGCATCGAGTCGATCCTGCGGGCGCTCACCGAGGTGCGGCCCTCGCACCTCCTCGATCGGAATCTTTACGACTTTTCGGAACTTCCTTAACACCCTCGGCTCATGGCAGGCGGGGGTGTGTCGGGTGGTCGCGTCACAGAGCGTTACTAGAATTTCTCCCATGAGAGCGCGTCGTGCGGTTCGCTACGTGACAGCGGGAATATTCGCGGCGCTGACGGGCGTCGCCGTGCTGCCGGCGCTCGCCGACGGGCTCGCGCCCGATCCGGCCAAGACGCGCGAAGCCGTGGTTCAGGTGTATGGCGCGCGCACCATGGGGGTGAAGGGTCTCTTCGGTGTGCACACCTGGGTCGCCGTCAAGCCGACCGACGCGCTGTCGTGGACCGTCTACGAGATCATCGGCTGGCGGCTACGCTGGTCCGACAGCGCGCTGGTGGTCCGCGAGCGCCAGCCGGACGCGCCGTGGTTCGGCTCGGAGGCGCAGCTCTACGCCGACAAGCGCGGCGCGGGGGTCGACGAGCTGATCAAGCGCATCGACAAGGCGGCGCGTCTATATCCGTACGCCAACACCTACACTCTCTGGCCCGGGCCGAACTCCAATACCTTCACCGCCTGGATCGCGCGCGCGGTGCCGGAGCTGCAGGTCGATCTGCCGGCGACGGCGGTCGGCAAGGACTACATCGGCAGCACGTTCATTTCCACCGCGCCGAGCGGCAGCGGCTGGCAGTTCACCGTCGCGGGCCTTCTTGCCGTGGCCGCCGGGCCGGTCGACGGCTTGGAGTTCAATCTGCTCGGCCTCAACTTCGGGGCCAACGGCTCCTTCATAAAGCTGCCGCTCGTCGGCCGGGTCGGCCTACCGCACTTCTCCGATTCGGCGAAGCACTAAGCAGTGGAAGAGCTGCGGCGCGAAGCGCTCGCGCAGGCCATCGTCTGGATCCCGACGTTCCTCGTCGCGTTGGCTCTGTTGATTTTCTTCCTCTTCCTTTCGCGCGTCGCCCACTTCGGCGTGCTGCGCATCGTGCACCGCACCCGCGCGCACGGGCCGCTCGGCGAGCTGCTCGCCGGCATCGCGCGCATCGGGCTCGTCGTGCTCGGCGTCATCACGGCGCTCGGTACGCTGGGCGTCAACATCATGGGCATCGTCGCGGGGCTCGGCCTCACCGGCTTCGCGCTCGGCTTTGCGCTGAAGGACAGCATCGCCAACGTCCTCGCCGGCGTACTCATCCTGCTTTATCGGCCATTCGAGGTCGGCGACCGCATCGACATCGGCGGGCTCGCCGGCCGCGTGATGCAAGTCAATTTGCGCTACACCGAGCTCGAGTCGGAGACCGAGCGCGTGCTGGTGCCGAACGGCAAGCTGCTTACGGACCCGATCCGGGTGGCGAAGTCGCCACCTGCGACCCAGAGCTCGCCGGGCTGAAGCGATAAATGCGATCCTGGACCCGATTTCGGGTCTAGCTCGTCTTTATATAGCCGGGCTCGATCTTCACGTTTACGAGTGCCTGGCGTTTCTCATCCCGCACGATCCTCAGCGCGCGCTCGAGCGCCGGCATGAGCGCTTTCGGTTCGCTCACGGCCTCGCCGTGCCCGCCGGAGGCGCGGATCACGTGCTCGAAGCGCGGCGACGGCTCGAGCGTCGCGAAGGGCGGGTGCTCCATCGCCGAGGCATGGCCTTTGGGATAGGTGGCGAGCGTCGAGCGGTGCACCGCGGCCCAGCGCGCGTTGTTGGCGATGATGAAGAGCACCGGCAGGCGCATGGCTTCTGATACGTAGTGTCCGGCGGTGGGGTTGCCGAACATGTACGACCCATCGCCGAGGGCGCAGATCACCGTCTTTTCGGGCGCGGCGAGCTTGACGCCGAGCGCCGCGCCCAGGCCCCAGCCGAGACCGCCGGCCGAAGCGTTGCCGAAGTAGCGGCCCGGCTCCTTGATCACCATCTCTTCGAGCACCGTCGGGTACTCGTTGACGAGGATGGTGCGCTCGTCGATCAGCTTGTTCATGCACGCCGAGAGCCACTTGCCGGTGATGGCGTTCGGCATCGGCTCGGTGCCGGCGCGCGCCCTTTTGCGAGTCGCTTCGCTCAGATCACTGACCGCCTTGCGCCGCGCTTCGATCGTCTTCACGGACGGCGCTTCCTTCTGCGCGGCGCGCCAGAGCGCCTCGAGCGTTGGCGCAAGCGCGCCGGTGAGCGCGATATCGGTGCGGAAACCACGCAGCGGATAACGTGCGAAGAGCGGATCGGGCCCGATGTGGATCACCTTGGCGTGCGGGCGAGGCGCGCCTTCCTTCGGGATCCACGGTACGTCGCAATCGACCACCAGCACCAGGTCCGCGTCCTTCAGGAGCTCATGGGGATCCCACCCGCACTGCATCGGGTGCTCGGTCGACAGCGCGAGAAAGCGCGGCCGGTAGTGAACCACCGGCACGGCAAGCGCGTGCGCGAGATGCTCTATCGCGCGCGCCGATTCGATCGTGCGCCCGCCGTTCGCGGTGATGAGGAGCGGACGCTTGGCGTTGCCGAGGAGCTTCGCCGCCTGGGCAAGCGCATCCGGGTCGGCGGCGGGCGGCGTCGCCGGCATCAGCACGGGCCGCTCGCCGAGCAACGCCGAGAATGGGGACGCGAGCACCTCGCGCGGCAACGTCACATACACCGGCCCCTGGGGCTCGCTTTGCGCGATGGCGAGCGCCCGATCCAGCACCGTCTCGACCTGCTCGGCATGGCGCAGCTCGTAGTCCCACTTCATGAACTCGCGCAGCATTGCGCCCTGGTCAAAGTGCTCCTGCGCCCAGTGGATGTAGTTATTGCGCGCGGCCGGCAGCGCGCCCGACTCGGTGATCGGCGTGCGCCCCGCGCTGAAGAGGATGGGCACGTTCTGCCGCGAGGCGTTGATGAGGTTGTTGATCGCGTTGGCCGTGCCGACGCCCACGTGCACCATCATCGCCTGCGGTCTGCCGGTGATCATCGTGTAGCCGTGCGCCATGGCGACGCCCATGTTCTCGTGCGGCACGATCACGATCTGCGGCAGCTTCCAGACGAGCTTCTGTCCCTTGGCGTAGGCCTCGACCACGGGCGCGAAATCGGTGCCGCCGTTCGCGAACAGATATTTGACCCCGCGCGCGGCCAGAAGACCGAGCCAGGCCTCGGCCGCGGTTTCCGGCTTGAACGTAATCGTCGGCTCGGACTTCGGCGGCGCCGGCTCCGATTTCGGCATCGCCGATGGCGCCACCGGCTGCGACTTCGGCTGCGGCGCCTCCGCTTTGGGGGCCGGGGCCGGTTCCGGCTTAGCAGCCGGTTTCAGGTCGGTGAGGGGTCTTACCGGGATCGTGCGCTCTTCGTCCATGCGGCGGGATGTTACGCCTCACGCCAAGCGTAGTCCGTACAGCAGCGTGATGTTGATGCGGCGGTTCAGGTAACCCCCGCGGAAGCGCGGCCGGTCGGTCGCGTGAAAGAGATCGGAGTCAAAGATTACCGCGCGGTTGGCGCGATAAGGCACGCGGATCGGCTCGCCGCCGGTCGATTCGAGGTAGCGCAGGATCGGTCCGGGGTCGTGATTGTATTTCGCGAATCCCCAGTCTTCGGGTGCCTGCTGCGGATAGACAAGAAGGCCGCCGCTTTGCGGATCGAGATTGGCGCTGTCGTCGGTGATCCAGAAATTCACATTCACCGCCGCGGCATCGGCGTGCACCGCAAGGCCGGGCAAGCTGCAGTCGCACTTGTAGCCCCACATCGTTTGCAGGGGCTGGCCGCGAAAGACGGCGGGGAACGCCTCGCGCAGCTCCCAAGCCAGGCGCAGGAGCAGCGGCGAGCAGAACCCGTCGTAGAAATACGCGCCGAGATAGCCAGGCTTGATGGCATTCCAGATCGTGCTCTCGAGACAGAAGCGCCGCAGCGCCTCGAGCGCGGGCGGCGTGAGCAGGCTGTCGACGAATATCGCATTGGGCTCGGCGCCGAGATAGCGCTGCTCGATGCCGCGGAAATCGAGCTGCGGATTGATGATCGGTTCCGCTGGCGCAGACACCTCGGCAATGTGAAATGGCCGCTTGTAGGTCGCCGCGACGAGCCGATGGCGCGCGGCGTCGAATGGCACCACGGTCTCGATGTCGATGTCACCGAGCTCGCGAAACAGCGCGCGATAGTCATCAAGGACCGGCCGGTAGCGATCGGGCAGGCGGCCGAGCTGCAGCAAGTACTCGAGCTGCTCGCAGTCGTGGCGCAATTTGATGGTGTTGACGGCCATGTCCTTCGGCGTGAAGCGCGGCAGCGGCTCGTGCGAAAGATCCGCGCGGCGCGCCGCATCCCACGGCGCGCCGCGGTTCAGCTCAACGCAGTGGGCAAAGCTCGCCGCCGCATCGTCGAAGCGCGCGCGCTCGAAGTGCGCCAGCCCGAGATTGAAGTGCCCCTCGGACAAATCCGGCTTCAGCGCGAGCGAGCGCTCGAAGAGCCGAGCCGCATCGTCGAAGCGTCGCAGGTCGCTCATCACCGTGCCGAGCATGCACAGCGCGTCGGCGTTGTCGGGCCTGAGCTCGATCGAACGGTTCAGCTCCTCGACCGCCGCGTCGTATTCCGAGAGTCCGGCGTGCAGCGCGCCGAGTTGCAGATGCGCTTCGGCCGCAGGAGCGCCCGCTTCGAGAGCCTTGCGGTAGGCGGCGATCGCCGCGCGCGGCTCGCCCGCCTTCTGCCGCTGCTGGGCGAGCGCGAGCAGCGCCCGGATCTCCCCAAGCGACGCTTTTGGTTTCAGGGACTTGAATAGGTGCTTGAACATCCCGGCCGGCGCCGCAGCGATTATAGTCTCCGGCGCATATTGTCAAAACTAGTTTGACGGACTAACCTTTCCACCATGAACTGCGCCGAGCGCCTGGTCGAGATCTTCGGCAGTCAGGCAGACGTCGCCCGCGCGTTCCACCTCGACCGCGCCGTCGTCCACAACTGGGTCAAGACCGGCTATGTGCCGGCGCGCTGGGCCGGCGAGATCGAGCGCGTTACCCAAGGCCGCATCAGCGCGCTCGAAGTCATTAACGAGGCGAGCGCCAAAAATCCGGTGCGCGTGAAATCGCGGCCCGAGCACCTTCCCTTCGGTCTTACAGAGAGCGATCCCATGAGCCAGTACGCGCCCACCAAACGCATCCAGTCGTTCCATCCGCCGCAGCGCACGCTGATGGGTCCCGGGCCGACCGAAATCCATCCGCGCGTGCTGACCACCATGAGCCAGCCGGCGATCGGCTACCTCGATCCGATCTTCGTCGAGATGATGGAGGAGCTGAAGTCGCTCCTGCGCTACGTCTACCAGACGAAGAACCCGCTCACCTTCCCCCTCTCCGGCCCGGGCTCGGTGGGCATGGAGTACTGCTTCGTCAACCTGGTCGCGCCGGGCGACAAGGTGATCGTCTGCCAAAACGGTGTCTTCGGCGGCCGCATGCTGGAGAACGCGGTGCGCTGCGGCGGCACGCCGATCGTGGTCGAGGACAAGTGGGGCGAGCCGGTGGATCCGCAGAAGGTGGAGGACGCGCTGAAGAAAAACCGCGACGCCAAGATCGTCGCCTTCGTGCACGCGGAAACCTCTACCGGCTGCGCCTCGGACGCGAAGCTCCTGACGCAGATCGCGCACAAGCACGGCGCGCTGGTGATCGTCGATGCGGTTACGTCGCTCGGCGGCTCGCCGGTGAAGGTCGACGAGTGGGAGATCGACGCCATTTATTCGGCCAGCCAGAAGTGCCTCTCCTGCACGCCGGGCCTCTCGCCCGTCTCCTTCTCCGAGCGCGTGGTCGAGCACGTGAAGAAGCGGAAGGACAAAATCCATAGCTGGTTCATGGACATGAACCTGCTGCTCGGCTACTGGAACGCGACCACGCGCACCTATCACCATACGGCGCCGACCAACTCGCTTTTCGCGCTGCACGAGGCGCTGCTTCTCATCCGCGAGGAAGGCCTCGAGAACTCGTGGGCGCGCCATCACCGGCACCACGTCGCGCTGAAGGCGGGACTCGAAGCGATGGGCCTTCGGTTCCTGGTGAAGCCCGAGCACCAGCTGCCGCAGATGAACGCGGTCCTCTGTCCCGAGGGCGTGAACGAGGAGGAGGTGCGCCGCACCCTACTCAACGAGTTCGGCCTCGAGATCGGCGCCGGGCTCGGGCCGCTCAAGGGCAAGATCTGGCGCTTCGGCCTGATGGGCTACAGCTGCCGGCCCGACAACGTCATGCTCTGCCTTTCGGCGCTTGGCTCAGTGCTCTCCGACATGGGCCTCGCCGTGCACGTCGGCGACGCGGAAGCCGCCGCGCATGGCGCCTACGCACAGATGCACGTCAAGGACGCGCAGCGCAAGAAGCGCGCCGCATAAATCGGGGTCAGAGCCCAATTAATAATAGGGCTCTGACCCCGATTTCCGGTTGGACACCTTAACGCACGCGCTGTCGGGCGCGCTGCTCGCGCGCGCGATGCCGGCGCCAGCAGGGGCCGTTGTGCGTCGCATCGCCGCTGGGTTCTTCGCCTGCGCGGCGCCGGATCTCGACATCGTGGCGAGCGTCGCCGGGCCGGTCGAGTATCTGCTCAATCATCGTGGCGTCACGCATTCCGTGCTGCTACTGCCGCTGTGGGCGCTCGGCGTCGCCTGGGCGCTGGCGAAGCTCCTGCGCGAGCCCGGTGGCTGGCGCGCGCTCTACGGGCTATGCGCGGCGGCGATCGGGCTCCATATCGCCGGCGATGTCATCACCAGCTACGGGACGATGGTGTTCGCGCCGCTTTCCGACTGGCGCGCGGCGATCGGGACTACGTTCATCATCGATCTCTGGTTCACCGGCATCATCGTCGCCGGCCTGATCGCCTCGGCGCTCGCCCACCGCTCGCGACTGCCGGCGATCGCGTCGCTCGCCGTGCTCTGCGGCTATGTCGGCCTGCAGTTCGTGCAACGCCAGCATGCGCTCGAGTTCGCGCGCCAGTATGCCGACCGACACGACTTGACCGCGGCGCGCGTCGACGCGCAGCCGCGGCCAGTGTCGCCCTTCAACTGGACGGTGTTCGTGAGTGACGAGGAGCGCCACCACTTCGCGCATATCAACCTGGTGCGGCGCGAGCCACGGCGCTACCAGCCCGGCGACGGCTTCATCGCCCGCGTCGATTCGCCGTACCTGCCGCTCGAACAGGCCATCTGGCTCGCGCGCAATCGCTATGGCGAAGTGGACCCGGCAATCGGGCGCGAGGCATGGAACTCGGCCGCGCTTGGCTTTTTCCGCTGGTTCGCGGTCGAGCCCGCCTACGACGGCGCGACCGACGGCGGCCGCTGCGTCTGGTTCGTCGATCTGCGCTTCGTCACGCCGGGGCGTGAGCTCACGCCTTTCCAGTATGGCGTCTGCCGCGACTCGCCGCAGGCGCCGTGGCGCGCCTACGAGCGCGCGGGCCCGGGCGCGAAGATTCTGCTGCGCTGACGCGCCGCGCCGCGGCGAGCGCTTCGCGTCCCCAAGTGAGCGCGACATCCGGCGATTCGAGCGCCTCGGGCGGCGCGCGGTAATAGCCGAGCGAGGCGCGCTTTCCTTGCCGCTGGTACACGAAGGGCTTGAGTCCGGCCGCCAGAAAGCGCGGGCGGCTCTCGTCATCAGCCTTCAGATAGAGGACATCGTCGAGCACGAGGGCAAAAAACGCCCCATCGCAATACAGGCCGTGGGCGCCGAACATCGGCCGCGCGGCCACGCGGCCGAGAGCGCGAAAGAGCTCGGTGACATGGGCAACGAAGGCGGCGCTCATCGCGCGCGGTCTACCTTACCGGCCGCGCATGACTTCGCCGAGCGCATGGAAGAGGTCGATGCTCGCGTCGATCTCTTCGCGGTTGATCGACACGCTTTCCACATTGACACCGAGCGGGATGTGGGCCGCGTAGGGCTGATCGAGGATCCGTCGCAGATTGTCGCGGCAGATCTCGATCGACTTGGCGAGCGGGTTCGCCGCGTCGAAGATCGCGCGCTCGGTCTCCGGCGCGAGGTTGACACCGAGCCAGCGCATGAACGCGAGGGTCTTCTGCCGACCGCATGGCGCGAAGGTGAGCACGACGCGCCGGGGCTCGACGCCGGCGCCGCGGCAATCGCGCAGGTAGTCGCGCAGCAGGCGCTGGGTCGGCTCGGCGTGGTAGACGGTCTGGGAAATGAAATAGCGGCAACCCTCGACCGCTTTGGCGAGAAGGCGCGCCGCTTCGCTCCTCTCGTCGTTGTGCCGCTCGGCGATCACCACGCCGCCGATCGTGAAGCGCGCCGGATGGTCCGCCGCCAGGCGCACCGCGCGGGAGAGCGCGAGCGGATAGCGAACGCCCGAGGGCGGCCGGCCCACGATCGAACCGGAGCGC
>Ga0081539_10000804_pt1 | contig 61071 bp, 59 predicted proteins | sample TabmetS4T2R2_FD_71023 | JGI IMG/M metagenome (GOLD analysis project Ga0081539, IMG submission 71023) | Tabebuia heterophylla rhizosphere microbial communities from the University of Puerto Rico - S4T2R2 | ecosystem: Host-associated > Plants > Roots > Rhizosphere ...
GGTAAAGACTTTCTGCGCTCCGCGCAGTAACAAAGCGGCGCCAGGCCGCCGCACTCCAAGGAGTAGCCTTACTTTGAAAATGAAGTTTGTCTGGTTTCTATTAATCCTGCTGATTCCCGTCCCCATCGCGGCGCAGGACCTTCTTCCCGAACTCGTTCGTCGCATCAAGCCGTCGGCAGTTGCGATCGAGACTTTCGACTCGCGCGGTGAGAAGCTGTCGCGTGGCAGCGGTTTCTTCGTCGATGCCGATCGCATCGTCACAAATCGCCACGTCCTCGAAGGCGCACATCGCGCTGAAGTCCACTCATCCACCGGCGCCGTCTTTCCGGTGAAAGGCGTGCTAGCCGTCGACGCCGAAGGCGACCTCGCGCTGTTGAAGATCGATGCTCCGACGCCTCCAGTCCGCGCGTTGCCACTCGACAAAACCTCGCCGCAGGAAGGCGAGAGCGTTGTCGTCATCGGCAACCCGCTCGGACTCGAAGGCAGCGTCACGAATGGAATCGTCTCGGCAGTGCGCGACATTCCAACCTTCGGCCGCATCATTCAGATCACGGCGCCGATCTCGTCTGGATCGAGCGGCAGCCCGGTTGTGAATATGCAAGGTCAGGTGATTGGCATCGCGACGTTGCAGATCACCGGCGGGCAGAGCGTCAACTTCGCGATCCCCTCGGAACGTATTTCGCAACTGCAAGTCGCGACAGTGACTTCGCTCGCGGATCTGGTGGCGAGCACGGGACGGAACAAGCGTGCGAAGGCGGTTCAGTTTTTCCGCGACGGTTTGAGTTTTCTTTCCAAGGACGATTGCGAGAAGGCGCTGCCGTATTTCGAGAAGGCGGTCGAGTCGGACAGTAACTACGCGGAAGCGTGGGCGCAGTCGGGTTTCTGCAACGAGAAGCTCGGCAGGCACGCAGAAGCGCTCGAGGCTTCGAAGAAGGCCGTCAGCCTCCGGCCGTCGGCGGAGTCGTATTTCAACATCGGTCTCGCGAGTTTTTATCTCAAGCAGTATAAGGACGCGGCTGATGCGTACCGGCAGTCGATCAAGCTCGATCCGTATAACGCGGCTGATGCGCACTTCGCGCTTGGTCTTGTCTATCGCGACTGGGGTAAGCCTGACGACGAGATCCAGGCTTACAAGCAGGCGATTCGACTGCGACCGGATTACACGGCTGCATACGAGCGACTCGGCTCGCGTTATTTGAAGTCGAAGAAATATAGCGAGGCGGTCGAGATCTTTCGGCAGCTCTCGACGTTGAAGCCGGGCGACGCCGTCGCGCCGAACAGTATGGGCGAGGCGTATTTCGAGTTGAACAAGCTGAATGAAGCGATGGAATCGTTTCGGCAGTCGATCCGTTTGAAGCCGGATTTCGGGAAGGCTTATTACAACCTCGGGCGCACATTGATGGCGATGGGCAACCGCGACGCCGCACTCGAGCAGTACACAATCCTCACCAACATCGATCCTGATTATGCCGAGAAGCTAAACGCGATCATCAACCCTTAACCACGGATTAGACGGATTATGAAAACCGATCTGCGCAGATCTGCTTTAAATGATCTGTGTCATCCGTGGTTAATTTAATACTTCGCCGACAATGGCCGTCAGGGCGTTGTCCTGGAGGGATTTGTTGCGTGGGAGTTGGCCGTGAAGATCGCAGCCGAAGACGGCGTAGCGTGAGAGGTTTTTGAAGAGGTTCTCGCCAAGCAACGACTCGCGCGTGACGCGGCCATCGCCGGGCGCGTACATCGCGTCAGTCGCCTTCTGCTTGGAGATCTTCACGCCGGTGGACGTGCGGTACTCGCGCGGTCGCGTCAAGGTCAGCCAACGATTTCCTTTCTCATCGCGAAGAATCACGGGCGAGCTGAGCGTTTCTTCGCAATCACCACCAATCGCCAGCAGCACTACCGGCGAGTTTGAATTCATACCCGCGTCGAGCGCCTCGTGAAAGCGACGTGCGCGTTGCAAAGTCGCAGCGAGATACAAATCGAGATCGGTACTGTTTCCGCCGCCGTCCGTGCCCGCCGCGCCCGCGTAACGCCGCCTGAAATCAGACGACGAATAGATCACGCTCCAGCCATACCGCTTCCAAACTTCCTGATCGTAAAGATCGACCGCGAGTGGTTGCAGGTTCTCGTCGAGAAACTTTACGGCTGCACGATGCGGCATGAGTTGAAACACCGAAGGCGTACTCACGACGTCTTCCGCCGTGAGCTTGTTCAGCAAGGGCACACGACGTCGCAGTCCTTCAGTGATCGAATAACCCTCGACGAGCGTCGCAAAGGCATCGGCTGAGCCTTCGTTCGGTGTTCCGATCATCACGATCTTGCTGATATGCGCCGCACCCAGCCACGTCGGCTGAATCGGAACGTCGCCCGCGGGCAAATCCACGTCGCCATACATCGCCGCGTAACGCGCGATCAGTCCACCCATCGAGTGCGCGACGATATTGAACTTGAGATCCGGGCGCTCCAGCTTCGTCTTCAGCTCAGCGATGCGCCTGATGAGCTCGCGTGCGTTTGAGACGTTGTCCTGTCGCCAGTCGTAAGGGAAAACGTAGAACGTGTCCTGGTAACCATCCGCACCCGGATTGCTCCAGTCGCCCTTACGGTAACCGGCGTACTGCCGCAGTGCTACGAGCAGATCACGGTACACGTAAACCTCCGGCAACAAGCGCGCGAGCTTCACCGTCTCGATGATCTTCCCGGGCACGAGATCGTCGTGATTCGCGGTGAGGTCTGGACTGATCGGCAGTCCTTCCTGCGACGTGCGAAACGCCGACGGCCAGACCGTTTCGCCAGTCTTCGGATTCAGCAACTCCGTTCCGAGAATTCCGGGAATGACGATCACCGGCCGCTTGCCGGTCCGGTTGCGCGCGGTGGCGAAGATGTGTTCGAGGTTTGGAGTGCGACGCGCAGAAATACAGGCGCTCGAAACGAGGGAGATTGCGATCAGAACGAGGATTAAACGTCGAGAGTGCGCAACTGCTGGTCTATTCAACGGGCACCGTCCAACGACGATTGATGAGGCTTGCGACAAAGCCTGCGCCGAAGCCGTTGTCGATGTTCACCACGGTCACGTTCGACGCGCAGGAGTTCAACATACCGAGCAACGCAGCGACACCTCCAAAAGATGCGCCATAACCGATGCTGGTTGGCACAGCCACTACCGGAACACCCACCAGACCGCCGACAACCGACGGCAACGCGCCTTCCATGCCGGCTGCGACAATAACGACGCGCGAGCGCTGCAACAGGCTGCGCTCGGCGAGTACGCGATGAATTCCGGCGACGCCTGCGTCCCAGATGCGGTCGACTGTATTGCCCATCGTCTCCGCCGTTAGCGCGGCTTCTTCGGCGACCGGAATGTCGCTCGTGCCGGCGGTGACGACTGCGATTGAGCCGACTCCTTGATTCGTCTTGTCGCGACGAATGCGCACGAGTCGAGCCGCTTCGTGCCACTCAGCATCCGTGACAACGTTGCGAATCTCACCGAACGTGCCTTCGTCGGTGCGCGTGACGAGGATGTTTGGCGAACGCTCGGCGAGCCGCTCAACGATGCCGACGATCTGGGCGCGCGTCTTCCCGCCGCCAAAAACGACTTCCGGGAAGCCTTGTCGCGAGGCGCGCGAGTGGTCGACGCGCGCGAAACCGATGTCTTCGAAGTTAAGATTCTTAATGCGGTCGACCGCATCGTTTGTTTCGAGTTCGCCGCTCTTATATGCCGCCAAAAGCTTCGCCAGTTCATTCAGATCCATCACGTTCAGCATGCCACAAAAAGGCATACAAAGCACATAAGCTGAACAGGCAGACGTTCCACATCGTTATCAGAGTATGCTTTTGTGCTTTTTGTGCCTCTTTGTGGCAATATCTGACTAAACCGTGTCGACCGTAATCAAAAACACCCGCCTTACACTCGAAATGATCAAGATCGAGCACACGCTTTTCGCGTTGCCGTTTGCATTTCTGGGCGCGGTGCTGGCAGCGAGGGGACTCCCTTCGGCCTGGCAGATTTTGTGGATCGTGGTGGCGATGGTCGGCGCACGCTCCGCGGCGATGGCTTTCAATCGCATCGCGGATAGAAGTTTTGACGCGAAGAATCCGCGCACTGCGATGAGAGCTTTGCCGGCTGGTTTGTTGTCGGTCGGCTTCGTCTGGGCGTTCACAATCGCATCAGCGGCTTTGTTTCTACTGGCGGCGGCGATGTTGAACCGCCTGACACTGATTCTCGCGCCCGTAGCTCTCGGCTGTGTCCTGCTCTACTCGTTGACCAAGCGCTGGACACAGTTCTCGCATCTCGTGCTCGGAGCGAGTCTTTCAATCGCGCCCACAGGCGCGTGGATCGCCGTCCGTGGCGAGATCGGAAGTTCCGTGCCGCTGCTGTTGTCCCTCGTGGTCCTGTTGTGGACCGCGGGATTCGACGTGTTGTATGCCTGCCAGGATTACGACTTCGACCGCAGTGAGGGATTGCGATCAATCCCGGCACGCTTCGGAATCAGCCGCGCTCTCTGGATCGCGCGCGGACTTCATGCAGCAGCATTTCTCGCGCTCGTGTGGCTGTTTGTGATTACAGGACTTGGACCAGTCGCATTTGCGGGCGTTATCGCCACGGGCGCATTACTTATCTATCAACACCGCCTCGTGCGCGCAGGCGATCTGAGCCGTCTGAACGCTGCGTTCTTTACCACCAACGCATTCGTAAGCGTGATCCTGCTGGCGACTTTCGGCAGCGCTGTTTTCCTTAACCGATAACGAGTAACTGAAATGTCTTTTTCACACGACGACAAACTGAACCAGATTGAGAAATTAGTCACGAACGCTGATCGACTCTCTTTTGAAGACGGTCTCGCGCTCTACGCCACTGACGATCTTCCCGCACTCGGCAAACTCGCTGACATCGTGCGACGACGTCGACACGGCCGCACGACTTACTTCAATGTCAATCGCCATCTCAATCCGACAAACATCTGTTACGCTGACTGCAAGTTCTGCGGTTTCTACCGCACTCCTCGTCAGCCAGACGCTTACACACACAACATCGAGGACAGTTTGAAAGTCGCGGCTCGAGCCGTCGCCGAAGGCGCAACGGAGTTGCACATCACCGGCGGCTTAAACACAAAGCTTCCGTTCAGTTATTTCACCGATCTCCTTTCATCTCTGAAGCAGCAGTACCCGCAACTGCATCTGAAGGCATTTACGATGGTGGAGTTTGATCACTTCGCACATTTCTACAAAATGTCAGACGAAGAGGTCATCAAGCAGTTAATTGAAGCGGGACTTGATTCGTGTCCGGGCGGCGGCGCTGAGATTTTTCGCGAGCCCACACGTTCGATGATCTGCGCACATAAATGTAACGCTGAGCGCTGGCTCGAGCTTCAAGGCAAAGTTCACGCAGCGGGATTAAAGACGAACGCGACGATGCTCTACGGGCACATCGAGTCGATTGAAGATCGCGTCGATCACTTTGTGAAGCTGCGCGAGCAGCAGGACAAGTCCGGAGGGTTTCAGTGCTTCATTCCGCTCGCGTTTTATCCGCCTGACACGCAACTGGCCCACCTGCCTGGTCCATCCGGCGTCGATTCACTAAAAACGATGGCTGTCGCGCGTTTGATGCTCGACAACTTCGATCACATCAAAGCGTACTGGGTGATGCTCGGCAAACGGCTCGCCCAGGTCGCGTTGCATTACGGCGCAAACGACATCGACGGCACAATCACCGAAGGCGGTGAACTGACGACGAGCTATTCAGTGGAAGCAAACAACGAAGTAAAGATGACCAAGCCCGAGCTCATCGGCTTGATTGAAGACGCAGGCTTCGAAGCAGTCGAACGTGACACCGTCTACAACCGCATCGAACGACCCAGCGTCAGCATGGTCTAACACAGCAATATGCCAGATACGATCACACTCGCACATTCACCAGATTCCGACGACGCATTCATGTTCTATAGCCTGGCGACACACAAGCTCGACACAGGCGATCTCCACTTCGAACATCTCCTGAAAGACATTCAGACGCTGAATGAAGAAGCGATGCGCGGCACGTACGACGTCACCGCCATCAGCTTTCACGCTTACGCGTACATTCACGACAAATACGCATTGCTGCCACACGGCGCGTCGATTGGAGATAACTACGGACCGATCGTCGTCTCGCGTGAGCCGGCGGCGGCGTCAGACATCCCAAACCTGAAGATCGCAATTCCGGGAAAACTGACCAGTGCCTTCCTCGCGCTGAGAATTTTTAATTCTGATTTCCGGTACGAAGTCGTCCCCTTCGACAAAATCATCGAGGCGGTGCAGGACGGCTCCTGCGACGCCGGCCTCCTGATTCACGAGGGACAACTTTTTTACGAGTCGAAGGGGCTGCACAAGGTGCTCGACCTCGGGGAGTGGTGGCACGAGCAGCACGGGCTCCCTCTCCCGATGGGCGGAAATGCCATCCGCCGCGAGCTGGGGGACGACCGGATAAAAAATGTTTCGCGGCTGCTCCGGGAGAGTATCAAGTATTCCCTGAACCACCGGCACGACGCGCTCCAGTACGCCATGCAGTTCGCGCGGGACATGGATCCGGATTTGGCGGACCGGTTCGTGGCGATGTGGGTGAACGAGCTGACGCTGGACTACACGGAGCGTGGACGGGAGGCTGTTCGGCTGTTACTCGACGAGGGATACAAAAAGCGTATTATTCCTCACAAGGTGCAGGTCGACTTTGTAGAGGGCTAAATCCGGTAAGTCGTTTTACACGATTGCCGGATTTCCAAGATTAACCGGATATTTGTGTGTAAGTTGTTGTTTTGAAAGGCTGAAGCTGGGGTGTGCGCGGTGATTTTATTAAGCCACCCCGCCCAGAAGGGGCAGCTAATCACCGCGCACATCATCGACATCAGACCACGTAAAACCAAGCTCCTCCCAAAGCCTGGTTTATCGCCCGCGCCGTGTAAGCAACGCCGCCGCTCGGCGTCACGTCTGCGCTCCCGCGCCGTAAAGCTTCACGGTTTTTGGACGAGTGCCTGTTGCCGACATGAGGACCTTGAGAAACCTTTACTTTCAAACTAGCCGAGCCGCGATTTTTCGAGGTCAACCGGGCTCCTTTTCAGTGAACAACGTGCCGCTAGTTAAGTGATAACTTATTCTAGTAAGGGAACCTTACACTAGATGCAAGAATTTTTGCAACAGGAAAATGGCATTCTGGGTCTGCCGGGGTTCCAGCCCCCTCCCCGGCTGGCAACAGGATTCTTTCTTTCCGGCATCTGAGCACAGTTAGTTTCGCATCACAAGCGCGGTAACGACGGGTCAAACCAGGCCCAACTGTTTATTCACAAAGTTCAAAGATGATGAAAGAACGTATCAAGATTTCTCCGATCATTGCCGCGCTGGCCCTATTGGTCCTCAGCGCTTTGAGTGTTATGGCCCAGTCCACCGGAAATGGTGGAGGAATGTCTCCTGCGGAGGTGGATCGCATCATTCAAGCGTTCACCGCGAAGGAAGCAGAGTTTCGCAGAGCTCTCAACAGCTACGCATTCAAACGCGACGCTCTGATGCAAAAGATCGGCATGGGCGGCCAGGTCACCGGTGAGTATCATCGCGTCTCAACTTTCACCTTTGACGATCAGGGAAATCGCTACGAGAAGATCAGTTTTTTCCCGATGTCGACGATGCCGGAAATCACCACTGAAGACATTGAAGATCTGGGCGGCGTGGATCCTTTTGCGCTCGAGCCTTCAAAGGTGGGCAGGTACAACATTCGTTACGCGGGCAAAGAAAAAATCGATGAGCTGAGTCTCTACATCTTTGATGTGAGCCCGAAAGTCATGCCCGATCCGAAGACAAAGGAGCGACTCTTCTCCGGTCGTATCTGGGTTGACGATCAGGATCTGCAGATCGTGAAGACAAAAGGCAAGGGTGTTCCGGAAACAAAAAACAACAAGTTTCCTACGGTTGAGACGTATCGCGAGCACATCGACGGCCGCTACTGGTTTCCGACTTACTCCTACGCCGATGAGGAATTGATCTTCGACAATGGCAGCTCGCTACACATACGCATGAAGGTCCGTTACATGGACTTCACGCAGACGCGCGCCACGCTCAAAGTCACGGAGATTGGCGAGAACGATTCGGGGGCAAATTCCAGTGGTATTGCAGCGCCAGTTGATGTTGGCGCTTTGGATTCGAAAGCCACTTCTAAGCCGAAGGCAGTCTTGTCTGAGGAAGCAAAGCGATTGAAGCTTTCCGGTCGTATCGTTGTAAAGGTGATTGTCGACGAGAGCGGCAAGGTGGCGTCAGCAATAGCGCTCAATGGTCCAGCGGCGTTGCGTGAAGCTGCGGTCGATGCAGCGAAGCAAGCGACGTTCGCGCCAGTGGTCAAGGACGGGATCACCGTCAGGTTCACCGGCACATTGACTTACGATTTCTGAGACAGTTTTACAGGATGACAGGATGTTCAAGATTTACAAGAGGCATCCTGTCAATCTTGAACATCCTGTCATCCTGTCCCTAGCTCGTTCGCAATCACCTGGCGCGCTTCGGCAATTAACTGGTCTATCGCCTCATCAGTTGTGCGGTCCACCGTTTCCACCGGCCGCATAAACACCATCTCGATCGTTCCCGAGCGGGCCTCGCCAGTTCCCTTACCCATCAACACATCCGAGTTTTTGATCGCAACAGGCACCACCGGCACGCCCGCCTGTCGCGCCATGTAGAACGCGCCCTTCTTGAACGGCAGCAACTCTCCCGGCTTCGCGCGAGTGCCCTCAACGAATACCGCAAACGAAACTCCTGACTTGATCCGTTGCGCCGCCGCTTCCGTAGTGCGTATCGCACTCTCCCGATTACTACGATCGATCGCCATCACGTTTACAAAGCCCATCCCGACACCCAACACAGGCACTTTCAACAGTTCCTTCTTTGCAAGCAGACCGATACGCCTGCCCGTGTAGATGAACATCGCGGCCGTATCCAGGTAGGAACGATGATTTGAGACGAAGACGTAAGTCTGTTTCGGATCCAGTAATTCAAGTCCCTTTACTCTTACCTGAACACCACTCAAGCGCAGCCAGTTACGCGCGCCAAAGAGCGCCCACGGGTAAACCAGATCGTGCTTGTTCACCAGCCACGCAAACAACAGTATCGGCGGCCCGCAGATCGCCAGCAGCGCACCCGCTGCAAACAGCGACCACCAGTAGTGCAAACGACGCATCATCTTGTTAATCTTGTAAATCCTGTAATCTTGTTCAAACCCTATCTCGGCAAAGGACGCTCATAATGACTCGACGCCTGTCAGCAATCTTCTTTTTAATAACTTTTCTATCGATCGCATCCTTCGCCCAATCAACTATCCCCTCACCGAAATCCGTGCTCGGCTTCAATCCCGGCGACGATCGCACTGTGGCCGGCTGGTCGCAAATCACAGACTATTTCGAACGACTCGACCGCGCCTCTGATCGCGTCCTCGTGCAGACGCTGGGCCAATCGACTCTCAAACGACCGCTTATCGTGGCTTTCATTAGCGCGCGTGAGAATATACTGGCTCTTCCAAAATACAAAGACATCCAGCAGCAGCTCGCCGACCCACGCAAGATCACGCAAAACGTCCAGCGCGATCGTCTACTCGCGAACGGCAAAGTCGTAGTAGCGATCTCCTGCTCTATCCATTCAACCGAAATCGTGGCATCACAGATGTCGATGCAGCTCGCCTACGAGCTCGCAACCGCGCAGGACGCAGACACGCGCGAGATCCTACAAAACACGATCTTGATGCTGATTCCGTCACCAAATCCGGACGGCATCGATATCGTCGCTAACTGGTATCGCAAAACACTCGGCACTGCTTACGAAGGACGAGAACCACCCGAGCTTTATCATCACTACGCCGGTCACGACGACAATCGCGACTGGTTCATGCTCAATCTCAAAGAGACGCAACTGATCACGCGCCTGCTCTGGCACGACTGGTTTCCGCAGATTGTTTACGACGTACACCAGCAAGGATCGAACGGCTCGCGCTTCTTCATTCCGCCGTTCTACGATCCACCGAATCCGAATATCTCGCCGTTATTACTCAGACAGGTGGGACTGATCGGTCACAAGATCGCCGCCGATCTGCAAGCCGCGGGTTTTCAGGGCGTGCTGACAAACGCGCTCTACGACACGTGGTGGCACGGGGGCTTCCGCACCGCGCCATATTTCCATAACTCGATCGGCATTCTTTCCGAGGCCGCGAGCGCGCGCTTGATGTCGCCCGCGAATGTCACAACCGAGCAACTCGCGCGCTCGAGCACGCGCGGCATGCGCAACGCCACTGAATCGAGTACGAACTTTCCCGATCCGTGGCCGGCGGGACAATGGCGTCCACGCGACATCATGTCGATGGAGATGACCTCGGCGCGCTCGATTCTCGAGATGGCCGCGAAGTTTCGTGTCGAGTACCTGCGCAACTTCTACGAGCTTGCTCGAAAGAATATCGAGTCAGCGGGTCCGCAAGCGTACCTGATTCCGGCGGGACAGGCCCGCGATGAAGCGGTCGCTAAGCTGATCGGAAGTTTGATCGATCAGGGTGTGGAAGTGTTTCGCCTCGACCGCGAGCTGCATACCGTTTTAGCGACACCAGTGCTGCGGAGAGTTAATCCAGTTGCTGAGAAGCTCGGAAATTACAGAAGGCTTGCTAGCGTGACAGCTTCGCAGATGCAGGAAGTGCCGCTCGGCAGTTACATCATCTTTTTGGCCCAGCCACAACGAACTAACATCCTCGCTCTCTTCGAGCCGCAAATCTATCCAAACAGGCTCACCGGGCAAGGCGAAGCTGAGCGTCCATACGACGTCGCTGGCTGGACGTTGCCGTTACAGATGGGCGTCGAGGCGCCTGTTGTCATGGCGATTAGAGAACCTGCGAATGAGCGCAAGTTGACGCTGCTGAAAGATGCCAACGAAGTGCGGGCGGATCTCGCGCTCCCGTTGAAGAAGGGTGATGAGTCGCCGATTAAAAACCCGTTGAAGCAGCCGGTTCGTGTCGGGATTTATAAAGGCGCGACGAGCAATATGGACGAGGGTTGGACGCGTTACATCTTCGACACGTTCAATGTTCCGTACTCTTCGGTCCGCGACACCGATATGCGCCAGGGCGCGCTCAACTCAAAGTTTGATGCGCTCATCTTTACCTCACAAGCGGCCACACAGATCATCAATGGCAATGCTGCGGGGACGCTGCCCGCGGAGTACACGGGCGGCATCACCGGAGGCGGTGTTAAGAACCTGAAAGAGTTTGTGAACAACGGTGGGATGCTGATCTGTTTTGATAACGCGTGCGACATGGCGATTAAGGAGTTCAATCTGCCGTTGAAGAACACGCTGGAAGGCGTCAGGTCGTCTGAGTTTTATTGTCCGGGATCGATAGTCGCGCTGGACGTCGACAACAAGCACCCAATCGCGTCGATGCTGCCGCCGAGCGTGCCTGCGTACTTTATTAACAGCTCGGCGTACACAGCGACGGCTGACGCGAACGTGCGGGTGATTGCGCGTTATGCGAAGGACAATCTGTTGCTGAGTGGCTGGCTGCTTGGCGAGGACAAGCTGAGCGGGCAGGTCGCGCTCGCGGAAGTGAGTGTCGGGAAGGGCCGAATCGTGCTTTTCGGGTTCCGGCCGCAGCACCGCGGACAGGCTTGGGCGACGCTGCCGTTTATCTGGAATGCCCTCTCGACGGCGGCCTCGAATTCCAGCGAAGAATAGTCGCAGGCACGGGTGGCCACGGAGGGCCACCCCTACAGTTGTAGTCAACCACGCAAGTTCGTCGAAGGCGCCCTGTGAGCGACAACTGTAGGGGTGGCCCTCCGTGGCCACCCGTGCCTGCGACTTATTTGCTTGCCCTGCATCGCCTCAAGGCGCTATGCTTTCTCAACCCCCCGGTTTTTCTCTTCCCGTGAATCATCACAAGACCGCGAGCATCCATTGCTGCCTGAAGGCATCAAAGTGGGTCCGGCTACCCCCGGACTGGCTGGAGCTTACTATGAAAAAGTTATTCGCGTTCCTGTCGCTCCTCTCCCTGTTTTCAACGTCCCCTGCCATCGGGCTTGGACAAGGACGCCCGCGACGCGTCGGTGATTCAACCAGTATTCAGCAAACGACGCCCCCGGCGCCGGGACCGACTAAGCCGCCCGTGCTCGGTGGCGCGAACTATCCCAACAACCGCCAGCCACAATCGCAACCGGATTCCGCACCGTCCGGGCCGGAAGAGGTCGATGCAGGCGATGTCATCAAGGTCAACACGACGCTCGTCACGATTCCCGTGAGCGTGATGGATCGCGACGGCCGCTACGTCCCGAATCTTCAGAAGGAAGAGTTTCGCATCTGGGAAGACGGAGTCGAGCAGGAAGTCGCGTTCTTTCAGTCGGTCGATAAGCCGTTCTCGGTCGTATTGATGCTCGACACGAGCCCGTCGACTGAGTTTCGACTCGAAGACATTCAGAACGCGGCCATCAGTTTTGTTAACCAGCTTCGCCGTGACGACAGAGTGATGGTCGTCTCGTTCGATAACGACGTCAAAATACTCAGCGAGTTCACTACCGATCGCAATAAACTCGAGCGCGCGATCATGCGCTCCAACACCCATAGCGGCACGCGGCTTTACGACGCCGTAGATATCGTCATCAATCAGGAGTTAAGCCGGGTGCAAGGCAGGAAAGCCATCGTGCTGTTTACTGACGGCGTCGATACCACCAGCCGTCGCGCGGATTATCAAAGCAACATCATGGACGCGCAGGAGCTGGATGCGTTGATCTACCCGGTGCAGTACGACACGTCGCGAGACATGAATGCCAACAATAATTCCAACTCACGTCCGTCGGACGTCTGGGACCAGATTCTCGACGGCATCTTCGGTGGCGGTAAGCGCCGGCACAAAGGTGGTGGCGGCGGTGGTGGTAACCGCAGTACAAGGGGCGATTACGAGCTTGGGAATCAATATCTGATGGAGCTCGCAAACAGCTCTGGCGGACGTGAGTATCACGCTGACTCGCTGCAAAACATGTCCACAGCGTTTGCGAATGTGGCTGAAGAGCTGAGACGCCAGTACAGCATCGGCTATTACCCGAAACGTCCGCCCCAGCCGGGACAGCGGCGCCAGATCAGAGTGCGCGCGCGCCAATCGAATCTCGCGGTCCGTGCCCGCGATAGTTACATCTTCAACCCCTCGACCGGCGCTTCGGTTGTCGGAACTTACTAAGATAGTACCTACAAGCCAGGAAATATTCCGCATCAATAAAAAGTCCTGGTAGGCATAAAAAAGCGCGGCGGTTTTTGCCGTCCGCCGCGCCAACTATACCCACAGGAGGAAAGGGGTATTCAACGTCGAAAGTATAGAGCATCTCCCGGTGGGTGGCAATGTTCGCTACCGCACCCAGAAGGCCGAAACGTCACCCCCAGAAACCTTTTTTCGTGACGGTTTTGTGCTTTGTGAGTCTCTCGCCGTTTCTTTCAGTTTTAGTGTGCTAACATCACTCATCCTCAGTGCTGACAACTAAACGGCCCGCAGCCGCGTTGGGACTTTCAGCTCCCCTCTTTCGTGCTTAACCACGACTGCTTAGCCGGGAGGGCTTATGGCAACGCGTGACACAATCGTAATCGGGGCTTCCGCAGGCGGCGTCCACGCTTTATCAACCGTGGTCGCCGATTTGCCGCCCAATCTGCCCGCCGCTGTTTTCATAGTCCTCCACGTTTCAGCCAGCGTTCCGAGTCTCCTGCCCACCATTCTCGCACGCGAATCGAAGTTGAACGTGGCCCACGCAATTGATGGCGAGCCAATACAAGAAGGCCGCGTGTACGTGGCGCCGCCCGATCAACATTTGATCATTGAAGACCGGCAAGTGAGGCTGGTGCATGGTCCGAAAGAAAACCTGCATCGTCCATCCATCGATGCGCTCTTCCGGTCCGCCGCGCGTTGGAAAGGCCCGCGGGTAATCGGTGTGGTACTTACCGGGGCGCGAGATGACGGTAAAGTAGGGATGCGCGCAGTAAAACAACGAGGCGGTATCGCAATTGTTCAAGATCCTCTCGAAGCCCCGTTCCCAAGTATGCCCATGAGCGTGCTGCAGGACATCCGGGTTGATTACTCACTCGCCTTGCGTGAGATCGGACCTTTGTTGAATCAACTGTCGCGCCAGGTTGCAGAAGAGGAAGGAAGGTATCACATGCCGGATGAAGTTGAGATTGAGTCGCGAATTGCAGAACAAAACATGGAAGCCAACGAGCTGATCGCCAGCGTTGAGCGGATCGGCAAAATCTCGAAGCTTACCTGCCCGGACTGTCATGGCGCTCTCTGGGAGATCAACGACGAGGACATACTTCGCTATCGCTGTCATGTTGGTCATGCTTTTTCTGCGGAAGCCCTCAGCGAAGGGCAATCCGAAATGCTGGAGGTAGCGCTCTGGTCGGCGGTGCGAGCACTTGAAGAACAGATGGTACTGGCCAAGCGAATCGTCGAACGAGCGCGTAAAGCAAATCATGTGCGTGCCGCAAATATATTTGAGAGACGCGCGCGCGAGGCGGAGGAACACAGCTCTGTTATTCGTCAGTTGTTGCTGAGCGGACAAATGGGTGATATAGGTGACCCGATTTTACAAAGCAACGACTGAACAAGACAGTTTGAACAGCTTCTTCTGTAGAATTCACATATGCACGACTCCCTCAAATCGGAATCTCACAACGGAGATCTCGTTGTAGTTGGCTCCTCCGCGGGCGGCGTGGGCGCTCTTTCTACGCTAGTCAGCACCCTCAACGAAGCATTCCCTGCTCCCATCGTGATCGCGCAGCATCTCGACCCGCAACGTCCCAGTCACCTCGGGTCGATACTCGAGCGCCGCAGCATGTTACCCGTCATCGTTGTCAGCGAAGCCGAGCCGACGAAACTGGAAGGCGGCCGGATCTATGTCGTTCCCGCCAACCGGCATGTGCGAATCATTGACGGTCATGTACATCTCGAAGGCGATCACAACGATCGGCCGAAACCATCTGTCGATATGTTGTTGTCGAGTGCGGCTCAATCGTATGGCGAACATCTCATCGCCGTAATTCTCACCGGCTCAGGTTCCGATGGCGCCGCCGGAGCAGTCGAAGTCAAGAACGCCGGTGGGGTCGTAATCATTCAAAATCCGCAAACCGCACCATATCCATCAATGCCCTTGTCGTTGCCGCCGACGGCAGTGGATCACGTGGTTGAGATTGAGCAGCTCGGGCCATTGCTTTACGAGATTTTGAAGGGCGTAACTCTGCCGCTGCCCAATGAGAGGCCCGACGATCCATTGCGCGATCTACTCGCACAGGTCACCACCCAAACCAATATCAACTTTCGCAATTACAAGTCGTCGACCATCCTGCGCCGGATCGGTCGCCGTATGGCAGTCACTCATAATCCCAGCATCAGGGACTATGCCGACTACCTGCGCACTAATCCTGACGAAGTGAAAGAACTGGTGAAAGCGTTTCTCATCAAAGTAACCGGCTTCTTCCGCGATCCCGAAGCTTTCGAATTCCTCAGAAGTACTATCATCCCGGAACTGATCGACCGCGGAAAAGACAATGGTCGCACACTACGAGTATGGTCTGCGGGCTGCGCTACGGGTGAAGAAGCTTACTCGCTCGCACTACTCATTGCCGATCACCTTGGTCAGGATTTTCCAGAGTGGAACATAAAAATCTTCGCGACTGATCTCGCCGCGGATGCTATTTCATTCGCGCGTCATGGGCTTTATCCGGAGACCGTTCTCAAGGACTTACCTGATGATTTCAGGGATCGATTTTTTGAACGCGTCGATCAGGGCTTTAGAATTTCAAAGGTCCTGCGGCAAGTCGTTATTTTCGGCCAGCAGGACATCAGTCGCGGCGTTCCATTTCCGCGTATCGATCTGGTGACGTGTCGGAATCTACTGATATATCTCAAGCCTGATCTGCAACAGGTGGTCCTTGATCTCTTTGCCTATTCGCTGCACCACTCGCACGGTTACCTTTTCCTCGGAAAAGCGGAAACGACTCGACCCACCAAGGCCTCGTTTGAACTGATAAATAAGAAATGGAAGATTTACCGCTGTCTTGGCGCGCCGCTGGCTTTTCCACTACACGAAGCATCAGTTCAGACCGGTCAAGGCAACAATTCCTGGCGCGAACCGCGCCGGCGTCCGATGCCTGCCGCTGTAGCCGGCGGACACGAGGTGACCCAGGCTGAGATCGAGATTTCACAACTGCGGCGTATGAACGAGACGATGGCTGCGTTACACAAACGTGGCTGTCGTGATCATCGATCGCCAGTATCGAATTCTCACGATCAACGCGGCCGCGCGTCGACTGCTGGGCGTGCGTGATATTGGCTACGACCAGGACTTCCTGCACACCGTGCGCGGCATGCCATACCAGGAAGTGCGTCGCGCGATTGACACCTGTTTCCGCGAACACGCCACGATGAACCTTCAGGAGGTCGAGCTCGATCAATCGTCAGAGGGTTCCGGCCAGTACGTGAGCTTCACCATTATGCTCATGCAGGTAGAGCAGGGCGCGCCTGAGCTCGCTGTGATTACCGCGCTCGATGCAACTGAGCAGGCCCAGCTCAAGAAACGTCTGGAAGCTGTGCAGCGCGAACACGCCGACCTCGTCGGCGAGCTCAGCGCCGCCAACAAACGCTTCGGCACGATGAACAAAGAGCTGCGGGACGCCAATGAAGAATTGCAGGCCGCTAATGAAGAGCTGATGTTGACTCAGGAAGAGTTGCAGGCGACGAACGAGGAGTTCGAAGCAACGAACGAAGAGTTGCAGGCCACCAACGAAGAACTTGAAACCAATAACGAAGAGCTGCAGGCGACGAACGAAGAGCTGCAAACCACCAATGATGAATTAACCGCAAGAACGGTGGAATTGCAGGAGCTAACGAAGCAACACCGGGTAGAGCAGGTACAACTCTCTACATTGTTGGAGAGATTTCCGCATTACATCATGGTGTTGAACGCCGACGACCTGACGATCCAGGCAATCAATCCGGCCTACAAACAGTTGATCGGTGAGCGTGATGTAAATGGACTGCCAGTGAGCGAGCTGTTCAGCGGCAAGAACGTTGACGACTTAATCAAAGCGCTCAAAACCTCTGTTCGTGAAGCGCAGGCACTGAACACGGGTCCGATTCTCGCGAGTGTCGACCGGCATCACGACAGCAGTCGTTTTATCCACACCGTTGTGCCAATCAGTGACGCCAGCGGAGCGAGTGTTACTCGTCTGTTTCTGTATAGTGAAAAGGTCGAGTAGCTACAGCCTGGAGGGAGGGGTAACGCTCTCGTCCTTCATGATCTCGTAGCACTCGCAAACCGTGCGCTCCAGTACTTCGCGATCATTGATGTGAAGCTGGCCGCGACGATATTCAATGGCTTTCATCGACTGGAGCATCCCCGCTGCAACCGTAATCCCGGCACGCCGAGCACCGACCCTGGAAGCAATCATCTCTTGCGTCAGACTCAGGTTGTTGCCGCCCACGCGATCGTGAATCATCAACAGCCAGCAGCAAAGCCGCTCCATGATCGTGTGTCTTGTATTGCAAACGCAACGCTGCGACACTTGCGTAATCAAGAGTCGATAGCAGCGCAACAGAGCTTTAAGCGCAACTTCGTTTTTGATAATCAAGTTATCCAAAAATTTCGATTCGAGTTGCAGCGCGGTGCCACCCACAGTGACCCAGACCCACTGTCTCGTCTGACCGCTGCCGAGAATGGTTGAGACACCGACAACACTCTCACGGCCCACCATTGAAGTTTCAATCGTGGTCCCGTCTTCCATGATTGCGAGACCGGAAGTCACGCTCTCAAGTGGGAAGTATAAATGATCGATCTTGTCGCCCTGTTCGTACAAAACCTGATTCACAGTTAACGGAACGATGCGCAATTCCTGAAGGAGGTCATTCCCGATTCCAGGCAGGCTGAGCAGCTCTTTGAGCAACTCGTTTTTTGAAGCGATGCTGGTAGTAAGCAGTTCTTTCCTTTCTGGTAAAAATGGCTGAAAAGACTGATAGATAATACTCATCCCGCACACTCCTATTTCCGCACTTAGCTTTTAAGTGACTAGGGTTATGATGACCGGTAGAAGGAACTGCTTAGAAAGAATTCTACGCCCTTTGTTCGGCCACGTACAGTATGCAATCAGCAACTCAAGTGCGCTGTTACAAGTGTTTGTGCACTCAGGGATCTCCTGACGGAAAACTGTCCGAGACCGTACTGACACTAGACACGTATGGGCCTATAAGTCATGATACACAACAAGCAGGGTGGGCCGTGCCGGTATATCCTTCCCGACTGACCTTGAGAAATATATGTCGGCGCGGCCTTATTTTAATCGCTGTTTGTTCGTAAAACGCCCAGGTCATTTCCCGTACAAAGAGGCTAACTTCTCCATAGCGAGTAATGCTATGCAAAATAAATACACCCCTCGTGTCCTCTACATCGAAGATCACGAAGACACTCGAGAGCTTGTCACGCTTGTGCTGGAGCAGAAGTGTTATGAGGTTGTGACCGGTTCTACGATCAAGAGCGGGGTCGCACTCGCCGCTTCAGAGAAATTCGACCTCTATTTGCTCGACTCATGGCTGCCGGACGGATCAGGTCTTGAGCTTTGCCGGCAGATACGTGAGTTCGACCAGGCGACGCCGATTGTTTTTTACTCTGCGGCGGCGTACGAGATCGATCGTGTCGAAGCGATAAAGTCTGGTGCGCAGGCGTACCTGATTAAGCCCAGTCACCCGTCGGAGCTTTGCAGCCTGGTTACGTCATTGATCGAATCGCACCGCCGCGTCGGCGCCCCCGTTTAGATAAGCCTGGCGTGCCGGCCAGATACTCCATAAAAACAATCCCGACAACCACAACACGACTACTGTAACCACAGTCAGCACGAGCCAGAACATCCAGTACGAACCGAACGCCCGCTCCCATCCCGGCTGCACCGTGTGCGCGAGGTTTACATTCAACGCGGCTGGGGTCACGAAACGCGAGGCGAGCTGGACCATCAGATACCAGCCGAACGCCCAGCGCCACGCAGCTCGATCCATGCGGACTTTGCTCAGTGCGTACATTGCCACGATTAACCCGCCGACGTGTGCGAGAGTCGAGCTGAGAAACGGGCTCCACGGTAGTACTACGTAAATAAACCAGATGAACAATCCGGGTATCATCCAGATCGCCGAGAGCCTGATTACGAGCGGCCGTTCGAGAAACAGTCCCATCGCGAGCAGCAGGTTGCCAACGTTGCACATCCAGAGCAGGTTCCCGAGCTCGTTTATTGGCCAGTAGTGCACGCCCTGCGCCAGGAAGAAGATGAGCGGGAGTATGCCGAGGAGACGAAGTTTTGTGCGGGGAGAAAGGCTCATGTTTTGGGAATACATTATGTGCCCTTTGTGCCTTTTGTGGCTATCTCGATCAAAAAACACCGCGTGCGCTTTCGTCTGCTGACAGCTTATGGTAAGAATCGTCCGCAGAAGTATTCGCGTATGAGCTCGCTGGAAGACCTCCTCCACAAATCAATACCAGAATTGAGCGACATTTTTGTGCGGCGTCAGCGGCGTGTACCTAAAGGTTTACTTGAAGCTTTGGAAGTCGACCGGCGCCAAGGTGCTCATCAGCTCGCCAAACGCATTCGCGAGCGTTATCGCGAGAACCGCTCCGAAGGACAGCGACTGCACTTCCTGCTGCGGTTCGAGATTGAGCTGTGGTCTCAGGGGTTTGGAATGGTGGCGGGCGTCGATGAAGCGGGCATGGCGCCGCTCGCGGGACCTGTGGTCGCGGGCGCGGTCATCCTGCCGCAGAACTACAAGCTGCGCGGACTGAACGACTCGAAGAAGATTCTCGACCCTGAGAAACGAGATGAGCTCGCGCTACAGATCAAACAGGACGCGATCTGCTGGTCAGCCGGAATCGCCGAGGTTGAAGAGATCGACAAGATCAACATCTATCACGCCGGACTGCTCGCGATGCAGCGAGCGGTGCAGGGATTGAGCGCGACACCGGACTTCATCCTCGTCGACGCACGGAAGATCCCAAACTGCCAGACGCCTCAACGCGGCATCATCCGTGGCGACGCGCTCTCCGCGAGCATCGCTGCCGCATCAATCATCGCGAAGACAACACGCGATGCGCTCATGCTCCAGTTGGACCAGGTTTACTCCGGGTATGGACTCGCGTCGCACAAGGGTTATCCGACACCTGAGCACTGCCAGGCGCTCAAGACTCTCGGCGCGCTGCCGATCCACCGGCGCAGCTTCGCGCGTGTGAGAGAAGCGTTGGGCCTCGATCCGATCCAGCCCGAGCTGTTCGCTGCTGAAGAGGAGATTGTCCAGGAGATCGCGATGGAAACCTCTGCGTAACCTCTGCGCTCTCTGCGTCTCTGCGTCTCTGCGGTGAATGGTCAGTTCATACCGCAGAGACGCAGAGAGCGGAGAGGTTACGCAGAGTTTTTTTACGTTTCCACTACACTTAAACAATCACTTTAGTGTTTACTTGAAGTGATGGCTTCACTAACCGAGTACAAGAAGAAACGGAAGTTCGATAAGACTCCGGAGCCTGGACCGCAGAAGAAGCGCACGCGCACCGGTCGCATGTTCGTGGTCCAGAAGCATCGCGCCACGCAGCTTCATTACGACTTTCGACTCGAGGTTGATGGCGTGCTCAAGTCGTGGGCGGTGCCGAAAGGACCATCACTCGATCCGAAAGTGAAGCGACTCGCGATGCAGGTTGAGGATCATCCGGTTGATTATGCGAAGTTTGAAGGCGTGATCCCGGAAGACGAGTATGGCGGTGGGACTGTGATGGTTTGGGACCATGGAACGTACAAGCCGGAAGAGACTGACGATCCTGAAGCGGCGCTGCGGAAGGGTGATTTCAAGTTCACGCTCGAGGGTGAGAAGTTAAAAGGCTCGTGGGTGCTCGTGCGCACGCGTAATCGACAGTGGTTGCTGATCAAGCATCGGGATTACTACACGACTGAAGAAGAAGTGACGGAGCTTGCGCCGGTTTCAATCCTCACGCGCCGCTCGCTCGCTGAGATTGCAGAGGATGAAGGTGGGGATGTAGCGAAAGCCGCTACGGGCGATCCTCCAAAAATCCCGCGTCGCACGGGCGTCAAGCGCCGCAAGAAAGGCTCAAAAGCCAAAGTCTGGCACAGCAACCGCGCCAGCTAACGAATCAACTGTAGGGGTGGCCCTCTGTGGCCACCCGTGCGTGGAACTCAACCACGGGTGGCCACGGAGGGCCACCCCTACAATAAACCTCTATACGACAACCGGCCATCAACGATCCGTGCAGCGGGAGTAAACGGATGCTCCTCGGTCTTCTTTTCACCGAGGATGTGCACAACTGTATGCCCCGCAGCTTTCAGATAATCCGCGAGCAGGCTGCGGTGACAGCGCCACCACACCGCTTCAGCACACATCACCACGACACGACCCTCACTCGCGACCTCAAGTAAATCTTCAACGCCCTTTCGGAACACCTCCGTCTCCATATGATCCGCATAGCCTCGAAACTGCGGATTGCGCCATGCCGTGTTATGCGAATCAGCCCGCGGCGCCTTGCGCCCGCCAAGCCTCGGCTCGTGCCTGTACTCAATCCCAGCCTGCGCCAACGACTCACGCAACGCCTCTCGATTAAACTGCGGATACCGCCGCGACCCCGGAAACGTTCGCACATCAACCAACACCTGAACTCCATGCGCCTTCAGTATCTTCACAAACTCCTCCCCACTGCGCGTCGAGTGTCCAACTGTGAAAACAGTAACCATAAACCTTAACTGTAGGCCCGCCGACCCTTAAAGATACGCTTCAAGTTTAAATCGACCCTTCGCTTCGTTGAGCGGCTTCCACAAGTCTCCGAGCTTGCGCACACGCGCCGGCACGTTGTCGATGCGGAAGTCTTCAATCGCGATCCCGCGCTCGATCTCTTTCCACTGCACGGGCGTCGAGACTGTCGGCAGCTTGTTAGGCCGCACCGAATAGACCGAAGCAAGCGTGCGTCCCCACGCATTCTGATTGTAATCGACGAGGATCCTTCCCGTCGGCCGTTTCGAAATCTGGTAGACGGCCGTCAGCAGCTTCGGTGCCTGCGATGCCACCGCGTGCGCAAACTCCTTCGCAAACTTCCACACCTGTTTCTGCGTTGGCCCACGCTTGATCGGAATGTAGATGTGGATCCCTTTCGAGCCCGTGGTCTTCACGAGGCTCGGTATCTTAAGTGAATCCAATCCCAGCTTGAGATACAACGCCGCCTCACAGACTTTCTCAAACGTCGCATTCGGCACCGGATCGAGATCGAAATGCACGTAATCGGGGCGATCGACGTCGTCACACTTCGCATACCACTGGTTAAGATCGATGCAACCGAGATTAATTACCCACATCAACGCTGCGATATCCTGAATCATCGGAAAGTTGATGATGTTGCCTGACTCATGCTCGATGTTGCAGATATCGATCCAATCTGGTCGCGGCGAAGGCGCGCGCTTCATGAAGAAAAACTCACCCGCTGCGCCATGTGGATAACGTTTCATCACCATCGCGCGGTCGATGATGTGAGGGAGGAGCACAGGCGCGACATCGAGGTAATACTGGATCAGATCACGTTTCGTGAAGCCGAGTTTCGGCCAGAAAGGTTTGTTGAGGTTTGTGAGGCGAACGATGCGGTCGTCGATCTGGACATCGAGATTGTTTTTGTCTTTCGGTAACTTGAGTTGAGGGATTGGGGATTTGCGGCGAGGTTTTGAGCTACGTTCGACTGTGGCTGGGTGGTAGTCGCGCGTCGGGAATTCGAAGGGCATTTAGTTAAAGTAGAACCTTAGACAGCATTACAGGATTTTCGGGATGGGACAAGATACATCATGTAAATTCTGAACATCCTGTAATCCTGTCAAATGACCGTCCCATCAGCAATCACGGCATTCTTCGGCACGATGATGATCCCGTCCTTGATGAAGTACGCGCCGCCGGGTCCATCCGCCTCGCCCACGCCACCCTCATTCAACAGCCGCGCGTTCTTCCCGATGCGCGCGTTCTTGTCGATGATGGCGCGCTTGACGACAGTTCCCTCACCTATCCCGACCCGCGGCAGCCCGCGATTCAAATCGCCGTGCATCTCTTCGAACGTCTGGTAGTAGTCAGCGCCCATGATGTACGCCGACTCAATATGAACGCCTTTTGAAATCCTGCTGCGTACACCCACCACCGAGTTTAGGATCTTCGCACCGTTGATGATGCAACCCTCGCTGACGATCGAATCATTGATCTCTGTGTCTTCGATCTTCGACGGCGGCAGGTAGCGCGCGCGTGTCAACACCGGCGCCTCAGCGTCAAACAAATTGAACTTCGGAATCTTGGTCGTCAGATCGAGGTTCGCGCGATAGAACGCGCCGATCGTTCCGATATCTTCCCAGTAGCCGTCAAACATGAACGCCTGCACGTGACGCGACTTAATCGAAGCGGGAATAATGTGCTTGCCGAAATCCATCGCGGCTTTATCTTCGGCCAGCAGTCGCTCCAATTGGTCATATTTGAAAACGTAGATCCCCATCGAGGCGAGATACGGTCGTCGTTGTGCTTCGTTGGCATCGAGTCCGAGCTGCGTGGTGTCGACCTTCATTGAAAGCAGATCGTCACCTTTGGGTTTTTCCTTAAACTCGACGATGCGCCCCTTTTCGTCAGTCTTCAGCAATCCAAACTCACTCGCAGCACGCTCCTCACATGGAATCACTGACACAGTCACATCAGCATTCGTTTCGTGATGTCGTTCGAGAAACTGTCGATAGTCCATGCGATAGAGATGATCGCCCGAGAGAATCAACAACGTGTCGATGCCCCAGTCTCTGATGTGCGGCAACACTTGTCGCACGGCATCGGCAGTGCCCTGGAACCACTCGGGACTATCCGGTCTTTGCTCGGCTGCGAGTATCTCGACAAAGCCGTTCGAGAAATGAGAGAAGCGATACGTCTGCGCGATGTGACGATTCAGCGACGCGGAGTTGTATTGCGTCAAAACAAACGTACGCAGGATGTCGGAGTTGATGCAGTTTGAGAGCGCGATATCGACGAGGCGATACTTGCCGCCGAGCGGTACGGCTGGTTTCGATCGTTGTTGTGTGAGCGGAAAGAGACGATTACCGGCGCCTCCGCCGAGAATGACTGCCAACAGTTTCGCATTCGCCGGCATTGATCACCGTCCTAGTAAGCGGAAGACATTGCTGGTGTGGGGCTCTTGCCGGCTGCTTCCTGCGCGATCTTCACGCCGACACTCGCGCCGATGCGTGTGGCTCCGGCTTCAACCATCTTGCGCGCGTCGTCGAGACCTTTCACGCCGCCTGAAGCTTTCACGCCGAGTTCTGAGCCGACCGTGCGTCGCATCAACGCGACATCGGCTACGGTTGCGCCGCCTTTTGAAAAGCCGGTTGAAGTCTTGACGAAGTCGGCGTCGGCGCGCTTCGCGGCCTGGCACGCGCGTACTTTTTCGTCGTCGGTTAAGAGAGCAGTTTCGATGATGACTTTGCAGATCGCGTCGTACTCGTGTGCAACTTGTGCGACGGAGCGGATGTCGTGCTCGACCAGACAATCGTCACCGCTCTTCAAGGCGCCGACATTTAGGACCATGTCCACTTCCCTTGCGCCGTCGAAGATCGCACGCCGCGCTTCGTAGGCTTTGACGTCGGGAAGCGTGGCGCCGAGTGGAAAGCCGATCACGGTGCAAACGGGAACGCCCGTGCCTTGGAGGTTGCACGCCGCGACGCGCACCCACGTCGGGTTGACGCAAACCGATGCGAAGCGATAAGTCGCGGCTTCGTGGCAGAGTTTCTTGATGTCGTCGTCGGTGGCTTCGGGCTTGAGCAGTGTGTGATCTATGAGGCTGGCCCATTCGCGCGCGGAGCCTGTTTGGCCCAGCACAAGACCGATGCGCGCGGCGCCCGCGTCGACGATGCGGTGCATGCGTTCGGGGCAGCGATGGAAACACTCCGACGTGCAGCCGCACATCGCAGCCTGATCGGCGCCGCCGTCGCCGTTCAGACGAGCAACGATCACGTCGGTGATCTGCTCAATCAGTGATTCGTAGTCGCCGTTTGTCGAGAAGGGCATCGCGGACATTTAGCCACAGATTAGACGGATTCACAAACACGATATTCACAGATGAATCCGTCCTCAATCTGTGTAATCTGTGGTTAGGATTTACCGTTGATACTGGCGCTGGATTGCGTCGATCTTGGCGACGCGCTTGCGGTGGCGTTCTTCGGTGATTTCGGTCGAGAGCCAGGTTGTCACGATATCGCGCATCTGCTTGCTCGTGATGGTCTTGCTGCCGAGCGTCAACACGTTCGCATCGTTGTGCTCGCGCGAGTTGCGCGCAACTTCAACCGAGTAACACGCCGCCGCACGCACACCCGGCACCTTATTCGCCGTCATCGCGCTGCCCACACCTGCGCCATCAATCACGATTCCCAGATCGGAGCTCCCGTCAGCCACCGCGCGCGCGACCGCGTGCGCGAAATCAGGATAATCAACCGCCTCTTCCGAGTACGCGCCGAAGTCCTGCACCTTATGGCCGAGCTCACTCAACAGGACCTTGAGTTCTTCCTTCATCTTGAACCCACCGTGGTCCGCTCCGACTGCGATCAGCTTCGACGCCTTCGATCCACGTCGCGACGCACGTCGCACAAGCTCGATCTTTCTTTCGTTGACGATGTCCTGGGCCAACGGCGTCAGGCGTGCATCTTCACCAATTTTCAACACAGCGCCCGGTTCAAGTCCACGCACGTCGTCTTCAGTGATGACGCTCTTCGCAGACTCATCACGCGTCACTGCACTCTGCGTGCTGCTTTCCGGGACCTGGTTAACGAAACGAGACTGAGGCTGTGGTTTGTCGTCAGCGGTTTCAGGCGCGGCCTTCGCCAGCACCTCACGCACGAGCGCGCGAACTCGATCGCGAGTATCGTTTTCCATAATCAACTTTCACGGGGGCGTAATTGTAGGGGCGGCCCTCCGTGGCCGCCCGATCGGACGAGGCGCCTACTCCGATCGGGTGGCCACGGAGGGCCACCCCTACAGTTACGCCCTTAGATCCAGCAAGCGCACTCGCGTGCCGGCAAGTTTTCCATTGCGAAACGTGAAGTCAACACGCCCGACATAGATCCCGCTCTTGCCGACCTGAAAGATCGTCGTCTTCGCTCCGCACGGCTGCGTTTGTGTCGCGGGTTCTTTCATGAACGTGTGCGTGTGACCGCTGGCAATGAAGTCGATGCCGTCAACCTGCGATGCAACCATCCGGTCGCCGCGTTGAGTGTCGTCGTTGAAGCCAAGATGCGACATGCAGACGACGAGCGCGCAACGCTCTTCTTTACGCAGTTTCTTCACTACATCGTGGGCCGCGACCACCGGATCGATGTAAGTCACGCCTTTGAAATTGTCAGGAGTGATCAAAGCCACCGGACTGACACCCAGACCAAACAAACCGATGCGGATTCCGCCGACCGTCTTGACGACGTAACGTTTTACCTTCGCCTCGAGCACTGTGCCTTTCACGTCGTAATTCGCGGAGACGATCTCGAAGTTTGCAAACTTCAAGGCGGCCGCCAGCGCCTCGACTCCGTTATCAAACTCGTGATTGCCGAGTGTGCCCACGTCGTAACCGATCGCGGACATCGCTTTGTACTCTACCTCGCCTTTGTAGAAGTTGAAGTAAGGCGTGCCCTGCAGCACGTCGCCCGCGTCAACAAGCAACGTGTTTGGGTTCTCTTTGCGAACGCGCTTCACGAGTGTCGCGCGGCGTGCAACGCCTCCCTTCCCCGCGTTCGCATCGTTGGCCGGCAACGGATCGATCTGCGAATGCGTGTCGTTCGTGTGAAGGATCGTGATGACAGTGTCAGCCGCGCTCACGCTGAACAATTCTCGCGGCGAAAACACGAGCGTCGCGCCGAAGACTGCGGAAGTAGATAAGAATGTTCGTCGATTAATCATCGAGGCGGTTCCGTCGATTTGGGTCCTGGTCCAACTTGTACAAAGCGCTTATCGACTGCGCCACTGATGGCTCGTCCTGCGGTAGTTTCCGACTTGACGTAATTCATGACCGCATCGCGGATCGTGATGTTCAGCGGCGTGGGGTTCTTCGCCTCCTGAAGCACGGCGTAAGAGCCACTGCCGAGTCGCAAGAGGTAATCGATCGTGACGATCGTGTAGGTCTTGTTCGGATCGATCTCCTGCTCGTTTCCATTCTCGCCAAGCAGCTTGCCGCTGATGAACTCAGGACGATCGCGATCGTTGTATTTGAAGTGAATACGCGCGCCAGACTGCGCATCGCGAGTCGCGAGCTGGAGCAGCTTACCGAGCTGTTCGCCCGTGACGTCGAGCGCGATGAGTGCGTTTTCGAATGGCAACAACTCGAAGATGTCGCTCGCACGTAGTTCACCCGCGGCGATGTCGTTTTTACGCAAGCCACCCGTGTTCATGATCGCGAGCACGACCGGTTTTCCGAGTTTTGCTTTTGCCTGGGCTCGTATTGCGTCGCTGACGAAATTTCCGAGCGTGCCCGCGCCCGGACCGGATTTCGCGAGTCCGCCTTCGAGTCGGCCGATCACTTTACTCAGCTCACGGACTCTCTCGCTGTACGGCGCAATGATCTTCTCAACATTCGGATCCGCAGAAATGCTGTCGTCAACGCTCAACAGCCGCGCACGCGGTTCAGCCGCCAGCTTACAAGGCTGGATCGCCGTTCCCTGCCCAAAAACGGGAATAGCGAGAACCATCAGGACAATAACCGAAGCCCATATTCTCAGACGTCTCTGCGAAACCTCTGCGACCTCTGCGCCTCTGCGGTGATCGAACTCCACCGGCAAGTTCACCGCAGAGACGCAGAGGTCGCAGAGATTTCGCAGAGAGATCGTGTTAATCATTTGACCCAAGGGAAGAGCTTGCATAGTATGTCGCACCACGCGGCAAACAGGCAAATTCTTGCTCTATCAACACCTGCACTAAGAGGAGAAACAAGTTGGCTACTTCATCAGCCCAGTTCGACTCGGAGTTTAGTAATCCAAATCTCGACGTCCTTATTTCCCAGGAACAAATCGCGGCGCGCATCAAAGAGCTCGGGGTGCAGATCACGCGCGACTACGCGGGTCTCAATCCGTTGCTGATCGGCGTGCTCAAAGGCGCGTGCTTTTTTCTCAGCGACCTGCTGCGCGCGATCGACACACGCCTGAGTATCGAGTTCATGGCGATCTCGAGCTACGGCTCATCGACGCGAACGTCAGGCGAAGTGCGGATCATGAAAGATCTCGACGTGCCGATCGAAGGCCGGCACATTCTCGTCGTCGAAGACATTGTCGACACGGGACTGACGCTCTCGTACCTGCTTGCGAACCTGCAGTCGCGTGGCGCGGCGAGCGTGAAACTCGCGGCCCTGCTCGACAAGCACGAGCGTCGCCAGCGCGAAGTGAAGATCGACTATCTTGGTTTTCCGATTCCCGATGAGTTTGTGGTTGGCTATGGTTTGGATTTTGCCGAACGATATCGCAACCTGCCGTTCATAGCAGTGCTGAAGAATCCAGAAGCGTAGGAGATAACAAACGTGAAGAAGTTTATGTGGTTGACTGTTGTGCTGCTCTTTGCCGTCTCGGCGCATGCGCAGACTGATTTTTCAAAGGTTGACGTCAAAGCTACCAAAGTGGCGGGCAATGTTTACATGCTGCAAGGCTCCGGTGGGAACATTGGCGTCTCGGTGGGCGATGACGGGCTTCTAATCGTTGACGATCAGTTCGCGCCCCTCGCGGACAAGATTCGCGCCGCACTCAAGGGAATTGCTGATAAGAAACTGCACTTCATTCTGAATACTCACTGGCACGGTGATCATACTGGCGGCAACGTCGCGTTTGGGCCAGAGGCGACGATCATTGCGCACGATAACGTCCGCAAGCGCCTGGCAACGGAACAGAAATCGACCGTGTTCAATAGCACGACGCCGCCGTCGCCGAAAGAAGCGCTGCCGGTGATCACGTTCAATGATTCCTTGTCGGTGCACTTCAATGGTGAAGACATTCGCGCGATTCACTTTCCTCATGGTCACACCGATGGAGACAGCGTGATCTTCTTCAGCACATCGAATGTCGTACATCTTGGGGATGATTTCTTTGCGGGACGATTCCCGTTTGTAGACTTGGAGAGTGGTGGTTCGGTCGAGGGTCTTATTAAAAACATTGGCGAGCTCATCGCCAAGATTCCGCCGACTGCAAAGCTGATTCCGGGGCATGGACCAATATCGACCTTGGACGATCTGAAGAGCTATCACCGTATGCTCCAGCAGACCACAGAGATCGTGCGACAGAAGATCGCCGCGGGAAAGACGTTGGATCAGGTTAAGAGCGAAGGCCTGCCAGCCGAGTGGGAACCGTGGGGCACAGGATTCATCAAGACCGACCGTTGGGTTGAGACGATCTACAAGAGTCTCACCGCGAAAAAGTAAGAGCTAGCGATCGCTCCAATACAGAGGTGCGCGCCGCTGGTGGGCCACTGCAACTATTTCAATCTTCCCACTCGTGAGCCGGAAAACAAGATCGAACGGAAACCGAGGAAAGACTATATGCCTCGTGTTTCCGTAAGTTCTTGGCCAGGTCTCTGGAGAGCGAACGGCCAGGTTGATTACATGGTTCAACTCCTGAACGAAAGCGCGCGCCGCCACGGGACTGCGGTCCGCATACCATTCCAATGCCTGAAGAACCTCGGCTTCGGCTTCTGTGTGTAATAGTATTTCGCGAGTCATTCAATACGTCGAAGAAGCTCGGCCTTAACTACTTCCCACGGCACAGTTTTGGCGGTGCCAGCGTCCAGTTCGGCCACGCGGCGTTCAATTTCGACACGCCACGCCTCTTCAACATCGGGATCGACTTCTGACTCGAGACTTTCTATTAACAAGCCGGCGAGGGTGGCTCGTTCTTTCTCAGAAAGGATTGAGGCCTTTTCGAATAGTTCTGTTACGTGAGAGCTCATGAAGAAAATTTAGCACAGGACAAACAGGATGGCATCTTGTAAATCTTCTAAATCATGTAATCCTGTCTAAAAAGGTGTTTCCTGCCGCTAACCTCAAGCCGAAATTGTGCGCTATCGTCTGCCCGATGTCAGCCAATGATTCTCGTGTGCCGAGGTTAACGCCGAGGCGGGCGTTCTTTCCGTAAACAAGCAGCGGCGCGTACTCGCGCGTGTGATCGGAGCCGCGGAAGGTCGGATCGTTGCCGTGATCGGCGGTGATCATCATCACGTCATCGTCACGCATCGCGCGCTCAATCTCCGGCAATCGTTGATCGAAATGTTCGAGCGCCTTTGCGTACCCTTCGGTATCGCGTCGGTGGCCATACAGCATGTCGAAGTCGACGAGGTTTGAGAAGATCAGGCCACGCGTCGAGTCATTCAGCGCTTTGATCGTCTGGTCGATCGACTGTTCGTTGTTCTTCGCCGTTAACTCCTCCGTCACACCCATCGAGTCGTAAATCGATGCGATCTTCCCGATACAAACAACATCAAGCTCTTCATCCTTCAAGGCCGGTAACAAATTCTCACGCGGCGGCGGCACAGCGTAATCATGACGGTTCTCGGTGCGATAAAACGATCCCGGCTGGCCCAGGAACGGCCGCGCGATCACACGCCCGACTTTGTGTTCACCATCGAGTATTCGCCGCGCGATCTCACAGATCTCATAAAGCCTATCGAGCGGTATCACTTCCTCATGCGCCGCAATCTGAAAGACCGAGTCAGCAGACGTGTAAACAATCGGCTTTCCTGTCTCGACGTGCTCCGCGCCAAGCTCCTTGATGATCTCCGTTCCCGACGCCGGAATATTCCCAAGAATCCCCGGCACGGACGTCTCACGCACAAACTTATCAATCACCGCCGACGGAAAACCATTCGGATAAGTCGGAAACGCGTGATCGAGAATGATCCCCGCCATCTCCCAGTGACCCGTCGTCGTGTCTTTGCCATTCGAGCGCAACGCACAACGGCCATAAGACCCGCTGAGATGGTCCAACGCCGGCACCGATTGCAGTGGACGAATGTTGCCCAGTCCGTATCGCTGCAGGTTAGGAAGTCGCACAGTGCGCGACTCGAGAATGTGACCAAACGTGTCGGCGCCGGCGTCGCCCCAGTCCGACGCATCAGGCATTGCACCAATGCCTGCGCCGTCGAGAACGATTAAGAGGACGCGGTTGAAAGGGGACGATGTGGGCATCAATGTTCATTCTTTCGGGGCGTAGTATCCATCGCGTGCGCGGACCTGTGCTTTGTCTTTCAAGCCGCGCACTTCGAGTTTGATGGAGCGAAACTTTCCATCGCGAGTTTTGTTGGTTGGATAGTATCCGAGGCTGTAAAGCGTGCCGAGGTCTGCCGCCACACGCGCGAACGCAGCACGCGCATCGGTAAGCGTCGCGGCTTCGAAACTTCGACCACCCGACGTGCGCGCCAGATCGTTCATCTCTTTGCGCGCGAGCTGGTAGAGCGCGCGGCTGATCGACATCCGTTCAAACGGACCCATCTGGCAGAAGCTGTTGAAATTTTCTTCCTTCGCTTTCGGGAAGAAGAGCTCGCGGTAGCGTTGAATTTGCCGTCGCGAAAGCGTGAGCTGCCCATCGTCCTGGCAGTCTTTCATCAGGCGATCTTCGACGAAGTCTTCCGTGTTCACCTGGATGAAATAACAGGCGATGCCGGCGCGCGCGAGCTTCATTCGCGCGGTGGCGAAATCGGAGTTGCTTGACGAGTCGACACCGTCAGTCAAAGCAACAATCGCACGACGCCCGCGCACATCGTCCTTTGGCGGCTCGCGGAAGATACTATCGGCGACTTTCTCAAGTCCGTCGTAATACGGCGTGCCCTGGCTAGCGCCGAGATTGTCGATCGCAGTGCGCAGCGATTCGCGATCGCTCGTCAGTTGGGACAACACTTCGACCGTCGCGATCGGATCTCGGATAGTCTGCGCCTGGTTGAATGCAACCACGCCGACGCGATCACCGGGACGTAGGGCTTCGATAAAACTGTTTGCGGCTGCGCGGATCAGCGCGACGTCATCGCGTGTTGAGCCGGAAGTGTCGAGCAGTAACGCGATTTCGAAGGGTGTGTCGGTGGTGCCGAAGTTGGTGATGGTCTGCGGCTGGCCGTCTTCGATGAGACGAAAGTTCTCCGGCTTCAGACCTGACAACGGACGTCCGGTGCTATCAGTCACGACCGCAGGAACCGAGACGAGCTGCGTGTCAGTCTTGATGACATCGCCTTCGTCGACTTCCTGCGAATCGGGTGGCGTCTTTTTGGCTTCAGTTGTTTGTTCCGAGCCATTGACGCGCCGCGGGCGCTGAGTAGGTGTTTGTGTGATCTGATGGGCGGCAACACACACTGTAACAAGGAGAATGATTGAGCCGGGGAAAAGACGACAGAGCTTTGTAATTAATTGCATAGCTTTAAAACTGGATGGGCTCTCGTGTCACGAATATTGCCATAAAACGATATCAGCCACAAAGAAGCACAAAAAGCACAAAACTAATCAACAAATCATTTTGTGCTTTTTGTGCCTTTTTGTGGCCTTGACACGCTTCCGTGGTTCTCATAGCATGGCGACTCGTTTTGAAACCGGGACCGACGGCAGGGTCGTCCCAAGCGCAGGCACGTACGTCAATGGTAGACGGCTTCCCTTACAAGGAAGAGGTTGGGGGTTCGAATCCCTCCGTGCCTACCAAACGAGACATCTCTTTGCGGAGTCGTAGTTCAGTTGGTTAGAACGCCGGCCTGTCACGTCGGAGGTCGCGGGTTCGAGTCCCGTCGGCTCCGCCACTCAGGACAAGGGTCGCTGGAAGAGTTTCCGGTGGCCTTTTTTCTTTGCCAAGTCGTGTTGGTAAGTGCAAGAAGATCAAACGGTTGGCGGAAGGTCGCAGTGAGTGTTTGATCCTTCCAAACCGAGTTCGAACACACAAAATTGAGCAACTTGCGTTTTTCGCTCGGAGTTTGCTGTTTGTATAGAAAATAAGCCTTTTTTGCGAGTTCTAACAGGGCCTGTTGCCTCATGTAAAAATCTACTCCAACGCTGATTCGTTGCCTCATATAAAAATCTACTCGAAAAAAGGTGGTTATTCATATCGATAATTCCGGTTTGATGTGCAGCGATTTTTGGTGCGCGTGTCGTTTTGGCTTCACTGGTCGCTTCTTGGCGGCCAGCCGAAATAGTTCTTTGCGATATTTGTCGAGCTCGCGTTTAAGAGCGGCCGGGTTGAGCCTTTGATACTGCTGCTTTAGCTTCTTTTTGTCTGCCGCGGAAACCTGAGCGCAAGCTAAGACGCGCTGATAAGGCGTTTGCGGGTCGTAATAACTCTTCTGCACGCGACTACCAAAACGTTCTTTGCTTTTTAACTTCATCGTTGGTTGAAAGAAATTCGTGTACAAGCGCAACGTCGCATAGAGTTGCTTCAGCACTATTAATTCCGCCGCCGTATCGAAGCGTTGATAACCGACCGTTTGCCGGACCACCGAATAGTTCTTCTGTTCGACATAGCAGTTGTCGTTCTTGCGATAGGGCCGCGCGCGCGTGAAGGTAATGCGTTGTTGCTGGCAATAGCGCAGTAAATCGTTGTTGATGAATTCGGAACCGTTATCAGAATCCAGGCCCAACAACGGAAAAGGCAAGCGCTGGCGGATGGTTTGAATGGCTTCAAAGACCCACACTTGCGCTTTGTTGGGTACCCTTCAGTCTCGGTCCAGCCAGTGCAAACATCTGTCAGGTCAAGCGTTTGGCAGAAGTCGCCGAGTGCCAGGCCACCATCATGCGCCACTAGGTCGATCTCCGCAAAACCCGGTTGTTGCTCATCCCAAAGGTACGAATCGGGATCTGATGCTTGAGCAAGGTGCCTGGCTTCGTATGAGAACGCCGGCATAACTGCTGCTTGCGTCGTTCGGGTTGCAGTAGGCGATCGATGGAAGCCGCGCTAATGCGCAGCAGTTTGTCTTTGGTGAGCGGCGTCAGTCGCAGCTCGCCAAACTGCTCGAGCTTGGCGATTAACTCCGGCATGATCGCCACTAGCCGTTTGCCACAAAGGTAATTCAGTAGCTGCCAAAGTTTGATGAGCGCTTCTACGACCTGCTCATCATAGTACCGGGGCTTCAGTCGCGGCTGCCGTTGGCGCGCATCTCCGACTACCACTTCTTTCCCGCGCAGCCACACTTGCGGGCCATGATTACGCAATACAAAGCGTGCATAGCCACGACTGTAACCAGTGGTCTCACAAAACTCATCCGGTATCTGTCGCTTCACTTTCTTACTGCCGTTGCGGTAGCGCTGGACCGTCACGGCGGTGACTGCTTGTCGTTGTTTCATCGTCAGCCTCATCTTCTGCCTCCAGCCCTTTCGGGCCACGGCAGTGTCTACTTTTTCGAGTAGATTTTTATATGAGGCAACGAATACCCTTTCGAGTAGATTTTCAATGAGTCAATTCGCGGCTTGACAACCATCACAGCGAAGAATAGGCTCTCACCGCATCCTAGGCATTCACCTTCATAATGCTGTTTTTGGATATCTTTCCCAATTTACCAAACTCACAAAGTCGAAGATGACCTTGCATTCGAAGTCAGCTTCATGACTTCGACTAAGATTGTCTCCGCTCACCAGAAGGAGAATCTCATGTTAAGACACGTTCGAACACCAATAATACTGGCCGTGCTCATAGGATGTATGATCTTCGTTGCACCGCTTCAACAAACTAAAGCTGACCTCTGGGGCGAATGCGATGCTGATCGTAGTAACCGAAATGACTATTGTTTGGCTCAATACAACGGATGCCAAGCTACCGGCGGAACGAACTGCGACGGAAACTACAACGCTTGCCTCGATGAATCTGCCCGCCTTCACCACGACTACACTCAGAGTCCGCCGACAGGATGCCTTTTTGAGAATGAGATAAACCCAGTTCCCTGGCCTGTAATTAGCCACTCACGAAGCGCTTGTCTGGAAGGGTGCCAACAGGGAGCCAGTCAAATCGAAAATCTGCCGGACCGACTCGAATATTATATGGAGTGTTGGAATTACTGTAATGAGAACTTCCCAAAATATTGAAGTCGACGCAGGGAAGTCTAGTTACACCGTTATGTTGTCATGTAGTTATGTGGCGCTGAACGCGAAGCCGTTCAGATGTCGCGAGGCTCACGAGCCAGCACCACATAACTTTTTCCCATCTTCCTACTACAAGGTTCGAAGAAACTCCATCAAAGAAGGCTGGTCCCGCCAGTGCTTGTGCCACTGATGTACTTCAGTCACTTCGCATTTGGCGAGCGCTTTCGCCTTCATCTCTAGGTCGATCTCCGCATAGATGTTGGTAGTACTTAACGACACGTGGCCCAGCCAGCCGCGATCGTGTTGATGTCCACACCCGCCCGAGCAGATGCGTGGCGGTCGTGTGCCGAATGATGTGTGGGCTGACCTGCTTATCGGCAATTGAAGGCATGAGCAAAGCCGCACGCTGACCATAACGCTTTACCAGGTCGTAGATGCCGGCCCGCTTGTATGGCTGTAGCAGACGGGTAAGAAACACATGTTCGTGCGGCTGCCGGTTGGCAGTGAAGTTATTGATCTCCTGCACTGTCACAGGCCAGAGTGGGCACTGACGGGTGCGCCCACCCTTGCCGTGAATCTGGACGTAAGGCTGTCCGTTCCAGTCGGCGGCGTTGAAGTGGAGGTCAGCGATCTTAAGCTGCGCCGCTTCTTCCGCACGAGCACCAGAGTTGTAGAGGAACAAGAGCATGGCGTAGTCCCGCCGACCTTGTGCCGTGAGTCGTCGTTGTTTAGCCGCAGACAACAAGGCATCCATCTCCGGTTTGTCGAGGTAATGGACGACCGTGCGGGCCGACTTCTTGAAGGGCACTGCGCGGACTTCACTGCACCAGGCGAGATGTTCCGGACTACGATTGGCCACAAAGACAGCCAGCGCATGAATGGCCGCGAGGCGCTGGTTGTGTGTGTTGGTGCCACAGTGCCGCACCTCGTTGAGATAGATCAGGAAACTGCGCACTAGAGTGGCCGAGATCTCAGTGATCCTGATCGTATCTACCTTTTGCCGCAGTTGCGCGGCGGCAAATGGGATGAGCAGGCAAAAGGTATCGCGATAGCTGCGTTGCGTATTACGAGCCAGGTTACGCTCACTCACCAAATGCTCCAGAAGGAAGCGTCTTATCCAAGGTCCTAATAAAGGCTGCGCCGTCATAAGACACCTCCCTGAGCGCCATATTGCTCGAAGCGACTACTGGCTTGGCTCAACAGTTCCGGGGTTAAAGTGAGATAGCGTTGAGTCGAGTCGATATCTACGTGTCCCAGGTAAGTGGAAAGTTGTGGGAGCAATCGTTGGACATCACCACCTTCCCGGTAACAGGCCGTGAGTCGGTGCACCGCAAAGGTATGTCGCAGGTCGTGCAGCCGGGGTACGAAGCGGTTTTCATCTTTGCGGCGTACGCCAGCTCGGCGGCATAAACGCTTGAACGTGTCTTCTGCCAACTGCACAGTCACTGGCAACGAATGTCGCGTAGTTAGCAAGAACGCTTCCGGTGGCGAAGGATGTCTTTGCCCTTCGCGAGCGACGAGATAGACGCTTAGGACCTGGATGAGATCAGGACCAAGCGGCACTAAACGGGACTTGTAGAACTTGTCTCGCGGATGGTGAGTAGACGTTGGTCCAGGTCTACGTCGGCCAGGGTGAGGCGCAGTGCCTCGCTGATCCGCAGTCCGGCGCCATAGAGCAGTAGCAGTAGCGTTCGCAGGGTATGTGTCTCGAGCTTGCACCAGTGCGACTCTTTCTGTGCCGTTTGCAGCACGCGCTGTAGTTCCTCGCGTGAGTAGATGTAGGGAATCAACCGCTCAGGTTCCTTCGGGATCTGAGTGGGCAGCGGGAAGTGTGTGACATATCCACGGCTCAACAGGTAACGATAGAAGCCGCGCAGGACATGAAACTTTCCATGCAGAGTGGCAGTGACAGGTCCACTCCCGTAAATGAAGAAGCGCACCGCTTCCGCCTCACCTCATCGACATTGACATCTCCGATCGCCTTGCAGAAAGCACGCAGGATGCGCGCCATCGTCTTACATTGCATGCCGAGCGAACGCTTGTGCGACACGTACTGGTCAACGGCTGGTTGTAGGTTCATAGCAAGCCTCCCAAGTCAAAACGGGCGACTTCGCGCAAGCCTTCCAGATCAACCTTCGTGTAGATGCGCGTCGAGCGCGGATCACTGTGTCCAAGGTGGTCGCCGATCTCCTTGAGAGATAGCCCTTCGGCCAACAGATGGCTGGCGCAGGCATGGCGCAACGCGTGTGGTCCGTAGTGCGGCAGCTTGAGGTTAAGAGACTTCAGTTGAAAATGAACCATTGTTCCCAGACCGCCAACGGTGAGTGGTTCAAAGGGTGGCAGCAACCGCAGGAAGACTTCGCGTCGCTTTGTCTGTGGACGCGCCTTCCGCAGATAGAGCAGGATTGCTTCGCCCACTTCCCGCACCAGCGGATACTGATGCTCACGGCGTTGCTTCGTACGAGACAAATGAATGAGCTCTCGCTCCCAAGCCAGATCCTCAAGTTTGAGGCGGCAGATCTCGCTGCTGCGAAAGCCATAGACGGCCAACAGGGTAAGGATGGCGGCGATTCCGAATGTCACCATGCTGCTCCTGCCCGATGCCGGCGAACAGTTGCCGCACCTGAATCCATGATGGTCCAGCAGGTAGTCCTGCTAACGTGTAAAGGCGCGGTGCATCGATAGCCTCACCGATGTTCGGTGCGCACCACTTTCTTGTTCCCGCGTAACGGAAAAACGAACGCAGCGAAGCAACACAACCAGCGACGGTGACGCGACTCCAGGGACGGTTTCGCGGCAACGCCAGATATCGTTCCACATCCAGAATGCTGACCTCGCTAAGCGGGCGCTGTTGTTGGTCAAACCAGACGAGAAAACCGAGGGCATCACCACGGCGTCTCTTGATGGTGGCTGGTGACTGGCCGCGTTCCTGATCCAGAAAACGAGTGAACTCCGCTACCAGATCAGCATGAGGAGGAGGTGCGCAATCAGGTTCGCGGAGGCGGCCCAGAAAACGGAGCCAACTCGTGGCAACGTTCACGAATCTTTTACGCGACTTATGCGGTCCAATCAGTTGACGGAAGTAGTGCCGCGGTTCCTTCATCCATTCGTCCGCCGCAGCCTCGATCTGCGCCGCAGTTACACCGCCTGCCGCAGTGATGTCTACGCGCCTGGCAAAGCCCACTAACCTGCCGGCAGTACCAATAACCGTCTCACGCGCCCAGCCGCGTTCGAGCATCTGGGCCAAGTAGCGCGCTCGCTCGTCGACGAAAGGACTGTCGAGGTAATAGGGCGTATTCATTCGCCCTGAGAAAACGTCCTGTACACACTGGTTCATTATTCAGCCTCCTTAGCACTGATTGAGTTGATGGGGTTACTTCGCTTCGACTGCGTGGAAGGTTAGACCTGACAAACCAGCGGCGACGGGGTAGCTTCCGGGTGAGAAAGTTATGTAAAGGCCAGAGCCAGCCTGCGCTTCATTCCAAACGACTTGTCCGCGCAACACCACATAACTACGAAGACAACATAAGTGACCGAGTTCGTGAAAAAGTGTTTTGTATGGCAATTGCGCAAGCGGGTTAATTGCGACCTGACGCCTGCGGGCTTATGTGGCCAAGTCAGTTATGTGGCGTTGAACTTTTGTAGCCAGCTCTCAGCAGCAAACCAGCAAACCCAAACGCCACATAAGTTCAAGGCTCACCACATGACCAGGAACGTCATGGAGCTTGGTGAGAAGCGAGTGAAACAGGAAGAGTTAGGCGAACGTTGATGGAGTTTTATCCCGCGCGTAAGGAGCACGAGCTCTTATCTTATAGGAAACCAATATACATACTTCGGTGGAACTTCTTGTCGCCTGCGACGTCTAATCAAAGCACACTATGAAGCCTACTTTGTTCAGGTTGCTTACTCTGGTAGCGGCGGTTGCGGTGGGCGTGGCAGTCTCATTTGCACTAGCCAGTCATGATGTTTCTGATCAGCTAATACCTTCTATAAGGAGCCAGGCTGCTACAGATGGAATCAATTACGTTCGGGCTAATTCAGTTGTCATTTCGGTTCCAGCCGATGGTGAGTTCTATTTCGGTAAGCGTCAAATCAAGCTCTCGGAGATCGACGAAGTTGTTACTCAGTCGCTCAGTACCATTCCGTGTGGCCAACGAGTCGCCTATGTTAAGAGTGCTCCTAACCTGAGATTCGAAACGTTGGCAGCCCTTGTAAAAGAAGTAAAGCAGGCTGGCATTGATCGAATCGAGTTCGTAATTGATAGGAAGAAAGTTAGCACCAGGTAACCAGTAACACCGTTTCCGCCGAACGAACGGCGTGCAGCGGACGCGCGATCAACGTACTCTTTCATCAGCCGCCCGTGCGCGCCGCTGATACCTGATGTCCGGCGGCTTGTCGGGCGTGCGATCTCGAGGGGGTGGTCTCGCATTGCCTTATATGTCGGGCCTCACGTCAGAGGTCGTGGGTTAACTTGAATAGCAATCTTTCTTTGTCCGTAAGTTGGCGAACTGAACGCCGCACAAGTTCCGGGTTCAGAGCGCGCGCAGGAACGTCATTAGCCCTTTGCCCTCCTTCCATCGCCTCGACCGTTTGGTCTCCTTTACTTCACAAGTTGCCAGCGCCTTGGCCTTCATCTCCAGGTCGGTTTCTGCGTAGGTGTTGGTGGTGTCAATCGAAACGTGGCCCAGCCAAGCCCGAATGGTGTTGCTATCTACTTCGGCACGGAGAAGGTGGGTAGCGGTCGTGTGTCTAAGCGAATGCGGGCTGACTCGCTTTGTGGCCAGTGCCGGCAGCTTTGTCGATAGTCTCTTCACATAGCGTTCCACCATTGTGTGAATGCCAAAGCGCGTGATCGGGCGACCACAGCGATTGAGAAAGACGTGCTCATGTTGGGCTCTGTCGTTGAGCAACGCGGTGAGCGCATTTGCCGTATGCGGCCACAGTGGACAGCGGCGCAGTTTGTTACCTTTTCCGTGGATCTGAACTGAACTTAGATCGCGCGTTGGCGTTTGGGCCAACTCAAGGTTTCCTATGGTTAGTTGCGCTGCTTCATCCGCGCGCGCTCCCGTGTTGTAGAGAAAGAGCAACAGAGCATAGTCTCGTTGGCCCTGTGGCGTGCGTTGATCAGGTGCCGCCAATAGAGCCTTCATCTCTGTTTGCTCCAAATAGGTAATCTCTCGCTTCATCGCTCGCTTGAAGGGAATGGTTCCTAATGTGCCGCACCACTCAATATATTCTGGACTATGTTCCGCGATGAAGCGCGCCAATGCATGGACCACGGCTAGCCGTTGGTTACGCGTTGCCACGCTGCAACCCCGCGTTTGCTCAAGGTCTTGTAGGAAGAGTCGCAATTGTTCGGCAGTAATGTCCTCAACTGTTAGCTGATCAATCTGTTTGCGGACTCTCGCGGCGATGAAGGTAAGCAGCAAGGCCAACGCGTCCCGGTAACTGCGTTGTGTATTGCGCGACAGATTCCGTTCACCAACTAAATGTTCAAAGAGAAAGCGCCGCACCCAAAGGACCAAGCTTTGTCGCATTAGTCATGGCCTCCCTCCTTCCAGACATAACGCTCAAAGCGTGCTGATGCCTCGTACAGTAGCTCCGGTATCATTGTGAGATATGGTTGGGATCACTGATGCGGAGATGCCCTAGGTAGGTGGACAACTGCGGCAGCAGTTTCTGGACATCAGTGCCCTGTTGGTACCACGAGACCAGGTTTCATGCCTATGCGCGGCCGCATACTCAATCAATGCACGGTCAATGTATTCGGTTTCTTTTTCCGACTCCCAGAGGTTGCGGAGTACGCGGTAACTGCTCTTGAGCATCTCATTATTGAGCCTTTGAAACAGAGCCGCGCTTTTCGTGAGAATGCGCAACGCTTTTCCAGGACATCGGCTTGATACTCCTGTGCTACGGATAAAGTCAATGTGCTGTGCGCTGCAACACAAATGATGATAATTGCACTGCCCGCGAGTCTACGGCTTTTCAACCAAAGACGGCCGAAGATTGTCCACTGTGGGGGAGCCATGACTTTGAAGAAGGCCGCTGGAAGCAACTTCGGCGGCCAGTAATGGCTCAGTTTGAAAATTACGCCGAAGGCGTTCGCTAATTTCAGCCCAGGGTTGGAGCGCAGCGACAACCCTGGGTATCGATATCAAATACGTAACCCTGAAAGGGTTAGGCGGTTGGCGAACCCTTACAGGGTTTATTCATTGTTGGGTTACACCCCCAGGGTTCTCGCGATGCTCGAACCCTGGGCTGAAATTAGCGAACGCCTTCGGCGTAATTTTCAAACTGAACCAGTACCTCGGCGGCCTTTTCTCTTTGCCAAGTCGTATTTGTATGCTAGAGGCTCAAACTCGTGGCGAAACGTTAGGGAGGGTTTATGAGTTCTCCATACGAAAGTGCAGACCTAATTCTGAAGCTTTATGACCTTAGACGCGAAGAAGTGATGCGCAAGGCGCGCAAGTGGTACATGAGAGAATTCTATCCTCAGACCGCTGAAGATGTAGTTAGCGTATTGCGTGGAAATCATAGTGCCTACTTCCGGATGGTGACCTCTTATTGGGAAATGGCCGCCTCTTTCGTCAACAATGGGGCGATAGATTGGAAGATGTTTATGGAGGCGAACCCCGGAGAACCAGTTAATGTATTCGTTAAACTTTATCCTTGTCTTGAAGAGCTTCGGTCAATGTTTGCTTCAAAGTATGACGACTCCCAAGCCCTCCAGAATTTGGAGCAGGTGGTAATGAAGTTGCCTAATGCCAAAGAACGGCTTGCTGAAAGACTCGAGGAGTTTAATCAAGCGCGGTCGCGCTGGCAGCTCCAAAAACAAAAGCGTGGCAGGTAGGGATAGTGCATTAAAAGAAATGCTCGATTCGGCTGTTACCGAAGGGTTGTAGATTCGAGTCCTACCTGCCCCGTGTAAGAACGCCTTAAGGCGCGATCTATTGAGGCGCGACAGGGGCGGTGACTTCCTCGATGAGGCCGGTAAACCGCGCCGGTTCGCCGAGACCATAAGCGCGGATCCACCTGCCCGTTTTATCGCTACCGACGAATACGACTGGCGAGTGATCGCCTTTGACGGCCGGCGCACCAGTCAGCGCCAGAGCCACCTTATTAATCTCCGACTTTCTCCCCGTCACCAACGTCCAGCCCGGACGGACACCGAACTGCGTGCCCCAAATTTTTAGCCGCTCGGGTGGGTCAGACTCCGGGTCCATACTGACCGAAATAAGGTAGACGTCCCGGCCCAGGCGCTCGCCCAGCATGGCCTGAAGCTTTGAAAGACTCTCGCCCTGCATCGGGCAAATGAGGGCGCAACGAGTGAAGAAGAAGCTGACGATGACGACCTTGTCTTTAATCAGGTCGGAATAGAAATGAATCTTCTTGCCGTCCTGGTTGAAGAGCTCAGCGTCGGGTATCGCCTTCTTCTCGTCGGGTGCCGGTTGACGGGCCTCCTGCCCGCTGGCGTGCAGGCAGAGCATGCAGCACATAAAGACTGCTGTCGCTGCAGCCTTCAAGCCAGTGAGACGATCGACAATACTGCTCATAATTACGAACCTCCTAACGCATGGTTAGAAAACCTATTGCCGGGCTACGTGAGAACACGTAGCCCGGCGCCAAGAACCGGCTGTCGTGTTTACGGCGCGTTGAAGATGACGCGGACGTAGACCACATCATGGAGGTCATTATTCGATGACCATATCCAGTGTGCCGGCGTGTCGAGTGGCATCCCGACGACGTTGTTGAACCACGGCCAAGCCCCGTATGCCCCGTAGTCCGTAGCATAGGACCAACTGCTGTCATCAAAGTTCGGGTCGGTCCAATTGGCAGGCGCGCTGAGACTCACCTTCCACATCATCGCGTTGGTACCCAGGCGCTGCCCGTTGAGTCTAATCTCGGCCAGCAGTCCCGCTATCCCGCCGGCGTCGGTGGCCCTTATCGCCAGGACGTTCTTGCATGACTGCACCGGCAGGCTGTAGCTCTGCGACTGCGTCCAATCCGAACCGGATCCTCTGTAGACGCCGTTGAAGTAGAGGTCGTAGCCATTGTCAGCGGTCACGATCGCCGTCGCAATCTGCGGCGTGCCGAACGTGACGCGCAGGTAGACCACGTCGTCCAAGTCGTTGTTCGACGACCATATCCATCTGCCGGGCGTATCGAGCGGCATGCCCGCGACGTTCGTGCCCCACGGGCCGATTCCATACGCGCCGTAGTCCGTCGCGTTGGTCCAACTGCTGTCATTGAAGTTCGGGTCGGTCCAATTGGCAGGCGCGCTGAGACTGACCTTCCACGTCGTGTTGCTACCCGTGCGCACCCCATTCACCCTGAGATCAGCCAACAGTCCCGCGAGGCCCCCGGCGTCGGTGGCCCTGACAGCCAGGACGTTCTTGCCGCCTTTCATCGACATGTTGTAAGTCTGCGCCTGCATCCAGTCCGAGCCCGAGCCTCTGTAGATGCCGTTAAGATAGAGGTCGTAACCGTTGTCACTCGTCACGGTGGCGACGAGGGAGTTCGCCGGTGTGGCCTGATCGATCTTTATGATCTTGGCCACCGAGGGCACGTCGCCGTTGAGTATGAACAACATGTAGTGTCCCGGCGGGCACTTATTGCCGCTGTCCGGCGCCGTCACGTTCAGGCCCCCGGCCACCCTCGTGAAGTTCGGCGGGTTGATGCTGATCAAACGCTGATTCTCGTTGAAGGCATGTGTTACCGACGACAAGCGGACGAGCGTGACCTTCGTGATGTTTGCCGAGTCGGGCGTCTGCACGAAGAACTGCTGTCCGTAGACGGCGGAGGCAGGGGCAGAAGTGATGGTCGGGCGAGTCTTGAACATATAAGGCGGCGAATAGATCTCCGCCGTCATATGGTCTGAATCACTGCCGCCGCCTGGAGGGGTTCCGGAGGCTGCGGGCATTCCGCCGCCCAACGAAAGGACTCTGCCGTCCGGCAACAGCACGGCCGTCGAATGATACAACCTGCGCTCTTGCATGGCGGCCATCGTCGTCCAGCTCTCGGTCCCCGGATCCCACATCTCTGCCGCCAGGACCGAGCCCGTCGCGTCGTTGAAGCCCGCACTGGACGAGCCGCCTGTCGCCAGCACCTTCCCATTCGGCAGAACCGTCGCGTTCATCTGCCGCCTGTTGAAAGTCATCGCGCCTACCGAGCGCCAGGCGGGCGTGCCCGAGTTGAGGTCGATCACCTGCGCGGTGTTAGTCGGCGGGTCGCCTCCACCCATGATCAATACCTTGCCGACGTCGTACATCACTGCCGACCCGTAATCCCTATAAACAGGGTTGGGGGGGTTCGGCAGGTTCGACGACCAGGAGCCCGTACCCGTAGTGTTCAGGAACCTTGTGGCCGGGTCTGGCCCCGCGTAAAAGACCCTGCCGTCGGGGGCAAGCAGCATCCACGGATAGAGCGGCAGGTCGAGGTTCGCGGTGGTCAGAGACCTCCAGCTCCCGGGGGGCTGCCACACCTGCGGCAGGTTATTATTCACATGGTGGTGGGCCACCGAGCTATTGCCGTCGAAGGTACCACGGACGTAGACCACGTCGTGAAGGTCGTTGTTCGACGACCATATCCATCTGCCGGGCGTATCGGGCGGCATGCCCGCGACGTTCATGCCCCAGGGACCAACGCCGTACTGGCCGTAGTCCGTAGCGTTGGCCCAGCCGCTGTCGTCGAAGTTTGGGTCGGCCCAGTTAGCGGGCGCAGTAAGACTAACCTTCCAGTTTGTGTTGCTGCCGGTGCGCGGGCCGCCGCTGCCGTACTGGACGTCGACCAGCAGCGCCGCTATCCCGCCGGCGTCCATGCCCTTTATCGCTATGACGTTCTTACCGGCGTGCTGCGGCAAGTTGTAAGTCTGGGCCTGTGGCCAATTCGATCCCGAGCCTTTGTAGACGCCGTCGAAATACAGGTCGTAAGCGTTGTCAGCGGTCACGGTCGTCAGCAGAGGGTTATACGTCCCGTCCCAGTAGATGCCGGAGACCGTAAGCACATCGCCGTTGCCGAGGGTGGTGTTGGTTGGATACCACCGGCCGGCGTTCATGTCGCCGCCGCCACAGGTCCAGGTGTTCGTCGCGTAATCGAATATGCTGCCGCGCCACTCGCCGTCCCCGTCCCAGAAACGGTGACCGCCGGCTACGAGTAGCCGCCCATCCGGGAGGAGGGAGTGGCCGCTACAAAACATGTGCTGGTTGGGGTTGTTGATTTTCGTGAATCCGCCCGTCATCGGATCCCAGAGGTACGTGTCCGTGCTGAGCAGGCTGTCGACGCGCTGCCATGTCAGTACCTTGCCGTTTGGGAGTACGCTCGTGTTAATAGCGACGCTCGGCGGCGTCGGGCTGTTGGGAACGCCCCACGTGAACACCGGAGACCACTGGCCGATGATCGAGGGGTCACTCTGCACGGCCCCCGCCAGCGCCGGTTTCGGCGCAGCGTTTAGCAACGCCAGGGCGACAGCGAAGCAGATAGTTAAGCAGACTATTAGAGTAGTCTTCGAGAAAGCGAAACGTCGAACGAATCGACTAACACGCATGGGGATACCTCCTAGTGGGTTGATGCTAAGGCTGAACTAATGCGATTAACCGGGCGCAGGCGAGCAGCCTTCAATCTGAGTTGACGCGAGGATCGTTGGGATAGCTATGGTCTTCGTCGAAGACCTTATTCTGTATTTGCGCGGTATTGTCGGGGGGCTTACTCTCACACGATATGCTGGTCCTTGTCAATCAGATTACGTGCTGGTTCAGTTTTGAATAAGATAGTTGCATATCGCGATACTGGCATGGTCTGAGGATCACTCTTTATTCGCGCAGCATTGTCCCTGCTGCGATACGGCAGTTATAAACGCGACCAGCCTCACATGTTTGCCCAGAATGTTGAGGCGGGGCGTTACTACCATGCGGGGGTCGGTAGCGCCCTTGAAAATGTCTCGAGTGCAACTTGCGCCGCTCGCACGCTTGAGGCATTGGGGCGCTACGGTTGTGTGGGTAACCGTAGCGCCGTTTCCTTTGTCTTACCGAGATGCGAGCCGCCTTTTCTCTGGCACACAGCACGTAGCCGCGCTAACGGCTTTCAAGCTTTCACTGTTGCTTTCGCTTTCATCCAAGTTTGTCCCACACTCGCAAGGTGCGGTTTCGGCAAGATTGTCCTCGAGCACAACGAACACTTCCCACTCGTTGCCGTCGGGATCGCGCACCCACGTCTTATCTTGCAGTGCATAACAGCAGCTCGTTTGCATTTCGTCCCGCGTTAACAATCCTGCTTTGACCCACCGTTCGCGAATGGCGAGCACATCGTCTGTAGATGCCACCTGAATTCCGAGATGTGAGAGCGCGCCGCGCTCGTTGAAAGCGTGCTGGTTAAGCGTCAGATTCAGCGGCGGATTTTGCACGTCGAATTTCGCGTAACCTGTTCGCACTTTGCTCGGCTCGATACCCAAGAGTCTTCGATAAAATTCGAGACTCACGTTTACGTCTTTAACGTTCAAAGCAAGATGCGCTTTCAGTGTTTGCACCGGCTGTAATTGCATGATCGTCTCCTTTACATATACGCATAAACATATATATCACGACCGCAGTATCACGCCAGGGCAGACATATGTCAAGGCGTATGTGTTTGTGTTATTATTCGCGCGTTATGACAAGGAAAGAGAAAGCCTTCGATCGTGAAGTGTTCTTTCGGGCATTGGCAGATCCGACCCGGCTGCGGATCATTAACCTCATCGGGGATCAAGAGGTCTGCGTTTGTTTTTTCGTCGAGATATTGAAAACGAATCAGCCAAAGATTAGCCGGCACCTGGCTTATTTACGTCGAGCGGGCATTGTCGCGGCGCGGCGAGATGGCATTTGGATGCACTATCGCATGGCGACTCCAAAGGACGAGAACGCCGCGAAAGTGCTGATGAATGTGCGCGAGTGGCTAAGGAACGATCCGGCAATGCAGCAAGATCGAAAGCGTTTCGATAAGATTTGTTGTGCACCGGAATTGCCGATCCAACTACAAGGCAGTCCGAAGCCAGTGACGGCGCGGATCCATTCATAGTCCGGCGCTCGTTTATGTCGTTACGCACATAGCCCCGCCGTTCACGGTCAGAGCTCGTCAAATCTTCTGCACCAACACTGCGACAATCGTTCTCAACATGTCATCATCGACGTTGGGTATCAGGGCCAATATACAATCTGTGTAATTCTTCTCGTTCCAGTTGTGAAACATTCTCCAGACGACCACTGCTGCTGAGCTTCCTAAAAGCGGCGGCACGGCCTGCGCTATCGTCGAACCACCTTGAGGCACAAACGTTGTGACTATCAGCGCAATAAACAACACCACGGCCATCACGACACCAACTATGAAGTACTTCTCGTTCCGAGTGCTGATCTTAGCCAGCTCACGTTCCAGGTTTTCGCGGTTGATATTTGCGCTGCGATTATCTTCACCCGCACCCATCGTCACCGGCGCCGCCGACGTATAACGCTGGAGAGCCATCCTAAGATCTTCCATAAAGTTCCACCTTTGTTGTCGTAGAGATCGCGTCTGGAGTGAACTTGTTTGATTACGTCAACAAACTTCTGCGGATTGTTCGCGAGCAGCTCGATCTCCAAACCATAGAGATACATCCTCGAGCGGAGCTCGGCCGGTTTGCGATTGCCTGCAACCAAACAACGTCGCTCACTTCGGATAGCAGCCGCGGGAATTACGGAATAGCAAACAGTTAAATCCAACAATCCCGAAAAATCGATTGGTATGGCCCGGATAAGTTCGGGCGTCGTGTGTAATCCGTCACTAAACTCGATGTCAGCTTCATCCTCAACCAATCGAGAATGTGCGACGAGCGTGACTACCGAGAACCGACCAAACAGTGCTGTCAGTTGAGTCAAATCAACATCATGCACAATGGTTACACCACGGCCCGCAACTTTCTCGCAAACCGCAGACACGAACGCTAATTCTTCTGCCTCGTATACCTTCCAGCAAAACTCCGGATTCGCTCGCTCGAGTCCACGGCCCTTCCGGAAGTGAAAAACGAAATCGTATTTCTCCGGTTGGGCCAGGGCCGTGAGAAACCGTTCACGGGTCAGTGGAATCGCAAAAGCTAACGCGCAGTCACCTGGAGAATCAAAATCCAACGGCGGCCTCGCGTTCCGTGTACCCGAATAGAATCTTGCCTATGTAGATGTCTCCGATGCCTTGTGGTGAGCCTACCGTGAAATTCAGCTTTGACTTCACATCGAAGTTGAGCTTCGTCCGGGTCCTGTACTTCTTTAATGAGCGGGCCAGCTCGGCGTGGTACCTTGCTACAGTCAACTTCTGTGAAGCAGTAGCAGTTACGCGACCCCATGCTTTGGCCGTATCCCTCAATCGAGTGGTGATTCTATTGGTAATTGCTGAAATCACCTCAAGCGGTGTAGCTCGATTGAACGTAAGCTCCGACGAAAAGCTAACGGATTGACCGCCGTTGTCGATGGTGGGAACAGTCAGCTCAATGTTCTCCTGTAGCTGGCCTGTTTCCAGAGTCTTGATCTCTCCGACATTTACTTGAGCTTGATTGAAGTTATATTTGCTCGCCATCACCTCAACAGACGCCTGGCCATCAGAAAGCAGACCGATAAGCTCCATTGGTGATCCTTTATCAGCCGTTTGAATCTCTATTGAACGTAGTGTCGCTATGGCCCTGTGCTCCGGCACGCCATCAAATTCGACGACGACAGCTTCTCCCGTTTTTGCTCTTTTGATCGCTTGTACAGCAGCGAGGTCCACGGCATCTTCATGAGTCAGACCACTCAGTAAAAACGCATCCGTACCGGCTTCGCTTCCATATTCAACGTCAAATTTGTTTCCGCTAGCCTTTATCCTTACCGCGACGGTGGACCGTCTGCGATCGGCAACAATTGACAAAGACGATCTGCCATCGCCTCCCCAGCCGGCGCCGCCAGCTCCGCCAGGTTCTCCGTTCGAGATAGGTGGCTTATTGATGGGTGGTTTGCTCGGAGGGGCCGCGTCGGATAGCTTTAGAGCGCCCTCACGTGGACGCACAGCAACTACATCCGCACTGTTCAAGGCTCGCTGAATCTCACCCTGCGCCGCGCGTACCTTTACCGCATCATTCTTCACTATTGCTGTCGCAAGGTCTCGAAAGAGATTATTACGCTCCACGTTCCTTGCCCAATCACGGATACGAGGAACATCAACCGAATTGATTACCAGGGCCCCTGTTTCAGGATCGATGCTCACCTGTCCAGGTGGGATTCTCTCATCGACCTTTATCTTCGAAACACGAGCATCCAGGTTGTGCCCGCCGACGAAAAGAGCTTGATTGTTTGTGGAGATAACGACTACCGAAGTATGAATCCAACCCTTAGCTCGTTGCTCAATGGCCGCCGCATAACGTTTCGGCATGTCTTTGAGGTACGCGTAACGGCTCAGAGTGTCGCCTCGCGTCGCACGATCTTCAGCATCTTTGTAAGGACGGTCGAGCTTCGCCGCATTCAGGTGCTCCTTTATGGTACCGGCAAGCAGCTGCTTGACCCGCTCTTCCTGGTCGTTCTTGATTCCTGAGAGAAGGAGATCAAATTTGTCAGAGTATTCTTTTGTCCCGGCACGATAACCTTTCGACACCAACAGCTGATTGATCTCTTTCTTGAGATCGTCGAGGTGCGCATTCCACAAATCGTTGATTTCTTTATCCAGATCCTGCCGCAACATTGGGCTAAGCTGCGCGGCGACGCTGGCTAACTCGCTCTCTGATGCATTCTTCAAACTGTTGTTGAGTTCAGTCGTCATCGATTCCAGCAGTTGATCCGGGTAACTGTCGGCGGGAATCTTTTTATCTGAATGTGCTACATCGAAAGCGCTGAAGATTTGATAGAGGGCAGCATACTGAACCACCCGCGCGAGGTTTGGATCACCAACGCCGGCAAAGTAGTTGTAGCCCCTGTCTTCGGCCACCACCACCTTTTGATCGGCACGAGCAACTCCATCGGGAATGTAACTAACGGGCAAAGCACCAGTTCGATTGAGGGCCAAAAAGGTCAATGGCCCAACATTGACTGTGAAGCCCACGCCTTTCGTGTTCCAGTTGTAAGTTAAAGCCCCGGTACCAGTTCCGATTCCTAGTTCGTCGAATATGGGTTTATTGAACGGATACTTCGCAGGAGCCGAGTAAGGAAAATTTTTATACGTCGTCTGACCGCTATTGGACCATCCTTTAAGTATCTGATCCGTAATGTTGAGGAGACTTCCATACTCCGTATCACGCAACTCAGGACTCAACAGGATTGGCGCCCAATCCTTACCCTCTGCGATCCGGCCCGCAAAGGGATGAGTTCGCTGGTAGCTTTGGGCGAGGTGACCGGTCTGACCCTCTTGCACGTCAGCCAGTAGCGCGAGCGTTTCAAACCTCAGTGGTGGCAGGACGTCGACCGGGACTTGTCGTTCACGACCGACCACAAGCACTCCTGATTGATTGGCAACTGCGCCAATAACGAGGTCAGCATCGATCGCGAATTGGCGCGCCGGGACGCGACACTCGTACAGGTTTCGTTTCTTTGGTATCCACCAGGCAATCAGCCCGCGCTTGTGACTGACATAAACACCTGATGACGTCTGCCGGCTCAGACTACTGAAAGTCTCAGCCGGCCCACCTTCAACCGGGAAAAATTGCTCGGCCTCTTTTACTACCCACTGGTTCAGCTCGGTCGGCGTTACGGCGAGATTCAGGTCCAGCGGTTTGGTGCGGACGCGAACGGGTAACCTTAACGTGTAGCTCTTGTATGAAGTGAAAAACAAACGCTGATTCAAACGGCTCAGCATTGACTGCAATGCGGCTTCGTCATTACCTTTTATGGCGATAACCACATCCTTTACCCATCCGTCGTTACCAATAGGGTGTTGATTTACCTGATGATTAAGCAGCAGATCACTACCGACGCTGGTCAGGATGTCGGCTAAAGTCACGTGAGGTGACGGTTCTGAGACTATTAGCGTGCGACTGCCATCGGCTGCAGGTTCAGAGAGGGCAATCACCTGACTATGAAACGGAAACGTCTGGCGATATCCATGCCACGAATCATCGGCCGAGGTCGCGGAGGGCTCGTTTCGAGCGATGAGTGCGCTCTCGAGTTTGCTTCGTTCCTCTAACTCGCGCTGTCGCGCTCTTTGGCTTTCGGCAACGATGGCCGGGTCCAAAGGCGTTTCATCGTCGGCGACTGTCGCGGGCACGGCAGGAGGTGCTGTTCGGGGTACCGGCGCGCGACGCTGGGCTGGAGTCCTCCGTGTCTGCCCAATTGCATTTACTGTGATGAGTCCAAAAATCAGGATAACGACGGTTAGGAAACAGTTCGGAAGCTGAGTGCGCGTTCGTGCGAAAGACATGATTCACTCCTGTGTCAGGTCTGAGCAAAAGATTGAGGCGTTAAGACGCAGCGCAACTACTCGCCGCTTTGAGTTAAGCAGAATTGGTGCGAGTCAATTCTGAGTCTGCACTATATACTCGCGGATGTCGCAGTTGTAAAGGCGAAATAGTACATAAGCTCACGAGTAAGCCGGAATGGCTCGAATATATCTCCTCTACCTACTCCGATCTGAAGGACCGTTGAGTGTGTACCAAGCTGCAAAGGCGGAAAAATAACCTCGCTGAAGGTAGATTGAGTTGCTCTCACACCTCACATTGTCTCGAAAGAAAATCGTGAAACGAAGTGTCATTTAGGATCATTTCTGCTAGAGGATATGCCGAGTAGGCACAGAACCGAGCGCGGTAGGCGCCTGGTCCATTCCCAGATACACGCCCGCAGCGTCGCTTTGACCCGGCGCTACCGCGCTCGGTTCTGTCCCTACTCGGCATTGCTCATGCGTCCAAAGCTCTTTGGACGCTCTCATCTTTTGCGTTACTCACCTAAGGAGAACCTTCATGCCTGATACGAAAACTGAGAACCAGATCGAAAACACCACGTCACGTCGAAACTTTCTGCAAGCAATAGGAATGGGAACGGGCTTCATCGGCCTCAATGCTTTTATCGATCCCGCTGCCGCACTGGCCCAGTGCGCCGCTCCACCCAGCCCAACAGCCGCCAAGGCGTGGGGCCGCGACTGCCGCCACATCCTGCCGAGACGTCCGGCTTCTTCATTGACCAGCGGTGAAATCACCAAACTCAAAGACGCATACGCAGCCATGCGCGCGCTCGACACCAGCGATCCGAGCGATCCGCGCGGCTTTAAGCGACAAGCAAACATCCATTGCTGGTTCTGCACAGAATCAAGTGCTTCGGTGCATGTTCACTTCAACTGGAAATTCTTCGCCTTCCACCGCGCTTACCTCTACTTCCACGAACGCATTCTCGGGAAACTCATCGGCGACATGGACTTTCGTTTGCCGTACTGGGATTGGGATGTGTCCTCTCATCGCAAGCTCCCCAGCGCTTACACAAACCCCAACAACGCCACGAACCCTCTCTTCAACTCAACGCGTGGAATGAGTCCGACTGACGAGATTCCTTCAGAAGACGTCGATGCAGACGTGATGGATGCCGCACTCGAGGCCGCAGACTTTACCGAGTTTGGTGGCACTGCGACTGGTTCAGGCATACCCGAAGGCGCACCGCATGGAAGTGTGCACGTCGACGTCGGCGGCGGCTCCGGCGACATGAGCTTCTTCGAGACCGCTGCTAAAGATCCGATCTTCTATGCTCACCACTCGAATGTAGATAAGATCTGGTCTGACTGGAACAAAGGCTCTTCATCACACACGAACCCGACCAGCTCGGCGTTCCTGAATCTGAGTTGGAACTTCTACGACGAGAACAAAGTGTGGCGCTCGATCACGGCCGCGCAGGTTCTTAATCACGAGAACCAGTTGCGTTACGTGTACGGCCCTTCGGTGATTTCAGAGATTCTGCCGTGCTTGTTAGACTTCGTCGTGATTCGCACTGACTTTCGAGTCACCAAATCACTGAAGCTCGCACCCACTGCGCGGGCGTCGATTTCGAAGGTTTTGGGCAATCGCGGGCGGGTTCGACTGCATCTCACGGACGTGACTGTTCCGACGGACAAGAGCGCCGTTTACCGCATTTATGCGAGTCCTGAAGCTGCGAAGAAGGACGAAGGACCGGGTGGTGACGGTTATCTGGGAACGCTTCCAGTGGTGCTCAGCAGTCGCAACGGCCAGCATAACCATGTGAAGACGCGGAATGCAGTATTGAATATTACCGGGCGGAAATTCGAAACGCTTTCTCGCGCACAGGGCCCGATGCAACTTACGCTGGTCGAACGCGGAGTCAAAGAAAACGTGCGAAAGCCGATTCGGGTCACTGCGGCCGATTCGCATTTTACAATTGCCGACGTTGGGCAATGAGGTACAGAAAGTTGTTACGTGTCGTTTTGTTTTCGTTACTTGTGAGTGCGACCGTCCTGGCGTGGGGTCAGGGTGCGGAGGAGCAGCGGTGCTTCGAGGTTTCGCTCCCGCAGCAATGGCAGCAATCGAAGCTGCGAGTCGCTGTCGATGAGCTGCAAGCTCCGGGAAACGTTCCTTTCAAGCTTCGCGTTTCGGTGATGGGTGAGGACAAGAAGGAAGTCGTGTTGGGCTCTATCGCTGTTGAGGCGATAGGGCCTGACAAGGCCGCACCCCGAACTGTGAACACGTTGCGGATTGACGTCACGCGAGCGTTGAACCGATTCCTCGCGAACAAAGCGGCTCCGGAAAAGATCGAGCTACTCGTTCGACCGGTTGATACTCGAAACAATCCGCTTAAAAATCTCACATGGTCCGTGAAGGACGTCCGCCTCGAGATTCGGTAACCTACTTGCATCAACTGTAGGGGCGGCCCTCCGTGGCCGCCCGATCGGAGGGACCAACGTGGTTGAGTCCGATCGGGCGGCCACGGAGGGCCGCCCCTACAGTTGTTTCCGCGAAGTCCAGTTCTCTCCACTAGCAGCATTTCCTGTCTTCTTGCCGGTTAACCGCGTCAACTGATCCGGCTTAACGATTGGAAAGCCGAGCTTTTGCAACGCCTTTAGACCAACAGCTACCGCAGGCCACCATAAAGGTAGTGGAACGGCGCGATGACGTTTGGCGATGCGCGATGCGAGCTTGAATCCGTTGAAATCTTCAGGGCCGCAGACGGTTTCGATTCTCACTCCTTTCTGATGTTCCTGAATTAGTTCGGCTGCGAGCTTTGTGAAGTCGTCAACATGCATCGGCGCGAACGATAGATTCGCGTGGCCGAACAGTGCGGGAACGACGTGCCACCGGCGCGCGATCGCTAACATGCGATCAATCCCTTCGCTACCACCACCTCCATAGATCTCAGCCGGACGAATGATCAATAAACTCTCCCAGTCCAGTTTCTGAAGCTCCTCCTCTGCTGCTAGTTTCGATTCGCCATACGCGCCGCTGCCGTGCGTCGCACAACGCGTACTGATGTATACAAACCGACGACCACCAGCTTCGTGCACGGCCTGAGCCAGTCGACGGGTTCCTTCGAAATTAACTTTCCAGTATTGCTCCTCATCGGAGGCGTGCGTCACACCTGCGAAGTGAATCACGAGGTCAAAATGCGGTAACGTCAACTCAGACTCGAGGTCCAAATCGATCACGTGCAACCGCGGATCTACGAGCGGAATGTCTTTCCGGTGACGACCGCCCCAGATCTCAACGTCGCTATTCAGAAGCAAGTGACGCAGCACGCCAACTGCGAGAGGCGACGACGCGCCGGTGACGAGGATTCGCATCATTTACGAGATGTGTCGTTGCAGCCAGAGTGACATACGTAATAACATCGCGGCGTGACTGAGCCCCATTTTTCACTTGTAGTACTTTGCTACCGCAGCGGTCAAAGTATTATTCCATTCGTTGCGCGTTTGCAGCGAGTGTTGTCGCGCTGCAATTTCACCTGGGAGCTCGTGCTCGTCGGAAACTACATCGAAGGAAGTGACGACGAAACACCTCAAGTCGTCAAAAAACTCGCCGAACAATCGCAAAACATCCGCACAGTGATCCGTCCGAAGCAAGGCATGATGGGCTGGGACATGCGCATGGGCCTCGACGCCGCGCGCGGTACGTACATTGGAGTTATCGATGGTGACGGGCAATTTCCGCCGGAGTCGATCATCGCGTGCCTGCTGAAGTGTGAGCTGGAGGATCTGGATCTAACGAAGACATACCGCGTCATACGTGACGATGGTCTGTACCGGCGCTTCATCTCGGCGGTGTACAACGGGATCTTCAGCGTACTGTTTGGATTCAAAGTGCGCGACATCAACTCCAAGCCTAAAATTATGCGGCGTGATAAGTACGAGCTGCTACACCTGCAATCAGACGATTGGTTTGCCGATGCTGAGATCGTGATCCGCGCCCGCGAGCTGGGCCTGAAGATCGGCGAAACGCCCGTTCACTTTTCCATCAACGACAACCGAGGCTCGTTCGTAAAGCCGAAAGCAATCCTCGAGTTTACCTCGAACCTCCTGAAGTACAGGTTTTCACCGAGGTTGAATGCAAAGGCCGGCTCCCTCCCTCGCTCCGCGGTGGAGTGACAACGATTAAGCTTGGCTGACGCACCCACCCGCTATCGCAGGTGGTACTGACTGTGCTGGCGCGATGCTTGGAGGAGTACCACCTGCGATAGCGGGTGGGTGCGTCAGCCAACTAGTCCTCGACTCGCCGCGCGATACAGACTGCTGACACGCCAAACGGAATCTTTCCGCGTTTGAGTATTAAACGCTCAGCCGCGAACAACCGGCTGAATGGTCCATTCATCAGCGAGATGTTTATTCCGTACTCCGTGGCCGCGCTCAAACGCAGCCAGCGCATCACAGTACGCACGAGCAGCACGGGCAGAAAAAAGCTGACATTCGCATAGCTGGACCACTCCACCTCAAACCCCGCTGCCTCGACTGCCTTCAACAGACTCGGCAACGTGTAGCGGCGCCGGTGATTGCTCACATCATCCTGCACACCCCAAAGAAACATAAACGCCGGCACAAACAACAGGATACGCCCGTCGCGACGTAAGACTCTTCGCATCTCTCGCAGTCCCGCAACGTCGTCATCGAGATGTTCGATGACGTCGAGTGCGGTGACGAGATCAAACGAATCGTTCTCGTATGGAAGCTGCTCCGCGGCTCCAAGCCTCACCGAATCCAAACCGCGCTCGTGACAGAAGTCGACGGCTTGTTGAGAAATGTCAACGCCTTCTGCTCGCCCGTGTGCCGCAAGCATCTTGAGATTCGCGCCCGTGCCACAGCCGACGTCGAGAATTCTCGGATCCGGCGTGTCGAGGGTTGCACAAATCTTCTCGACCAGGCTCTGAATGATTCGCCGTCGCCCGACATACCACCAGTGCTTATCCTCAACCTGGTAGAGGATCGGATAATGATGCGACTGCATCTCTTTCGGCAGATTAGCGGCGACGCTGTTGTTCATCTCTGCCCCTCACTCTATTAAATTTCCCGCTCCTAAATCCACTTCGCACCCTCGATCCGTAAATCCTCTGAAACGATGAAAGACATGACAAACAAAGCGCGGCCGGAAAACCGTCTTCTTTTCAGCAAGGGAACGCTTGCGGTGCTGGCGTCAGTGATTCTCCTCGTTACGCTGATTGTAAGCCGCAAGACTTCGCTTCATGCAGAAGACAGTTCACCGAAAAATCCATTAACTGAGTCTGTCGCCTGTCGTTTTGTTCTGGCGCCGTCGAATACCGTCGACGAGGAGATTGCGCAGCAACAGGCGCTCATCCGGAATGGCTCGACAGCCGCGTTGGAGCGTCTCGGATGGAGCTTCGTCAAGAAAGCTCGACTCACTTTCGACGCAAGCTACTACAACCTCGCACAACAATGCGCTGCCTGCCTGGAAGCGACCGGCGCAAACGGCCCGGATACGTTGCTGTTACGCGCGCACGCGTTGCAGAGCCTGCATCGTTTCAACGAAGCGGAAGCTGTCGCACGCGAGCTCGTGCGCACGCGCGAGCGTCCGTTTGATTACGGCGTTCTCGGAGACGTGTTGATCGATCAAGGGAAGGTTCGCGAAGGAGCAGCGGCCTACCAGAAGATGATCGACCTCCGGCCGGATCTGCAATCGTACGCGCGTGCCGCACACGTTCGCTGGCTGACTGGTGATCTGCATGGCGCGATCGAGTTGATGAGACTCGCTGTCAGCGGTAGTGGTCCTAACGATCGTGAAGCAGGGGCATGGGCTTATACGCGACTCTCGCTTTATCAATTGCAGCAGGGCGGAACGAAACAAGCGCTCGAATCGTGCAGTGCCGCACTGGATCTTCAAAGCGATTACGCGCCCGCAATGCTGGCGCGAGGTCGAATACTGCTGGCCTTGCGTCGCCCGGGCGATGCTGTTGTCGACTTGCAACACGCGGCGGAGTTGAATCCGCTGCCGGAGTATCAATGGGCGCTCGCGGATGCTCTTGCTTTGACTGGCGATCGTGATCACGCTCTTGCGGTCGCATCTAAGATCAGCGCAACCGAAGATCCGCGAGGCTTTTCACTCTATCTCGCCACTCGTGGAGAGGACATCGGAGAGGCTGTGCACCTCGCGCAGCTCGAATCAACGATGCGTGGAGATGTCTTCACACACGATGCGCTCGCGTGGGCCCTTGCTCAAGCCGGACGCGTCCGCGAGGCGCAAATGCACGCCACCCAAGCTTTGTCGGAGGGAACAATCGACGCGCGCCTGTTCCTTCACGCCGGCATCATCGCCGCACTCAACAACGACAACGCACAGGCAAAGCGTTTGCTGCACCGAGCCTCCTCAATCCAACAAACACTCCTCCCGAGTGAACAGACCCTGCTTGAGGCGTGGAAACAAAAATCAAACTTGCATCAACTGTAGGGGTGGCCCTCCGTGGCCACCCGATCGGAGGGACCAACGTGGTTGAGTCCGATCGGGCGGCCACAGAGGGCCGCCCCTACAGTTGTTACAACACGTGCCCAATTCAACTTGCAACACGTGCCCAATTCAACTTGCAATAAGGAGTAACGAAAAGATGTCTACACAGTTCACCAGACTGAAACCGGTAATCGCGACGCTTCTGCTCGCGCTCGTTCCGGTCACAAACGTTCTCGCATCGAGTCACATGGACGCGCCACTGATCATCATCGATCCGGCCGCGAACACAACCGACGTTTATGCCTTCGTCGACCAAGACGGCGATCAAAAGTCCCTGGTCCTTGCGCTTGGCGTGTACCCGCACCAGGAACCCGGAATCGGTCCGAACAAGTACAACTTCGACGACAACGTTCTGTACGAGATTCACGTCGCACTCGGCCCCGACGTCGCGGCCGGACGCGCCACCTTGAGCTATCAATTTCGTTTTACCACGACCTTCAAAAACCGAAACACAATACTTCAATCCTACCTCGGCGTTGTTCAGCACGTCGGCGACGCGAACCAGAACCTGACGCAAACCTACACAGTTACGAAGGTGGACCACCGCACGCATCGCGAGACCGTGCTCGGCAGCGGAGTCGTTCCGCCAAACAACCAGGGCAACGCAACGCCGTTCTACAACCAGGGAGACGATGGCGAGAACCGCGCGCGCGACGGCGTCGCGACCGAGGCAGAGCTCGACCGCTACACGCGCGAGTCGATAGCCGAACTGTCGAATGGCTATGTTGCGTTTGCCGGCCAGCGTGACGACGGTTTTTACGCAGACATTCAGTCGATCTTCGATCTGCTCAAACTGCGCAATCCCGGCAAGGACTCGCAGGGCGGGTTCAATCTCCACCTGATGGCGCTCGAAGTGCCTGTTGCAGAACTTGGCGGCGACCAGCAGATCGCGGGTGTGTATGCGACGACGAGTAGACGCACGGTACGAGTGTTGGACGACAAGCAAGCGCCGAAGAACAATGGTCCGTTTGTGCAGGTTGCACGTCAGGGGAATCCGCTCTTCAACGAGGGACTCGTCGCGATTGCGGATAAAGATCTGTACAGCCGCACGAGTCCTGCGAACGATGGCGAGCTCTTCCGGAAGTACGCTGAGACACCGGAGCTCGCTCGCTTAATCAACCTGCTTGTCTTCAAGTCCACAGTGGCTCCGGAGACTAACCGCACAGACATCGCCGGCATTTACATTCCCGATCTGATCAAGGTTGATCTCTCGACGACTAGAGCGCGTCTTGCCGGCGGTAGCCCAACGAATCCTGACGATCCGAATTTCTCACGCTTGAGCATCTTCGGCGGAGACGTGCTGAAGAGCAGCATTCAGGATCCGTTCAAGAATGGTGGGTTCATTCCGGGTGGATGGCCCAATGGTCGCCGGTTTGGTGACGATGTTGTTGACATTGCGGTGACGGCGCTGATCAGCGATCTTCGAGATCCGAATAACCTGATCATTCGTGGTCCGGCAGGTGATGGTGTGGATCGGAATGACATGAGTTTCAGCAAGGTCTTCCCTTACGAATCAACCCCACAAAACGGCCGCAACCACCAACACCCATAGCCGAATCGGGACTACATGAACGATCGACAACAACTGTAGGGGTGGCCCTCCGTGGCCACCCGTGCGCTGAAACACAATGTGGCAAGCCTAGGGCGGCCACAGAGGGCCGCCCCTACAGTTACTCCCATGACGACCACAACCTTAAAATTAGCGATGCTGATTGGTGTGATTCTGATCTTCACCACCACGGTGCTGGCGCATGATCCGGGTTTGAGCGCGGCTGAGGTTCGCATCCTTCCCGATCGCATTGTGGCGGAGGTGAGCTTTGCGCCCGCTGATATCCCAAACGACAACATCGCCGCGCATCTGCTCGAAATCAAGTCCGGCGAAGAACTGATGCGTGAGGGGCGAGGGCGTGGATCAAGTTGACGTGCGCCCTGTCTTGCTACCATAGTGTGTCATCAAAAAGGAGGATGGCCCATGGTAAGCAAGGGTTTACTCGTCAGGCTGGAAGCAAAGTCCGGCATGGATGAGCAGGTGGAAGAGTTTCTCATCTCGGCTCTCCCGTTAGTCCGTCAGGAACCGGCGACGACCGCGTGGTTCGCCATTCGCTTTGGCCGATCGGAGTACGGGATCTTCGATGTGTTTCCGGATGACAGCGGACGAGACGCGCATCTTTCCGGCGCCGTTGCGAAAGCGCTTTTCGAAAACGCGGAGAGGCTGCTCGCAAAGCCGCCGCAGATACAGAAACTCGACATACTCGCCGATAAGCTGCCCGACACTCCGCCCGATCGACCAAACACGAAAGGATTGATTCTGACTTTCGAGGCGAAGGAAGGACACGAGCAACAAGTCGAAAAGTTTTGGCGCGATGCGAAAGCGTTTGTGATGGAGGAGCCGGAAACAGTCGCATGGTTTGCCATTCACACGGACGACAACCAGTACGGCATCTTCGACGTGTTCCCGGATCATGGTGGACGATTCAAACATCTGACCGGACACGTGCCGAGAGAGCTGGCGAAGCATGGACTATCGCTGATAGGCAGTTTGCCGGATCCGGATCTGCTCAACGTGCTCGCGGAGAAACTCGGTGAGTGAGTTGACATTGTCGCGGTTTACGTTTCTTGTGTTTGTCTGTTTAGTGTTGTCGTCGTGCTCGCGGTCGAGCTCGACAAATCAACTGGGGCAACCGAGTCCCAGTCCGACGCGCTGGTTGTTGCTCGTGGCGCCGAAGTTATTACCGGATAATTGCGAAGAGGCTGAGCCGTGTAAGGGCACGCCGTATGTCCGTGCGCCTTATGCTGACTGGACGAAAGAGGGTGACTACGGCTCGTTTGAGGAATGTGGTCGTGCGATAAGTGCGCCGCAGCCCGATCCGAATGCAGAGTTGCATCGCCAGGGAAAGTTGAGCCAGGGTGAACTGCTCGTAGGCTTCCGCTGTGTGCCCAACACCGATCCCCGCCTAACCTCCACACCACCCTACAACTGGGAAACCGAAGCGCAGAAAGACAACTAAGTAGTTGCGACACAACTGTAGGGGCGGCCCTCCGTGGCCGCCCGAGCGTTGAATTCAAGGCACGGGCGGCCACGGA
>Ga0081539_10000805_pt1 | contig 61020 bp, 63 predicted proteins | sample TabmetS4T2R2_FD_71023 | JGI IMG/M metagenome (GOLD analysis project Ga0081539, IMG submission 71023) | Tabebuia heterophylla rhizosphere microbial communities from the University of Puerto Rico - S4T2R2 | ecosystem: Host-associated > Plants > Roots > Rhizosphere ...
GCAGCGCTACCGGCACATGGTGAGCGCCGTGCTGCTCGACGAGCCGGACACGACGAGCATTCGCTCGATCGCCCATTTCCTCTGCCTGCGCATCATGGAGAGCGGCGAGAGCGTGCTTTATGCGAGCGGCCGCTACGTCGATCGCATCATGCTGCCGGAGCTGCGCTACGACGAACGGATCGTCATCTGCGATAGCCGTCGCTTCGATACGCTGCTCGCCATCCCGCTCTAGGCTAATTGCGGCTGTGGTGCCGAATTCGCCGCGCGCGGATGTCGGTGATCAGTATGGTGAGGACGAGGCCGATGCCGATGATGGCGGCGGCGAGGAACAGCAACATCGCGAGCCCGGGATAGCCGAACAACTGGAACGAGGTCTCGACGCGCATCAGCAGCGCGGCGCCGACGATCAGCGCGGCGAGGATCAGGCCGGTGGCGATGCGGTTCGCCACCTTCTGCATGCCTTCCATCAGCCGCGCCTCGTCGATCGCGTCGACCTTTACCTGGAACTCGTTGTCGGCCAGGCGATCGAGGATGCGGTTGATGCGCCCCGGCAGGTGCTGGACGAAGTTCTTCAGCTCGACCGCGGTGCTGAAGAAGGTGCCGAGCGAGAAGTCGCGCGTCATCTGCTCCTGGGTGATCGCCGCCGCATGGCGGCGCACGGCGGCGTTGGTGTCGAAACGCGGCGCGAGCGTGAGGCCGATCTCGTCAAGATTGAGCAGTGTCTTGCCGATCATCGCCAGCTCCGGCGGCAGCTGGATGCCGTGCTCGGCGGCGACCTTGAGGAGCATGAGCACCGCGCGCCCCACCTGCGGCCGTGCGAGCTGCACCTGCTGGTGCTGGCCGATGATGTCGGCGACGCCGCGGCGAAAGCCGGCCTGGTCGGCGCCTTCGCGCGCCTCGGCGATCAAGAGCAGCACCTTGACCGCATCGTCGGGCCGGTTGTCGCTGACAGCGAGCAATAGCTGCAGCAGCCGGTCCTGCAGCGCCGGGCGCACGCGCGCCACCATACCGAGGTCGATGAGCGCGATGCGCCCGTCCACCAGGAACACGTTGCCCGGATGCGGATCGGCGTGGAACAGACCATCGCGCAGCATCTGCTTGAGATAAGCGCGAAAGAGCGCATCCGCCAGTCGCTCGCCATCGAGCTCCAGCCGCGCGAGCGGCGAGAGCGCGGTCACCTTGGTGCCGGGGATGAACTCCATCGTCAGCACGCGCGAGCTGGTATGGGTCATCACCGGCTGCGGGATGACGATCTCGGGAATCTCCTTTAGGTTCTCGCCGAAGGTGACGAGGTGCAGCGCCTCCTGGCGGAAGTCGAGCTCGCGCAGCATCGATTTCCTGAACTCCTGGAAAAGCAGCGTCACGCCGAAGCGGCGACCGAACTCGCTGTGCTCCTCGAGGAATGCGGCGACCTCGCCGAGCGCCTCGAGGTCATCGAGCACCTGCTCGCGGATGCCCGGGCGCTGGACTTTCAGCGCCACGGCGCGCCCACCGCGCAGCACCGCGTAGTGCACCTGCGCGAGCGACGCGGCGGCGACGGGCTTCGGCTCGATGCGCTCGAACGCCTTCGATAGCCGCACGCCGAGGTCGGCCTCGAGGATCTTCTCCACTTCCGAGAACGGGAAAAGCTCGACGTTGTCCTGCAGGCGCGCGAGCGCCTCTGCGTACGCCGGCGGCACGATGTCCGGCCGCGTCGATAGCAGCTGCGCGAGCTTTATGTAGGTGGGACCGAGCTTCTCGACATCGCGCGCGAGGTCCTTCGCCTCCGGCACACGCTCGGCGTCCTCGTCCGGCTCCTGCGGCAGAAGCTCGTTCAGCCCGGCGCGCGCGACGAGATCGCGCCGGCCGTATTTCCATAGGAGGAAGGCGAAATCCTTGTAGCGCTTGAGATGCTCCGGACGCAGCGAGAGGTTCACCGACGTTCGCACAGCAATTTGCGAGCCCGCCCGGCGGACGGCCGGAGGAATGCGCGTGCTAGTCTGCGGCGCGTCTCCAACTGCATGGCGATTCCATGACCGTTTCCCCGCAGCGCGCCGCGACCGGCATCGAAGGGCTCGACGACATCCTGAACGGAGGTTTCACGCCGCATCGCCTGTACCTCATCGAAGGCATGCCCGGCTCGGGCAAGACCACGCTCGCCCTGCAATTCCTGATGGAAGGTGTGCGTCGCGGCGAACGAGTCATCTACGTCACGCTCTCCGAAACGGCCGAAGAGATCCGCTCCGTCGTCGACTCCCACGGCTGGACGCTGGACGGCATCACGGTGCGCGAGCTGGTGCCCTCCGAGGGGGTGCTCGACCCCGCGGGGCAGTACACCGTATTTCATCCTTCGGAAGTCGAGCTCGGCGACACGACGCAGCGCATCCTCGCCGACGTCGACCAGATCAAGCCGACGCGCGTGGTGTTCGACTCGCTCTCAGAGCTGCGACTGCTGGCGGGGAACCCGCTGCGCTATCGCCGGCAGATCCTCGCGCTGAAGCAGTTCTTCGCGGGCCGGCGCTGCACCGTGCTGATGCTCGACGACATGACCTCGGCCGAGCACGACCTGCAGGTGCAAAGCATCGCGCACGGGGCGCTGCTGCTCGAGCACTCGATTCCCGCATTCGGCGTGCCGCGGCGTAAGCTCAGCGTCACCAAGTATCGCGGCAGCGATTTCCGCGGCGGCTACCACGACTATGCGATCCGCCGCGGCGGGCTCGAGGTGTTCCCGCGCCTGGTCGCCTCCGAGCACCGCGGGCATCCGTCGCGCGAGCGGCTGAGCAGCGGCCTCGCCGAGCTCGACCGGCTGACCGGCGGCGGCCTCGAGCGGGGCAGCAGCACGCTGATGGTCGGCGCGGCCGGCAGCGGCAAATCGACCGTGGCGGCGCTCTTTGCCCACAGCGCCGCCCAGCGCGGCGAGCACGCGGCGCTCTTCATCTTCGACGAGAGCGCGAACACGCTCTTCAGCCGCATGGAGGGCCTCGGCACCAACCTGAGAGGGCACGTCGATGCCGGCACGATCAGCGTGCGCGAGGTGGACCCGGCGGAACTCTCGGCCGGCGAATTCGCGCACCTGGTGCGCTGCGCAGTCGAGAAGGATGCTGCGCGCATTGTCGTCATCGACAGCCTCAACGGCTACCTAAACTCCATGCCCGAGGAGCGTTTCCTGCTCGTGCAATTGCACGAGCTCCTCACGTACCTCGGACAGCGGGGTGTGGCGACGCTGCTGGTCTCGGCGCAGCACGGGCTCGTCTCGAGCCACATGATCTCGCAGGTCGATGCGAGCTACCTCGCCGACGCCGTGTTTCTCCTGCGTTACTACGAGGCCGAAGGCGAAGTGCGCCAGGCGATCTCGGTGATCAAGAAGCGCGGCGGCATGCACGAGCGCACCATCCGCGAATTCAAAATGGCGAACGGCCGCATCGAGGTCGGCGAGCCGCTACGCAACTACCGCGGCGTGCTGAGCGGCATTCCGGAGCCGCTCAGTAAGTGAGCGCGCCGGGGCCGCGAGCACGCGAGCGGCGGCTGCTGCTCCTCGCGCCGTTCGGCCGCGATGGCGAGCTCCTGCAGAAAATGCTGGGCAAGGATGATGTCGAGAGCGAGCTATGCCCGAATCTCGCCGCGCTCGCGCTCGAGGCGGAGCGCGGCGCCGCGGCGCTGCTCATCGCCGAAGAAGCGATCGGGCGCGATGCCGAGATCCTCGGCGAGCTGATTGCCCGCCAGCCGCCCTGGTCCGACCTGCCGGTGATCGTCATGACGCAGAGCGGCTCGGATTCGGCGGCAGTCGCCCGCGCGCTCGATCTGCTCGGTAACGTCATCCTGATCGAGCGGCCGGTGCGCATCGCTGCGCTGCGCAGCGCCGTACGCACGGCGCTGCGCGCGCGCGAGCGCCAGTATCAGATGCGGGCGCACCTGCAGGAACGCGAGGAGGCGGACCGGCGAAAAGACGAATTCCTCGCCGTGCTCGCCCACGAGCTGCGTAATCCGCTCGCGCCGATCCGCAACACGATCAACATCCTGCGCCTCTCCTCGCCGCAGGCACCCGCCGCCCAGCTGTGGGAGATGATGGACCGCCAGGTGGGCCACATGGTGCGGCTGGTCGACGACCTCCTCGAAGTCTCGCGCATCACGCGCGGCAAGATCGAGCTTCGCCGCGAGCCGCTCGAGCTCTCGCTCATCATCGCCACCGCCGTCGAGACCAGCCGGCCCCTGATCGAGGCGGCGGGCCACCAGCTCACGGTCAGCCTGCCGGCTGAGCCGCTCGTCGTCGAGGCCGACGCCACGCGCCTCGCCCAAGTATTCGCCAACCTGCTGAACAACTCCGCCAAATACACCGACCGGGGCGGCACCATCGCTATCGCGGCGACGCGCGAAGGCGATGAAGTGATCGTCGCCGTGCGTGACAACGGCGTCGGCATTCCGTCCGAAGCGCTGGGTCGCGTGTTCGACATGTTCGTGCAAGTGGACGGCGGCGCGCAGCGCGGTCCCGGCGGCCTGGGCATTGGTCTCACGCTCGCAAGGAGCCTCGTCGAGATGCACGGCGGCAGCATCAGCGCGGCGAGCGACGGCATCGGCGCCGGGAGCGTCTTTAGCGTGCGTCTGCCGCTTGCCGCGACAATGGCCGCCCGCCCGCCGCAAGCGCCCGCGCCCGCAGCGATAACCGAAGGTGGCCCGCGCGTGCTCGTCGTCGACGACAACCGCGACGCCGCCGACAGCCTGGGACAACTGCTGGAGCTGATGGGCGCCGAGGTCTTCGTCGTTTACAGCGGCCAGAGCGCACTCGAAGCTTTCGCGAGTCACCCCCGCCCGGCCATCGTGTTCCTCGACATTGGCATGCCGCAGATGGACGGCTACGAGGTGGCACGCCGCATGCGCGCCCAGGACGAAGCGCGTGCCACCCGACTCGTTGCCCTCACCGGCTGGGGCCAGGAGAAGGATCGGCGCCTGAGCGCTGCGGCCGGCTTCGATCATCATCTGACCAAGCCGCCCGATGCAGAGGAGCTGCGCGAGCTGCTCGCTTCCGCCGCGAGTGCGCAGCCGCAGCTCGAGATGCCGCGCAGGTCCGGCCACTCTGAGGCGAGCTCGCCGTAGCGCAGCTATGGCACATGGTTTGCGGCGGAAACACATCTGCTAGCGGAGCCCCATCATGGCCCTGAAACGACTGCCCAGAAAGCCGAACATCCTCGCCGTTGACGACAAGCGCGCAAATCTCCTCGCGCTGGACGCGACGCTGGGAGACGACTACAACCTCACGTTTGCGCACTCGGGACGCGAAGCCATCGAATTGCTCACCCGGCGGGCAGAGGCGGTGGATCTGATTCTCATGGACGTCCACATGCCGGAGCTGGACGGCTTCGAAACCGCGGTGCAGATCAAACAGCTACCGGCTTGCGAAGACATTCCGATCATCTTCGTCACGGCGGTATTCAGCGAAGATCCCTACATCAAGAAGGGCTATGAGGCCGGCGGCATCGATTACTTCAGCAAGCCATTCGATCCCGACATCCTGAAAATGAAGATCGCAGTCTACGCGTCATACAAGTTGCAGGATGAACTGCTGAAGGCGAGGGAGCGCAGCGTCAAGGAATCCGAGGAGCTGCTGCGCGTCGGTCGCAAGCTCTCGCTCTTGCTCGAAGACTTGCCGATCGGCGTACTCATCTCCGACGTCGAGGGCAGGATTTGCCAGACCACCGAGGAAGTGGCGCGCATTCTGGGCTCGCTCGCGCCCGCGCAAGACGACTCCTATGGCGAAATTCTCGGATGGTGGGACGCGAGCGGCCGCATCCTCAAGGACCACGACGGGCCGCTCGCGCGGGCCATTCATCACGGCGAGACCTCGCATAGTGAGCCGCTGCAAATTCGCGCCATCGATGGCCTGTCGAAGAGAATTCTGATCTCCGCGTCGCCACTTCGCGGCCTCGACGGAAGAATCGTCGGCGCCGTAGTGCTCATCCAGGACCTGACCGAATCGAAGAAGGTGATCGAAGAGGAGCTCGAGCGCAGAGTGACCAAGCTCATTTCGCTCGGCGTCGAGCTAGAGGAAAGCGTGACACGCTGAGGCCGCGGCCGTGCAAATGTCACACGCGCCAGCGCGCTGATTTGCTTATGGCGCCCGGTTGACGCACCATCGGCCCATGCAATCAACGCAACATCAGTCCATGCAACCGCAGGGCGCGGCGAAGCCGCATCCCGGAAGGCGCGTCCTTGTTGTCGACGACGACATCGATACGGCGCAGTCCTTGTTCTTTCTGCTCCTCGACATGGGGCACGATGCCGCCTATGCCACCGATGGCCGCAGAGCGCTCGCCGCTGCGCGCAAGCTGCAGCCCGAGTTCATCTTCCTCGATATCGGCCTGCCGGATATCGACGGCCGTGATGTTGCCAAAGTCTTGCGTAAGGTCCCGGGCTGCGAGGGCGCGCTGATTATTGCGGTGACCGGACTGGGCGATGACCAGCGCGACCGAATGCTCGCCGCCGGCTGCGACGCCTTTTATACGAAACCTCTGCAGCCGCGCCTTCTCGAAGGGCTGTTGAAGCGCTAGCGCTGGCGCGCGAGACGCAGTTCCAGATGCCGCCGCGCATCCGGCCACTCTGAGGCAAGCACGCTGTACATCACCGTGTCGCGCACCGTGCCATCGCGCCGCGGTTGATGATGGCGGATGACGCCGTCCTTCTTGGCGCCGAGCGCCTCGATCGCGCGCTGCGAAGCGAAGTTGAAGTTGTCCGTGCGTAACCCCACCACCTTGCAGCCGAGATCGGCGAAGGCATGCGCGAAAAGGAGGAGCTTGCAGGCGGTGTTCACGTGGCTCTTCTGCCAGCGCCTGGCGTACCAGGTATAGCCGATCTCGACACGCGCGGCCTCTTTCACGATGTCGTGATAGCGCGTCGAGCCGACGATCGCGCCGCTCTCGAGCTCGCGCACGACGAAGGGCAGCATGTGGCCCGCCTGCTCGCCGGCGAGCGCCTGCGCGATGTAGCGCTCGGTCTCCTCGGGCCGCGGCACCGACGTGAACCAGAGCTCCCAGAGCTTCCCGTCCGCCGCCGCCGCCGCGAGTGCGTCGCGGTGCTCGCGCGCGAGCGGCTCGAGTCGCACGCCGTGTCCTTGGAGCGTGATGCGCTTCGCCTCTTTCATATCGAATAATATCGGTCGCTTTCCGGCCATGGACAAGGAAAAGGCCCGTCAGGCGATCGACAAGGTGTTCCGCGACATGGCGGGCGCAATGGCTGCGGGCATGGCGCTCGTCGGCACGCGCACCGGGCTCTTTCGCGCCATGGCGGGCAAAGGCGCGATGACGGTGGACGAAGTGGTGACGGCGACGCGTCTCGAGCGGCGCTACGTCGAGGAATGGCTCGCCGGCATGACGGCCGCGGGCTACCTCGACTTCGCGCATGGCAGGTACACCCTCTCGGACGAGATGGCCTATTTCGTCGCCTCCGACGGCTCGGATCATTTCGTCGGCGGCATGTGGGAGATGGTGCCGCCGCTCCTGCGCGTCGCGCCGCGCGTCGCGCAAGCCTTCGCTAAAGGCGGCGGCGTGCGCTTCGAGGAGTTCGGCACCGACTGCGTCAACGCGCTCGATCTCATCAACCGCGGCCAGTACGAGCAACGCTTCACCGATTACTGGCTGAAGGCGCTGCCCGAGGTGACAGAGCGCCTCGCCGCCGGCGCTCGCGCGCTCGACTACGGCTGCGGCTGCGGCCGCGTCGCCATCGCCCTCAAGAAGGCGTTCCCCGCCGCCGATGTCCACGGCTACGACGTCGACGCGCAGTCGATCACGCGGGCGCGCGAGGCGGCCGCGCGGGCCGGCGTGGCAGCGACCTTCGGCACCAAGCGACCGCGCGGTGAGTTCGATCTCGTCACGATCTGCGACTGCATTCACGATCTCGCGGCCCCGCTGGCGGCGCTGCGCGAGATCCACGCGCTGATGAAGCGCGGCGGCACGCTCTTCATCGTCGAGCCGAAGGCCGCCGACCGGCTGGAGGACAATCGCAATCCGGTGGCGGCGATGTTTTACGGCTTCAGCCTATTTCACTGCATGACGCAGTCGCTCGCGCGCGGCGGACCCGGCCTTGGCACCTGCATGGGACCGGCGAAGACGGGCGAACTCGTGCGCGAGGCGGGCTTCGCGGACTTCAGGGCGCTCGACATCAAGAGCATGACCAATCTCTTTTACGCGGCGACAAAACCATGAACGACCTGGCACCGAGCGGCAAGCTGCGCGTCGGGCTCAACTACTCGAACTTCCTGCTGGTGCTGGGCGACGACGCCAACGGCGAGCCACGCGGCATCGCGCCGGATCTCGGTCGCGAGCTGGCACGACGCACGGCATTGCCGCTGGAATTCGTCAAATTCGACGGCGCGGGCAAGCTCTTCGACGCGGTGAAGAGCGCGGCGTGCGACGTCGGCTTCCTCGGCGCCGAGCCGCAGCGCGCGAACGAAGTCGAGTTTTCGCCCGCCTATCTCGAGATCCCGGTGACGTTCCTCGTGCCCGCGGGCTCGCCGATCCGCACGATCGGCGATGTCGATCGCGAGGGCGTGCGTGTCGCGGTGTCGGAACGAAGCGCCTACGACCTGTATCTCAGCAGAACGCTGAAGAAAGCGAAGCTCGTACGAGCGCAGGGGATTCCCGCCTCCTACGACGTGTTCATGGCCGAGAAGCTGGAAGCGCTCGCGGGACTCAAACCGAAGCTGGTGGAGGAAGCCGAGCGCACGCCCGGCTCGCGCGTCCTCGACGGACAGGTGACCGGCGTGCAGCAGGCGATCGGCGCGCCGAAAGGGCGCGCCGCCGCCGCGAAGTATCTGCGCGAGTTCGCCGACGATGTGAAGCGAAGCGGCTTCGTCGCGCGCACGATCGAGAAGCATGGCGTGCGCGGCGTGACGGTTGCGAAATAAGGAGTCATTCATGGATGCGTTACGCGTGTACTGGCGGCCCGGTTGCTCGAGCTGCGTGAAGGTGAAGGAGTTCCTGACGAATCTGGGCGTCGACTTCGAGTCGATCAACGTCTCGGCGCGTCCGGAGGCGATGGACGAGCTGCGCGAGCTCGGCGTGCGCACGGTGCCGGTGGTGGCGCGCGGCAAGGATTATGTGTTCGCGCAGGAGCTCGCCGACGTCTCCGCGTTCGTCGGCCGCAAGGTCGATTTCGAGCGCCTGCCGCCGCACGTGCTCTACGACAAGTGGCAGAACGTGCTCGCCACCGCGCAGCGCCACGTGCTGCAGATCCCGCCCGAGCGGCTGCACGAGCGCGCGACCGCGGGGCGCGATCGCAGCATCCGCGACCTCGCCTACCACATCTACCAAGTGCCCGACGCCTTTGTGCAGGCGATCGAGGAAGGCGTGCAGGATCTGACGTCCGTGTACAACACGCCGCCGCCCGCGGACGTCACTCGAGTCGACCAGATCCGCGACTACGGCAAATCCGTGAGCGCGCGCCTCGAGCGCTGGTGGCGCCGCGACGGACCGAAAGCGGCCTCCGCCCAGCTTCAGACCTATTACGGCGAGCAGCCGCTGCACCACGTGATGGAGCGCTGCACTTGGCATTCGGCACAGCACACGCGCCAGATCATGGCGGTGCTCGAGCGCTTCGGCATCGCGCCCGACGCCCCGCTCACCGAAGCCGACTACGCCGGCCTTCCCATGCCGGCAGGACTATGGGAGTAAGACGTGCTGCGGCTTCTGCTCGTCTGGCTGATCCACACGGTGGCGCTCCTCGCCGTCGCTTACATGATGTCCTCGGTGCAGATCGCGAGTCTTAGCACTGCGCTAATCGCTGCGGCGCTGCTCGGTCTAGCGAACACGGTCGTGCGCCCGATTCTGGTTCTGCTGACGCTGCCCGTGACGGTGCTGACGTTGGGGTTATTCCTGTTCGTGATCAACGGCGTCATCTTCCTCGGTATCGCGCACTTGGTGCCCGGCTTCCAGGTGGCCGGGCTCTGGGCCGCGATCCTCGCGGCGATCGTCTACAGCATCATTTCGTTCCTCATCTCGGCGCTGATCCTGCGCTGAACTTGCGCGCATGGCGCGTGGTGCAGGACCAAAACGTTCGATAGTCATCCTGCCGTACCGCGGCTACGGCAACGCAGAGAAGCTCGTGCTGCCGGGCCGCGTGCTGCGCGACGAGCGCATTCGCCCGGCGCGCGAAGGCGAGCGGCGCTGGCGTAACTTCGTCGCCTTCCTGAAGCGTCTCGAGTCCGACGAGCTGCCGTATGCAAGGCTGTGCGCGCGCTTTCGCGGCGTCGAGCGCGCGCTACGTGCCGACGGCGAGGGCTACTTCCGCCTCGAGCTGCCGGCGCGGCCGGGGCTCGAGGCCGGGTGGCAGACGGTCGAGCTCGAGCTCGCCGGCGCGCCCGCGGTGCGCGCCCTCGGCCGCGTGCTGGTGCCGCCGGCGAACGCGCGCTTCGCGGTGGTGAGCGACATCGACGACACCGTGGTGCAGACCAACGTCGCCAATAAAGTGCGCATGCTCCTTACCGTTGCGCTCTCCAACGCGCGTACGCGCAAGCCCTTCGCAGGTGTGGCGGCGTTTTATCGCGCGCTGCACGCCGGCGTGAATCCGTTTTTCTATGTCTCGAAGAGCCCGTGGAACCTGTACGTGCCGCTTGCCGAGTACCTCGAGCTACAGGCGCTGCCCGAAGGGCCGCTCTTTCTGCGCAACCTCGGGCTGCGCATGCCGCGCGACCACAAGTGCACCGCGATCAGCGCGCTTCTAAAAACCTATCCGCGCCTGCCGTTCATCCTGATCGGCGACAGCGGCGAGAACGATCCCGAGGTCTACACCGACATCGTGCGCCGCTTTCCGAACCGCATCCGCACGGTCTACATCCGCTCGGTGAACCGCAAAACGCAGCGGCTTGCGGCAATCGAGCGCTTGATCACCCAGATCGCGCGCACCGGCTGCCAGCTGGTGCTCGCGCCCGAAGCCGAGCACGCGGCGGCGCACGCCGCGGCGGAGGGGCTGATACAGACCGCGGATCTGCGCGCGGTGCGCGCCGAGCGCAGGCTCGACGCCTAGGCGCGCTTTTCGCTGCGCGCGGCGGCGTGCACCAGGGCGGCGAACTGCGCCGCCTCGAGCGGCGCGCTATAGAGGTGCCCCTGCCACTGCTCGCAGCCGGCGGCGATGAGCTTCTCGAGCTGCGCCTGCGTCTCCACGCCTTCGGCGGCGACGACGATGCCGAGGGTGCGCGCGAGCTGCGCGATGGTACGCACGATCGCCTGGTCGGCGCTGTTGGTGGCGAGGCTCCGCAGGAACAGCCGGTCGATCTTCAGCTTGTCGATCGGCAGCTCGCGCAGGTAGGCGAGGCTCGAGTAGCCGGTGCCGAAGTCGTCGATGGCGAAGCGCACGCCGAGCGCGCCGATCTTGCGAAGCGTCGCGGCGTTGTCGCGGAAGTTCGCCATCAGCACGCGCTCGGTGACCTCGAGCTCGAGCGAGCCACCGTCGAGCGCATTCGCCTCGAGCGCGGCCTTCAGCCGCTCGACGTAGCTGTCGCCCTGCGCGAGCTCGGCGCTCGCCACGTTCACCGCGAACCAGGTCTTCGCCGGCAGCTCGCGGCGCCACGCGCCGACCTGGGACAGCGCGCGCTCGAGCGTCCACTCGCCCACCGCGCGAATCAGGCCCGCGTCCTCGGCGAGCGGCACGAAGTCGTCCGGCCCGATCAGGCCGCGCGTCGGATGGCGCCATCGCACGAGCGCCTCGGCGCCGACGATGGTCGAGGTGCCCTGCACCACCGGCTGCCAGTGAAGGAGGAGCTCGCTCCGCGAAAGCGCGCCGCGCAATTCGTTCGCCACCTCGAGCCGCTCGGTCGCGCGCGCCGCAAGCGCGGGCTCGAAGAAGCGGAACGCCGCGCGCCCGGCTTCCTTCGCCGCGTACATGGCAGCGTCGGCGTGCTTGAGGAGCTCGGCGAAATCACGGCCGTCGGCGGGATAGAGCGCGATGCCGATCGAGGCGCTGACGCTGAGCGTGCGGCCGTCGATGGTGAACGGGCGCCCGAGGATGGCGAGAAGACGCGTGCCAAGGCTCGCCGCCTCCTCGCGCGACTTGAGGCCGTTCCAGAGGAGCACGAAATCGTCGCCGCCGAGCCGCGCGAGCGTGTCCTCGCGCCTGAGCGCATTGGCGAGCCGCTCGGCCACGGCGCGCACCAGCGCATCGCCCGCCGCGTAGCCGAGCGATTCATTCACCAGGCGAAAGCGGTCGATATCGATGGCGAGCAGCGCCACCTCGCTTCGCAGCCGCGCGGCGGCCGCGATCGCCTCGGCGGTGCGGGCGGCAAGCTCGCCGCGGTTGGCGAGGCCGGTGAGCGCATCGCGCGTCGCGAGCTGCTCGATGCGCGCCTCGGCGAGCTTTCGAGCGGTCACCTCCGCCGCCGTGCCGCGGTAGCCGCGCCAGCGGCCCTCCGCGTCCGTGAGCGGCAGGCCGCTCATCGACTGCCAGAGAACGCCGCCCGACTTGGTCATCATCCGATGCACCAGATCGCGGAACGGCTGGCCTTCACCGCCGTGGGCCGCGAACCACTGGCCGATGGCGCGCTCCTCGCCGAGCGGCACGAAATCCCAGGCGCGCCGGCCAAGGAGCTCGCTTCGCGAGTAGCCGAGGAGCGCCTCGACGCGCTCGGAGAGGTAGGTGTAGCGCCACTCGGCGTCGGCCTCCCAGACGTACTCGCTGGAGACCGCGGCCACGTCGCGAAAGCGCTGGTCGGCGGCGCTCACCGCCGCTTCGGCGCGCTTCCTCGCATCGATGTCGGCGACGATCCCGGACATGCGCTTCGCGCGGCCGCTCGCATCGCGCTCGGTGACGCGGCCCTTGGCGTGCAGCCATTTCCAGCCGCCGTCTCGCTGCCGCGCGCGAAACTCCGCTTCGTACTGCGGCGCCTCGCCCTTGAGCGCGCGCACCCATGCCTCGCGCGCCGCGGCGCGGTCCTCGTCGTGAATCGTGGCGAAGAACTCCTCGCCGCGCGTCGCCGCCGGCGAGCGGTCGTGGCCGAGAAAGCGCACCCAGCCGTCCCCGGCGTAGAGCTCGTCGGCTTCCGCGTCGTAATGCCACTCGGCGAGGTTGCCGCCGTCGATCGCCATCTCCAGGCGTTCCTTCGCGGCGAACAGGCTCGCTTCCGCGCGGCGCTGCTCGGTGACGTCGCGCCCGACGCCCCAGTAACCGAGAAAGGCACCCGCCGCGCTACGGCGCGACTGTCCCGAGATGATGTGCACCTGGCGCGCGCCGCGCTCGTCCGCGCGCGCGATCTCGAGATCGAAGAACGGCAGCTCTTTCTCAAGGCGCTCGCGATGCGCTTCGAGCGCGCGCGGATCGACTTCGACGCGCGGGATCTCCCAGAAGCGCTTGCCGAAGGTCGCGGTATGGCCGAAGAGCGTCGCCACCGCGCTACCGCCCGAGAGCCAGGTGATGCGATGTTCGGCGTCGGTCTCCCAGAACCAGTCGGCGGAGAGCTCGGTGAGGCTTTTCAGCCGCGCCTCGTGCGCGCGCGAGCGCTCGAGCTCGCGCTCGCGCCGGCGCGCGAGGAGCGCCATCACCAAGTAGACAAGGCAAGCCGAGCCTGCCGCGGCGAGCAGCAGCGCGTCGGCGAACACGGCCCTAGGCCACGCCGTCGCGCACCGGCGGCGCGACCTTCAGCACTTCCTCGATGGTTGTCAGGCCCGCGCCCACCTTCATCGCGCCGCTGATGCGCAGCGGCTTCATGCCGTCCTTCACCGCCTGCTCGCGCAGGCGGGCGAGATCCGGCGTGGCGCCGATCAGTGACTTGAAAGCCGGCGTAAGCATCAGCGTCTCGTAGATGCCGATGCGGCCCATGAAGCCGGTCATGCGGCATTCGAGGCAGCCGACCGGCTTGCTGAGCTTGGTCGGCTGCTTCGACTTCCACGGCGCCACCAGCGCTTCCCACGCCTGCTGGTCCTCCGCGCGGTTCAGCTCCACTTTCTGCTTGCAGTGCGGGCAGAGCGTGCGCACCAGGCGCTGCGCCATGACGCCGTTCAGGGTCGCGTTCAAGAGGTAGGGCGGCACGCCGAGCTCGAGAAGGCGCGCCACCGCGCTCGGCGCATCATTGGTGTGCAGCGTCGAGAGCACGAGATGTCCGGTAAGCGCGGCCTGCACCGCCATCTCCGCGGTCTCGAGGTCGCGGATCTCGCCCACCATGATGATGTCCGGGTCCTGACGCATCAGCGCCCGCACGCCTTCGGCGAAGCCGAGCTCGATCTGCGCCTGCACCTGCATCTGGTTGAAGGCGGGCTCGACCATCTCGATCGGATCTTCGATCGTGCAGACGTTGACCTCCGGCGTCGCCAGCGTTTTCAGCGTCGAATAGAGCGTGGTGGTCTTGCCCGAGCCGGTGGGGCCGGTGACCAGGACGATGCCGTTGGGCCGGCTCGTCATCTCCTGCCAGCGCGTCGCATCCTCCGGCGAGAAGCCGAGCTCGGCGAAGTCGCGCACCAGCACCTCGGGGTCGAAGATGCGCATCACCAGCTTCTCGCCGAACGCGGTCGGAAGCGTCGAGATGCGAAGCTCGACCTCCTCGCCGTTCAACGTGCGCGTCTTGATGCGCCCGTCCTGCGGCCGGCGCTTCTCCACCACGTCCATGCGCGCGAGGATCTTGATGCGGCTCGTCATGGCGATCAGCACCGCCGCCGGGATCTGGTAGACCTGGTGCAGCACGCCGTCGATGCGAAAGCGCACGATGCCGTGCTCGCGCCGCGGCTCGACGTGGATGTCGCTCGCGCGCTGCTCGAAGGCGTACTGCCAGAGCCAGTCGACGATGCGCACGACATGCGCGTCGTTGGCATCGAGCGTCTTGTTTTCGCTTCCGAGCTCGACCAGCTGCTCGAAATTCGAAAGCCCGCTCGCGCCCGTGGTGTGCTTGCCCGCGCCCTTGATCGATTTGGCGAGGTTGTAGAACTCGACCTGGTAGCGCTCGATGTCGAGCGGGTTGGCGATCACCCGCCTGATGTCGCGCTTGATGATGCGCGCGAGCTCCGCTTCCCACTCGCGCACGTGCGGGTCGGCGGTGGCGATGGTCGCTTCCTTGCTCGTCACCGCCACCGGCAGGATGCGAAAGCGCGTCGCGTACGCCGAGCTCATCACCTCGGTGACGGCCGCGAAATCGATCTTCAGGGGATCGATGTGCAGGTATTCCATGCCGACGCGCTTCGCCAGCCACTCGGTCAGCGCTTCGAGCGTCAGCGGCTTCGCCGGCGCCGTGGCGCTGCGCCACTTCTGGTCGGCGATGATCACGAGCGGGTGCAAAGCGCCGCGGTAGTAGCGGCGCTCCTTCTTCAGCTCATCGGCTGCCTGCGCGCCGACGAGCTTGTCGGCGACGAGCCAATCGAGGATCTCGGCGAGGGTCAGCCGCTCGCCGGCGCGTGCCTCCCCTGTGGTCGTCTTAACCGCTTGTTGCATCGGCGAAAGACTATACCCGAAAGCCTGTGCGCCCTTCCCCGATCCGGCGCGCGTCGGTGACGGAATGCATAAGCTTTACACTTCGCCAGTCGATGAAGATCCATTCGCTCAACATCTCGAACGGCGGCGTGCCGAAGCGACCGGTCGAGTGCTGCGAAGTGCGGCTGCGCGGCCTCAGTGGCGATCGCCAGCGCGACCGGCGCTACCACGGCGGCCCCGAGCGCGCGGTATCGCTCTACTCGCTCGAGCTGATCGAAGCGCTGATCGCGGAGGGCCATGCGCCCGCGCCCGGCGCCCTCGGCGAGAACCTGACGCTGGCCGGCGTCGACTGGCGGCAAATGACCCCAGGCGCCGTGCTCGAAGCCGGCGCCGTGCTGCTCGAGCTCACCTCGTACGCCGCACCTTGCGCGAACCTGAGGCCGTATTTCCGCGATGGGTGCTTTGTGCGCGTCTCCGAGAAGCAGCATCCCGGCTGGAGTCGCCTTTATGCGCGCGTGCTGCGCCAAGGCACGCTCAGCGTCGGCGACGCGGTGCAGATTCGAGCGGCATGAGCTTTCCCCTGGAAGGCGGCTGCGACTGCCGCGCGGTGCGCTACCGCATGGAGAGCGCGCCGCTCTTCATTCACTGCTGCCATTGCCGCTGGTGCCAGCGCGAGACCGGCACCGCCTTCGCGCTGAACGCGCTGATCGAATCCGAGCGCGTCACCCTGCTCGCGGCGAAGCCCGAGCTCGTCGACACGCCGTCCGAGAGCGGCATGGGGCAGAAAATTGCGCGCTGCCCGAAGTGCCGCCTCGCGCTCTGGAGCCATTACGCCGGCGCCGGGACGATTCTCAGCTTCATTCGCGTCGGCACGCTCGACGATCCGGATGCGGCTCCGCCGGACATCCACATCTTCACCGCGTCGAAGCAGCCGTGGGTGGTGATCCCGCCCGGCATGCCGGCGGTGGCGGAGTACTACGAGCGCGAGAAGTACTGGCCCGCGGCGAGCCTCGAGCGGCGCCGCGCCTTCCTGCCCCGGCTCGAGGCGTACCAGGCCGAGCTCAAGGCGAAGCGCCGCTGATGGCGCGGCGCGCGGTGTGGGGCTGGGCCTCGTACTACTGGGGCAACCATGCCTTCACGACGTCGATCATCACGGTGTTCTTCCCGATCTTCTTCAAGGACTACTGGAGCTCGGGCGCCGACGTCACCGTGAGCACCTTCCGGCTGGGACTGGCGAACTCGATCGCGAGCCTGATCGTCGCCGTCTCGGCGCCGATGCTCGGGGCGATCGCTGACCGCGGCGGCTACGCGAAACGGTTCCTCCTCGGCTCGGCGTTGCTCGGCGCCGCGACGCTCCTCGCGCTGCACTGGGTCGGCGAGGGCGAGTGGCAATGGGCGGTGGCGTTCTACGTGCTCGCCTCGATCGGCTACTTCTGGGGCAATGTCTTCGGCGACTCGATGCTGGTCGCCATCGCCGAGCCGGGCAAGCTCGACATCACCTCGGCGATCGGCTATTTCGCCGGCTATCTCGGCGGCGGAATCTTTCTCGCGCTCGGCGTGGCGATGACGCTGCAGCCGCACTGGTTCGGACTCGCTGACGCGGCAAGCGCGGTGCGGTGGCTGCTCGTGCTCGCGGCGCTGTGGTGGGCGCTCTTCTCGTTGCCGCTCATCTTCCTCGTGCCGACGCCGCCACGCGCGAGCGCGCAGGTGTCGCTCCTCGCTTCGGCGCGCGAGGGTTTCGTGCAGTTCCGCGAGACCTTTCGCCACGTGCGCGCCTACAAGCCGGTGTTCGTGTTCCTCGCCGCCTATTGGGTGTACATCGATGGCGTCAACACGGTGATCCAGATGGCGGTCGACTACGGCAAGTCGATCGGCTTCGGCACCGCCGATCTGATCCTCGCGGTCCTGCTGGTGCAATTCGTCGGCGTGCCCGCGGCCCTCGTCGCCGGCAAGCTCGGCGAGCGCATCGGTCCGCGGCGCGCGATTTTCATCGGCCTCGCCGTCTATGTTTTTGTCTCGGTGTACGCGACCTTCATGACGAGCCCGCTCGAGTTCTACCTGGTCGCCGGGCTCGTCGGTCTGGTGCAAGGCGGCGTGCAGCTCCTCAGCCGCTCCTATTTCGCCCGCCTCGTGCCGCCGGCGCGCGCCGGCGAGTTCTTCGGCTTCTACAACATGCTGGGCGAGTTCGCCGCCATCATCGGCCCGATTCTCGTCGGCTCGGTCAGCTATCTCAGCGGCAGCCCGCGCCTTTCGATCCTGTCGGTGATCGTGCTCTTCGGCCTCGGCGCGTATCTCCTCACCTTCGTCGACGCGGGCAAGGCGGACACGCGCGTCCTAGTGCGCGGCTGACTCGGGCCTCGCGCGCGTTCCACCCGTGGCTGCGCGGCCGAGCGTCTCGCCGATCAGGATCTCGACGCGGCGGTTGAGCTGCCGCCCGGCGGGATCGCGGTTGCTCGCCACGGGATAGGCGGCGCCGAAGCCATGCGCGGCGGTGCGCTCGGGCTCGATGCCTTCGGCGACGAGCACATCGCGCACGGCGGCGGCGCGGCGCTCGGAGAGGCGCTGGTTCGCCTGCGGCGAGCCGCGATCGTCGGTGAAGCCTTCGATGACGATCTTCCTTTCGGGATGCTCGCGCATGAAGCGCGCGAGATTGACGAGGGCGCGGCGGCCGCCGGGCTTGATCGCGGCGTTGCCGGCGTCGAACAGCAGATCGCCGGCGAGCGTCAGGATCCAGCCGCGCTCGGTCTCGCGCGCCTGCAGCTCCGCCACCTGCGCCTGCAGGCGCCTGAGCTCCGCGCTCAGGCGATCGTTGACATCGCGCGCCAGCTCCATCTCCTTTGCGCGCGCCTGCGCGCGATCGCGCGCTTCTTCCGCATCGCGTAGCCGCGCCTGCAGGCTCTGGCGCTCGGCGGCGCGCGCCTGCGCGAGCTCGCGCGCAATGCGCGCGCGCTGCTCGGCGAGATAGGCGCGATGCACGCGCTCGCCCGGCGCGGCGTGCTCGGCCTCGGCGAGCAGGCGCGCGGCGAGCTCGAGCTCCGCGTCGGCGTTCTTCGGCACCTCGGGGTCGGCGCGCGCCGCCTCGTAGACGGCGCGCGCCTGCGCGAGTTCCGGGCCGCCCGGCGGCGTGGCGGCGCAGGCGGCGAGAAAAAGCGCGGCGAGAAGGCCGAGGCGGCTCATCGCGTGCGCAGGCGTTCCGCCTCGGCGAGCGCGCGCGCGTACTTGGCGTCGACCTCCGCCTCTTCGGCGAGCTCGCGCGCCGCGCGCCAGTCGCGGCCCGCAGCCGCCTGCTCGGCGCGCTCGAGCTTCGCCTGCGCCGCCCGCCATTCGGGCGCCGCGTACTGCATGGCCACCGGCGCCGCGTCGTCGAGCGCGCCGCGCGCGGCGGCCAGCTCCGCCGCAGGCGGCTCGGTCGCCGCGCAGGCCGCGACGAGCGGCAGGCATAGCGCAAAGGCCTTCACGGCCGCCGTCGGAGGCACATTTCGTTCCCGGAATTACCGGCCCGGGCGGCTTTTACAGCGCCATCCGGCATCTGCCGTGGTGGTGCGCAATTTGCAAGGCTCGGGGCGTGAAGTCGCTTCTTGCCTGCGCCATCCTGGTGGCCGGGTTGCTGGTCTTCATCCCGGCGACCGCCGTGCAGGTGCCTTCGGCCATGCGTGTCGGCAATCAGCAACTGCCGGCGGCGAGTTGCGCCACGCGCGACACGCTGTGGATCCATCACTACGCCGCGGCGCTCTACGTGCCGCCGCGCGCCTCGCCGGTCAACGCGCTCACCGATCCTAAGGAGCCCAAGGCCCTGCACGTGCAGATCCTCTCCAAGGCGTTCCTGCCGAAGGAAATGCCGAAGAAGTGGCGCGAGACGCTGGAATCGCAGCTCGACGGCCCCTCGTTCAACGCCATCCGCAGTGCCTGGCGCGATCTCTCGGTCGGCGACCGCGTCACCGTCGCCTATGCGCCCGGCCCCGGCGTCACGCTGGTATTGAACGACCGCGTGGTCGCGCGGACGCCAAAGCACGACGTGATCGACGCGCTGCTGCACACCTGGGCGGAGGGCGAGCCCGTGCCGCAGCGCGTCAACCGCGTCGTCTCGAAGCATCCATGCGAGCGCTGAGCGCCGACAAGATCATCTTCGCGCTCATCCTGCTCCTCACGCTCGTCAGCTTCGACGCCGAGGGGCAGACGCGGGGCCTTCCGGATTTCACCAGCCTGATGAAGGCGGCCGGGCCGTCGGTCGTGAACGTCATCTCGACGCGCAAGGCGCAGACGACCGCGGCGGCGGCGGCCGGCGGCACCGCTCCGGCGCCGAGCGACCCGCTGTCCGAGTTCTACCGCCGCTTCCTGCCCGATGTGCCCGAGCGCGGCCCCGCGCGCCAGGGGCTGGGATCGGGCTTCATCATCAGCGCCGACGGCTACATCCTCACCAACGCGCACGTGGTCGCCGAATTCGACGACGTGAACGTGCGCCTCGCCGATACCAAGCGCGAGTTCAAGGCCAAGGTGATCGGCGTCGACAAGCGCAGCGACGTCGCGCTCATCAAGGTCGAAGCGGCCGACCTGCCAACCGCCAAGCTCGGCGACTCCTCGCGTCTCGAGCCGGGCGACTGGGTGGCCGCGATCGGCTCGCCGTTCGGCTTTGCCAACACCATCACCGCGGGCATCGTCAGCGCCAAGGGACGCTCGCTCCCGGACGAGATGTACGTGCCCTTCATCCAGACCGACGTCGCGGTCAATCCGGGCAACTCCGGCGGGCCGCTTCTCAATCTTCAAGGCGAAGTGGTCGGCATCAATTCCATGATCTACAGCGGCACCGGCGGCTACATGGGCGTCTCGTTCGCCATCCCGATCGAGGTCGCGATGGAGGTCTCGCGGCAGCTGCAGAAGCAGGGCAAGGTGACGCGCGGACGCATCGGCATCGCCGTGCAGCCGATGACCAAGGAGCTCGCGCGCTCCTTCGGCCGCGACTCGCCGGCGGGCGCCATCATCGTCAACCTCGAGAAGGGCGGCCCCGCTGACAAGGCGGGCGCGCGCCTGGGCGACGTGGTGCTCGAGTGGAACGGCGAGACGATCGACGATCCGAACGAGCTGCCGCGTCTTGTCGCCGCCACGGTCCCCGGCAGCCTCGCGCACCTGGGCATCTGGCGCGAAGGCAAGCGCGAGACGCTCGCCCTGCGCGTGTCCGAGGTTCCGGCCGAGGCGGCCATCGCCGCGCGCGACGCACCACCCAAGCAGGAGGACGCGCGCCTCGGCATGGCGGTGCGCGAGCTGATGCCGAACGAGCGCGCGGCGCTCGGCGTCGACTACGGGCTCGTGGTCGTCGATGTCGCGAGCCGCTCGGGCCCGGGCGCGGTCATCCTTCCCGGCGACGTCATCGTCGGCGTCAACCAGAGCCGCTTTCGCAGCAAGCAGGAATTCGAGAAGCTCCTCGCCGGGCACCGCAAGGGCGACATGGTCGCCCTCCTCGTGCGCCGCGGCGAGGCGGCGCTCTACGTCCCGGTCGAGCTGGGGTAAGGCCCGCGCGGCGCGCGCCGGCGGCCGGCGAGCGCGCCGAGCACCGCGGCGGCGAGCGAGAGCACGAGCGCGCCGAACGTCACCCAGGCGGCACGGCTCGCCTGCGGCTTCGCCTCCTGCGCCTTCTGCTGCAGCGCCGGCAGGTTCTGGCTCATCTCCTGCGCCTTCTCGCCGACCTGCTCTACCACCTGCTGCGGCCCGCCCATGAGGCTGAAGGCGCCACTCGCGAGCGAGCTCATGCCGCTCGCCGCGAGATAGGCGACGAGCAGGAGCGACACGACCCACACCAAGAAGCCGGAGAAGAAACCGGTGCTGCCATCGAAGGTGGCGCCGATGCGCGTCGACACCAGCCCGCCAACGAAGAGCGCGAGAAGGAGCGAAACGCCCGCCCAGATCGCCGCGCCGGTGCCGACGCTCGAGAGCTGGGCCTGCGACGGATCGACGGCCGTGATGCCGACCGCGACGCCGAGCGCCGCCAGGAGCAGGAGCAGGCCCACGGCGACCAGCACGCCGCCGAAGATGCCGCCCCAGGAGACGCGCATCCCTTCGGCGCCGAACAGGCCTGGATACGCTACGCGGCGCCGCTCGCTCGTGCGCCGCTCGTGATAAGGACTCGCAACCGCCATGGCAAACCTCCGTGAGTGAATGACCCGGACGATGCAAGCGCCAATCCCGCGATGGGCGGGTTCGAGTTTTGCTGGTTTGCCGGGGGTGAGACCGATCGCGCTCGCCCTGCTCGCTGCCCTGGCCGCGTGCGGGGCGCCGGAGAAGCCGCTTCGCCAGGTGACGATCGAGAGCCCCACGGCGCTCGGGCTGAGCCTGCGCGAGCTGCCTTCGGAGGCGCTGCGCGCAAGCGGGCTGCCCTATGGGTTATCGGTCGTGAAGGCGGGTGCGATCGCCGAGCGCGCCGGACTGCGAGTCGGCGACATCATCTACGCCGTAAACGAGCAGCGGCTGCATCGGATCGAGGACTTTACGCGCTTCGTGGCCGGGCAGCCCGGCGGCAGCCTCGCGCTCCTCGTGCGGCGCGGGCGAAGCGACTTCTACGTGCCGATGGATCTCACCGCGGCGGCGCCGCGGCCGCCCGACGGCGTGCCGCGCATCGTGCCGCCATCTAAAGATACGCTTCTGCGCACTTGATGATTTCTTCGTTGGTCGCCTTGTCGAGGCAGTGGCGCGCGTCCTGGAAGCGGCGCGAAGTGGCCTTCCTCGCGCCCTTCGGCGCGGGCTTGGACTCCTGAGCCACGGGTTTTGACGCCTCGGCCGCGGGCTGGGGCGCCTCGGCGGCGGGCTTCGCCGCCGGCTCCGTCGCGGGCTTCGCCGGCTGGGCGAACGCCGTCGCGACGAGCGCAGCGGCGAGCATTGCGAGCAGGGTTTTCACGGTCGTCCCCTCTTCGGGTGGTTGCGACGATCGCAAGCGTACGCCGAAATCACTTCAGCCGCTCGACGTAGGCGCGGATCCGCTGTGCATTAGTCCCGAGATCGCCGCGGCCGACGCGTGACTTCGAGCGCACGTCCACGCGGCTGAGATTCGGGCTGCCGGCGTCGGCGGCGCGTACGCGAATGGCGATGTCGTCCTTGAAGCCGAACCACTTGGTGCTGTCGACCGCCTCGATCGTGCCTGCCGCGGCGTCGCGCCCCACGACTTCCCAGCCCATCGCTTCGGCGGCCGAGACCGCTTTGGCGAACGCCTGCGGCGGCGGCATGGGGAGCATCACCGGCATGATGTCGGGATACGCGGCGCGCTGCTGGCGCGCCATGTCGGCACCCGGATAGGCGCGGGTGGTCGTCATGTAGCGAGGCGGATCCTGGGTATCGGTGGTGATGTCGTTGATCGGCGGATGCGAGCGCGCGCGGCTCTGGAAGGCAAGCGGTGGATAGAGGGCGACGAGCGACACGATCAAGGCGAGCACCGGCCACGCCGCGCCGCGTACCCGCACGCTCGGAATGGCGAGCGCGAGAACCGCGATGACGCCGGTAGCGATCGCGACATAGAAGCTCCAGCGAAAGAGCGTGAGGCCGGTGCGGTAGGAGAGCACATCGAAGCGCACCAGCGGACCCGAGAGCGCGAGCATGAACAGCGTCGCAGCCGCGAGGACGAGCGCGAGCGGCCGCAGCCAGGCAAACATGCCGCGCATGCTACCTGACGAGCCAGGCGATGAGCAGATAAGTGAGCGCGGCGCAAAGCGCTATGAATCCCGCCAGCGCCGCGACCAGCGCCGCGAGAAACCAGCCGCTCGCACGGCGCGTCGCGCGCGGCCGTTCGGCCCAGGCATTCAACAACCGCACGTTCTTCACGTTCGCCTTCCACGCCGCGTCGAAGGCATCGCCGAGGAGCGGCACGATACCGATCACGCCTTCGACCGCGACGTTGAACGCCATGCGCGCGAGGATCGCACGGCCGACGCCCATGCGGTGCGCTTCGGTGAGGATGTAGCTCGAGGCGACGACGCCGATCAGATCGCCGAGGAAGGGCAAGAGCCCGATGAGCGCATCGACGCCGATCGTGAAACGCGTGCCCGGGATCGGAATCGAGCTGTCAAGCAGCCAGGCGATGAACGCAAGGCGCTCGCGCGCGCGCCGCTGCTCCTCGCTCTCGGGCGCGAGCACCTCGCCTTCGAGCACTCGCTCCGAAGTATTATTCACGGCTCGCATCTGACTACCCCCACAGGAGATCCGCAATGACCATCAAGGTTGGCGAGCGCCTGCCCGACGGCAAGCTCATGGAAAGCACGGAATTCGATAGTGGCACGCAATGCGCGATGCCGCCCAAGGAAGTGAACGTCGCAGAGACTGCCAAAGGCAAGAAGATCGCGATTTTCGGCCTGCCGGGCGCGTTCACGCCCACCTGCTCGGCAAAGCACGTGCCGAGCTATCTGCAGAACCTCGAGTCGCTGAAGAAGAAAGGCGTGAACGAGGTGTGGTGCGTGGCGACCAACGACGCCTTCGTCATGGCGCATTGGGCGCGTGAGCAAAAGGGCCTCGGCAAGATCCGCTTTCTCGCCGACGGCTCCGCCGAATGGACGCGCAAGCTCGGCCTCGAGCTCGACCTCAACGCGCGCGGCATGGGCACGCGCATGCAGCGCTTCTCGATGCTGGTCGACAACGGCGTGGTGAAGCAGCTGAACGTCGAGGCGCCTGGCAAGTTCGAGGTGTCGGACGCGGCGACGATGCTGAAGCAGCTCGCCTGACACAAACGGTTACACCTTCCGGTCGGCGCGCCGCGCGCCTGCCGCGTTATGCCGACTGGAAGGAGAAAGCGATGCGACACGCCATTTTCGCCGCCGTTCTTCTCGCAACCGCCGCCATGGCGCACGCGCAAGGCCGCTTCGATTGCTCGCGCGCGAAGGATCCGAAAGCCTGCGAAGCGCGCCGCGACAAGATCGTGGCGGCGCAAGAGCGCGCGGAGAAGGCCTGCGCCGCTCGCCAGGGCGCCGAGCACAGCGAGTGCATCACGCGCGAGATGTGCACCGAGGCAAAAGATCCCAAGGCCTGCGAAGAGCGCGTCTCGCACATGCGCGACAAGGCGAAGAGCGTGCGCGCCGCCTGCGAGGATAAGCAGGGAGCCGCGCGCACCGACTGCGTGGTGAAGGAGCGCTGCGCCGAGGCGAAGGACGCCGCGCCCTGCGAAGCCGAGGTGCGTAGCGGCATGGCACGGCGCGAGAAGATCCGCGCGGCGTGCAAGGACAAGCGCGGCGAAGAGCTCAAGGCCTGCATCCGCGAGAACCGCGGCTAAAGACGAATTCCTCGCCGGCGCCCGGGCGGCACTCGCCGTGCTGCCCGGGGTGGCGGCGTTCGGCGTCATCGCCGGCGTGGCGATGGTGGCGAGCGGCATCACGCCGCTCACGGCGATGCTGATGTCGCTCCTCGTCTTCGCCGGCGCGTCGATGGTCGCGGCGGCACAGCTGCTCGCCTCCGGCTCGCCGGCGGCGCTCGTCATCCTCACCACCATCTTCATCAACCTGCGCTTCATGATGTACAGCGCGTCGCTGCGCCTGCACTTCGGCCGCGAGCCGCTTCCCTGGCGCCTCCTGATTGCGTATCTCCAGGCGGACAACGTTTACGGGCTCACGCTCATGCGCTACGCCGAACGGCCGCACGCGCCGGCGCAGCGCTATTACTTCCTCGGCGCCGCGCTCGTCGTCTGGGTGGCGTGGCAGCTCTCGGTGGGCGCCGGCATCGCCCTCGGCGCAGGCGTGCCCGCGTCGTGGCGCCTCGAGTTCGCGGCGCCGCTCGCATTCGTGGCGATGACCATTCCGCTCCTTCGCGACCGCGCGATGGTCGCGGCCGCCGCGGTCGCGGCGCTGACCGTCATCGCGACGCACGCGCTGCCGTTTCGCCTCTCGGTGCCGCTCGCCGCGATCGCCGGAATTGCCGCCGGGCTCGCTTTCGAACGGAGCTGGCGCTGAACCTCTGGAGCACGCTCCTCGGCATGGCCGCGGTGACCTATCTGCTGCGCGCCTCGTTCCTGCTCCTGCCGCCGCATATCGAAACGCCGGTCTGGCTGCGCCGCGCGCTTCGCTACGTGCCGGCGGCGGTGCTCACCGCGATCTGGGCGCCGGAAGTCGCGATCGCGGATGAACGACTCGCCGCCGGCGTTGTCGCAATCGCTGTGGCCTGGCGCTGGCGCCTGACCTTCGCTACGATTTTCGCGGGTCTCGCAGCGCTCCACCTCTTCCACTGGCTCACTTGAAACGATTCGCTTTCGCGACGCTTCTCTGGTTCTGCGCGCTCGCCGCCGCAGTTGGCGCGACCGCGGCCGAGCTGCCCAAGCCCGTCGTCGCCATCGAGGGCGTGACGGAATATCGGCTGCCGAACGGGCTCAGGCTGCTGACCATCCCCGACCCGAGCGCCGACACGATCACGGTGCACATTGTGTATCTCGTCGGCTCGCGCCACGAGGGCTACGGCGAGAAGGGCATGGCGCATCTGCTCGAGCACCTGCTGTTCAAGGGCTCGCCGCGCTTCCCCGACATCAAGGGCGAGATGACGCGCCGCGGCGCGCGCTGGAACGGCACCACCTCGAACGATCGCACCACGTACTTCGAGACGTTCTCGGCGACGCCCGAGAACCTCGAATGGGCGATCGGCATGGAAGCCGACCGCATGGTGAATTCGCGCGTCTCGAAGGCCGACCTCGACAGCGAAATGACCGTGGTGCGCAACGAATTCGAGATGGGCGAGAACAACGCCGGCAGCGTCCTCTTCCAGCGCATACAGCAGCTCGCCTTCCCCTGGCATAACTACGGCAATCCGATCATCGGCCAGCGCTCCGACATCGAGAAGGTGCCGATCGACAAGCTGCAGGCCTTCTATCGCCTCTGGTATCAGCCCGATAACGCGGTGCTGCTCGTCGCCGGCCGATTCGACGAGGCGCGCGCGCTCGAGCTGGTCGCCCAGCACTTCGGCGCGATCGCCAAGCCGACACGCACGCTCCCCAGCTTCTATACCGAGGAGCCGACGCAGGACGGCGAGCGGAGCGTCACCCTCGAGCGCGTCGGCGACCAGCAGATCGTCGTCGCGCTCTATCGCGCCATGGCGGGAAGCCACCCCGATTACCCGGCGCTCGACGTGCTGGTGCAGATCCTGGGCGACACGCCGACCGGGCGCCTGCACCGGGCACTCGTGCAGAAGGGTCTCGCCTCGAGCGTCTGGGGCGCCGAGCGGCAACTGCACGATCCGGGCTACATGTACTTCGGCGCTCAGCTGTCAAAGGAAATGGATCTCCCGCGCGCGCGCGAGGCGCTCCTCGCGGTGCTCGATAGCGTGGGCAAGGAAAAGGTGACGGCGGAGGAAGTGGACCGCGCAAAGACCCGGCTCCTGAACGACATCGAGCGCGCGCAGCTTGAATCGAACCTGCTCGTGAGCGCGCTCTCGGAGAACGCCGCGATCGGCGACTGGCGCCTCTTCTTCCTCTACCGCGATCAGCTGAAGAAAGTGACGCTCGCCGATGTGCAGCGCGTGGCCGAGCATTACCTGAAGCGCGCGAACCGTGTGCTGGGCATGTTCACGCCGACCGAGCAGCCCGACCGCGCCGAGATCCCGCCGCCGCCGCAGATCGCCCAGGCGCTCGAGAACTATAGCGGCGGCGAGCAGGTGCGCCTGGGCGAAGCGTTCGATCCGTCGCCGCAGAACATCGAGTCGCGCGTGCAGCGTCACACGCTCGCCAACGGCATCAACGCGGCGTTTCTGCGCAAACAGACGCGGGGCGGTCGCGTGGTCGCGAACCTGACGCTGCATTGGGGCGACGAGAAGACGCTGATGAACCGCGAGGTGGCGTGCGATTTCGCAGGCCAAATGCTGCTGCGTGGCACGAAGAAGAGAAGCCGCGCCGAGCTGAAGGAGGCGCTCGACAAGCTGAATGCACGCGTGTTCGTGAGCGCCGAGGGCGCGAGCATCGACGTGCGCGGCGAGAACCTGGTGCCGGCGCTGCGCCTGGTCGCCGAGGCGCTGCGCGAGCCCGCCTTTCCCCAGTCGGAATTCGAAGAGCTGAAGCGCAGCGCGCTGACGGGCACCCAGGCGCAGCTCTCCGATCCCGCGGCGAAGGCGGACGTGCGCCTCACGCGCCACCTCGAGACGTATCCGGTCGGGCATCGCAACTACACGCCGACGCTGGAAGAGCGCATCTCGTGGATCCGCAAGACCACGCTCGCGGATGCGCAGAAGTGCTATCGCGAGCTCGTCGGCGCGAGCGGCGCCGATTTCGCCGCGGTCGGCGAATTCCAGCCCGACCAGCTCGCCGCGGCTGTGGAGGAGCTCTTCGGCGACTGGCGCACTCCCTACCCGTTCAAGCGCGTGCCGGCGCGCTACTTCGAGCGGCCGGCGCTCGAGGACGCGCTGCCGACGCCCGACAAGGCGAACGCGGTGCTGCGCGGCGGCGAGAACGTCAGGATGCGCGACGACCACCCGGATTTTCCGGCGCTGCTCCTCGCCAACTACCTGCTGGGCGGCACCACGACCTCGCGCATCCCGGCGCGCGTGCGCGAGAAGGAGGGCCTCTCCTACAGCACCTACACCAGCTTCAGCGCGAGCCCGTTCGACGAGACGGCGAGCTTTCGCGTCTCGGCGATCTTCGCGCCGCAGAACCGCGACCGGGTCGAGAAAGCGATGCGCGAGGAAATCGCGCGAGCGGTGAAGGAAGGCTTCAGCGCAGCCGAGGTCGACACCGGCAAGAAGGGCCTGCTCGAGTCGCGGCGCCTCGCGCGCACCCAGGACCGCGCGCTCTCCAGCCGGCTCGCCTCATACCTCTACGTCGGCCGCACCTTCGCCTGGGACATCGACCTCGAATCGAAAGTCGCCGCTCTCACGCCGTCCGAGGTGAACGCCGCGCTCGCCAAGTACATCGATCCGGCGAAGCTCTCACTCGTCCTCGCCGGCGACTTCAAGAAATAATTCGGGGCGCCCATTGCTGGGCGGCCGCAATACTACGGAGCTGGAGCCGAATTATTTTCTCTTCAGCAGGTCGCGGATCTCTTCCAGCAGCTGCTCCTCGCGCGGTGGCGGTGCGGTCTTCGGCTCTTTCTCTTCCTTGCGGCGGAGATGGTTGATGAGCTTCACCATAAGGAAGATGACGAACGCGATGATCACGAAGTCGACGACGTTCTGCAGGAACCTGCCGTAGGTGACCTTGGCGTCGCCAACTTGCCAAACCAGCCTCTCGTAATTGATGCCGCCGATCAGGATACCGATCAGCGGCATGATCAGGTCGGCGACGAACGAGGCGACGATCTTGCCGAACGCGGCGCCGATGATCACGGCGACGGCGAGGTCGACGACGTTGCCCCTGATTGCGAACTCGCGGAACTCTTTCATCCAGCTCATGGGTAATCAACCTCCAGAATTTCGAGCGTTTCCTCGCCCGCCGGCGTGCGAAGCCGCACGCTGTCGCCCGCGCGCGCCTTGAGGAGCGCGCGCGCGATCGGCGAGATCCACGACACGTCGCCCTTCGCCGGGTCGACTTCGTCGATGCCGACAATGCGCACGGTGCGCTCACCGGAGGGGCTTTTCACGCGCACGCGCGCGCCGAAGAACACCTGGTCGGTGTCGCGTCCCGACGAGCGGACGATTTCGGCCGACTCGAGGCGCTTGATGAGAAAGCGCACGCGCCGGTCGATCTCGCGCAGTCGCTTCTTGCCGTAGAGGTAATCGGCGTTCTCCGAGCGATCGCCAAGCGATGCGGCCCACGCCACGGTCTTCACCACTTCCGGACGCTCGAGCTCGAGCAGGCGCTTCTTCTCCGCCTGCAGCCGAGCGAAGCCCTCGGGCGTCATGTAATTTTTGCCGGCGGGCGTCGGCGCTGGCGCGCCCTCGATCTCGTCGGCCGAGTCGGCGTCTTCCTTGACGAAAGCCTTCGACATACCGGCCGGAATTTTAGACAATGGCGCTCAAACAAGGGGGGAACACGATGGCCGCAGGGAAGGAAAAGCTCGATTTTCTGACCAAGCTGCGCATCCGCGAGCTGATCCTGATGGGCCTCATCACCATCACCGCGGTGCTCGCCAACCTGCCGCACGAATACGTCGAGGAAACGCTCGGTGTCAGCCACACGCTGCTCCTCGCCGTGCTGGCGATCGCCGTGATCATCGGCCTCTTCCTCTATCTCAAGTTCGGCCTGTTCGTCGCCGTGGTGCTGCTGATCGCCGGTGCCAACATGCCGGAGCAGATCGCCGAGGGCCTGAACATCTCGCGCATCCCGATCATTCTTGCGCTGCTGGCGCTGATCGGCGTCGGCGCCATCAACTCGGTGGTGAAGCTCCTGCCGACCGGGCTCGAGCCGCGGCCGAAGGAAAAGAGCCCGGAGGGCATCCGCGCGCTCTTCTACGCCATCGAGAAGAACAACCTGGTCTACGCGAGAAAAGTGCTGGCGATGAACTTTGACCCGAACCTGGAACACGACAACGGCTACACGCCGCTCGCCTATGCGTCGATGAAGGGCAACCCGGCGATGGTCGAGCTGCTGCTGCGTCACGGCGCCGATGTCAGCAGGGCGACGCGCGAAGGCGATACGCCGGTCGAGCTCTCGCTGCGCATGGGACACGCGGAGCTCGCCGATCTGCTGCGCAAGGCGCGCCAGGCGGCCGAAGCGGCCGCGCTCGCCGCCGAGGAAGAAGAGCCCGCCCCGCAGGCGGGATAAGGAAACCGAAACCACTTGCCGTCGTCCCCGCGAAAGCGGGGGCCCGTTCTTAGACCCTCCATAATCTCAACCCCGGCCGCGCCTTCCCGGCGAGCCGCTCTATACTGTACACTTATCCAGTAATGGACACCACTGTCACTTCCGCTCCCGCGCAGGAGATCTGCCGCGACACGCTGATCGAAAAATACGCCAAAGGCAATGAAGCGAGCATCGACGAGGTGCGCCGGCGCGTCGCGCGCGCCCTCGCCCAGGTCGAGACCGAAGAGCGCCGCGCCCACTGGGAGCGCCGCTTCCTGCAGGCGCAGAACGACGGCTTCATTCCCGCCGGCCGCATCAACTCGGCCGCCGGCGTGCAACTCCAGGCCACCCTCATCAACTGCTTCGTGCAGCCAGTGGGCGACTCGATCTCCGAGGTGGTCGACGGCCGGCCCGGCATCTACACCGCGCTGCTAGAGGCCGCGGAGACCATGCGGCGCGGCGGCGGCGTCGGCTACGACTTCTCCTCGATCCGGCCGAAAGGCGCGGAGGTGAAAGGCACGCGCTCGCGCGCGAGCGGGCCGCTCTCCTACATGCGTGTTTTCGACCGCTCGTGCGAGACGGTCGAATCGGCGGGCTCGCGCCGCGGCGCGCAGATGGGCGTCCTGCGCTGCGATCATCCCGACGTCGAAGAATTCATCCACGCCAAGGACGCGGGCGACCTCACCAACTTCAACATCTCGGTGGGCGTGACCGACGAGTTCATGGTCGCGGTGGAGAAGGACCAGGAGTTCGAGCTCGTGCACCGCGCGCGGCCGACGAAGGACACGTACCAGCGCGCCGACGGCCAGTGGGTCTATCGCAAGGTGCGCGCGCGCGAGCTGTGGGACCAGATCATGCGCTCGACCTACGATCACGCCGAGCCCGGGATCCTGTTCCTCGATCGCATCAACCGCGACAACAACCTCAACTATTGCGAGACGATCGAGGCGACCAACCCCTGCGCCGAGCAGCCGCTGCCGCCATACGGCTGCTGCTGCCTCGGCTCGATCGATCTCACGCGCTACGTCTCGTCGCCCTTCAGCGAGGGCGCCAAGTTCGACTTCGAGCACTTCGCGCGCACGGTGGAAGTGGCGATCCGCATGCTCGACAACGTGCTGGAAGTGACCGCCTGGCCGCTCGAGCAGCAGAGAAAGGAAGCGGCGGCCAAGCGCCGCGTCGGCCTCGGCTTCACCGGCCTAGGTGATGCGCTCATCATGCTCCGGCTTCGCTACGACACCGAAGAGGCGCGCCAGATGGCCGCGCGCATCTCGGCGGCGATGCGCGATGCCTCGTATCGCGGTTCGGTCGAGCTTGCGCGCGAGCGCGGCGCCTTTCCGCTCTTCAACGCCGACCTCTATCTCTCCGGCACGAGCTTCGCGACGCGCCTGCCCGAAGAGATCAAGGCGCTCATCCGCAAGCACGGCCTTCGCAACTCGCACCTGCTCTCGATCGCGCCCACCGGCACCATCAGCCTCGCCTTCGCCGACAACGCCTCGAACGGCATCGAGCCGCCTTTCTCGTGGACCTACACGCGCAAGAAGCGCATGGCCGACGGCACGCTGAAGGAATTTCCGGTCGAGGACCACGCCTGGCGTCGCTACAAGGCCGAAGGCGGCGACGTGGAAAACCTGCCGCCCTACTTCGTCACCGCGCTCGAGCTCACGGCACGCTCACACGAGCAGATGGTCGCGGCGGTCGCGCCGTACATCGACACCAGCATATCCAAGACGGTCAACGTGCCGGAGGACTATCCGTACGGCGACTTCCAGGACCTCTACTTCCACGCCTGGAAGTCGGGGCTGAAAGGCCTCGCCACCTACCGGCCGAACAAAGTGCTCGGCTCGGTGCTCTCGGTCGGCAGCGCGCCGCAGGACTTCGTCCAGGACGACGTCAACCGCCGCCTCACCGTGAAGTCGGTGCCGGCGCCGGTGCTCGCGTCGCTCCGCTGGCCCGGTCGCCCGGATCTCAGTGCGGGCAACCCGGCCTGGACCTACATGGTCGAACACCCGCAGTATCGCTTCGCCGTGTTCGTCGGCCATATCGAGAACGGCACGCCTCACCCCTTCGAAGTCTGGGTGAACGGCAGCGAGCAGCCCCGCGGCTTGGGCGCTCTCGCCAAGACGCTGTCGATGGACATGCGCGCGAACGACCGCGAGTGGCTGAAGCTCAAGCTCGACAGCCTCGCCAAGACCCGCGGCGACGACGCCTTCGACATGCCCTTCCCGCCGCGCGGCGAGAGGAAACGCATGCCCTCCGTCGTCTCCGCCTTCGCGCAAATTGTTCGCTGGCGCGTCGAGCAATTGAACGCCGGCCTCGGCGACGAACAATTCAAGCTCGCGCAGGAGACCGGCTCATCGCCGCTGATGGACGCAATGTTCGCGCTGAAAGAGCCAAAGACCGGCACCGACGGCACCATCTCCTGGACGGTCGATGTGCTGAATCCCCGCACCGGCGACGACTTCGTGCTGGGCCTGAAGGAAATCACCCTCCCCGACGGCGTCACGCGTCCCTATTCGGTCTGGCTCTCCGGCGAATATCCACGCCCGCTCGACGGCCTGTGCAAGCTGCTTTCGCTCGACATGCGCGTCCTCGATCCCGCGTGGATCGGCATGAAGCTCCGCAAGCTGCTCGATTTCCCCGAGCCGCTCGGCGACTTCATGGCCTTCGTTCCCGGCAGCCGCAAGCAGCAGACCTTCCCGTCGACGGTCGCCTATCTCGCGCGGCTGATCGTGCATCGCTACGCGATGCTCGGCATCCTCGGCGAAGAAGGCCTGCCGCGCACGCAGATGGGCATCCTTGAGTCGCCCGCCGAGCGCGCAACACCGGTGCTCGCCGGCGCACCGTGCCCCGAGTGCGGCAACAGCACCCTCATCCGCAAAGACGGGTGCGACTACTGCACCGCCTGCGGCTACGTCGGCGTCTGCGGCTAGTTCGGGGACGGAGCCCGAACTCCCGCGACGCTAACCGCAGGTAAGCGCGCCAGCCTACCGACCGTTTAGCTAACATCCGGCGAAGCCGCGCACCGGAGGCGCGGCGCTATGCTGGAGGAAACCATGCGCCGGGCGCTTGGAGGAATGTCGCTCGCAGTCGCGCTGCTGGCGCCGGATGCGCTCGTGGCGCAGGCGCCCTCGCCGCCTCCGCCGCTGGTCAAGCCCGAAGGCTTGAAGGCGATTACCGAGCACGTCCACGTCATTCCGGACAACAGCGTCCCGCTCGTCCCGAACGTTGGTTACATCGTCGGCGACAAGGCGCTGCTGGTGATCGACACCGGCCTCGGTCCGCGCAATGGCAAGGCCGTATTTGCGCTGGCGCAGAAGCTCGCCGGCTCGCGGCCCATCTACCTCGCCGTCACCCACGTGCACCCCGAACACGATCTTGGCGCTCAGGCATTCTCGGCCGAGACCAAGCTCATTCGCTCAGCCGATCAGCAGAAGGACATCGCCGAGTTTGGCCTGAGCCTCGCAAAGGTGTTCGCAGGGCGCTCGGCGATCAATGCCGAGCTGCTTGAGGGCGCGGACTTCCGCAAGCCCGACATCGTGTTCGAGAAAGAGTACGACCTGGACCTCGGCGGCGTGACCGCGCGGCTCATGGCGCTCGGCCCTACGCATACCCGCGGCGATGTGGGCGTCTGGATCGAGCGCGATCGAGTGCTATTCGCCGGTGACCTCGCCATGAAGGCGCAGCCCGCCTTCGCCAGTCCTTATTCGAGCATGCAGCAATGGTTCGCGAGCCTGGACCGGCTCGAGGCGTTGCAGCCCGTCCTGGTTGTGCCAAGCCACGGTCCGGTTGGCGACGTCGGCTTCATCACCGGTTACCGAAACTATCTAAAGGAGGTCACGCAACGCACCCGTGCCGCGAAGACCGCCGGTCGCAATGGTGACGCTGCAATCGAGGAAGTTACCACCGGGATGGTAGAGCGCTATCCGGACCGCGGCCGCCTCGCGGGCGCCATCAAGGCCGCCTACGCGGCAGCGCCGTGATGCTCATGCGCAAATCGTCGCTTTTCATCGCGACTGTCCTGGCGATGGCTGCGGCAATGGTCGCTCTTCCTGCGGCTGCGCAAACTTATCCGTCGAAAGCGATACGCCTGGTCTCGCCGTTTCCGCCGGGCGGCAGCGTCGATGTGGTCGGCAGGCTGCTGGGAGCGAAGCTCTCGGAATCGATGGGCCAGCAGGTGGTCGTGGACAACCGCTCGGGCGCGTCCGGGGTGATCGGCACCGAGATCGTGATGAACGCGGCGCCCGACGGCTATACGCTCCTCATCAACACCATCCCGTTCGTCACCAATCAGTTCCTGATGCCGCGCGTGCCGTATGACCCGCTGCGCGACTTCGTTTCGATTTCGCTCGTCGCGTCATCGCCGTCGCTAGTCACCGTGCATCCATCGGTACCGGCGCGCTCGATTCAGGAGCTGATCGCTCTCGCCAAGGCGAAACCGGGCGAGCTCTTCTATTCGGCTGCAGGCGTCGGCACGAATCCGCACATTGCCGGCGAGCTTTTCAACCTGCTTGCGGACATCAACATCGTCGCCGTGCAGTTCAAAGGCGGCGGTCCTGCGGATCAGGCGCTCATTGCCGGCGACGTCGCGGTCACGTTCGGCAACATTTCGCAGGCGATCATCCACGTGAAATCGGGACGGATGCGAGCGTTGGCGGTGACGAGCGCGAAGCGCAACCCCGCGATGCCAGAGCTGCCGACGGTCGCCGAGGCCGGCGTGCCGGGCTACGAGTTCGATACCTGGTTCGTCGTCGCGGCGCCGAAGGGCACGTCGCGCGCGATCGTCGACACGCTCAATTCGCACATCCGCAAGGTGCTCGCCGCACCGGACCAGGTGAAGTTCTGGGGCGATCGCGGTCTGACAGTGATCGCCAGCACGCCCGAGGAGGCGACCGCGCATCTGGAAAACGAACAGAAGAAATGGGCGCGCGTCATCAAGGAGCGTGGCATCAAAGCGGAGTAACACCGCGCTGCAGACTGACTCTCGGATCACTGCCTAGACGTCCGTTTTCGACGGAAGCGGACGTTAGCAACGACAGATAGCAATTCCTTTCGCCTTCCTTGCGCTCTAGCGGGCTCTGTGTGGTGCGCAGGCGTCATGGGAAATAAGTACTAGAGATTCGCTGCCGGGCGCGCCCGGGCGCACTTGGGATATTCCTCTCGGACGTGGCGTTCCGCTGACTGGAACGTTGTGGAGTCGTTCGGATCATCGCGCACGGGAGGGGGACGAAACGTTTGTATCCCACACTCGCCGGATCGAATGCGAAGGGAAAGAGTATTCATGAATCGCTACATGAGGGGCGTCATTGCGTTGCTCGCGGGCATGCTCGTTTCCTGCGGCGGCGGGGGCGGCGGCGATGGTGTTAGCAGCGGCAGTGCCGCGCCGGGCGGCAGCGGCGGCAGTGGTGGCAGCGGTGGCCTCGGTGGCAGTAGTGTCTCGGTGCCCTCCGCGGGCGCGCATGTCGAGGAATCGGATGCGGCGGTGACCTTGACTGGCACTTGGACGGACAGCAACCCAGAGTCCGGGTGGAGCGGAGGTTCCGCCAAGGAATCGACAGTCGCCGGGTCGCGGGCCACGATGACGTTCAATGGGAAGTCCGTGACGTGGTTTGGCAGCCGTGGCCGAAGGATGGGAATCGCCTTGGTCAGCATAGACGGCGGTCCGGGCGTGGAAGTGGATCTCTCTGCCTTCCCGTACGACGAAATCCACTCACCGGCGTATACGGTAAACGGATTGAGCGATGGCACGCATACGCTGACGATCGAGGTCACCGGCCGCGCTAACCCTGAGGCGAGCGGAAACGTCGTGGTGGTCGATGCCTTCGACGTGCAAGGCCAGATCGTGTCGCATTTGCAGCAGTCGAACCTCGACCAGATCACCTACAGCGGCAGCTGGACGGACGCGGACCCCGGTTTCACCTGGAGTGGCGGCGGCATCTCCAATCTGCCCGAACTGCCGCTAGGTGCGCGGATGGCCGAGACGGCAGGCGCGAGAGCCACGCTCGAGTTCCGCGGAACCTCGGTGAGCTGGATCGGCTATCGCGGCCCGGACGCGGGCATCGCTCGAGTGCAGGTCGACGGCGGCGCGGCGGTGGAAGTCGACATGTTCTCTCCGGCGAGGAAGGTGCAGGAGATTGTGTTCACCGCAACGGGACTTGCCGATGCCCGCCACACGCTGACGATCGAGGCGACCGGCCGGAGAAACGACCAGTCGACACGTGCCCAGGTCGTAGTCGACGCGTTCGACGTCAGAACGCCGGGAAGGCGCTACCAGGAATGGGAGCCGTCGATCGACTATAGCGGCTTCGGATGGGTCCGCCGCAATGCCGCGAGAGTCTGGAGCGAAGGGGCGTCGGCCACAAGCAAAGGAAACCGGGACGAACTAGGACACGTAGTATCTGGGCCACCGCCGCGCGCCGTATTCAGCTTTACCGGCACCGGGGTCAGCTGGATCAGCTCGGCGAAGAGCAGCCTCGGTGAGGCCAACGTTTATCTTGACGGCGTTTTCCAGCGACGGGTCGTGCTGTGGAGGCCCTATCCGCACGAGGCATACCAGTGGGAGGCCTTCAGAGCCGATGGGTTGACCAACGGTCCGCATACGCTGACGATCGAGGTCATAGACGACGGCGGTGGCTACGTCGTCATAGATGCCTTCGATGTCCGCCCGTGAAACGGTGGGATTACAGACCGGCGCCTATTCCGAACCTCATCGCAGACATACCCGACTGGTGCGCGCCAATATCCGGTGAGGCGTACATGTCGTTGAAGTTCGGGATCGGCGCCGCCGTTCCAAAACCCGCCGTTCCCGGCGCGAGCTGGTACATGCCGCTCATGCCGACGCCGTGGCCGCTGGCGAAGGTCGGTGCGGTGCGCACGCCGTGCGGCTCGGCGCCGCCGAGGCTGGTGATGGCGCCGTTATAGAGGTCGTAGTCAAGATCGTTGCCGGAGGCGCCGTTCCCGCCGGCGAGCGATTCCCAGTTCGGCTTCCAGATGTAATAGATGTTGTTGCGCGAGACGGTGTTGGTGAGCGGGTTACCCTGGTTGCTGCCGGTGTACGTGAGTCCCCCGCCGGCGCCGAGCGGGAACGAGCCCGAGGGGTTCGGCGCCTGCAGCGACGTATTGTGGAACACGTAGCGGCGTCCATTGCCGACCGACGTGTCGCTGCCTGCCTTGAAGAACGGTCCGCGATCGTCCTGGTCTATCGACGCGAGATAAAGCAAGCGGCTCTGGTCGTAAACGTTGCGGAAGATGTAGAGCGGTCCGACCGAGTTCACCGTGCTCGCGACGCCAGTGCCCGCCTGGGTGATGTAGTTTCCCCAGATGCGCACGTTCTTGTCGCCACCTTCGATCTCCAGGCCGTCGTCCATCACGCCCTGCACGATGTTGCCGTACACGTCGCTGTCGTAATTCGGAAAACCGGTCGTGGTGAAGTTGTCCGAGCCACTGATGCCGTCGTTGTAGAAATGCCGGTAGTCGGAGCTCGTCACCTCGTTGTAACGGATGACGTTGTTGCCGCCGCAGAAGTTGAAACTCATGGCCTGCGGGCCTTGCGGATGCCCGGAGTCCCAGCTGTTCGCGCCATAGCGCGGATCGTGGATGCGGTTGCGCTGCACGACCACGCGCTCGAGGGACGACACGCCCTCGCAGCGAATGCCGGCGTCATAGTCGACGCCGTAGTCCCAGCTGCCGGTCGTGCGATAGCGTCCCCAGCCGCTGATATCGTTGTCCTCGATCACGACGTCATGCGCACCCTGGAGGAGATCGATCGCATCGATGCGGGCACCCTTCAGGGTGAAGCCGCGCAGAATGACGTACGGCGCCGCAATCGTCACGTTATTGCGAGCGCCGTTTTGAACATCGATCGTCGTGCCCGAAGGATCGGCCTGATATACGACGTAGCCTCCAGGGGAACCGCCTTGCGTAATGGCGAGCGTCGTCGTGCGCGTGCCCGCCGCCAGCGTGATCGTCTGCGCGATTGGAAACTGCTCGCTCCACGTCGTCGCGACGAGTCCGGCGCTCGCCGTCTGCGCCGGCATGCCCATCTGGATCTCATAGCTTGTGCCCGGGTCGAGCAGCACGAGGCTGCCGCGGCATTCGCGGTTCGCCGGGTCGTACCACATGTCGAGGCCTTGGCGCCAAGCCGAGTCGCCGACGCGGCGGAAGATCACCGGGCAACCGCCGCCGGGATTCGAGGGCGGCGTCCAATAGAGGCCGATCGATTCGAAGGTCGGCACCGCGCGCGCGCCGTTGGCAGGCAGACCGACCACTGACGCCGTAATGCTTCCTGAACCGAAGCCTGAACTCGACTGTGCGGGACCACTTCCACCGCCGCCGCCACCGCCGCCGCAACTCACGAGCACGACCAGCAGCAGGACGCGGCATGACTGCCGCAACGAATGAATCCCCCTTTGCATCGGACCCCCTTACGTTCTTGTGTAGCCGCGCCAGGTGTGGCACCGATGGCAGCGGCTCTTAGAGCAACAGCATTACGTTCTTGATTTTGATTTTAGGTTCGCGCAAATCGACAACCGGATAGCAAGGACGGGCGGTGACGATGTGCGGACAAGCGGGAGTGGCGTCGTGCTGGTGCGACGGTCGCTAGTAATACGTGTGGACCAACAGAGCTACTTGCGCTGAACAGATCGACAGCCAGTATTCCAAGTGGCGCCTATCAGGCGCGACATCGGCTTCTTAAGATGCGGGCACTCCGCCACCACGAGGAAAGCGCATGACGTCAAGCGCGATGAAAGCCCTTGGCAATTTCAAGCCGGTCCTGAAGGGAGCGCTGACGTGGATACCGGGCGTGCAGCGGGCTTTCTACGATCGCACCGCCGCGGGTGGAACGGCAGAAGTTCGCTACTGCTACCGCGTCTGGATAAAGCACCTTTCGCTTCTGTGGCAAGCCGGCATGCGCACCCTACCTACCGCCGTTGCCGAGTTAGGGCCGGGCAAGTCACTCGGCACAGGGCTCGCCGCGCTCCTCTCCGGTGCGGAGCGTTATGCCGCTATTGATGTCGTGCGACACGCGAGCGTGGCGACCACGGCGCCACTCCTCGAGCCGATGGCCGAGCTATTCCGCGAGCGTGCGCCGTGCCCTCCAAGGGGTTTTCCGGATTACAGCGACGTGCTCGATGCACGGCTCTTTCCAAGCCAGATCCTGACGGACGAGCGTCTCGGTCGCGCGCTCGACACGGCGCGGGTTGCGGAGATCGGGGATGCGGCGCGCAGGCTCGACGCCAAGGAGCAGCACCCGTGGTTGCGTTACGCGACCCGCGGCGACAGCGCTGCCGTTACGGAAGGCAAAGTTGATCTCCTCTTCTCCCATGTCGTTTTGGGCCTGGCCCAAGACCTGGAGGCGATGTATGAGTGCTGCGCGCGCTGGCTGAAACCAGGCGCGTGGACGTCTCACCTCGTGGACTTCACCAGTCACAACATCACGAGCGCGTGGAATGGACATCTGCAGTACAGCGACGCGGTATGGCGGGTCATCGCCGGCCAGCGCCCGTTTTTCCCCAACCGCGTGCAGCTTTCAGGGCATCTCGCGCTCATGGAGAAGTACGGCTTCGAAGTCGTCTCTGTCCAACGCAGCCGCGGCACCGACGGCATTGAGCGATCGCAGCTCGCGCCGCGATGGCGCGACATCTCGGAGGACGACCTCACCTGCGCGCACGCGTTCATAGTTGCACGCAAGCGCGGCTAAGGCCGCGCGTTCGGCGACTTGGTGCGATCGAGCGCCGGCCACTGCTCTGAGAGCGGCGGCAGCGGGCAGTATTTGCCGGTGATGCGCTCCACCGCAATGGCGTACACCGTCACTTCATCCAGCCGCGGATAGAAGCTCTTCGGCCGGCCCGGCGTGCCGGTGCCGTATTTCGCGAGCAGCGCGTCGAAGAAACGATTCTTCGCGGCGCGCTCATCGACGATGCGGATGCGTCCGTAGGCGATGGCGCTGCGATATGCGAGACCGGTGTCGCATTCAAAGCGGCCGTAGTCGAATACCTTCACCGGCTCGTCGACTTCGAAGCACACGCGCGCCTCGCGCTCCACATTCAGGCGGAAGTGGCCGCGCGCCGCGGCGTTGTGCACCGTGATCTCGTCGCCGACGAAGATGTGCAGCAGCGGCACGGCGTAGGGCCAGCCATCGGCGCCGACGGTCGCGATGCGGCCGCAGTAGGCACGCGCGATCAGCTCGCGCGCCTCGGCGTCGTCGAGGATGCGGTCCTGCCGTCGCAATTGCGGTGAGCTCATCGCTACAATCGTAGCCGACGGGCATGCTTTCGGCCCACCATCGCGCTATTTCCCCCAGGAGAACCCATGGCCGATCAGATCACCATCCTTGCGATTGCCGGCAGCCTTCGCAAAGACTCCTACAACAAGGCGGCGTTGCGCGCCGCGCAGAGCGTGTGCCCTTCGGGCGCGCGCCTGGAGATTTACGACATCGCCGGACTGCCGCTCTTCAATCAGGACGAGGAAAGAAACCCGACGCCCAAGGTGACCGAGTTCAAGCAAAAGATCCGGGGCGCCGACGCCATCCTGATTTCCACGGCCGAGTACAACTACGGGCTGCCGGGCGTGCTGAAGAACGCCATCGACTGCGCATCACGTCCCTATGGCGACAGCGCGTGGAGCGGCAAGCCGGTCGCGATCATGAGCGCGGCGGTGGGCTCCGCCGGGGGACTGCGCGCGCAATATCAGCTGCGCCAGTGCTTCGTGTTCCTCAACATGGACGCCGTGGTGCAGCCGGAAGTAGCGATCGCCGCGGCGCATCAGCGCTTCGACGACAAGGGCAACCTGACGGACGAGACGAGCAAGAAGATGATCGGCCAGCTGCTGCAGAACCTCGTCGCCAAGACGCGCCTGCTGCGGCAGGCGAAGCAGGCGGCCTGACCCTGACTAGCGTTGCCGCCCGCGCCGTGCTCGCCGTGTGCTACGCCGGAGCCTCCGGGTAGGAGGCGACGCGGTCGGACGCACGGCGGCCAGCCGGGCGGACGCGCCGCTCGTGGCGCCAGAACTGCTCGACGCACCAGCGGCCGCCGCCGTGGGCGATGAGAAACACGAAGCCACCGGCGATCGCCACGTTCTTGAAGAAGTTGATCTGCTGCAGCCGCAAAGCCGCCCCTTGGTATTCCCAGAAGCGGTGGGCGATCAGCGTAGCGAGGATGGTGAATATGAGAAGGCCCACCGAGGCGAGCCGCACGTGCACGCCGACCAGGAGCGCGAGGCCGCCGAGGAACTCGATCGCTGCGCCGAGCGGCGCGAACACTGGCGCGAACGGCACGCCGCGGCCGTCGATCTGGTTGATGAACGCGTCCAGATTCGTGAGCTTAGAGAATCCGGAAGGCAGATAGAGCGCGGCAATGGCCACCCTGCCGAGCAGCAGGGCAAGGTCATTCACCGTCGCGGCGGCGTGGCGGTTCATGGGCGCGAAGCTAAAGGCAAGCAAAGTCCGTACGCGGCACGTTTTGCGTGTGCCCGCTGCGCCGCATACACAGGGACTGTCCCTGTTTTTCTATTGCGGCAGCACGCGACCGTCGGTGCCTATCGCCACGCGCGCGCCCGGCTGGAAGGTCGCACCCTGCACGGTCAGCACCTGCGTCGTGCCATCGTCCATGCGCACGCTGAGCTGTTGCGGTGACGCGCTCGATCCGCCGGCGGCGGACTGTACGGTGCCGTTGCCCGCACGCAACGCGGCCGTAGGCGCGCTCGGCGGCGCCTTGAGCACGCGGCCTTCCTGTGTGACTTGCACGCGGTCGCCGACGTGGAAGTCGTCGCTATCCTGCGTGAGGACCTGATTGGTGCCGTCCTCCATGCGCAGGCTGAGCTGGTAGCCCTGCATCCAGCGCGGCGAGGTCATTTGCTGCAGGGGCGTCCTGGGTGCCGTGCCGCCCGGGATGGCGACACGCGCGTGTTGCACGTTCTCCACCGTGCCCGTGCCGGGACGGAAGGCGTACGTGTTGTCGGGCGGCGAGACGGCGCAGCCGGCGGCGACGAGAGCGGACGTAACGAGCGATAGTCTGAGCAATTTCATGGGCATCCTCCGTGCGCTGGAGGTCGCAAGATCTATTCCGCGCGAGCGCGGCACGTCGCTTGCTCGACGACCCTCGCCATGAGACCGCCAGTCGTGGTGATGTACGAGCGCCTGCAGCCGATCGCGCGCCCCGTCTGCCTGGTATGCGCGCTGTCGGTGGCGGCACTCCTCTTCGCCACCTACCTCAGCTTCGTGCTGCGCGGCTTCCCGATGGACTGGTAGGCGCCGCCCACGCCGCCGTCCAAAGGAGCGCCGCCACCGATTTCGCGTCGGTGATACGGCCGTCGCGCACCATAGCGATCGCCTCGGCGAAGGGCACGACCAGCGTATCGACGAACTCCCCGGCATCGAGCGCCGCCTCGCGGAGCTTGCGTAATTTGCGCGCCAAAAAGATGTCGATCGCCTCGTCGGTATAGGCGATCGCCGTGTGGATTACGGTAAGGCGCGTCCACTCGTCGGCGGCGTAGCCGGTTTCCTCCAGCAGCTCGCGTTTCGCGGTCTCGAGGTGCGGCTCGTTCGGCTCGAGCTTGCCGGCGGGCACTTCGACGAACTCGCGCGCGTGCGGATAGCGGAACTGCCGCTCGAGCAGCACCGCGCCGTCGTCGAAGAGCGGCACGATCGCCACGGCGCCCGGATGACGGATGTATTCGCGCGTGCCCCGGCTGCCGTCGGGCAGACTCACGAGGTCGCGGTGCACCTTGAGGAGCTTGCCGTCGAAGACCAGCTCGCCGCTGACCGGATGCTCGGTGAGGTCCTTCACTTACAGGCGCGAGATCGCTGCGGCGCACATTTCCATCAGGCTCTGCGGCAGCAGGCCAAACAACAGCAGGAAAAGGCCGTTGGCGGAGAGCACCACCCGGCCGACCGGCTGCGGCCGCACCGGCTGCGCGGCCACCGGGTCGTCGAAGTACATGAGCTTCACGACCCGCAGATAGTAGAAGGCGCCGACGAGCGAGAGCAGCACCGCGGCGACCGCGAGCCAGACGTGCCCGGCGGCGACCGCCGCCTGGAAAACGGCGAGCTTGGCGTAGAACCCCGCGGTCGGCGGGATGCCGGCGAGCGAGAACATGATGAGCAGCATCAGGAACGCGTACCAGGGATGGCGGCGGTTCAGGCCCTTCATGTCGTCGAGGTTCTCGCACTCGAAGCCGGCGTGCGAGAGATAGATCAGCATGCCGAACGCGCCGACCGTCATGATCGCGTAGATCACCATGTAGAAGAGCGCCGCGGCATAGGCGTCGGTGCGATTGAGCCAGTTGTCCTGCACGAAGCCCGAGAGAAGGCCGAGCAGCATGAAGCCCATGTGCGCGATCGCCGAGTAGGCGAGCATGCGCTTCAGGTTCGCCTGCGCGATGGCGGTGATGTTGCCGAGCGCGATCGAGAGAATGGCGAGCACGGCGAGCATCTGCTGCCAGTCGGGCGCGAGCGCTGGCAGCCCGTTGATCAGTAGCCGCACCGCCATGGCGAAGGCGGCGATCTTCGGCCCGGAGCCGATGATCAATGTCACCGGCGTCGGCGCGCCGTGATAGACGTCGGGGATCCACATGTGGAACGGCACGACGCCCAGCTTGAAGGCGAGTCCCGAGACTACGAACACCAGGCCGAAGACCAGGAACGTACGGTCGGTGGCGCTCGCCGCCTGGCGCGTCACCTCGCGCGCCACCTCGGTGATGGTGAGCGTGCCGGTCGCACCGTAGATCATCGACATGCCGTAGAGGAGGAGCCCCGAGGACAGCGCGCCCAACACGAAGTACTTCATTGCCGCCTCGGTGGAGAGGGTCGAGTCGCGGTTCAGCGCCACCAGCGCATAGAGACAGAGCGACATCAGCTCGAGTCCAAGGAACACCGTCAGGAAGCTGTTGGCGCTGATCAGCACCATCATGCCGAGGAGCGAGAAGAGGAGCAGCGACATGAACTCGCCGCGCAGCATGCCGCGCTCGACGAGGTAGGAGCGCGAGTAGACAAGCGCCGCCGACACCGCCAGATAGCAGACGAGCTTCAGCAGATTCGCCAGGTGGTCGACGACGAAGAGCCCGCTGAAGAGATAGAGATGCTCGCGCGTGCCGTACTCGACGAAGAGCGTGGCGAGCGCGCAGAGCGCGAGCACCACCTGCGCGAACACCGCGCTCGCGCCGCGGCCCTCGTGCTTCACGTACAGGTCGAAGATCATCAGGCCGCAGGCGCCGAGGAGCAGCAGCACCTCGGGAAGCGCCGGCAGGTGGTCGATCAGCGTGATGATCATTGCTTCGCCGCCTGCACGTGCCGCAGGAGGTCGTTCACCGAGGCGTGCATCACCTCGGTGAAGGGTTTCGGGTACACGCCCATCCACAGCACTGCGATGGCGAGCGCGCCGAGCACCGTGATCTCGCGCGCACTGAGATCGGGCAGCTTGGCGACATGATCATTCGCCACCGGGCCGAAGATCACGCGCTTGTACATCCAGAGCGTGTAGGCGGCGCCGAGGATCATGGTGGTGGCGGCCACGAGCGCGAGCAGGAAGCTCTTGCCCATCGCGCCCATGATCACCATGAACTCGCCGACGAAGCCGCTGGTGGCCGGCAGGCCCGAGTTCGCCATGGCGAAGAGCATCATCAGCGTGGCGAACTTCGGCATGGTGTTCACCACACCGCCGTAGTCCGCGATCATGCGCGTGTGCATGCGGTCGTAGAGCACGCCGACGCAGAGGAACATGGCGGCGGACACGAAACCGTGGGAGATCATCTGCACGAGGCCCCCCTCGACGCCAAGCGCATTGAAGAGGAAAAAGCCGAGCGTGACGAAGCCCATGTGCGAGACCGACGAGTAGGCGATCAGCCGCTTCATGTCGGTCTGTACCAGCGTCACGAAGCCGATGTAGGCGATGGCAATGAGCGAGAGCGCCACCATCAGGTAGGCGAGATGGCGCGACGCGTCCGGCAGGATCGGCAGCGAGAAGCGCACGAAGCCGTAAGCGCCGAGCTTGAGGAGGATCGCCGCCAGCACCACCGAGCCGCCGGTCGGCGCCTCGGTATGCGCGTCCGGCAGCCAGGTGTGCACCGGCCACATCGGCACTTTCACCGCGAAGGCGAAGAGGAACCCGAAGAAGAGCACGATCTGCACGTTGAGCGCGAGCGGCACTTTGTGCCAGTCGAGAATGGCGAAGCTGCCGCCCGCCTGGTTATAGAGATACAGCATCGCCACCAGCATGAGCAGCGAGCCGAACAGCGTGTAGAGGAAGAACTTCACCGCGGCGTAGACGCGGTTCGGCCCGCCCCAGATGCCGATGATGATGAACATCGGGATCAGCGTGCCTTCGAAGAAGACATAGAAGAGCACCGCGTCGAGCGCCGAGAAGACGCCGTTCAGGAGCCCCGACATGATGAGGAAGGCGGCGAAGTACTGCGCGGTGCGCGACTCGATCACTGTCCAGCCGGCGATGACCACCAGGATGGTGATGAAGCTGTTCAGCAGCACGAAGAGGAGCGAGATGCCATCGACTCTGAGGTGATAGTTGATGTTGAAGCGCTCGATCCAGCGGTGGAACTCGACGAACTGCATGGCGCTCGTCGACGCGTCGAAGCTGGTGTAGAGCGGAATCGTCACTACGAAGCCGAGCACGGCTCCGACCAGCGCGATCCAGCGCATCCACGGGCTTCGCTCGCCCACCGCGAGCACCAGCACGCCGGCGACGATCGGGATCCAGATGGCAGCGGAGAGCAGCACCGGCTTACTTCCGCAGGAACCAGAACGCGAGGATCATCACGCCAAAGAGCATGGTCACGGCGTACTGGTTGAGGAGTCCCGTCTGCAGGAGCCGTACGACCGAGGAGAACCAGCGCACGACGCGCGCCGAGCCGTTCACCATCAGGCCGTCGATCACGGCGACGTCGCCGGCGCGCCAAAAGCCCTTGCCGAGGTTGCGCGCGCCGCCGGCGAAGAGCCACGCATAGAGCTCGTCGAAGCCGTACTTGCGCTCCACCAGCGCATAGGCGGGCCCGAGCTCCATGGCGACGCGCTTGGGAAGGTAGGGCCGCTTCAGATACAGGAGCCACGCCGTGAGGATGCCGGCAAGGGCCAGCAGGAATGGCAGCGACACCAGGCCATGCGCCATGAACGCCCAGATGCCGTGGTACTCCTCTTCGCTCTTCGGCAGCACACCTTCGAAGTAGTCGCCGAACAGTATCGGCCCGATCACCCAGCCGGCCGCCACCGACGGGATGGCGAGCAGCACGAGCGGACCGGTGACGACGCTCGGCGATTCGTGCGGCGGATGCGCGGCATCGAAGCGCGGTTTGCCGTGGAACGTCATGAAGAACATGCGGAAGGTGTACGTCGCCGTCACGAAGACGCACAAGAGCACGCAGAGATAGGCGAAGGTATGGCCGGGCACGCTCGCGGCATGCACCGCGGCGATGATCGCGTCCTTGGAGAAGAAGCCGGCGAGACCCGGAATGCCAGCGGAGGAGACGGCGCCGACCAGCATCGTCCAGTAGGTCCACGGCATGTAGCGCTTGAGCGCGCCCATGCGCCGCATGTCCTGCTCGTGATGGAGCGCGATGATCACCGAGCCCGCGGCGAGGAAGAGCAGCGCTTTGAAGAACGCGTGGGTCATCAGGTGGAAGATCGCTGCCGAGTAGGCCGAGGCGCCGAGCGCGGCGGTCATGTAGCCGAGCTGCGAGAGCGTCGAATAGGCGACGACCCGCTTGATGTCGTACTGCGTCAGCGCCACGAGCGCCATGAAGAGCGCAGTGATGGCGCCGATCACCAGCACCACGGCGCGCGCGCTCTCGGAGAGCTCGTAGAGCGGCGCCATGCGCGCCACCATGAAGATGCCGGCGGTCACCATGGTCGCGGCGTGGATCAGCGCCGAGATCGGCGTCGGGCCTTCCATCGAGTCGGGCAGCCAGACGTGCAGCGGGAACTGCGCGCTCTTGCCCATGGCGCCGATGAAAAGCAGGATGCAGATCAGCGTCGTGTCGATGCCCGCCTTCGGCGCGGCCTCGAACACGGCGCGGTAATCCAGACTGCCGAAATGCAGGAGGATGAGCGCGATGCCGAGGATGAAGCCGAAGTCGCCGACGCGGTTGACGAGGAATGCCTTGAGGTTGGCGTAGATGGCGCTCTCGCGCGTGTACCAGAAGCCGATCAGCAGGTAGCTCACCAGGCCGACCGCCTCCCAGCCGAAGAAGAGCTGCGCGAAATTGTTCGCCATCACGAGCATCAGCATCGAGAACGTGAAGAGCGAGATGTACGAGAAGAAGCGCTTGTAGCCGGGGTCGTCGGCCATGTAGCCAATGGTGTAGACGTGCACCATCAGCGAGACGAACGTCACCACGACCATCATGAGCGAGGTCAGGCGGTCGATGAGGAAGCCCACGACGATGCGCAGGTCGGCCACCGTGAGCCACGTGTAGACCGTGGTGTCGAGCGTCTCGCCCTGCAGCGCGCGGTAGAACACGACGCACGAGGCAAGGAATGAGAGCAGGACCGAGAAAATGGTGACGCTGTGGGCGCCGGTGCGGTTGATCCAGCGACCACCCAGGCCGGCGACGATCGCCCCGACCAGTGGGGCAAAGGCAATGATGACGGCGAGCTCTTTCATCCTTTCAGCGAATCCAGGTCTTCGACGTCGATGGTGTTGAGGTTGCGGAACAGGACCACGAGGATGGCAAGGCCGATCGCCGATTCCGCAGCCGCCACGGTCAGGATGAAGAACACGAACACCTGGCCGGCGATGTTGCCGAGGAAGTGCGAGAAGGCGATGAAGTTGAGATTCACGGCGAGCAGCATCAGCTCGATCGCCATCAAGAGCACGATCAGGTTGCGGCGGTTGAGGAAGATACCCACCACGCTGATGGCGAAAAGGATCGCCCCCAGCACGAGGTAGTGCGGCAGATCGAGCGGCGCGGTCATTCCTTCTCCACCGGCATGGCGACGAGGCGCACGCGCTCCTCGCGCCGCACGCGGATCTGCTCCGCGGGGCGCTGCGCGCGAGTGTCCTTGCGCCGGCGCAGGGTCAGCGCGATCGCCGCGATGATGGCGACGAGCAGGATCACCGCCGCGATCTCGAATGCGTACGCGTAGTCGGTGTAGAGCAGGAGGCCGAGCGCCTTGGTATTGCTGTAGCGCTCGGCCACGGCCGGCGGCGGCGTGCCCCAGTAGCGGTAGCCGACGACCGTCACCATCTCCCAGACCATGATCACGCCCACCACCAGCGCGAGCGGCAGGTTGCGCCAGAAGCCTTCGCGCACGCGCTCGAGGTTGATGTCGAGCATCATGACGACGAAGAGAAAGAGCACCATCACCGCGCCGACGTAGACGACGACGAGCGCGATCGCCAGGAACTCGGCGCGCAGCAGGAGCCACAGCCCGGCGGCGGTGAAAAAGGCAAGCACCAGGAAGAGCGCGCCGTGCACCGGGTTGCGCGCGGTGATGACGCGAATGCCCGACAGAAGCAGCACCGCCCCAAAGGCGTAAAAGATGGCGCTCTCGAACATTCTTGTTTGTCTTAGCGGTAGCGGGCGTCGATTTCCCGATCCCGGGCTATCTGCTCCTCATAGCGGTCGCCGACGGCGAGCAGCATCGGCTTGGTGTAGTACAGGTCGCCGCGCTTCTCCCCGTGGTACTCGAGGATGCGCGTCTCGACGATCGCGTCCACCGGGCAAGCCTCCTCGCAGAAGCCGCAGAAGATGCACTTGGTGAGGTCGATGTCATAGCGCGTCGTGCGGCGCGTACCGTCAGCACGCTGCTCGCTCTCGATGTGGATGGCGAGCGCCGGGCACACCGCCTCGCAAAGCTTGCAGGCGATGCAGCGCTCCTCGCCGTTGGGGTAGCGACGAAGCGCATGCAGCCCGCGAAAGCGCGGGCTCATCGGCGTCTTCTCCTCCGGAAACTGCACCGTGATCTTGCGCGCGAAGAGATGCCGCCCGGTGAGCGCGAGGCCGCGCAGGAGCTCGAGCAGCATGAACGAGCGCAGGAAGTCGACCAAGCGCGTCAAGACGTCAGCTCCATATGTTCCACGGCGTCTGCATCCACAGGCCGATCACCGCGATCCACACGAGCGTCACCGGAATGAACACCTTCCATCCCAGCCGCATGATCTGGTCGTAGCGATAGCGCGGGAAGGTGGCGCGGATCCACAGGAAGATCGAGACGATGAAGAAGATCTTGAGGAGCAACCAGCCGGTCGGCGGGATCAGATTGAAGAGCCACGAGTCGATCGGCGACTGCCAGCCGCCAAAGAACATGACCGCGGTAAGGGCCGAGATGAGGATCATGTTCATGTACTCGGCGAGGAAGAACATGGCGAAGCTCATGCCCGAGTACTCGATCATGTGGCCGGCGACGATCTCGGACTCGCCTTCCACCACGTCGAACGGCGCGCGGTTGGTCTCGGCCACGCCGGAGACGAAGTAGACGACCAGCATCGGCAGGAGCGGCAGCCAGTTCCACGAGAGGACATTGAGTCCCATCGCGGCGAAGGTGCCGCGGCCCTGCGAATAGACGATGTCGGAGAGGTTGAGGCTGCCCGAGACCATCAGCACGACGACGAGCGCGAAGCCCATCGCCAGCTCGTAGGAGACCATCTGCGCCGCCGAGCGCATCGCGCCGAGGAACGCGTACTTCGAGTTGGAGGCCCAGCCGGCGACGATCACGCCGTAGACGCCCATGGAAGAGAGCGCGAGGATGTACAGCAGCCCGGCGTTGATATCGGCGAGCACCAGCTCGGGCGAAAACGGAATCACCGCCCAGGCGGCGACCGCGGGCATGATGAAGAGCACCGGCCCGAGGAGATAGAGCGCCTTGTTGGCGTTGGTCGGGAGGATGATCTCCTTGAACAGAAGCTTCAGCACGTCGGCCCACGGCTGCAGCAGGCCCTTCGGTCCGACACGGTTCGGGCCGATGCGCACCTGGATCCAGCCGATCAGCTTTCGCTCCCACAGCGTGAGATAGGCGACCGAGACGATCACGGGGAGGATGATGGCGATGATGAACGCGAGGCTGGTCAGCGTCGCGTAGATCGCCGGACCCCAGGTCGGGCCGAACTTGGCGTTGCTGAAGTTGGCGAAGGCTTCGAGCATTAATGGATGTGAATCATCAAGTCACGCGGCCTCGCGCACCACGGCCTTCTCGAGCGAGACGGCGCCGAACATCGGCCCGAGCTTCGCGGTGGTCGGATGCGCGGCGGCAATGCGCACGCAGTCGTCGGGCAGCTTGTCGTCGAGCGCCGCCATGAGGCGCGTTTCGCCTTCGCCCTGCTTCACCGCCACCGGCTGCCCGGCGGCGACGCCGATACGCGAGAGCAGGCGCGAATTCATCCACGCGCGCGGCGGCTGCGCTTCCCTCGTCTTTTGCAGCGGCGGCGAGCGGCGCGCGAGCGGATCGGCGAAGTACATCGGCACGTCGGCGATGCGCTCGATGCCGCCGCGCAGCGCGGCGCGGCTCGACAGCGTGCCGATCTGATTGGAGAGCAGCGTGCGCGGATCCTTGCCCTCGAGGCACGCGCGGCGCACTTCGTCGATGGTGTCGAACTCCATGCCACGGCGCCGCAGCAGGCTGCCGAGGACGCGCAGCACTTTCCAGCCGGGGCGCGCCTCGCCGAACGGATTCACCGTGGCGTAGAAGCTCTGCCCGCGGCCCTCGATGTTGACGAAGGTGCCGGCGGTCTCGGTGAACGGCGTAATCGGCAGCACGGCGTTCGCGTACTCAAGCCCGGTTTTCCAGGGCGAGAGCTGCACGACGAACTCGGCGGCCCGCAAACCGGCCATCGCGGCTTCGGGATCGGCGCAATCGAGCTCGGGCTCGGCGCCGAGCACGATGATCGCGCCCTTCTTCAGCACATCGCTCACGTTGCCGCCGGCGGGCAGACCGGCGATGTAGCCGCCCACCGAATTGGCCGCTTCGCCGATGAAACCGACGGTGACGCCGAGTTCCTGGGCAGCGGCATGGATCTCGGCCGCTTGCGGATGCTGCGCGGCCCAGGCGCCGATCAGGACCGCGGCATTCTCGGCGCCGGCGAGGGCATCGCGAAAGCCGCCGATCGTGCCAACGATCTCCGAGGGACGCACCACCTTGCGGCTCGCGAGCGGCATCAGCCAATCGTCGTCCACCGAGTGCAGCAGATGGACCTGCGCGCCATGCTTCACCGCCTGGCGCAGGCGCGCGGCGATCAGCGGGCTTTCCTTGCGCAGGAAAGAGCCGATGACGAGCACGCGGTCGAGCTTTTCGAGTTCCGGGATGCTCATTCCGAGCCACGGAATGCCGGCGCGCTTGCCGTCGGCGGAGAAGTCGCTGTGGCGCAGGCGGAAATCCGCCGCCCCCGCGCCGCCGACGAGCTTGCCGGCGAGGTAGAGCTCCTCCAAGGTCGAGTGTGGTGAGGCGAGAACGCCGATCTCCTGGTTGAGAAAATGATCGACGACGAAATGCAGCGCGTCCTCCCAGCCCACCTCTTCCCAGCCGTTCGGCGTGCGAACCAGCGGCCGCGTCAGCCGATCGGGCGAATTCAGCCCTGCGTAGGAGAAGCGGTCGCGATCCGAAAGCCAGCACTCGTTGATCGCCTCATTCTCGTGCGGCAGCACGCGCATCACCCGGTTCTGCTTCACCTGCACGACCAGATTAGAGCCGAGCGCGTCGTGCGGCGAGACCGACTTGCGCCGCGAGAGCTCCCAGGTGCGCGCCTTGTAGCGGAAAGGCTCGGAGGTGAGCGCGCCGACGGGGCAGATATCGATCATGTTGCCCGAGAGCTCGGACTCGACCGCGCGGCCGACGAACGAAACGATCTCGGCATTTTCGCCGCGACCGGCGAGGCCGAGCTCCATCATGCCGGCGATCTCCTGCCCGAAGCGCACGCAGCGCGTGCACTGGATGCAGCGGCTCATCTCTTCGGCGGCGACCAGGGGACCCAGCTCCTTGCGCAGCACGACGCGCTTTTCCTCGGCGTAGCGCGAATTGCTTGCGCCGTAGCCGACCGCGAGGTCCTGCAGCTGGCACTCGCCGCCCTGATCGCAGATCGGACAGTCGAGCGGATGGTTGATCAGCAGAAACTCCATCACGCCGTTCTGCGCGTCCTTGGCGATCTTGGAGTGCGTGCGCACCTTCATCCCGTCGGTGACCGGCGTCGCACACGCGGGCAACGGCTTCGGCGCCTTCTCGACCTCCACCAGGCACATGCGGCAGTTCGCCGCGATCGAGAGCTTCGGGTGATAGCAGAAGTGCGGCACGTACACGCCGAGCTTGTCCGCCGCGTCCATCACGGTTGCGCCCTGCGGCATTTCGATCAGCTTGCCGTCGATCTCGACTTTAAGGAGGTTCGCCATCAGGCCGCCTCGGCCATGTTGCGCACGACGTGCGGCTCGTGCCGCGCCCCCGAGCGGCCCCAGCGCGGCTCGATCTCGCCCGTGACGAGGCAGCGCTTGTGCTGGATGTGGTGCACGAACTCGTCGCGGAAATGCTTGAGGAAGCTCTTCACCGGCAGCGCCGCGGCGTCGCCGAGCGCGCAGATGGTGCGGCCGGCGATGTTATCGGCCACGTTGTCGAGGAGCGCCAGATCCTCCATGCGGCCCTCGCCATTCTCGATGCGGTTCACCACGCGATAGAGCCAGCCCGTGCCCTCGCGGCAGGGGGTGCACTGGCCGCACGACTCCTCGAAGTAGAAGTACGACAGACGCTCGAGCGCCCGCACCATGCACGTGCGATCGTCCATGACGATCACCGCGCCCGAGCCGAGCATCGAGCCCGCCTTGGCGATCGAGTCATAGTCCATGTCGGTCTTCATCATGATGTCGGCGGGCAGCACGGGCATCGACGAGCCGCCGGGAATCACCGCCTTCAGCTTCCTGCCGGGCAGCGTGCCGCCCGCCATTTGCAGGAGCGTCGCGAAGGGCGTGCCGAGCTTCACCTCGAAGTTGCCCGGGCGCTGCACATGGCCGGTGACCGACAGGAGCTTGGTACCGCCGTTGTTCGGCCGGCCAAGCGCGAGGAAGGCTTCGGCGCCATGCCTCACGATCCACGGGACCGCGGCGAAGGTCTCGGTATTGTTGATCGTCGTCGGCTTGCCATAGAGGCCGTAGCTCGCCGGAAACGGCGGCTTGAAGCGCGGCATGCCCTTCTTGCCCTCGAGCGAGTCGAGGAGCGCCGTCTCCTCGCCGCAGATATAGGCGCCGTAGCCAGGATGCGCGTACAGCTCGAAGTTGAAGCCCGAGCCCTTGATGTTGGCTCCGAGGTAGCCCGCGGCGCGCGCCTCGGCGAGCGCCTCCTCGAACTGCTCGTAGATCTCCCACACTTCGCCGTGGATATAGTTGTAGCCCGCGGTACAGCCCATGGCGTAGCCGCCGATGATCATGCCTTCGATCACCGCGTGCGGGTTGTAGCGCAGGAGATCGCGGTCCTTGCAGGTGCCCGGCTCGCCTTCGTCGGAATTGCACACCACGTATTTCGGGCCCGGATGCTGGCGCGGCATGAACGACCACTTGAGTCCGGTCGGAAAGCCGGCGCCACCGCGGCCGCGCAGCGCCGACTTCTTGAGCTCGGCGATGATGGCGTTCGGATCGCTCTTCGCCTCCAGAATCGAGCGCAGCGCCGCATAGCCGTCGCGCTTCTCATAATCGGCGAGGCGCCAGTTGGCGCCGTCCAGGCCCTGCATCAAGATCGCATCGGGTCCGTAGTCGAGCATCACTTCAGGCTCTCGAGCAGCTGGTCCAGTTTTTCGTTCGACATGTAGTCGTGCATCTTCTTGTTGTTGACGAGGAGTACGGGCGCCATGGCGCAGGCGCCCATGCACTCCCCCTCCTTCAGCGAGAAGCGGCCGTCGGGCGTCGTGTCGTTGAAATCGATGCCCAGCTTCTCGCGCAGGTGGTCGGCCGCCGCGAGCGCGCCCTGCAGCCCGCAGGGCAGGCAGGTGCAGAGCGTGAGCTTGTATTTGCCGGTCGGCTTGAGGTTGTACATCGTGTAAAAGCTCGCCACTTCGTAGACCGCCACCGGCGGCATGCCGAGATACTGCGCGACGTCGTCCATCGTCTCGGTCGAGAGCCAGCCTTTCTCGTCCTGGGCGATGATGAGCGCGCTCATCACCGCCGACTGCTTGCGCTCGCGCGGGTACTTGGCGATCTCGCGATCGATCTTCTGCCGCGACTCGGCCGAGAGCATCAGACTTCGCCCTTCCAGTAGTCCACGTTGCCCGCGGCGGCCTCGGTCGAATGGCGCCACTTGCCGTCGTAGCTGATGATCTTGCCGGAGTCCGGGTACTCGCAGATCTCCGGATCGGTCATCGTGCTGATCGAGAGAAAGGCGAGCTCGGCGTCCGAGTCGTTCACGATCTGGTGCGCCGTCTGCGGGCCGCCCACCGGGCAGCAGATGATGTCGCCCGCGCGGATCTTGCGTCGTTCCTCGCCGTAGCGAAGCGTGCCGGTGCCGGAGACGATGAAGAACATTTCCTCCTGCGCGCGGTGGCTATGGAAGGGACAGCCGCGCTTGCCGGGCGGCAAGACGTCGTAGGAATAGCCGAGCTGGCGCGCGCCGACGAGCGGGCCAATACGCGCGCAATGCCACTCGAACTTCTCGCCTTTCACGCCGTGCTCGAGCTTCAGCTCGTCGAGGTTGATGACATTCTTCAACGATCGATCTCCCCAAACACGATGTCCTGGGTGCCGATGATCGCCACCGCGTCGGCGATCATGTGGCCGCGCGCCATTTCGTCGAGCGCAGCGAGGTGGGCGAAGCCCGGGGCGCGTAACTTCAGCCGATAGGGCTTGTTGGCGCCGTCGGAGATGAGGTAGACGCCGAACTCGCCTTTCGGCGCCTCGACCGCGGCGTAGGTCTCGCCCTCGGGTACGTGCATGCCTTCGGTGACGAGCTTGAAGTGATGGATCAGCTGCTCCATGCCGAGCTTCATCTCGGCGCGCGACGGCGGCGCGATCTTGTGGTCGTCGACCATCACCGGGCCCGGGTTTTTGCGCAGCCAGTCGATGCATTGCCTGACGATCCGGTTGGACTGGCGGAATTCCTCCATGCGCACGAGGTAGCGGTCGTAGCAGTCGCCGTTCTTGCCTACGGGCACGTCGAAATCCATGCGGTCGTACGCGGCGTAGGGCTGCTTCTTGCGCAGATCCCAGACGATGCCGGAGCCGCGCAGCATTGGCCCGGTGAAGCCGAGCGCGAGCGCCCGCTCGGGCGAGACAACGCCTATCCCTACGGTGCGCTGCTTCCAGATGCGGTTGTCGGTGAGGAGCGTCTCGTAGTCGTCGACGTACTTCGGGAAGCGCTCGGTGAAGTCTTCCAGGAAATCGAGCAGCGACCCCTCCCGGTTTCGGTTCAGGGCGCGTACGTCCTTCTCGTTCTTCCACTTCGACGCCTGGTACTGCGGCATGCGATCCGGCAGGTCGCGATAGACGCCACCGGGCCGGTAGTACGCCGCGTGCATGCGCGCGCCCGAGACCGCCTCGTACGCGTCCATCAGGTCTTCGCGCTCGCGGAAGCAGTAGAGGAAGACGGTCATCGCGCCGATATCGAGCGCGTGCGCGCCGAGCCAAAGCTCGTGGTTCAGGATGCGCGTCACCTCGTCGAACATCGTGCGGAGGTATTTCGCTCGCTCGGGAATCTCGATGCCGAGGAGCCGCTCGATCGCCATGACGTAGGCGTGCTCGTTGCACATCATCGAGACGTAATCGAGCCGGTCCATGTACGGCACGGACTGCAGGAAGGTCTTGTGCTCGGCGAGCTTCTCGGTCGCGCGGTGCAGCAGGCCGATATGCGGATCGGCGCGCTGGATCACCTCGCCGTCGAGCTCCAGAACAAGGCGCAGCACGCCGTGCGCCGCCGGATGCTGCGGACCGAAGTTCAACGTGTAGTTGCGAATTTCAGCCACGCTTGCGTTCGAGCTCCTCGGCGTAATTGGGCTCGCGCACGATGCGCGGCGTAACTTCGCGCGGATCGATGGTCACCGGCTGGTAGACCACGCGCTTCTGTTCCGGGTCGTAGCGCATCTCGACGTACCCCGAGAGCGGAAAGTCCTTGCGGAACGGATGACCGACGAAGCCGTAGTCGGTCAGGATGCGCCGCAGGTCCGGGTGGCCTTCGAAGACGATGCCGTAGAGATCGAACGCTTCGCGCTCGAACCAGTTGGCGGCGGGCCACACCTCCACCAGCGACGCAACCGCCGGGAACGCGTCGTCGGGACAGAAGACGCGCAGCCGAAGGCGCACGTTCTTGCTCACCGAGAGCAGATGCACCACCGCGGCGAAGCGCGGGCCTTCGCGCGGCCGGTCGCCATAGGCGGCGTAATCGACGCCGCAGAGATCGATCAGCTGCTCGAAGCCGAGCGCGTCGCGCAGCTTGGTTGCCGCGGCGAGGTACTCCGCCGCCGGCACTTCGACGGTGATTTCGCCGAGGCGCTCATGCGGCCGAAAATCGGCCGCCGCCAGCGCATCGTGGAGCTTCTGCAGCCGCGGGGTCATCTAGCGCGCGATGGTGTTCGTTCTTTTGATCTTGTTCTGCAGCTGCACCACGCCGTAGAGGAGCGCCTCGGCGGTCGGCGGGCAGCCGGGCACGTAGATATCGACCGGCACGATGCGATCGCAGCCGCGCACTACCGAGTAGGAGTAGTGATAGTAGCCGCCGCCGTTGGCGCACGAGCCCATCGAGATCACCCAGCGCGGCTCGGCCATCTGGTCGTAGACCTTGCGAAGCGCCGGCGCCATCTTGTTGCAGAGCGTGCCCGCGACGATCATCACGTCGGACTGGCGCGGGCTCGGCCGGAAGACGACGCCAAAGCGGTCGAGGTCGTAGCGCGCGGCGCCGGCGTGCATCATCTCGACCGCGCAGCACGCAAGACCGAACGTCATCGGCCAGAGCGAGCCCGTGCGCGTCCAGTTCACCACCTTGTCGAGGGTGGTGGTCGCGAAACCCTGTTGCAGGACGCCTTCTATTCCCATTCCAGCGCGCCTTTCATCCATTCGTAGACGAAGCCGACCGTGAGGATGGCGAGGAACAGCATCATCGACAGGAAGCCGAAAAGGCCGATGTCGTTAAGCACCACCGCCCACGGGAAAAGAAAGGCGATCTCAAGGTCGAACAGGATGAAGAGGATCGCCACCAGGTAGTAGCGCACGTCGAACTTCATGCGCGCGTCTTCGAACGCCTCGAAGCCGCATTCATAGGGAGAGAGCTTCGCCGGGTCCGGTCGGTTCGGCGCGAGCAGCTTGCCGAGCACCATCGGCGCGACGCCCACCCCGAGACCGACCAGGATGAAAAGCAGAACGGGAAAGTATTCTGCGAGCATGGATGGTGGTGTGGTGCCCACGAGCAGACTCGAACTGCTACGGCTTTTTAGGCCACTAGCCCCTCAAGCTAGCGTGTCTACCAATTTCACCACGTGGGCACAGAAGTAGAAATTATCCTCTAAAAATCACTGGGGTACCTGCTTGTCGCTCGGCGCTTGCGCGGGCGCCGGCGCGAGCGGCTGCGCCGGCGGCTTCGGCACGTCGGCGGCGGGCTTTTGCGCCGGCGCCGGCACTTGGCTCTGCTTGTTGCGGATCACGTCGATCACGCCGCCGCCTTCCTCGGTCGGCCGTCGCGTTGCGGTGTAGGCGAGCGCGAGGCTCAGAACGAAAAACACGGCGGCGAGCACGGCTGTCGTGCGCGACAGGAAGTTCGCCGAGCCGGTGGCGCCGAAGAGACTGCCGGAGGCGCCGCCGCCGAAGCCCGAGCCCATGTCGGCGCCCTTGCCGTGTTGCAGAAGCACCAGGCCGATGATCGCGAGCGCGACCAGCACGTGAAGCACGATGAGTACGGTTGTCAGCATTGCAATCTCACTTCGACACCTGCGCCGCGCGCAGGATCGCCAGAAAATCCGCCGCCACGAGCGACGCGCCGCCGATCAAGCCGCCATCGACGTCGGGCATCGCGAAAATCGCGGCAGCGTTTTGTGGCTTCACGCTACCGCCGTAAAGAATCGGCGTATCGGCCGGCACGCGTTTCCTGAGAAACGCGTGCACCTCCTGCGCCTGCTCCGACGTCGCAGTGCGGCCGGTGCCGATCGCCCATACGGGCTCGTACGCGAGCACGCCGCGCTCGAACTTCACCGCGTCGAGCTGTCGCGCCACGACCGCCTCGGTGCGCCCGGCCTCGCGCTCGGCGAGCGTTTCGCCGATGCACAGGATCGGCGTCAGGCCGCCCGAGCGCACCGCGGCGAACTTCGCCGCGACCTGCGCGTCGCTCTCGCCGTAGAGCTGCCGGCGCTCCGAATGACCCACGATCACATACCGACAGCCGAATTCCGCCAGCATCGCCACCGATACTTCGCCGGTATAGGCGCCGCTCGCATGCTCGGCTGCGTTCTGCGCGCCCCAAGCGACCGGCGTTCCGCGCAGCCGCTCGGCGACCTGCGCCAGGTAAGGAAACGGCGGACAGACGGCGCACTGCGCCGCGGCAGCGCCGGCTCCGGCAACGATGGCGTCCAATAGCGCGCGGATCGATTCCCGGCTGCCGTGCATCTTCCAGTTGCCGGCAACCAGCCGGGTGCGTGCCATGCGGGTGAATTTTACCGCATTGCAGTAATCGTCTCAGCGCAGCGACAGAGGCAAGTCGCTTAAAGCAAGCGCGAGCATGCGCCCTTGCACCATGTGAATTGATCACCGGCCTCTGACGCCGCAGTTAACTGCGGAACGCATCCGCGGCGCGTAGCGTGGAGGCATGAGACCTCTCGCGATAACCCTGATCAGCTTCTTCTGCCGCGCATGCGCTGTCGATTGCGCCGGCGATCCCTATGCGCTCGGACAGCGCGACGGCCGGCTCGGCGCGCAACTTCAATCGCAAGCAGAGGTCTATGGCCAGCGCTGCAGCGCACCGATCGATCAGGCGCGCTATGCGGAAGGATGGCGCGAAGGCTTCCGCGCGCGTCCCATACCGCTCTGGTGACGTAGTTCTCGGCGGACTAGTTATTGTCTCTGGAGCGTCATAAAAACCAAGTTATAGTGTGACCGCACGAGGGATTGCCGGATCGCCGAGCGAGCGCCGATAGCTCGCCGGGATCGGCAAGCCCCTTGGGCACCTCCTCTCTAGAATCCGGGCGTGCTCCCGGAGCGAACCCAGATCCTGATCGTCGGCGGCGGCCCGTGCGGGCTGATGCTGGCCATCGAGCTCGGCCGACGCGGCATCGAAGCGCTGGTGCTCGACCAGAAAGCGGGCACCGCGTTCAACCCGCAGGCGAACGCGACGCAGGCGCGCACGATGGAGTACTACCGGCGGCTAGGCTTCGCCGACGAGATCCGCGCGCTCGGCCTGCCGTCGGAGTTTCCTACCGACATCGCCTACTTCACGCGCTTCGCAAAATACGAACTCGCGCGCTTTCGCCTGCCTTCGGCGCGAGAGGCGCGCGCCATGGTGACGACGCTCTCGGGCTCGTGGAGCGCCGCCGAGCTGCCGCATCGCGTGGCGCAGAAATACGTCGAGCAGGTGCTGCGCCGGCACGCTGAGCGCGCGGCGCGGATTCATTACGGCTGGCGCGTCGCGCGCTTCAGCGCCGCGCGGGACCAGGTGGAAGCGCACGCCGAGCCAACCGAAGGCGGCGCGCCGCGCGCGATCCGGTGCGAATACCTCGTGGGCGCCGATGGCGCGAGGAGCCTCGTGCGCCAGGCGATGGGCTGGCGCTATGGCGGCGAGACCGGCGTCGCGCGCGACTTCGTCGGCGGGCGCATGTACGCGGTCTATTGCCGGATTCCCGAGTTCTATCGCCTCGTGCCGCATCGCGCGGCGTGGATGAACGTGAGCTTCAATCGCGAGCGGCGCTGCTTCATGCCCGCCGTCGACGGCAAAGCCGAGTTTGCGTTTCATACGCAGCTCAAAGCCCATGAGCAGGAAGCGCAGATCGATGAGCGCGCCGCGGCCGACATGGTGCGCCAGGCGATCGGCGCGCCGCTCGATGTTCAAGTACTGGCGCGCGATACTTGGACCGCGGGCCATGCCTTGGTCGCCGAACGCTACGGCGAAGGCCGCGTCTTCATCGGTGGCGATGCGGCGCACCTTTTCACGCCGACGGGTGGCCTCGGCTACAACACGGCCGTGGAAGACGCGGTGAATCTCGGCTGGAAGCTCGCGGCGGTGCTGAAAGGCCACGCCGCCGCGCGCCTGCTCGACACTTATGAGATCGAGCGCAGGCCGCTCGCCATTCGCAACACCACCTACGCCAAGCGCTTTGCCGATTCGCTCGGCAATTTTCAACCGGTGCCGGAAATCGAGGACGACACGCCCGCCGGCGCCGATGCGCGCGCGCGCGCCGGCGCGTACCTCGAGGCCCATGGGCGCGCGGAGTTCAACATTCCCGGCATTACCTTCGGCGGCCGCTACGATGGCTCGCCGGCGATCTTCGCCGACGGCACGGCGCCACCGCCCGAGTCGGCCAATACCTATGTGCCGAGTGCCTGCCCTGGCGGCCGGCCGCCGCACGCCTGGCTCGCCGATGGGCGCTCGCTCTACGATCTCTTCGGCCTCGACTGGACGTTGCTCTGCTTCGGGGAGGGGGCGATCGAAGCTGAACGCGCGCGTCAGGAGGACGTGCAACTCGTCAAGCTGCCAGGCGACGCGCTGCGCTCGCTTTACGGCGCGCCTTTTGCGCTCATCCGCCCCGATCAGATCGTCGCCTGGCGCGGCAACGACGCCGCGGCCGCGCTGCGCGCCTTAGAGTACCTGCGTGGCTGACCATCACCACCCGCATCACGCGCACCACGAGCACCGCGCCCATGCGCACGCCGAGGCGCCGCGCGCTGGTAGCACGCTGCGCGTTGCGGCGCTCGTCACCATCGCCTTCGCCATCGTCGAGGGTGCGGGCGGCTGGTGGACCGGATCGCTCGCGCTTCTCTCCGACGCGGGCCACATGCTGACCGACGGCGCGGCGCTCGGCCTCGGCGCGCTCGCCGCCTGGATGGCGCGGCGGCCGCCGTCCGAGCGTCACTCCTATGGGCTCGGGCGTGCGGAGGTCGTTGCCGCGCTCATCAATGCCGCGGCCATGCTCGTCATCATC